>JAEEGJ010014025.1_pt1 | contig 19179 bp, 16 predicted proteins | sample 8958761 | NCBI WGS metagenome assembly JAEEGJ01 (sample SAMN16246546, study PRJNA631951) | gut metagenome | biome: gut microbiome; feature: rumen; material: RS-attached | host: Bos | place: Iran: Karaj | collected 2018-10 | reverse complement strand
CTTGTTCTTTATCTTGAGGTTGCTATTTGTGCTCTTTTTGTCCATTGCGGCTGCAAAAATACAAAATTCTGTTGATTTTTGTATTTTTGCCTCATGAATACTATTGGTCACATCTTCAGGCTCACCACCTTTGGCGAGTCGCACGGCTCGGCCATCGGTGGCATTATCGACGGCTGTCCTTCACAATTGAAACTGGATTTCGATTTCATTGACAGTGAATTGCTTAGGCGCAAGACTGCGCAATCTTCAACAGCTTCGCAACGCAAAGAAACAGATCAAATCGAGTGGCTCTCAGGCATGCTCGATGGTGTCACTTTGGGCACGCCGATTGCCTTTATGGTGCGCAATGAGGACTGCAAACCAGAAGATTATGAAGCTTTGAAAGACATCTGCCGTCCTTCGCATGCCGATTTTGTGTATGAACAGAAATACGGCATCCGCGATTGGCGCGGTGGTGGCAGGGCTTCGGCAAGAACGACTTTGCCCATCGTGGTGGCAGGTGCCATCGCCAAGCAGATTTTGAAGGAGAAGGGTATACAAATCATTGCCAGAGTAATTGAGATGGGCGACGCTGAACAGGCTCGTAGAGAAGGCGACACTGTGGGCGGCATTGTTGAATGCTGTATCAAGGGTGTTCCTGCAGGTTGGGGCGAGCCGATGTTCGGCAAGTTCTCGGCAGAGTTGGCTCATGCTATGTTCAGCTTGCCCGCCGTGAAGGGCTTCGAGGTTGGCGATGGTTTCGCTTTGGCCAAGATGAAAGGCTCAGAAGCTAATGACACCTTTATTAATAAAGAAGGCAAAATCACCACTGCGACCAACCATTCGGGTGGCATCCAAGGCGGTATCAGCAATGGCAACGACATCGTTTTCCGTGTGGCTTTCAAACCGATACCGAGCCTTGCCAAACCTCAGCAGACGGTGAATCGGGCAGGGGAGCTGTGTGAAATCGCTATCGAGGGACGGCATGATGTATGCGCCTTGCCCCGTGCAGTAGTTTTAGTGGAGGCTTTGGCAGCAATGGTGACGGTCGACGCGATGCTTCTTCGCTAGTCCTTTTTGCCTTTTTTGTCTATCTTCTCGTACAATACCACCCCCGACACCATCCAGTGGCTGAACGATTCGCCTTCGTCCTTGCCTTGTGGAATGGCGACGCGAAGCGTATGCTTCCCAGGCTTCAATCCATTAAGGTCGAAATAGGCGGGATTGGTGGCAGTGCCGGGACACCAGCCCGAGCGTGAGTAGTCAGAGGAAGAAAGGCCGTTCCAGAAGTTGCCTGAAACAGGGTTCTGGTCGCGGAAGGTGGCGCAGTCGCAACGCCAAGGGGTGTGGGTGAATAGCTTCACCCCGTCGATGAAAATGGCGTTTTCCTTGGGGTTGAACTCGTCGCCGTTGTCCCAACCGCCATGCCCCGTGCTGATGTAACGGAGCTGCACATTCTTGATGCTGTCGGGGAGCTCAAATTCGACTTCCAAGGTGTCTGTGGCAAACAAGCGACCATAGTTTTGTCCCGACATTTCCAGCACATTGCAGGTGTTGAACAGCGGAATGGAGTGTTGCTTCAATGGCTTCTTGCTCCATTTGTTCTCGCTCGGGTAGGCGAGGAGGTCAAGCGAAATCTTGTGTCCGCCCTTGTCGTAGTTGCCGATGAAGGCTCCGATGAGCACATCGCCGCGCAAACGGTCGCGTAACTCGCTGACTTCCATCTTGTAGTAATTCTCATCAGCCCATTCCAAACCGTCAATCTGCACCTTGTCGTTGAAATGGCCTGCGCCAAACGAAGTGAAAAACCGTACCAATTCGACAGGCGGCAAATAGTCATTCTCCGCCTTGATGCCTTGGTATTCCTTGCCATCCTTGCTGATCATAATAGGCAAGGCTTCCAAGCGTTGCAATCCGTCCTTGAAACTCTTGGCTTTATCGGTCGGGATGACGAAGACGGAGGCGCTGCGGTCGTAGGCATCACCGTTGCTGCGCTGACGGATTTCGGCAAAGATTTGGTAATGGGCAGGTAATTCCGGCAACTTCATCCGCTTGACAATCAGAGTGCCATGACTGAAATGGATGGTGGTGTCGTAAGGTATTTCACCGTCAAAAGGCGCATAGTCCGCAAAATGGATTTGCTCGTCCTCGAAAACAGGGATGCGCATGACGAGTTTGTCCTTGCGCAATTGGCTCAACTCGCGCGAGGTTTTGTGTTCGCCTTTGTATTCTGGAATAAAATCGATGAGGCCAAATTCTAGGTCTTTAACTACATCCAAGTCAGTGATATAGGAACCGTTTCTCATGCATCGCACCATCACGCCTTTCAGTCGGCCGAGACCAGGCATGGGGGTGGCCTCGAAACCGAGACTTTCCGTCATCCACACCTCGATGGTGTTGGAATTGATGCTGGTCTTGTATTTCTTGCATTTGTATCCCAACAGCTTTTCATTTCCTTCTTCGCTGAAAATCACATCGTTATCGGTCAGTGAATAGGAACTGTAGAACTTTCCGTCGCCGTAGTCCAAGACGGTGTAAACGGAATCATGGGCATAATCCACATAAGTGCTGCTTTCCGCATAACCTGGGATGAGATTGGATGTAGACTTTTCTACATTTTTGATTTTCAGGCATTTCGCATTTTCAACGACCTGGATGGTGGTTGTGTCTTGTTCGGCAACGCCTTTGGCATAGCTCTGATAGGTGAGGATATGTTGCCCAAAGGCAAATGAAGCTGATAATACCGCAAGTAGACTGATGATAAACCGTTTCATATCGTGTTGAATCTTAAATCTTTGAATTTTGAATTTTGAATCTTAAACCGGCCCTTCGACAGGCTCAGGGACCTTGGTTAATACGCGAAGAATCCTACCACGCCTGAGAGCACAATGAGTAGTATGGGATTGGCCTTGAAAAAATACGAGGCTACAAATGCCAAAACGCAGATGATGACGCTGATATTGTACTGTCCGCGACCGAAATCAACGAAGTTTTGGGTGTTCATCATGGAGAGACCTGCGGCAAAGATAAGTCCGGCAATGGCAGGCTTCAGACCCTTCAAGGTGTTGGCCATCAGTGCATTGTTCTTCTTGCTCATGAACAATTTCAAGATGAAGTACACCATAATGATGGAAGGCAGGCAGAGTGCGAACGAAGCCAACAACGAGCCGCCGAAGCCCGCCGTGGTGTAGCCCACATAAGTTGCCAAGTTGATGGAGATGGGACCTGGTGTCATCTGCGAGATGGCCACCATGTCGGCAAAGTCGGTGGTGCTCATCCAAGCGTAATGGTCCACAACCTCATGCTGTATGAGCGAGAGCATGGCATAGCCGCCGCCGAAGCCCAGCACGCCGATTTTCACGAAGACCCAAAGCAGCTGCAGGTAAATCATGGCTTGGCCTCCTTTCTTTTTTGACGCGGAACACGGGACTCCGAGACACGGGACGAGGTCCCTGAGCCTGTCGAAGGGCCATTGTCTCGTGTCTCGCGTCTCGTAGTCTCGCGTCTCGTAGTCTCGCGTCTTCTTATGATTAGCGCATAGATAAGACTTCCCGCGATGGCGGCAAGGATGACGTAGGCGGGCGAGATCTTGAGCCACCAGATGAGGAACACCGTGGCGATGGGGATGATGGCGGTCTTCCAGGTCACCTTGGCCGACTTGATCATCCGCAGGGAAGGGGCGAGGATGAGGGCTACCACGCAGGGACGGATGCCCTTGAAGATGCGCTCCACCACGGGTTGGTCGCGGTATTCGCGGAACACCGTAGCCAAGAGCAGGATGATGGTGATGGACGGGATGATGGCACCCAGCATGGCGGCAAAGGCACCTTTTGTGCCGGCCACGCGATGTCCGACATACAAGGCCGTATTGACGGCGAACACGCCTGGAAGCGACTGAACCACGGCAATCATGTCCCAAAATTCGTCGTTGGGAATCCACTTCTTTTGGTCGACGACAGCCTTCTCCACCATCGACAGCATGGCATAGCCGCCACCCAGGGTGAAAGCCCCGATCTTGAAGAAAGAGAAGAATAGTTCAAACGCTTTTTTCATGCCGCAAAATTACAGAATTTTGTTCACCATCTAAAAAATACATATATTTGCAGGCAAAATGGATAAACTAAACTGAACGTATTATGATACTTACAACTACACCAAACATTGAAGGCCATACGATCTTGGAGTATAAAGGCGTTGTGTTTGGAGAAGTGATTGCCGGAGTGAATTTTATCAAAGACTTTGGCGCCAGCATTAGAAACTTTATTGGGGGGCGTTCAAGTTCATACGAATCAGAACTAATCAATGCTCGTTCACAGGCATTGAATGAATTGCAGGAGCGCGCGATGCAAATGGGCGCGGATGCTGTTATTGGTATTGATATTGATTACGAGGTCCTTGGTGAGAATAGTGGAATGTTGATGGTTTCTGCATCGGGTACGGCTGTAAAGTTGGCATAGAAATTATAAAGCAATGAAAGACAAACCGATAATTGAAGGATAAAGATGACCATATCAAAAAGAAAATCAGCAAAAATTTTAAAATTCTCTAATTCTTGATAAAATGATATTCCTTGATGCTTCCGTAATGACCTTCGACCAGCCCATAGCATGGAATTGGCTGGTGCAATTCTGCATTTTGGCTACGGCCTTGTTGTTCGGTAACGTGCTGAGAACCAAGATACCCTTCCTGCGTAAGAGCTTGATTCCATCGGCTTTGATCGGAGGTTTGCTGCTCTTGATCTTTAAGGCGATTCCAGGGTGCAAGGAACTCATCAACAAGCCGGTGATGGAGATTCTGACCTATCATGCCTTGGGCCTGGGCTTTGTGTCCTTAGCATTGAAAAACAATAAGATAGAATCGAAGTCCACTCCGATGAAGGTGATTGAGACGGGTGCTTTGACGGCATCCACCTACGTCATCCAAGGCATTGTGGGTCTCATTGTCTCCATCCTGTTCTTCTATTTCGGTCGTAAGCTGTTTTATGCGGCAGGTTTGCTGCTGCCTATGGGCTACGGTCAGGGACCAGGCCAGGCCTTGAACTTCGGTAAGATCTTCACGACATGGGCCACCAAACAGGGCATCGACTTCCCGGGTGCCGACTTCGGCCTCTCCATTGCAGCCACAGGCTTCATCGTGGGTAGTGTGGTAGGCGTCATCTATATGAACATCCTGCGTCGTAAGGGTGCGCTTTCGAGAAAGAAGCTCGCTGAGGCACAGGTGAACAAACTGGAAGACTACGAAGGCAAGGGCGAGATTCCAGATGCTGAGTCTATCGACAAGCTTTCGGTGCAGGTCTGCATGGTGCTGTTTGTCTATTTCCTCGTTTTCCTGTTCACCCGTTGGATTCAAGGGATGGATTTGGGCGACTTCGGCACCAACACTCTGAAACCCATGCTTTGGGGCTTCAACTTCCTGACTGGCACATTGTTCGGCATCTTCTTCAAGTGGCTCTTGACTCGTTTCAAGAAAGCCAAGCTGATGAGCCGCGAATACATCAACAACTATATGCTCAACCGCATCAGCGGCTTCTGCTTCGACGTCATGATTGTGGCGGGCACGGCGGCCATCAGTTTCGAGAACTTCGGCAAGTTTGTGGTGCCTTTCATTATCATCTGTACCTTGGGAGCGGCCGTCACCTTTATCTATGTGCTTATCATCTCGAAGCATCTCTATCCCAATTACAAATACGAAGGTTTCTTCTCGATGTTCGGCATGCTGACGGGCACAGCCAGCAACGGAATGATTCTGTTGCGCGAAATCGACCCGAAGTTTGAGACGCCTGCCGCCAACAACCTTGTGTTGCAGACCCTTTCGGCCATTGTGTTGGGCTTCCCCGTGTTGCTGTTGGTGGGTTATGCCCCGCAAAGCATGAAAGCCACTTGGATTACCTTGGGCATCTTGGTCGTCTTCTGGGCCGCGCTGACGGTGTTTATGCTAAGGACGAAGATTTTCAAGCGGAAGAAGAAAGAGAAAGAATGATAACCATTATCTTTGTCACTGAAACAACAGTCTAACGCCATGAAAGACACATAATAAGGGGATTTCAAATCCCCATACTCAGCCCCAGCGGATTGATAATCCGCTGGAACGGGGTGGAAGGAATGCCATTGAGCCGGGATAGAATGTTTCCTTAAAAAAGTATTGAATCATGAATTCCGAAATAAAACTATTGTTTCTGTCATTAGCAATACTCCTTGGGGTGTGTTGCTCATGCCATGAGGATGTTCCGAAGACTAAGTATTACCCCAACGGTAGTATCGAGGAAAAATGCTATCTTCGCAATGGAAAGCTTTCAGGCGATTATAAATATTATCACAGCAACGGCAATGTGTGTTCCGAAGGGCAATTCAAAAAAGGACATCCAATTGGAGTTTGGTGTCAATACTATCCGAGCGGGAAGACCATGAGCATTGTTGCATACAGTAGAAAGGGGTCTATTATCAACATAAACGCTTGGGATGAAAATGGAAAACAAGTTGTTCTAAACGGCACGGGTACATTTGTCAAATACTATTCTAACGGATCTTTGGAAAGTATTGTAACATATAAGGACTGTCGTTTCGATGGCGTTAATACAAATTGGTATCCAAATGGGAAAAAGAAGGAGGAAATTATTTATAAGAACGGCAAACCAGTTGGCATATGGCGTTTTTGGAATGACGAAGGAGAATTGGTAAGGGAAGAGAAGTATTAGAGCGAAGAGATTGCAAATCCGCTGGAACGGAAATAAGAGGAGGAATAATAATAACAAAAGAAGCTCCGAGCAACGCTCGGAGCTTCTTTTTTCGTTGTGGCTGAAGGTATTAGTCCTTGAGCTCCTTGATACGGGCTTTCTTGCCGCGGAGGCCGCGCAGATAGTAGATGCGTGACTTGCGTACAGCGCCCTTCTTGTTCACCTCGATGTTCTCAATCATCGGGGAGGCAATGGGGAAACATCTTTCCACGCCAACGTTGTTGGAAATCTTGCGGATGGTGAAAGTACCAACCTTGCCTTCGCCGCTACGCTTCAGGACGATGCCCTGGAACTTCTGCAGACGCTCTTTTTGTCCTTCGACAATCTTGTAGGTCACCGTGATGGTGTCGCCTGTCTTAAACTTCGGAAAATCTTTTACAACGATTTGATCTTCAACGAATTGGATTAATGCGTTTTTGCTCATTTTTATATATTTTTGTATATTTTTCTCCAAAAAGTGGGTGCAAAAATACAAATAATTTCAATACGAGAAGAAGATTTTCAGCTTTTTTTGAAAATTTCGTACATCTCAGGTCGGCGCATCTTGGTGCGCTCGATGGCTTGCTCCAGCCTCCAATCGTTGATGAGCTTGTCGTTGCCCGACAAAAGCACCTCGGGAACCTCCCAGCCTTTGTAGTTTCTCGGACGGGTGTAGACAGGTGGTGACACCAAGCCGTCCTGGAACGAGTCGGAGAGGGCAGAGGTCTCGTCGCCCAAAGCCCCAGGGATGAGGCGCACCAAGCCGTCGACTAAGACCGCTGCACCAAGCTCACCACCAGAAAGAACATAGTTGCCGATGCTTATCTCTTTGGTAATCAGATGTTCACGGATGCGCTCATCGATGCCTTTGTAGTGACCGCAAAGGATGATGATGTTCTCTTTCATCGAGAGTTGGTTGCACAATGGCTGGTCCAAAAGCTCGCCGTCGGGGCTCATGTAGATAACCTCATCGTAATCTCTTTGGCTCTTCAAGTGGCTGATGCAATTGTCGACGGGCTCGATCATCATCACCATGCCCGCTCCGGCAGCAAACGAGTAGTCGTCCACCTTGTGGTGCTTGTCGGTGCTGTAGTCGCGGAGGTTATGCAGTCCAATCTCCACAATGCCCTTGTTTACAGCACGTTTGATGATGGACTCGGTGAAAGGTCCCTCGAACATTTCGGGAAAAACGGCGATGATGTCGATGCGCATGGCGTGTGTTTCAATTTTTCGGCAAAAATAAGTTTTTTTTGAATGCGGAATGAGATTCCCTTTGGGAATGGCGTGTTTGTCGTTTGTTAAACAGCGGCGGCAGGTAACACTAACAAATCGTAATCGTCATAAGCCGCCGCTAATAAAAGCAGAAGAGTTCCATTCCTACAGGGAATCTCTATTAATTTTTGAATCTTGGATTTTGAATCCCAAATTCTTCTTATTTTTGCGCGATTTAAAACTCAATTCCTATGAAAAAACTATCCTTTTTATTACTTTTTTTGACGATTTCCCTCTTCACATCGGCGCAAATCGCGACTGACATCTATTGGGTGCAGTTCACCGACAAGAACAACTCACCATATACTATTGACAATCCTGAGGCTTATCTTAGCCCAAGAGCCTTGCAGCGTCGTGCCAATCTCGGCATCGGCATCGACGAATACGACATCCCTGTCAATCCGCAGTATCTTCAGGCGGTGGCCGACTGTGGCGCTGAGCTTCTCATCCCCTCGAAATGGCTGAACGGTGTCTCGGTGCATGTTACCGACCCCGCTGTGATTGATGCCATTAACGCCCTTGGTTTCGTGGAAGTGGTGCGCAACTGCCCCAACGACCCCCAAGCCCAAGAGATGAAGGAACGCTGGATGGCCAACGAGATGAAAGCCGTTGAAGACTCTCGTGGCTTCCGTGGCTATTATGGCGGCGCAGAAGCACAAGCTACCCAACTGAAAGTTGACGTCTTGCATGAACAGGGCTATGATGGCACTGGCATCGTGATCGCAATCCTTGATGGTGGCTTTATCGGTGCAGACAACCACTCCTGTTTCGACAACATGCGCGAGGAAGGCCGTTTGCTTGGCATCCGTGATTTCGTGTATGGTTCCAACTCGGTATATTCGCAAAGCACACATGGTACCTCATGTTTAAGCACTATGGCTGCTTATGTTCCCAATACGATGGTGGGGACGGCTCCCAAAGCTTCCTATTATCTGCTGCATACCGAGGACGTCTCAAACGAAAACATTGTAGAGGAGTACAATTGGGTCTCGGGCGCGGAGTATGCCGACAGCCTTGGTGTTGACGTGTGCACTACCTCTTTGGGTTATATTGATTTTGACGACCCGCAATGGGATCATCCTTTTGAGCATTTTGACGGACACACTGCCCCGATGACCATCGGCTCAGAGATTGCCGCAAGCCGAGGCATGATTTGCATGAACTCTGCGAGTAACGAAGGTGATGGCTATTGCACCTTGGGCATCCCTGCAGATGCTGAACACATCTTGACGGTTGGCTCTGTCAATGCAAATGGCATCCGCTCCGACTTCAGCTCGGTGGGTCCCACTTACGACGGACGCATTAAGCCTGACGTGATGGCTATGGGAGAAGGCACATACGTGGCCTCTGGTGATGGAGGATGGTGGCCTTATTACAATGGCAATGGCACTTCGTTTGCCACGCCTGTGCTGGCTGGAGCAGTGGCATGCCTGCGTCAAGCCCGTCCATATGCTTCGGTGCAGGAGATTTGTGATGTCATCCGCCAGTGCAGCGACCGCGCCGACAATCCTGACAACCATTACGGCTATGGCATTCCCGATTTCTCACAAGCCGTGGAATTGCTTCATGTTGAAGAGGATTCCGTTCAGAGTAACGAGATTATCAATGTGTATCCCAATCCTGCTCAAGGCGATGTGCACGTAGCACTAATGGTAGGTGCAAAGGCTGATTTGACGGTCTTCGACTTCATGGGTCGTCAACTTTACACCTACGGTTTCAATGGCTTAAACCACACGAGTTTGGAGAACTACCTGAACACGCTTGATTCGGGCATCTATTTCATTAATGCTGTTTCTGAGCATGGCAACCAGACGCTGAAACTCGTGATAGTGAAGTGAAGTTATCTCTTGATGAACTTCAAGGTGCGTCGGTCACCGATGCGGACAAGGTAAAGACCCGAAGGCAAGTCGCTGACGTTGATTTCGGAGTCGCCTTGTAGCATCGTGGTGTTGACCTTCGTACCCATTGTGTTGTAGATGCTGATCTCACATTCTTCCTTAAGACCTTCGAGGAACAGTTTATCGTTGGCAGGGTTGGGGTAGAGGCTGACGGCTCCCATACCGTTCTCGTCGACGCTGGTGAACTCAAAGTAGGCAGCCAAAACGATGTCTTCGTCGACAATGACTTCCTTGGGGTTGCTGGTGGTTCCATCACTCCATTTTACGAATATGAAGCCATCGGCAGGGATGGCAGCGATGGTGGCGATGCTGCCTGCGATGTAAGTGCCGGCACCGAGGATGAAGCCTTGGGTTTCGTCATACAGTACGGTGACGGTAAAAGTCAGAACGGGCTCCTGGGTGAACGAAGCGATGTACTCGGCATCTCCGGTCACGGTGATGGTGCGTGGGTTGTCCATGTTGCCGTCTTGCCAACCAGAGAAATAATATCCCGTTGTGGGTGTGGCTCCAATGTTGACAAGTTGGTTGAGGGGGTATTCGCCACTGCCGTAGGTGGTGCCGAGCAGCGGATTTTCAGCTCTTACCGTAATGGTGTAGGTCTCAGTCTTGGTGAACAAGGCCATATATTCCATGTCCTGAGTTACTACGATGCTGCGCGGGTTGTCGGTGTTGCCGTCGTTCCAACCTGAAAAGACAACTCCCTCATTAGGCATTGCACTGATTTCGACGGTGCTGCCTTCTGGGTAGGTGCCACTGCCAGTGACGGTGCCCAACAAGGGGTTGTTGGCCACCACAGTGATGGTGTATAGGGGTGTGCCGTTGAAGTGGAACAGGGCTTTGTAGTTGGCATTGCCTGTCACGGTGACGGTACGCGGGTTGCTGGCGATGCCATCGCTCCAGCAGAGGAATATGTAGTTCTCGTTGGGCGTGGCGGTGAGCGTGGCGGTGGTGCCGTAGTAGTATGTGCCTGCGCCGCTCACTGTGCCGCCTTCCACAGGGTCGCATTCGGTGGTGATTTCATACGGGAGCGGCTCAAACACGGCTGTATAGGTGGCATCTCCTTCCACGAACACTGTGCGTGGGTTGGTGATGGCACCGTCATCCCACATTTGGAAGTGATAACCTGTGTTGTTGTGGACAAGCAACTGGATGGTGGAGCCGTAGTCGTAAGTGCCACCTCCGTCGACGGTGCCAGCACCTTCAGGGGTGACTTCGGTCTTAATGATGCATTGCAGTATGCTGAAATGCGCAGTATAGGTTGCGTTTTCTGTGACGATAATGGTGCGCGGGTTGTCGGTGTTGCCGTCGGTCCAGCTGACAAACTCGAAGCCTACGTAAGGAGTGGCTGCAATCTCGATGGTGTCGCCGTAGTAAAAGGTGCCTCCACCAGTCACTGTGCCCATCATAGAATTGTCGGAGACGACTTCGATGGTGTACTGGCTAATAGCGAACAAGGCGATAAAGGTGCTGTCTTGGAGGACAACAATGTCGCGTGGGTTACTTGCGATGCCATCGTCCCAGCAGAGGAATTCGTGGCCAACGCTGGGAAGGGCTTCAATTTGGACGGTGTCGCCATGAGGATAGCTGCCGCTTCCGCTGACGGTGCCCCATTCTGGGTTGCTGCTTTCGACGGTGATGTCGTACAAGGTGAGTGCTTCTTCAACATTTATGTCGTCGATGTACCAGTCGTGGCCGTGATGTCCGGTGTACTTGAAGGCTAAATAAATGGTATCGCCTTGGTAGGCTGAGAGGTCGATGTGGATGGAATCCCAAGTGCTAGAGGGGTTGTCTTGTGACCAAATCTCGGTGAAATCGGAGAGTTGGGTGCCTGTTGTCGAAATCAAGAGGCTGCTGCTGGTGTAGTTGTTCGGGTTGACTTCCATGGTCTTGAAGCTCATCCAAGTGGAGTCGCAATAGAGATTCAGGTATAGGGGAGGGGTGATGAGCCAGCCTTCCTGGATATTGTCACAGGCGAGGTGGCGGGCGCTGAAGTCACCCGTGGCAGCATCGTCGTCGGTGCGCTCCCAGCCGATAGTATCGTTGCCGTCGAAGTCGAGGAAAGTCCAGGCTGCCCAAGTACTGTCGATCTCGAAACCGTCGAACCAAGACAATGCCAAGGGTTCCACTTGGGGCTGCGGTGCCTCGGCAGGCAGCACGGCGAGGCTTGTGATGACATCGCAGTCCTCGGGTTGATAGAGTATCTCGCCGTCTTTCCATACTATGCCAACACTGTCGATTTGGCCAGCATAATAGACGCCGTACTCGTTGACGCACAAAGCATTGATGTCGCCATATTCATTGAAGTGGTGCGAATAAAGCACTTCTCCATTTTTCCACACGAAGATGGAATCGTCGCCGTAGCCCGAGGTGTAGATGTCGCCGTCATAAAGGGCTATGGCTTGGAACATAGAAGTGAGACTGTCGCCGAACGAATAGAGGATTTCTCCGTTTTCCCATAACGCTGCCATCAACAGGCCTTCCAAATAATAGTATCCTCCCGCATAGAGGTTAGAGCCGTCATGGTACAAGCAACATATAGTTGAGCTGAGTTCCGCTTCCCAGAATAGCGAATCATTTTTCCAAACGGCAGCCAATTCCAAAGAGTCGGTCTCGCCACCGGAATAGACATCGCCAGTGACTGTATCGATGCATAGGGCATAGATTCTATTGGGTATGATGGAGTCGCTGTAGGCATGGAGGACTTCGCCATTATGCCAAACGACACCTTGGGGTATGTCCCACTCGTTTTGATTGTAACCACCGGCAGTCCAACCTTCTCCGTTGACAATCAAGTTGTTGATAATACTGTTGTCGCCTGCCGAGAACACGATGCTGTCGTTCAGCCAAATATAGCCTTGCGAATAGGCTGTGTCGTGGACATTGCCTGCGCTATAAACTGTTCCGTCTGATACGACCTGCAGGGCTAGTGGGCTGATGGACAGACTGTCGGTAAGGCTATAAAGCAACGTGTTGTTTTTCCAAATTTTACCAGTGTTGTTGCCGTTGCCGCAGAAATACACGTCTTGGGCAGATGCCCAACCTATGGCAAAAAACAAGGCGATAAAGAGTGTGATGGCTTTTTTCATGATGACGAAGTGCTTATTATTATTTTAAGGTGCAAAAATAAAAACTTTTTCTCGGAACTTATATACTTTTTGTTGAAAATGCTGTATCTTTGCCGCCGATAAGCGGTGCCGCAAGGCTCAATAGGGAATCGGGTGCAAATCCCGGACAGTTCCCGCTGCTGTAAGCTCTTCACGCTGGCTATTATGTCACTGAAAAACAAACCATTTTCGGGAAGGCAGCCAGACAAAAGGAGTAAGTCAGAAGACCTGCCGCCTGTCGCTGAAACGAAGCTTTCGGGACAAGAGCTGGCTTTCCTTATATAGATTAAGGTGTACCCTCATCTCCCCAAGCATTTTAATGTAATGGATTGAATGTCAAACCTAAAATTATATTATTATGCGTAAAATCTTTACTTTAGCATTCCTAATGGGAATCTTCGGTCTGTTTACGACCAATCTGTTTGCACAACAAGATGCTACTATCGATCCTGCCGACATCCAATACTGGATTGGCGAGGGTGAAAACGAGGTTGTGGTTGCACTCAGCTGGTGCAGCTACACGGAAACAGCTCTGGCATGGGGCTACCGTTTCGATGGTGAAGCCACTGTTTTCCAAGCTCTTACTGATATTGCAAATACTGACAGCCGCTTGACAGTAATCGGTTCTGCTCCCACTAACATCACCTACGTGGATGACGAATTCGATCTGACGATGTGCCCCAACCCGAATGCCCAATGGGGTGATCCTGATTATGATGTGCCCATGCATAGCGTGAATGGCTTGATGGGTCTGAACATGATGTCTGAGGAACCGATTCACGACAACGACTTTGTGAAGATTGGTGGTGTTGCTTGTAGTATCATGTCCGAAGACTGGACCACCATCTCTTGGACTACAGAGATTATTCCTGCCACTGACCCGAATGCAGTCGTTGACGCTACTATTTCAGCTGATGAGATTCTGTTCTGGGTTGGCGAAGGCGAAAACGAGGTTGTGGTTGCCCTCAGCTGGTGCAGCTACACTGAAGCTGCTCTGGCATGGGGCTATCGTTTCGATGGTGACGCCACTGTTTTCCAAGCTCTTACTGCTATTGCAGCTGCCGACAGCCGCTTGACGGTCATCGGTGACGCTCCCTCCAACATCACTTATGTGGATAATGAATACGACCTGACGATGTGCCCCAACCCGGATGCACAGTGGGGCGATCCTGATTATGATGTTCCCATGCATAGCGTGAATGGCTTGATGGGTCTGAACATGATGTCTGAGGAACCGATTCACAACAACGACTTTGTGAAGATTGGTGGTTATGCCTGCGGTATCATGTCTGCCGACTGGACCACCATTGCTTGGGAGCAACCCATTGAACCCGCTGTCAATAACACGGGCGTGAATGAGAATCAGTCCAACACATTGGTCGTTTATCCGAATCCTGCCATCAGCGAGGCCTTTGTGACTATCACCAATGCTGGAATGACCACTGTTTCTGTCTACGACATCCAAGGCCGTCTGGTCAGCGAGCAAAGCGTCGACGCAAAGGTTGGCGAGCAAGTCCGCATCAGCACCGAGATGCTGAATGCAGGTATGTACTTCATCACCGTCAGCGATGACAGCGCCGTGCGTACTGCCAAACTCGTGGTAAAATGATAAAAAGGATTTCCATCCTGTTGTTGGCTATGGTGCCGGTCGCGCTGTGGGCGCAGTTTGCGCCCGCGCAAGATCAACCCGGCACCACAGCCATGCACGCCGACTCATCAGCATTCGTGGCGTGGGCTACCGGATGTACGGTAGAGCGTGGTCCGATGCGTATCGATAGGCCGGAAAGCGGCCTCGCATCGTATGGCGCCGATTCGCTCGCCTTGGGCATGCCGGGTGGCACCTATGATATTGTCAGCCTTGGCGACGGAGGCAACGCCGTGTTGACTTTCGCCTCGCCGATATATAATGGTCCTGGCCCCGACTTTGCCGTGTTCGAGAACGGTTTTGCCAATGCTGTGAATCCAGATACTTGGGCACTTGAGCTTGGCTTTGTGGAGGTCAGTTCCGACGGCGAGAATTTCTTCCGTTTTCCAGCTGTAACCTATGTCCAGACCTATGAACAATTGGGTAATGCGGGCTCCATTGTTCCTGCACAACTCCATAACTTCGCCAGCAAATACGGGGCGTTCTATGGCACTCCATTCGACTTGGATGAGGTAGAGGACAACGAGCTCTTAGACAAGAATCGTGTCACCCATGTCCGTATCGTCGATGTGGTAGGCAACATCGATCCTGAATATGCCACCAAAGACTCGGAAGGCCATATCGTCAACGACCCGTGGCCCACACCATTCGCTTCCAGCGGCTTCGACCTTGATGCCGTCGGCGTGATAAATGACTTGGCACATTCTGATGTGTCAGAAAATGAGGAAGAAGTAGTTTCCTTGTATCCCAATCCCGTCAAGGATAGACTGATGGTGAAAGCCGAAAACCTGCAATCCGTCGAGATTTATAATCTTGTGGGGCAGCAGGTTATGGTTTCCACTTTCGATATCGTTGACATGGGTGCCTTGAACCAAGGCATTTATTTCGTTCGCATCAACGCTGACGGAAAAACTATTACGAAACGTGTTGTGAAACAATGAATAAACACAAACTGAAATGACAAAGATGAAACTGTTTCTGCTGGCTCTGTTGGCGACGGCATTGTTCTCCTGCAAGCCCGACCCGACACCGACTCCCGTTGACCCTACTGATACTATAAAGCCTCATCCAGTCAATCTCAAAGGTGTTTTTGTCCTGAATGAAGGCAACTACCAGTTTTCCAATGCCTCGCTGTCATTCTATGACCCAGTGGCCGATACGGTGGCCAATAACTTGTTTTACAAGGCCAATAACGCCCCAATCGGCGATGTGGCCGAGAGCATGGTTTTGGTCGATGGCAAGCTGTATATCGTGGTCAATAACAGTAATCTTATTTATAAGGTGGATGCCAACACCTTAAAGTGTGACCAGACGAAACCTTTCAAGCTTACTGATTTCTATTCACCGCGTGAGATGTACTTTGTGGCTCCCAACAAGGCTTATGTCAGCGATTTGGTTGGCACAGGTCTTTGGATTGTCAACCCGCAGGACATGAGCCATTGCGGGTTCGTTGAAACGGGTAAGACAACCGAGAAACTGATGCCTGTGGGTAACGAGTTGTATGTCAGCAACTGGTCGACCTATTATATCGATCCTAACTCGCATGATAGCTACAATACCGTTCAAGTCATCGATATGACCAACGACGTAAAGGTTGCTGAAATTGAGGTGGGGAAGGAGCCCAACAGCATGGCCGTCGACAAAAATGGCCATGTGTGGGTGCTTTGCGAAGGCCGTTCGTGGGATGAGAACTATGGTGAGAAGCCTTCGTTGTGGGAGATTGACAACCAGCTCAAGACCGCTGCGAAGCGTTATGAGTTTGACGGTACGGCCACGGTGCTGAGAGCTAGTCCATCGGGTGACCAATTGTATCTCATCTTCAACAATGCGGTGCGCCGTTTCGACATTGGCACGCTGAGTTTGTCTGAAACCTTCGATATTGTTGCCGAGGCCGGGGGCATGTTCTACAACATGGCCGTGATGCCTGAGACGGGCGAGATCTATGTGACCGATGCCAAGAACTACATGATGAACGGCACAGTGTATCGTTATTCCAACGATGGTGTGTTGCTCAGCTCGTTCGAGGCGGGTGCCATTCCCAGTGCAATGTTGTTTAAATAATTGATATTCTTTTTTTTTATGACTATGGAGCCGAGAAAGACAAAACACAGCCTCTTGCCCTCATTGCGGGCTTGATCCGCAATCCCTTAAGCGAAGGGGATTCCTTTCGGCGTTGGGGATGGCGGATGCGTCTCCGCCATGAGGCAAAAAGGCATTAGTGAGTTTTTCTCGGCTCAAAGTCTAAAATGTTTTGATGATGACAAAAACCTGTCCCCGTTGCGGAAAAACCTTTGAATGCGTGCATTCCATTGACTGTTGGTGCATTAAGGTGAAGCTCACCGATGCCACAAAAGCCTATCTGAAAGAACATTTCACTGATTGCCTGTGCAAAGACTGTTTGGAGGAGATCAATGGAAAGTAAAGGTGATAGTTCATTCGGATTTGCAATCCGAATGATTCGAGGTGGGGATTTTAAATCCCCGTGTTCAAAGCGGTCGGATTACAAATCCTCCCGAACGCTTTTATGGAGTTTCATGCTTTTGTTTTTTGTTGCATGTGCTCCAAAAGAACAGGAAAGCACTAGGAAAACGCAAGGTGACAACCTTATGCGCTATGCCCGTAATGTCACGGTTTGCCAAAAGGATTACGGCTATCTGATGGAGGTGATTTGCCCATGGGATACCACCTTGTCGTTGGGCAAGTTCGCCTTGGTCAAGGACACGACGAAGGCCGTCGATACAGATGTGAAAGGTGTCCTTCGCGTTCCCGTGAAGTCCGTGATCTCGTTCTCTGCCACGCAATGGGCCGTTTTCCTTCGTTTGGGTGAAATCGACCGTGTGAAAGGCATCCTCGAAGGCCGTTTTGTGACCGACAGCACCATGCGCTCGCTTTTGGCGCAGCAGAAGGTCTACGATATCGGTACAGAAGCTTCTGCTGATATTGAAAGGATGATACAACTGCAACCGGATGCTTTGCTCTATTCGCCTTATTTCGACGGCAACCAAGGTGGCTTGAATGTCACGGGAGCTGTGTTGTTTCCTTTTGCTGACTATATGGAAAACACGCCTTTGGGTCGCGCCGAGTGGATTCGTGTCATAGGCATACTGGCGGGCTGCGAGGACAAGGCTGATGCTTGGTTCGACGACATCGAGCGACGCTATAATGCTCTTTCCACGCTTTGTGCCGATGTGGAACACCGTCCCACGGTGTTTTCCGACTTGGCCTTCAATGGACAATGGTATGTAGCGGGAGGCAGGAGTTATATTGCCAAACTCTTTGCCGATGCTGGTGCCGATTATATCTGGAAAGACAACTCTTCGACAGCCAGCGTGCCCTTGGATGCTGAGAGCATCCTCGCTAAGGCGCAGCATGCCGATTATTGGCGTGTCATTAATTCCAATCCCTTCCCGATGACATACGATGCGTTGGGTAAAGAGAATCCTGTGTATTCACTTTTCGATGCCTACAAAAACCACCAAATCATTGTCTGCGACATCATCTCGACAGGCTATTTCGAGCAGTCGCAGTGCGAGCCAGATTTGTTGTTGGCCGACTTCATCCATTTCTTCCACCCTGAACTGATGACGGGGGAATGGGAAGGATACCAAACCAGGTATTATCATTTGATGGAAAACGAATAGGATGCACCAAGAGGCACATCCTATTCTTTGCTATTGAAGGCATACTTTTGCTGCGTTTCTGTTAACGTTTCAAGCCGAAGACGTGTTTAGCGCGGCTGGGTCGCATAGTTGGAATCTATCGTTTGATTTTGACCGTTTTTCCTGGTTTGCTATTATTATTCTGTTTGTTGGTATTGTTATTCAGCTTTTTGTCCTTGCTATTCTGTTTGTTATTCTTGATATTCAGCTTGTTGCTGTTAGTAGTCGTACCTGTATCATTTATTGTATTTGCTCTTATCTGGCCTGTTTTCTCGAAGATCCACTGTTGAGCTTCGCCCTTGTGTGTTTGGTAAAGCTTGATTTTACCGTCGTTTACTGCATTGCCGTTGTGCAGGTCGAGGCAGTAGCTTGTGTTGGCTGCACTCATCAGCACGTAGGAGCCATTGCTTTGTTTCTCGGGAATCCAAAGTTGATTATTTCCACCATGATAGCCGTAGACTTGGATTTGAGTTTCGTTTCGGATTTCATTGCCCCAAATGTCAAACACAAGGTCGTTGTTGATTACGCTACGGATGACGATTTTCCCGTCTTTGTGGGTTACCTTCCATTTTTGGGAATTGTCGTTTCTCCATTGCCAGAGTTGGACAATGTTATTGTTGTTCGCCTTGCCATCTTTGAGGGTAAGGACATAGTTGGTGTTCTTGGCAAACTTGATGACGTATTCGCCGTCGGCAATGTCGTTTGAGTTTTTATTGTTGTTACTGTTATTCTTGTTGCTATTATTCTTGTTGGTATTATTGTTATTATTGTTGTTGTTACTATTATTGGAAACTTTCTCGAAGGTCCATTGTTGCTGCCAACCCTTGTGGGCTTGGTAGAGCATTATTTTTTGGTCGTTTGCAGTATTACCGTTAAGCAAATCGAGGCATAGGTTTTGGTTGCCCGCTGT
>JAEEGJ010014023.1_pt1 | contig 19181 bp, 18 predicted proteins | sample 8958761 | NCBI WGS metagenome assembly JAEEGJ01 (sample SAMN16246546, study PRJNA631951) | gut metagenome | biome: gut microbiome; feature: rumen; material: RS-attached | host: Bos | place: Iran: Karaj | collected 2018-10 | reverse complement strand
CATGTGGCCGATCTCTCCGCCCAGGCCGTGGGCGCCGCCGAGGACCTGTCCGTTCAGGATGATCCCGGAGCCGACGCCTGTGCCGAGGGTGACGCAGATCATGCTCTTGCTGCCGCGTCCCGCGCCGGTCCAGTATTCGCCCAGCGCCGCGGCGTTCGCGTCGTTGAGCACGCGGACGGAGATGCCGAGGATCGCGGAGAGTTCGCGTCCGGGATAGCAGTTGTAGATGTGGAGGTTCGGGATCGCTTCGGTGTAGCCGTCTTCTTCGACGGGACCGGGCACGCCGATGCCTGCCGCGCAGTCCGAAAGGGGAACGCCGTGCTGCGCTGTGAGCGCGCGCACGTGTGCTGCGATATCTTCGAGAAGCGCAGCGCGGCCGTCTGCAGCTTTCGTGGGGAATTCGGTCTTGGCGAACAGAACGCCATCCTCTGTGAATAATCCGGTTTTGACGGCTGTGCCGCCGAGATCGATGCCGATGCGTGTCATAAAAGGTTCCTCCGCTGATAGTTCTTATATTATATCATGAATTTTGCTGAAGAGTTGTCGCTGGGGACGGTTCCGGGTGACAACAAAAACATGATTGGAAGAATGATTATAAACCGCAAAAATAACAAAATTCGCGCTCTTGTGGCGCTGCTGGTGGTCATGCTGGCGGCTGCGGCGCTTCTGTGCGGCTGCGAGGACAGCCGGCACTATGCCTCGGTCGAGAAGCAGGCGCTCAAGTATTATCAGAAGAAGTATGGCGTAAAGGGCGTGGAGATCGTCGACGTGAACGCGGCTGGCGACTACGGGCTGTTCGGCTACATAGGCGTGAAGAACCGGGCTTACGAGCTGAGCGACGGTTTTTCGGTCTTCTGGAATGAATACGAGCAGGTCTTTGCGGACAATGCGCAGGCGCAGGCCATCCAGGAAGACTTCGACCGGGAGATCCTGCAGCCGCTGGTCGGGTCATTCTCCTATCCGTACAAGACGCTGCCGGCGAGCCTCGGCCGCACGGGCTACGAATCCTTTGACGAGTGCGTGTTTACCGCGTATTACGACGGCGATATCCGCGCGTTTCTGCGGGAAGAAAAGCCCGCGATGGACGATTTCCGGATCGCGCTGCAGACGGAGGACCGGGACGGCTGCGAGCGGGAGATCGAAGCGTTTTACGAGGCGCTCAGCGAATATGTGAGCGGGTACAGCCTCGCCTACGTCATGACGGACGGCCTGGACGCGCTCAGCGGAGACGACTGGTATCCGGACACGCACGCGCAGAACGTTTTGGCCAGCGCGGAGCTGCGCTACGGGGAGAAGATCAAATGGTACCGCAAAATCTATTTCGAGGTGTTCGAGGGTGTGTACGTGGCCAGCGTAAAAGCGAACTTCGACCTGCAGGAAGGGGACCTGGTGTTCGAGCAGGTGGGTACCTGCGCGGACCTGCAGGAACTGCTCGACGAGGGCTTCTTCAGCCTGCCGGTGGAGGCGGAAGAGAACAAGAACGGCGGCTACAGCGTCCACGATCAGGTTCACGAGTCCCACGTCGTGCTGGATGACCCGGACGCGCCGCTGTATCAGGCGAAGCTGTCGCAGCGGGTGCTGGACGCGCTGGATTCCCGCGGCTGTCTGAGCCTCTACGTGCTGGACAGCAGGGAGGACGGCCTGCCTCTGATGATGTACTACACGGGCAGCTCCAATCCGTACTCCGTGTTCCAGGTGAGCAAGCCCGGCAAGGACACCGCGGTCTTCTGCGAACTGAATCCGCAGTATTATTACTACTTCGGAACGCACACTTCGCATTAGTACGGGGAGGAAGAGGTGCTGCAACTGCAGCGCAGGGCTAGGAGAAAAGCTGCAGCAGGGGACATGCACGTGCACATCCGTGCTGCGAACCCGGCAGCACCTTCATGAAAAGAATATGGAAAAGCGTATTGACAAAGGCTCGCCCGGGCAATATTATAATTACGGTTATATAACGCAAATTATACAACAGAAAGGGTCATCCGCCTATGCCGCCGAAAACTAAGATCTCGAAAGACATGATCGTGCAGGCAGCGATCGAAGTTATAAGACAAAGCGGCTTCGAGAACATAAACGCGAGAACGGTCTCCGCGCAGCTGCATTGCTCGACGCAGCCGGTGATGTATCAATTCGCGACGATCGACAGCCTGAAGCGGGCAGCCTACGCGCAAGCCGATCAGCTGCACACCGCTTTTTTGATGAACATTCCGGCAGAAAAGGACCCGGTCCTGGGGATCGGCCTGAACTATATCCGCTTTGCCGTTGCGGAGCCGCAGCTGTTCCGCTTTCTGTTCCAATCCGGTTACGCGAAGGAGAACAGCCTGCTGGAGATGATCGACTCCGAAGAGCTGACCCCGGTGCTTTCCGCCATACAGGAAGGCGCGGGGCTGAGCATGGAAAAAACGAAAAGGGTGTTCCTGGTCATCGCGATGTTTGCCCACGGCTACGCGAGCATCATCGCGAACAACGGTCTGGAATACGACGAAACTTTGGTCGCGCAGCACCTGGAAGATGCCTGGAACGGCGCCATGACCGCGGCCTGCAGAGAGGAAAACGGAGAAAACGATGAAGAAACTGTACGATAGAAGCGAGATGTCTTTCGCGATCCTCTGGATCGTGATCTATACCGTGGGCATAGGGACCCTGAAAGGCAATTTCGGGTTCGATTCGCTGCCGCAGATGCTGGGGTTGATCGTGATCGCCGCCGCGACGTTCCTGTTTGTGAAAAAGAACGGACTGATGGAGAAGTACGGCCTGTCCGCCTGGGCGGAGAACAGCAGGGCCTTGTTGTGGTTCCTCCCGCTGTGGGGGCTCTCCTGCATGAATCTCTTCGGTGGGATCCGGCCGGATTATCCGGTGCCGGGCCTGATTTTCGCGGCCGTTTCTATGGCTATCGTCGGTTTTGTCGAGGAATTGCTGTTCCGCGGTTTCCTGTTCAACGCGATGCTGAAGGACGGCAACGTAAAAACGGCTGTGATCATCTCTTCCGTCACGTTCGGGCTCGGACATATCGTGAATCTGTTTACCGGCCAGAACGTGCCCGAAACGCTTCTGCAGATCGTGTTCGCCGTTGCCATAGGTTTTGTGTTCACGATGGTGTACTACAAGGGCGGCAGCCTGCTGCCCTGCATTCTGGCGCATAGCTTTATCGACGTAGCTTCCGTATTCGCGGCGGACGAAGGGTCTCAGCAGCTGAATCTGATCCTGCACGTCGCCATTATCGCCGTATCCGTCGCGTACTGCCTGTATCTGGCGAGGCGCGTGGAAACGCCGGAGATCAACCGGGCAAAGAGCCGGAAGTAGATCAGAACGCAGCAAGCCGCCCTGATATAGGGCGGTTTTTCTTTTGCAAAAAAGTTTTGAAAAGGGGATTGACAATCCGTGCATACTGTATATACTGTATATGAACAGTAAAGGAGCTATATACACGTGTACATCTTAATCGACAACAAAAGCGGCGCGCCGATCTACGATCAGATCGTGGCGCAGATCAAAAGGCAGATCCTGGACGGGTCACTGGCGGAAGACGAGGCGCTGCCTTCCATCCGCAGCCTGGCCAAGGACCTCCGCATCAGCGTCATCACGACGAAGCGGGCCTACGAGGAACTGGAGCAAGAGGGGTTTATCTATACCATGCCCGGCAAGGGCAGCTACGTGGCGCCCCGCGATCCGCAGCTGATGCGCGAGGAGAATCTGAAGAAGATCGAAGAGCACATGCGGCAGATCCACCAGCTGGCGGGCCCTTGCGGGCTGACGCAGGCGGATCTGGCGGAGATGCTGGAGCTGACGAAGGAGAGTTAAATGAACGCATTCGAGATAAGGGGACTGACTAAACGCTACGACGGCTTCGCGCTGGAGAACGTAAGCCTGACGCTGCCGGAAGGCTGCATCCTGGGGCTGATCGGAGAGAACGGCGCCGGCAAGACGACGACGATCAAAGCCGCGCTGAACGTCATTCCGAAGGACGGCGGAGAGGTGGAGATCTTCGGGCAGAGAGCCGAAGGGGACATCGCTTCGCTCAAAGAAGATATCGGCATCGTGATGGGCGAACCGGGCCTGTCTTCCTGCCTGACCGGCGAACAGGTCTCGCGCATCATGGCGGGCATCTTCGCCCGCTGGGACGACGCGGCGTTCCGCAGGATCGCGGACGAACTGGACCTGTCCCTGACGAAGAAATACAAGGAGCTGAGCCAGGGCAACCGCATGAAGCTGGGCATCGCCGTCGCGCTGTCGCACGGGGCGAAGCTGCTGATCCTGGACGAGCCGACAAATGGCCTGGATCCGGTGATCCGTGACAGATTCATGGGCATGCTGATGGACTTTACCCGCGAGGAGAACCACTCCGTGCTGATCTCTTCGCACATCGTCAGCGACCTGGAAAAGGTCTGCGACTACATCGCGTTCCTGCACGACGGCAAGTTGATGCTGTGCGAGGAAAAGGACGCGCTGATGGAGGAATACGGCGTGCTGCATTGCAGAAAAGAGGACTTCGAGGCGATCGATCCGGCTGCCGTGGTCGGCAGTTCGAACAGCGTGTACGGCGTGAGCGCGGTCGTGCGCAGAGACGCGGTGCCCGAGGGCTGGGAACTCAGCCCGGTCAGCCTGGAAGATCTGTTCGTAGTGATGGTGAAGGGGGCGTAACGATGAAGGGTTTGATCCGTAAAGATATGTACATGATGAAAACGTATTTCCGCATCTCCTGGGTGGTCGTGCTGATCTTCCTGTTCGTGGGAGCGGTGAACGAGAAGGCTTCGTTCTACCACGCGTACTCCTGCATGATGGGCGGCATCGTGCCCATCAGCATCCTGAGCTACGACGAGAAGGAGCGCTGGATGGACTACGCGGACACGCTGCCGCTGTCGGCAAAGACGATCGTCCGGTCGAAGTATCTGTTCGGCCTGATCTTCTCGATCGCGGTCTTCGTGCTGGCGACGGTTTCCTACGCGGTCAACTGTGCGATGCACCGCGGCGGCGACCTGTCCTCCGTGCCGGCCATGGCTTCTGTGTTCCTGTTCCTGAGCGTGCTGCCGGCGATCCTGCTGATGCCCGTGCTGCTGAAATACGGCGTGGAAAAAGGGCGCATTCTGTATTACATCCTGTTCGGCGCGCTGTTTGCTGTCGTTGCGGTGTTCGGCATCTCGGACAGCTTCCACCCGGCGGCGGATCTGAGCCCGGCTGTTCTGACGGTCGCGGCGGCCGTTCTGTGGGTGGTCTCGCTGACCATCTCCCAGGCGGTGTACCCGAAGCGAGCGAGATAAAAGGCGCAGAAACTGACTTGCAAAAGACACAGTCAAATGGCTGTGTCTTTGTCTTGTTTTTGATATAATAGAGCCATGGACAAGCATCTCGATTTTAACAAAACACCGGCTCTGAAGATCTTCTTCTCGTACTACAGACCCCACCTGAAACTTTTCCTGGTGGATATCTTCAGCGCGTTCTGCGTATCGGCCATCGATCTGGCTTTCCCTTACGTTTCCCGGCTCTCCATGCAGCGGCTCATCCCGGAGCACGCCTACCGGGCGTTCTTTACGGTCATGGCCATCTGCGTCGCCGCCTACCTGCTGAAGGGCGTGTTCTATTACAGCGTCACGAAGTGGGGGCACATGTTCGGCGTGCGCGTCGCGGCGGACATGCGCCGGGACGTGTTTTCGCATATGCAGACCCTGTCGTTCTCGTACTATGACGTCAACCGCACAGGGCAGCTGCTGTCCCGGGTGACCACGGACCTGAACGAGATCACCGAACTGGCCCACCACGGGCCGGAGGACGTGGTGATCTCCATCCTGACCATCCTGGGCGCCATCGCGATCATGTTTACCATCGAACCGCGGCTCGCGGCGATCATGCTGATTCTCGTGCCGTCGCTTGCCGTGCTCGTCATGATGCGCCGGCGCCACATGAAGCTGGCGAACATCGCGGTGAAGGCGAAGACCGCCGAGATCAACGCGGCCATCGAATCCTCGCTGTCCGGCATCCGCACCGCGAAGGCATTTGCGAACGAGAGCTCGGAGATCGACAAGTTCTCCGTGGCCAATAAGGAACTGGTGCACGCCAGAGACGAGGCGTTCCGCCAGCTCGCCATCTTCCACGCGTTCTCCGAGACAGCGACGTCCATCCTGCCCGTGGCGGTCGTGGCGGCCGGCGGGTATTTCATCATGCGCGGCAGCCTGGATTATATCGGCCTGATGACGTTTACGCTGTACGTGTCCACGTTCACCACGCCGATCCGCAAGCTCGTGAATTTCATGGAGCAGTACATGGCCGGCACGGCCGGTTTTACGCGTTTCCTGGAAGTGATGCGCACGACGGCGCAGATCCAGGACGCCCCGGACGCGAAGGACTTAAAGGACGCGAAAGGGCATATCGAATTCAAAGACGTATCGTTCCAGTACAGCGAAACGGAGGGTCATAGACCGTTCGTGCTCGAGCACGTGGATCTGGAGATCCTGCCGGGTCAGAAAGTCGCCTTCGTGGGCGCTTCCGGCAGCGGCAAGACGACGCTGTGTCAGCTGATCCCCCGCTTCTACGACGTCACCGGCGGCGCCGTGACCGTGGACGGCTGCGACGTGCGCACGCTGACCCAGCAATCCCTGAGAGACCAGATCGGCATCGTGCAGCAGGACGTGTTCCTGTTCGCCGATACGGTCATGGAAAACATCCGCTACGGCCGTCCGGACGCGACGGACGCGGAGGTGATGGCGGCCGCGCAGTACGCGGAGATCCATCAGGATATCTGCGCCATGCCCAAGGGCTACGAGACCTACGTGGGCGAGCGGGGCGTGATGCTCTCCGGCGGCCAGAAACAGCGCATCTCCATCGCCCGGGTCTTCCTGAAGAACCCGCCCATCGTCATCCTGGACGAGGCGACGAGCGCGCTGGATTCCGTCACCGAGGCGCACATCCAGCAGGCGTTCGACAAGCTGTGCGAAGGGCGCACTGGGCTGATCATCGCGCACCGTCTGTCCACGGTGCACAACTGCGACCGCATCGCCGTCGTGGAAAAGGGGCATATCACCGAGATCGGCACGCACGACGAACTGATGGCGCTGAACGGGGAATACGCGAGGCTCGTCCGCGCGCAGGAGCACATAGGAGGCGCGGTATGAGGAAACGCTTCGCTTCTCTGCTCTTAATATTCGCGCTGCTGTGCGCCTGTGTCCCCGTGTGGGCAGACGGCCCGCAAACGACGGATTTCAGCGCGTTTCCTTTCGATCTTCCCATCTGCTTCAGCAATTTCAACATGATCTCCGTGCCGATGATGAAACGGACGCACCAGGAATACACGACGGGCAATATGATCGCGGATTCCTACGTGTTCGAGGCGAAGCGGCTGGGCGTGGAAGACGTCAACGTGGCGATCGTGTCGCTCGGTACGATCCGCAAGGCCGTCCGGGTCGGAGAGCTGACCCTTGCCGACGCTTTCAATATCTGTTACGCCGACGACACGGAGGAAGGGCGGAACGGTTATCCGCTGATCTGCGTGTATCTGACCGGAAGAGACCTGCGGTATCTGACGGAGCTGGACGCTTCGCTGGGCCCGCGGTATCCGGAGCTGAAATTGAGCTATTCCGGTCTGAACATGCGCTTCAACACGAAGCGCATCCCCCTGGACCGGGTGACGAGCATCGGACTGTCCCGCAGCAGCGGCATGGTGGAACTGCTCGAGCCCGCGATGCTGTACAAGGTGTGCTGCAATCTGTACGCGGCGGAGCAGATCGACCGTCTGAACGTCCTGACGAAGGGTTTCATGACGGTGACGCCCAGAGATGAAAACGGCGAACCGCTGGAGAGTTTCGAAGACTGTATCCTGAGAACGGAGGACGGCAAAGAGATCAAGGAGTGGATGGCGCTGGCGGATTACTGGATGTCGTTCCGCACGGGGAATTCCGGACTGCCGGAGATCCCGTCCATGTACACGGAACCGCAGAACCGCAAGGTGAAGTACGAGGCGGGCGGCATTTCCCGGATCGACAGTCCCGGCCGCGTGACCCTGCTGGTGCTTGGCGGGGGCGTCGTTCTGATCCTTCTGGCGCTGACGGTCCTCTCGCTGATCCGCAGAGCCGTCGAACGCCGCCGGACGAAACCGTCGAAAGGGAGATCCTGATGCGCGCCTTCTGGATCGCCTGCGCCTGCGTTTCCACCTGTCTGATCCCCGTGATCGCAGGCTGGATCTGGCGGAGAAAATATCAGAAAATGCGCCCCGTATGGATGGGCGTTTTGGGCTTTTTTGCGTTCGCTGGCATCGCGGAGATGCTGTTCGTGATGTTATGCCTGTCCGCGCTCGGACCGGTGTCGCGGGCTTTGAACGCGGGCACGTTGCGGCTCGTCGTGTTCTCGTGCCTGTGCGCCGGGCTGTTCGAGGAAGCCGGCCGGTATATCGTGTATCGCAGCGGTCTTTCGAAGTGCAGCGGGCGCAGCGTGGCGACGGGCTATGCCATCGGGCATTTCGGCGTCGAGATCCTGGTGCTGACGGTCTGGCCGCTGCTTTCGCGCCCGCCGGAGGCGTTCGGGCTGGCGCAGGCCGCCCTGACGCTCTGGGAGCGGCTGGCGGCCTGCGCGGGTCACACGGCGCTGTCCGTGCTCGTGTGGTACGCGTTCTGCGAAAAGAAGCCGGGCGTGCTGGTGCTGGCCATCGCGCTGCACGCGATCTGCGACGCGCCGCTGGGTTTTCTGCGCTACGGCGCGATGGGGACGGGGCTTGCGGAAGTCCTGTTCGCCGTTTTTGTCGCGATCCTGGGGATCGTTGCGTTTGGGTATTGGCGAAAAATGCCGGATGGTGCTATGATAAGAGATGATTAAGGGAGTTAGAGACGAGAGGGGGTTCTGGCAAGATGAAACGACAGAAGAAGCAGAAGAAGAGCTTAGGCAGAAGAGCGGCGTGGTCGCTGTTTAAAATGGCGCTGATCTGGTGCGCTGCCATTTCCGTGTACAAGACGCAGGAGGCGAACGCGGCAGCAAAAAAGCGCAGAGAAGCCCGTGAGCAGTCTGCGCAGGAGTGGGAATTCGACCGGGTCTATCCGGGTTCTCTCAGAGACCGTTAATCTGCGAAATACGCGCTCAGCACCGCTTTGGCGAGCGCGTTGCACGACCGGTAGTCGGGCTCTCCGTTTTCCGCAAGGACAAGGTATCCGCTGTGGAAGCCGGGGAGCTTTTTGCATGCTTCGGATGCGCCCGGGATCTTCTCCAGGTCCGCGTACAGGAACTGCTGCTCCTCGGAGGGGAAGATCTCCAGCTGGGCCTTGCCTGTGAACATGTCGTATTCCAGATGGTACTGGTCTTCGTAGGCGGACACGGGAATGAGTCCGCTTTCGAGTTTTGCCTGGGTCACGAGGGCGTTCTTTTTGAATTCAGAGCCCTTTGTCAGGATCTTCCGCCCGCCGGCCTTGAACAGGAATCCTTCCCGGAACGCGATGGTGTGATAGGGCAGAAAACTGCATTTCCAGGCGATGCGGGCGAGCTGGCGCACGTCGTCCGCGTTGTGCAGCAGGATGGTCTGCTTCGCCTTTTCGTCCTTCGTCTGCAGATAGTAGTTGTACAGGGGGATGCAGTCGCCGCCGGGGATCTCGTCGTCGCGCTTGTCAGAGAGGCCCATGGCTTCCTCCACGGACTTCTGGGACAGGCTCTTCATGGACGCGGCGAGCGGCCAGTATTTCTTCAGCCAGCGGTACAGGTCGACGCTCCACAGCAGGGGCAGCTTGTCGCACAGACCGTATTTCTGCGCCCGGCGCAGCAGGAAGGGCAGATCGAAGGTGTCGCCGTTGTAGGTGATGACCGCGTCAGCTTCCGCGATCCGCTCCAGCGCCTCGGCCACGACCCGCTTTTCGTCCGCCGGATCCTCCGTAAAATTCTGCCACACCTCGCCCATGCTGCTGCAGAATCCCGCGTTGATGATGCAGTCCCGCGAGTGGAACAGCCCCGTGGTCTCGATATCGAAAACCGCCGTATTCAGATCTTTTAAATAAACACTGTTAAACATACCCCCATTATAACAAAAACGTACCACGGGGACAGGTACAATGTGCACTTTTGGCAAATGCCAAAACGACATATTGTACCAGTCCCCATGTGTACTTTAAAACGACACATTGTACCTGTCCCCATGTGTACTTTTGTGCTTGCCGCTATGTGCGCAAAAAAACAAAAGAAGCTGCAGGGGGGCAGCTTCTTTTGTTCAAAAGGGGTATTGGGATTAGAGATCTGTATGACTATCGGGGGGATAGTCATTCACCTAGGATTTTACACAAGTTTTTACTGTTTTACAAGGCATTCGGTGTAAGTATTTTCTAAAATTTTTTTTGTGGGTCACGGCAATTGCCAACCATTTCGCAATGGGGTAAACTGAATATGTATGTGAACATAATCCTGATTATGGATGTTCAGATATGGATGGAAATAACGAGCGTCAGTATTTCAATTTGAGGAGGAAAGAATAATGACACCCGAACTTGCAAAAAGAGTAGAAGAGATCGCGCTGGCTTTAGGTCAGGTCAGAAGTGTCGTCGACACCCCGGGCGAGATCGACGCGGCGAACAAGGTCTACGAGATCTTCTCCGGTATGGACTACTGGAAGAAGCACCCCGAAAACCTGTATTTCGTTCCCGTCAAGAACGACCCGCTCGGCAGAAAGAGCTGCACCGCCATTCTGGAAGGTGAGAAGGGCAACTCCAAGAAGACGGTCATCATGATCGGCCATATCGACCACGTCGGTATCTCCGACTACGGCAATCTGCAGGAATACTCCAACAGCCCGTTCGAGCTGATGGAGAAGTTCAAGGAGATCGAACTGCCGCCCTCTGCGAAGAGAGACCTGGAATCCGGCGAATACATCTTCTGCCGCGGCCTGTTCGACATGAAGACCGGCGACGCAGCCATCATGGCTGTCATGGAGATGATCTCCAAGGACATCGAGAACTTCGAAGGCAACCTGATCTTCTCCGGCGTATGCGACGAAGAAGGAAACTCCGGCGGCGTTCTGAACTGCGACCCGGACTACGTCCGTCTGGCAGAGGAGAGAGGCTACGAATACCTGGCCATGCTCGACGCCGACTACATCACCGAAGAGTATGAAGGCGATCCGAACAAGTACATCTACATCGGCACCGTCGGCAAGACCATGCCCACGTTCTACATCGTCGGCAAGGAGACCCACGTAGGCGAATCCTTCAAGGGCCTCGACCCGAACCAGATCGCTGCCGCGATCACCATGCGGGTCAACCTGAACCCCGAATTCGCGGACGTAGCGGACGGCGAAGTCGCTCTGCCGCCCATCACGCTGAAGCAGAGAGACCTGAAGACCGAGTACTCCGTACAGACCGCGAAGGCTGCCACCATCTACTTCAACTACGCCACCCACTGCAGCACCCCCGAGATCATCCTCGAGAAGATGATCAAGGTCGGCCAGGAATGCTTCGAACAGACCATGGACGTCCTGAACGAGCGCTATAAGAAGTTCTGCGAGATGGCAAGACGCGACTACACGCCGATGCCGTTCAAGCCCAGAGCCATGAGCTTCGATCAGCTGATGGACGCCGTCCGCAAGGAAGTTCCCAACCTGGACGAACTCGTCAAGGCGAAGGCAGAAGAACTGATGAAGACCGATATGGACTCCAGAGACCGCTCCACCGCGATCTGCGCGTACGTCCACGACATGTGGTCCGACCGTGACCCCGTGGTCATCGTCTACTTCTCCAGCCCGTACTATCCGCACGTCTTCATCGAAGGCAGCAGCCAGAAGGACAAGAACCTGATCGCAGCCGTCCAGAAGGCCGTGGCAGAGACCAAGACCGATTACCAGATCGGCTACAAGAAGTTCTTCCCGTACATCTCCGACCTGTCCTACGCGGCAGTGCCCGACGAGACCGTCGTGGAGACCTTCAAGTCCAACATGCCCGGTTACGGCATCACCTACGATTTGCCGTTCGACACTATCAAGAAGCTGAACCTGCCCGTACTGGACATCGGCGCCTTCGGCAAGGATGCCCACAGATGGACGGAGAGAATCGAGAAGAGATTCTCCTTCAACGTCACGCCGGAACTGATCTACCGCACGTTAGTCAACCTGCTGGAGATCTCCAAATAGGCACATATTTTACAGTCATTCAAGTTTAAGAGGTGAAACATGAAACAGAAAGTTGACAAACTGTTTGTTAACGGCAAGATCTACACGTTCATCGAAGAGAACGACACCGTAGAAGCGCTGGCAGTCGACAAGGGCAAGATCGTCTGGACCGGTACCACCGCGGAAGCGCTGGAAAAGTTCGAATCGGACGACTGCATCGACCTGCAGGGCAAGGCCATGGAGCCTTCTCTGGGCGACTCCCACCTGCACTTCTACGCATACTGCCAGACTCTCAGCACTGTCGACCTGGCCGGCTGCACCACGAGAGCGGAAGCCTGGGAAAAGCTGAAGGCGCAGTGCGCCAAGGTCCCCGCAGGCACGTGGGTCAAGGGCTCCAACTACGACCAGTCCAAGTGGAAGGACGTCGAAGACAGAATGCCGACGGCCGATGACCTCGACATGGTCTCCACGGATCACCCGGTCATCATCAAGAGATGCTGCCTGCACGAAGTCTCCGCGAACCACATGGCTCTGGAGAGAGCCGGTATCGGCAAGGGCTACGTCTTCGGCGAAGGCGGCCTGTGCGAACTGGACAAGGACGGCTATCCCAACGGCGTCGTGCGCGAACAGGCTTCCAAGCTGTTCGACGACATCGTTCCCGATCCTCTGCTGGACAAGGATTTCCGCAAGAAGACCATGACCGAAGTGTTCAAGCAGGTCTCCTCCGTGGGCATCACCATGATGGACACCTATGCCGCGAAGATCTGGAACTTCTTCGAAGATATCGACGTTTACAGAGAACTGGACAAGGAAGGCCTGCTCCCCGTCAGAATGCGCATCTGCCTCGAAGAGATGTACGACAAGCCCGTCCTGACTGAGGAAGAAAAGGCTGATCCTTACAGAATGGCTGATTTCGGTACGTTCAAGATCTTTACGGACGGCTCCTTCGGCGCCAGATCCGCCGCTCTGCTGGAAGACTACGACGACGATCCCGGCAACAAGGGCATCCTGGTCATTTCCCAGCCCGCTCTGAACGAAAAGATGTATCAGGCTTACAAGCACGGTCTGCAGCCCGCGACCCACTGCATCGGCGACGCCGGTACGGAAGCCGCTCTGCAGGCGATCGAGTACACGGTCAAGAAGAGCATCGAGGAAGACGGCAAGACCATGGAAGAGATCGAAGCCGGCCCGAAGTTCCGCGTCATCCACGCGCAGCTCGTACACCCCGATCAGCTGGAGAGATTCAAGAAGGTTCCCGTGATCTTCGACATCCAGCCCGCGTTCCTGAACACCGACCTGCACTGGATCGACCAGCGCATCGGTTCCAGATCCGACGACGCGTACACCTGGAAGAAGTACTTCGACGAAGGCTTCATCTGCACCGGCGGTTCCGACTGCCCGGTCGATCCGTACAATCCGTGGCCCGGCATCTGGGGCGCGGTCAACAGAACGGACCCCGCAGATCCCGATACGCCGGCATGGCATCCCGAACAGGCTCTGACCAAGTATCAGGCAGCCTGCGTATACTCCAAGAACATTCCTTACGGCAATCAGATGGAGAAGTACCTGGGCACGCTGGAGCCCGGCAAGTTTGCCGACATGATCATCACCGACAGAGACTGGCTCGCCGGTCCGGACGACGATATCATCAACGTCAAGGTTCTGAAGACCTACGTGGCAGGCAGAGAAGTCTATTCCGCTGAATAAGTTCTTTTAAGCAGCAATTCGGATGGCCCGGGCCAATGCGCTGCGGGCCATCCTTTTAAAACAATGACACAAAAACATTTTTTCTTCAGCGGCATGCCCGTGGACGACGCGTTCTACAGCTGGCATACCGCGCTCCTGAACGAGACTCAATGGCTCCGTTGAGAATATAGAAACCATATCCATATTTTTATGATTTAAGGAGAAAACAATGAATCTCGATTCTTTTGAAAAAGTCAAGAAACTTACCACCGAAATGGTCAACATCCCCTCCATCAACCACGCGGGCGACGGAGGAGAGACGAAAGTCGCGAAGTACGTCAACGACTTCTACGCGGCTATGCCGTATTTCCAGGCTCATCCTGACCAGAACTATATGTTCTCCAATCTGGAGGAGAAGGACCGCCACAGCAACATCGCGTATCTGAAGGGTACGAAGGGCGATTCCAAGCGCTGCGTCATCATGATCGGCCACATCGACACTGTTGGCGTGGACGACTACGGCACGTTCTGGGAAAAGGCCTTCCGGCCCGACCTGCTGCCCGAGCAGTTCCTGTCCATGAAGGTGCCTCAGGAAGTCATCGACGACATCAAGTCCGGCGAATTCCTGTTCGGCCGCGGCGCTCTCGATATGAAGAGCGGCGTAGCGGGTCATATGGTCATCATGGAGTACTTCGCTAACCATCTGGACGAACTGGACGGTTACCTGATGCACGTCGCCGAATGCGACGAAGAGGACATGTCCGGCGGCATCATCGCCGCGCTGGACGAGATGGTGAAGATCAAGAAGAAGGAAGGCCTGCAGTACATCGCGTGCATCAACGCGGACTATTCCACGAACTACAATCCCGGCGACGAGAACCGCTACATCTACTACGGCTGCATCGGCAAGACGCTGCCCAGCTACGTGGTGTTCGGCAAGGAGGCTCACGTGGGTCAGTCGTTCGCCGCGCTGGATCCGAACCTGCTGCTGGCCGAGATCACCCGCAAGATCTCCCTCAACGTCGACTATTCCGACATCGCTTACGGCGAGATCTGCGTACCGCCCATTTCCCTGAAGCAGGCAGACACCAAAGTCGGCTACACCGTGCAGACCGCTCTCGTAGCCTGCGGTTACTATAACTACTTCACCCACGGCATGACCCCGACGCAGGTGCTGTACAACGCGAAGCAGGTGGCTGTCGACGCCATGGACGACGTCATCAAGTATCTGAACCGCCAGTATATGCGTTTCTGCAACATCTCCAAGGTCAAGTTCACACCGCTGCCCTGGAAGACGAGAGTCCTCACCTATAAGGAATACTACGAGGAGATCAAGGCGGATAAGGGCCAGGCGTTCGTGGACGCCATGGACAAGTACATGAAGGAACTGCACGAATCCGATCCGGGCATGGACCTGCGCGTGTACGGCAACACTGTCATCCAGGAGATGTGGAAGTGGATGGACGACAAGAGCCCCTGCATCGTCGTATACTTCGGCTCCCTGTACTCCGCCAACATCGAGATGACGGGCAAGACCCCGATGGAAAAGGCTCTGCTGGACGCTGTCGAAGGCGCCGTGGAACTTGTCCGTCCGGAAGCGGGACGCCAGATCAAGACCCGCATGTTCTATCCGTACATCGCGGACTCCAGCTTCATGGCGGTCGGCGGCGATCCGTCCACCGTGGACGACCTGAACGACAACATGCCGTCCAGCAAGTATAAGTATTTCCACGACATCTCCAAGATCCGCGAGATCGACGTGCCCGTCGTGAACATCGGCACCTTCGGCCGCGACGGCCACATGGTGACCGAGCGCGTCGACATGAAGCAGACCTTCGAGAACGTACCCAATATCACCTTTGAAACGATTCGTACCTTGCTCAAATAGAGGACAGGAAGATGAAATACGAACAGGAATTTGAGAGTTATCTGGCCAAAGAGAAAGGAGCCAGCAGAAGCACAGCCAGCGCGTACGTCGGAGACCTCCGGGAGTTCTGCCGCTTTATGGAAGGGCGGGGCAAGACCGGGGAGACCGCAGGAAACGCGGACGTTGCGGCATTTTTGCGCGAATTGAAGGAACAGGGCAGGAGCGGAGCGACTGTTAACAGAAAACTTGCTTCTGTTAGATCTTATTACGCGTTCCTGAGAGCGGAAGGGAAGAGCAGCGAAGATCCCACGGCGGGTCTGAAGGCGCCCAAACAGCAGCGCAAGGACATCGAATTCCTGAGCGTGGACGAGGTGAACAAGCTCCTGGAGATCCCCGGCGAGGACGCCAAAGGCATCCGCGACCGGGCTCTCCTGGAGATGATGTACGCCACCGGCATGAAGGCCAGCGAGATCGCGGCCGTCAACACCGGGGATATCAACCTGCGCATCGGTTTCGTATCCTGCAGCGGCGAGAGCGGAAAGGCCCGCATCATCCCGCTGGGCAAGCCTGCCCGCAGAGCCATCCAGACCTATCTGGACGAAGGCCGTCCGGCGCTTCTGGGCGAGGGCAAGGACTGCGGCGCGCTGTTCCTGAACTACATGGGCGACCGGATGACCCGCCAGGGCATCTGGAAGCTGCTGCGGTTCTACGGCGAGAAGGCAGGCATCCGCAAGGATATGAATCCGCTGATCCTCCGCAATTCCTTCGCGGCCCACATGATCCAGAACGGGGCGGACCTGAAGTCCCTGCAGGAGCTGCTGGGTCACGAGGACATCACGGCGACGAAGGTGTTCCTCAGCCTGTCGAAAAACAGGATCATGGACGTCTACGATAAAGCCTTCCCGCGGGCATAAAAAGTGCTTGCGCGGGGTTTGCAGGTGTGTTATAATACCACTTGCGTTATTACGGGCGGTCCTCTGGCAGAGTCTGCAAACCATTGATTTTGCGGCGTTTGGATGCCAAGAACGTCTATGAAGGAAGGAGGATACAGGATCCATGGATTTAATCAAATCTATCACTCAGGAATATGAGAGAACCGACATTCCCGAATTTTCCGTCGGAGATACCGTAAAGGTCCACCTGAAGGTCAAGGAAGGCAATAAGGAAAGAATCCAGGTTTTCGAAGGATTCGTTCTGAAGAGACAGAACGGCGGCGTTTCCGAAACGTTCACCGTCAGAAAGATCTCCAGCGGCGTAGGCGTAGAAAAGACTTTCCCGCTTCACAGCCCCAAGATCGAAAAGATCGAACTGGTTCGCAAGGGCGACGTCAGAAGAGCTAAGCTCAACTACATGCGTCAGAGAACCGGTAAGGCTGCGAGAATCAAGACCAAGGAAAACTAATCGAAAGAGAACGGGAGAACAGAAGTTCTCCCTTTTTCTTTGCCTGAAACGGGTGGTACAATAGCGGTATGGACTATGCGATCGTAAAGGCAACAGAAGAAGACAGGAAAGAACTGCTGGCGCTGTACAAGGCCCAGATCGGGCGGGAATGCTGCCCATGGGACGATGAATATCCCGGGGAGGAATCCATCGACTGGGATCTGTCGCGGGACGCTCTGTTCGTCCTGAAGTCGGACGGAAAGATCCTGGCCGCGGTCTCCATCGAAGAGGACGAGGACGTGGCCGCGTTTCCGTTCTGGGATAAAGACCTGGAACCATTCGGCGAACTGGCGAGGCTTGCCGTGCTGCCGGAGGCGCAGAACCGGGGGCTTGCGAAAATCATGCTGCGGTTCGGCATGGACGAGCTGAATCGCAGAGGGTTCAAAGGCGTGCGCTTTATGGTGAACAAGACGAATCCGAAAGCGATCCGTTCTTACGCGCCGTTTGAGTTCCGCGTGGCGGGCGAGTGCCACATCTACGATCAGGATATGTATTGTTACGAGAAAGAACTGTAAAATGAACAACCGCGGGGACAGGCGACGACAGCCGGGTCATGATCCGCGCGACTTCTTACGGTTCGATGCATTTTTCCGTCCAGGACGGAGATACGGAATATCGGTACACACTGACCGTCTATGAGGATGAGAGCGGTCATACGCAGATCATGATCACAGAGCGGTAGAGACGAGCAACGGAGGCATTTTATGATCATCATCTTAGTCAAACAGATCCTGCAGATGTTCCTGCTGGCCGGGATCGGATTTCTGCTGTTCAAAGGCGGCAAGATCACGCTGGAAGGAAGCAAGACCCTGGGCAACATCCTGATCTTCGGGTCGCTGCCGGCGGTCATCATCAACGGCTTCCGGATCGAGCGGACGGCGGAACACGTCTCCGGCCTTCTGTGGGCAGCGCTCGCCGCGTTGATCGTGGTGATGCTGTCCATCCTGATCTCTCACTTTGTGTTCCGCAAAGACGGCGTGGCTGCCTTTGCGACGTCCTTCGCGAATCCCGGCTTTTTCGGCATCCCGCTGATCGTCGCCTCCCTCGGTCAGGGCGCCGTGTTCTACGCGGCTCCGTTCATCGCGTTTCTGAACATCGGACAGTGGACGTACGGCGTTTCCCGTCTGAACGGCCAGCCCGTTCTGCAGGGATTTCAGCCGAAGAAACTGATCAAAGCGCCGTTTGTGATCGCGATCCTTGTGGGCATCTTCCTGTTCGTGACGCAGATCAAACTCCCTGAGATCCTCAGCAGCTGTCTGAGCAGCGTGGCGGGTCTGAATACCCCGCTTGCCATGTTTACAGTCGGCGTGTATCTGGCGCAGACGGATCTGAAGAAGATGCTGGGCCGCAGAAGCCTGTATCTGATCTCCGCGCTGCGGCTGCTTGTGATCCCCGCGCTCTCGCTGCTGATCCTGATGCTGTTCCCGGTCTCCATGGAACAGATGCGGACGGTCCTTCTGATCGTGGCGGCCTGTCCGGTCGGCTCTAACGTGGCGGTCTACGCGCAGCTGCACAACAAAGACTATCCGTACGCGGTCGAGACCGTCGTCATCTCCACGCTCCTCTCGATCGTCACGATCCCGTTTATCCTTTATCTGTCGTCGCTGATATGGTAGGGGCAGCCTGATTCCATGAACGAGGTCAATCGAACGCTTTTCATTCCGTTATACGGGAAAGCGAGCGTCAGCAGGAAGAACGTCATACTGAAGGATCCGGATGCGGAGAGGATCTGGGCAGCCGAAAGCTTTCCCGTTCAGGGAAGATCGGCTTCGAAATGGCTCGCCTACAACATGGCGATGCGGGCCCGCGTGTTCGACGACTGGACGGACCGCATGCTGGAAGAACTGCCGGATGCGCTCGTGCTGCACGTGGGCTGCGGGTTGGACAGCCGCTGCCGGAGGGTGACCCGCCCATACCGGCTGTGGCTCGACTGTGACCTGCCGGACGTGATCGCCGCGCGGCGGAAGTATTTCACCGAGACAGATCGTTACCGCATGCAGGAGCTGGACGCCTGCGATCTTCAGCAGGCGCGCGCCTTGCCGGACAGCGTCGCGGCTGTCGTGGTGATGGAAGGCGTCAGCATGTATCTGCCGGAAGAGAAGCTGCGCGGCTTCTTCACGGCGCTGCAGG
>JAEEGJ010014022.1_pt1 | contig 19181 bp, 13 predicted proteins | sample 8958761 | NCBI WGS metagenome assembly JAEEGJ01 (sample SAMN16246546, study PRJNA631951) | gut metagenome | biome: gut microbiome; feature: rumen; material: RS-attached | host: Bos | place: Iran: Karaj | collected 2018-10 | reverse complement strand
TCTCAGTTCGGATCGGAGTCTGCAACTCGACTCCGTGAAGTTGGATTCGCTAGTAATCGCGCATCAGCCATGGCGCGGTGAATACGTTCCCGGGCCTTGTACACACCGCCCGTCAAGCCATGAAAGCTGGGGGTGCTTGAAGTCCGTGACCGAAAGGAGCGGCCTAGGGCAAAACTGGTAATTGGGGCTAAGTCGTAACAAGGTAGCCGTACCGGAAGGTGTGGCTGGAACACCTCCTTTTTGGAGTTGGATTTTGCATCGAGCTTTGCTCCTTGCTTGTACATCTTCTTCCTTCTTTATATAGTCTCTTAGCTCAGTTGGTTAGAGCGCTACACTGATAATGTAGAGGTCACTGGTTCAACTCCAGTAGGGACTACTTTTTTTATGTAAACTCGTAAGGGGGTATAGCTCAGTTGGCTAGAGCACCTGCCCTGCAAGCAGGGGGTCGTCGGTTCGACTCCGACTATCTCCACAAAAAAGAAATCCAGACTTTGGGTCTGGATTTCTTTTTTGTGGAGATCAGACGAGGCTTTGCCTCGTCTTTTTTTTACCCCACCCCTTACCCCTCCCGGCGGGAGGGGCCGCGGCAGAAGCCGCGGAGCGCTTCGCGCTAAACAGAATTATTGATGGAGATTACAGGAGATATAATGGTTTTGTATTCCTTTATGTGTTCTGCGCACAACTGAACCTGAATATACATATCAAACGGTTGAGGGCCATTACTCTTTCGCTCAAAAGAAGACATCTCTCCATATTTAATAACAGGCTCAGGTTGTTGTTCCTGAGCCATCGTTTTATTTGTACTTGATTGTTGCCACGTCAGTATCATACATAAACGTTTGGATTGTCTGTCCCGTTTTAAGCCAGATCTCAAAAAGCTTTGGATTACCTCCGCAAGCCAAATAGATCATAGCTGTATTATTGCTGACATCTAGGGTTGTCAACTGGTTAGAGCTGCAAAGCAAATACATCAATTCTGTATTCTTGCTCAAATCAAATGAGGTTAACTGATTGGAACCGCAGTCTAAATAATATAATTGTGTGTTCTTGCTCACGTCAAGGGAAGTTAATAGATTAGAATAGCACTTCAAAGTAGATAATGAAGTATTATTCATTACATTAAGTGTTTTTATTTGATTGTTTCCACAATCCAAGTTTTTTAATACCATATTCCTGGTCACATCTAGAGTGATTAATCGATTGTTCTCACAAGTCAAAGACTTTAAAAAAGGATTATGACTTACATCAAGACTAGTTAGTTGATTATTATGGCAAAATAAATCTGTCAATGCTGTATTTTTGCTCATATCCAACGTAGTCAATTGATTGTCATGACAACCAAAATAAGATAATTTTGTATTGTTACTAACAACAAGGGTAGTTAATCGATTTTCTGAACAGTTCAAAGTCCTCAATTCTGTATTCTTGCTCACATCAAGAGTGGTTAACTGGTTGGAACCACACTCTAAATAATACAATGCTGTGTTCTTGCTCACATCAAGAGTGGTTAATTGATTGCCACCGCAAGCTAATTCAGTCAATCTTGTATTACTGCTCACATCAAGAGTAGTCAACTGATTTGCGACACATTCTAAATGAATTAATGCCGTATTACAGCTTACATCAAGGGTAGTTAATTGATTGTATTCACAGTTCAAATTAGCTAATGATATATTATGACTCACGTCAAGAGTAGTCAATGGATTATATTTAGAATTAAAATCGATCAATGCGGCATTATGACTCACATCTATAATAGTTAATTGATTACCCTCGCAATTAAGATACTGCAATTGTAGATTATGGGATATGTCCAAGTTTGTCAACAATCCAATAATTTCTTCATTCTTCGAGTTAAAAAACTTAATGGGGTTGCCATATTCCACGCTTCGATAATCAGGTATACATGTCAATGATTGCAGGTTTTCAAAAAATTCAATTCCCTCCAAAGAAGCAATGCTTTCAGTTTTGACATCAATACTTGTTACCAATAGAGCTTCATCATAAGACAATTCACCATCATGATTAATATCAAAGTTTTCCACACAATAAGCTTTGAAATGTGCATCTAAAAGAGGAACTATCTCAGAGGCTTGCTGCTTAATAAGAATTGTCTCATGAATGCTTTCGCTCTTCAAATACACCTTACCGTCCCTCTTATGGCCATCATTCGCCATGATATGAATTGTAACTATGGATTCTGATAATCCTTTTGTTTGAATTTGACTTATCCACTCTTTGCATCCTTCATCAATGATAACATCATAGTTAGTATTTGATGAAACCTTTATGCTAATCTGCTGCTCTTCTGCAGAAACACTATACTCCTTTCTCTCTGTAAATATACCATCTGTTTGAGACTGATGGAATAGGATAGTTCCACTCAAAGAGCCTTTCTTCTGCTTGAATGTGATGGAACCTTCTCTATTGTCATAGGTTTCATTCTTGGCAATAGAAATAGTGTACACCCTTGATGATAGCCCTTTAGTTCCAATAACAGAAATCCAATCCTTGCAGCCATCAGGAATTACAACATCATACTCAACATTATACTTTACCTCAACTTCAATAGTTTGAGCCTCATTGGGAATAGAATACTCTGATTGAGATACAAGTATGCCATAGTTCTGCTCTTGCTTAATAGTGATGACCCCTTCCAAGCCTCCATTTTTCTGCTTAACCACAACAACACCTTCCCTCTCATCATAATCATCATTTGCTGCAACTTCAAGAACAATCTGGGATGTCTTCAGCCCCTTTGTCTCAACATGTTTTATCCAGTCGACATTGGGCTTAACATCAAACTCAACATTAGCCTTAACTTCAATTGTTAGGGTATGCTTCTCATTAGATAAAGAGTATTCAGGTGTTGAAACAAACAGTCCATTCTGCTGACTTTGCTTCACCACGACAGTCCCTGACAATGATCCATCTGTTTGCTTGATAATAATCTTACCCTCCCTACCATCATAATCTTCATTCTTTGAGATGGCGAACTTGATGGTATTGGAAGAAAGTGCTTTTGTGGATTCTTGCTTTATCCAACTCTTGCAAGCATGGTCTATTTCTACAGTGTACTGAACATTGGCTTGAACCTCAACTGAGATTATTTGAGCATCATTGGTAAGATTAAATTCTGTCTGTGATAGGATAAGCCCTTTCCCTTCAGCCTGAGATACAGCAATGGTTTTTGTCAGTTCCTCACAGTTAATGGTAATTGTACAGGTTCTTGCATCATAAGAGGCATTTGCATCACATGACACAGATATTGTGATGTTGCTGTTATCTGAGCCATCACCTGAGGATGGGGACACCTTGCACCAACTTTGATTTGATGATGCACTCCAAACCTTGTTTGCAACTATATTGACTGTTTGACTTCCTCCACTATTATTGAAAGACAATGATGCCTGGTCCACAGTTAAGATGGTCTCTTTCTCACAAGAACAAACCATGACACAGGCAGCAATACCTATTAGAAGAGCAAATACCTTTTTCATATGTTTGGGAGTTGATTATTTCAAAATTAACAATTATTAACTAAAACACAAACAGAAAGTCTCAGGTTTCTGTTCCTGAGCCTGCCGCAGAAATGTATGTAAGATCCCTTCTTCAATTGATCCAAGTTTTGGATTTGTTCTCCCTCCCAGGCAACAAGTAGGCACCATCCCCCACAATGATATGATCAAGGAGAGAGATGTCCATCAGTCTGCATGCCTTATGGAGATTGTCAGTAAGACCAATACCAGCCATGCTTTCCATTGCCTAGGGTAAGTGCGGCAGGGCTTGATGAAAACCCAAAAGCTTTTCATGGGTTTTCGTTATTTTCCATTTCTTTGCATAAACCAAGCATCGCCATACTTTCTTGTATGGTTCAAGCCGCTCCTGAAGCGGCTTTTATTTTCAGTAACATGTTTTATGGACTCGAAGAGATGGCGGCAATCTTTATAGGCCAGAGCTTGGGAAGATTGGACAAGATCAGAGGTATAGGGAGGACGCAGCATTTCATCGCTTTTATGTGGGGCGACGCAGACCATTCATCTATCTCGTCTGTGTCGCCGCGTGTTTCAGGCTCAAATACGCTTATTCTCATCGGCGACGCAGATAAAGCGGCGCTCTCGTTTGTGTCACAGCCAGAATGACGCCGCAGGAAGGAATAATGAGCAGCAGAGACGTGCAGGCCTGTCGGTCAAAAAGGGGGGGGGTTCCGATTATTGGAATTTTATTTTGATAATCGGAATATTTGCGTTATATTTGCATATGCGGATACTTACCGAAAAGGCACTGAAGGAATATATTGAAATCCATCCTGAGACAAAGACTGCGCTTCAGGAGTGGAGTTACATCGTCAGACATAGCGAGTGGCATAATTTCGCAGATATCAAGAGGACTTTCAATTCGGTCGATGCTGTCGGCAATCAGCGTTATGTCTTCAATATTATGGGAAACAACCACCGGATTGTTGTCGTCATCAAGTTTACGATTTACTTCGTTTATATCCGTTTTATCGGGACCCACCCCGAATATGAACGGATGAACAGGAACATAGGAGCAAATAATATTTAACGATGTCCAGAATGCTAACCAAGGAACAGTACGATTGGGCGGTTGCACGTATCGAGGAACTTCTGCCGTTGGTAGGAGATGAAACACCTACTACAGATCCGTCAAGCATCGAACTTGAAATCCTTTCGAATCTTGTGGCAGACTACTCGGATCAGCATTTCGCCATCGGTGATCCGGATCTTGCCTCAGTCATCCGGGAGAGGATGTCTGAACAGGGTCTCACCCAGAAAGAACTGGCAGATCAGATCGGTGTCAGCCCCTCGCGTATCAGTGAATATCTGAACGGAAAAACTGAGCCCACTCTTCCCATTGCCCGCCGTATCCATAATGTCCTTCACATTGATGCGGGTATCATTTTGGGGGTGGCGTAAGGCTGCTGGCTTGTTTCGTTCTCAGCCGAGGAGGTGGGCGATGAGGACGCCGAGGTAGTTGCCGACGGCGTAGCCGATGATGCCGATGGAGATGCCGGTCAGGATGACGCGGCGGTTTTTCATGGCGTCGGCGATCATCGGGACGAAGAGGGGAGAGTTGATCATGGCCACAGAGGTAATGACCGTCGTGTCGGCGTCGACCTTGAAGAGCTTGCCCAGCAGGACCTGCAGGGTGAGGGAGCCAAAGATAGCGAAGGCGATGTAGAGCAGCAGCCAGAGGCCTTCGTGGAAGTCGAGGCTGCGGATGTCGACCATCGAGGCCACTACCAGACTGAAAATCAGCACTAAGTACATTCCGGCATCATAGCTTTTCTCCCATTTCTTGACGGCGGGGAGGAAGGAGGCGGCGATGGCGAGCGTTGTCAGCGTGAGGATCAGGACGATCATGTTGACGCCGCCGGTGAGGAGCATCGAGAGGCCCAGGCCGATACCGGTGATCAGGATGGAGAGGCCCAGTGCCTTGAGCGTGGGCAGGAAATGCTGTCGCGTGAAGATGTCGCGGTACATGTCGGATTCGCTCTGGGCGAGTTTCTGTCCGATTTTCAGCGGGCCTTTGCCGGTTTCAGGCGCTTTTTCGACCGGCAGGAACTTCCGGAAGAGCCGGATGCCGATGGCCATGAGAAAAACCAGGAAGAGGAAGCTGACCAACATGTCGAACGAGTTCATCAGCACGTAGGTGCCTTCGTCAACGCCGAGCATCATCTTGATGGAGGCCAGGTTGGGTGTGCCGCCGGTATAGACGCCGACGGTCATGCCCGCGATGCCCGCCGCCTGCGGGCCGAGCTTGTCGCCGAACAGGAAGTAGCCGGCGACGACCACGCCCACGACCGAGACCAGGCCAATCAACAGTGCGGCCAGGGCCTTTTTCACAGGCCATTGGCGGAAATCGCAGGCAAAAAGGATCAGCGGCAGCGCCAGCGGAATGGTGACGGAGGTGAGTGCATCCTGCAGCGGATACAATTTGGCAGCAGCCCCTTCAAACGGGAAAACGAAGAGGTTGGCCGCGATGACGCCGAGGAAATAGAGAATAAGGATCGCGCCGACCTTTCCGACGCTGCGGAAGCGGCGGCAAAGCAGCACGACACCTGCCGGAACCAGCAGGTAGATCGACAGGGCGAGGACGGTCAGAAGCGGATGCATCGACAGGGTCTGTTCTGACAACAAATATAACGAATCTTCACGTTTTTTTCGTAATATTGTAGTTCGGTTCGAATACAATAAATACAAAATATGTTATCCATGAAGAACATCAACTGTTTCATTCCTTTCCAGGACGAGGCGCAGGTGGCACAGACCGTGGCCAATCTGAAAGCGCAGGAGCTTGTCAACGAGATTTTCCTTCTCCACGTGGGAGAAGGTGCACCGAAAGAGGTGCTGGGCTGCACGGTATTGGAAGTGCCCGGGCTCAACAGCACCGCGGCCGTCAAGGCCATCGCGGCCAATGCCAAAACGCCGTACACGCTGATTTCGACCAAGTACACGACGCTGAGCCTGGTCTGGTTCTCGCTTGAAAGGATGGAAAACCTGATGGAGGACGCCGGCGCCGCGATGGTCTATGCCGACCACTTCAATCAGAAGGGCGACGAGCGGATCAACGCGCCGGTCATCGACTGCCAGTTCGGTGCCCTGCGCGACGATTTCGACTTCGGCAGCCTGCTCTTCTACCGCACGTGCGCCCTTACTGAGGCCGTCGGCCGTATGGACGTGGACTACAAGTTCGCCGGCATGTACGATCTGCGCCTGAAAGTGTCGCAGAAAGGAGCCCTGGAGCACATCAACGAGTTCCTCTACTACGACGTGGAGACCGACACCCGCAAGAGCGGCGAAAAACTCTTCGACTACGTGGATCCAAAGAACCGCGCCGTCCAGATCGAGATGGAGCAGGCTTGCACCGCACATCTGAAGGCCATCGGTGGCTATCTGGCCCCTAAGTTCAAACACATCGAATTCAGCGACGACAGCTTCGAGTATGAGGCTTCGGTCGTCATCCCGTGCAAGAACCGCGTGCGGACGATCGGCGACGCCATCAAGTCGGCCCTCAGCCAGAAGACCAGCTTCAAATACAACGTCATCGTGGTGGACGACAACTCCACCGACGGCACGGTCGATGTGATCAAGCAGTTCCTCGGCGACGAAAAGCTCATCTACATCGCCCAGGACAAGAGCTGGCACGCCATCGGCGGCAACTGGAACTCCGCCCTGCACCATCCCAAGTGCGGCAAGTTCGCCATCCAGCTCGACTCCGACGACGTATATGCCGACGAGACGACCGTCCAGAAGTTCGTCGATGCGTTCTACGCCCAGAACTGCGCCATGGTGGTGGGTACCTACCGGATGACCAACTTCCATATGGAGACCATTCCTCCGGGAATCATCGACCACCGCGAGTGGACGCCCGAGAACGGCCGTAACAATGCCCTGCGTATCAACGGTCTCGGCGCACCGCGCGGCTTCTACACCCCGATGCTGCGCACCATCAACTTCCCGACCACGAAATACGGGGAAGACTACGCCGTGGGCCTGCGCGTCAGCCGCGAATACCAGATCGGCCGCATCTACGAGCCCGTGTACAACTGCCGCCGCTGGGACGACAACTCCGATGCCTCCCTTGACATCGACAAGGTCAACGCCAACAACACCTACAAAGACCGCATCCGCACCTGGGAACTCAAGGCGCGCATTGCATTGAACAAGAAGTAGGATGTCGGAACTGAGCGACCGGATGACCGCGATGTTCTCCCGCGAGCTGGCGCTCGGGGGGAGGGCGGCGGTCAATTATGCCGCGCTCGAGAAAGTGGAGCACCGCGCCATGCCCGTCGACGGGCTGGACGCGGTGCTCTTTTTTAATCCGGGGCGCGTAGCCTCGGTGATGGCGCAGGTCGATGAGGAGACGCTGCGGCATCGTCCGTGCTTCCTCTGTCCCGACGGGATCGGTCCGGAGCAGCTGACGCTCGACTGGGCGTCGCCCTATGGCAACGGCTGGTGGATCCGCGTCAATCCTTTCCCGATCTTCGACCGTCATTTCACCATCTCGATCGACCGGCACGCCCGTCAGCAGATCGACGGCCATTATGCCGACCTGCTGGCCCTTTCTCAGCAGGCACCGGAATTCACTTTCTTTTACAACGGTCCGATGTGCGGGGCTTCCGCGCCGGACCACATGCATTTCCAGGCTATTCCCAACGGTAATCTCCCTGTGGAACGGCTGGTCCGGCGCGGAGAAGGACTCCGTCTGCTGGGCAAGCGCGACGGGGTGGTCGTCAGCCGGTTGGACCGGTTTGCCGGCAGTGCCTTCGTGCTGAGCTCGACCGACCTGGCGGCACTGGAGCACTTGTTCTATCGGCTGGTGTCGCTGGGCGAAGTCCAGACGGAGCGCGAGTGGGAGCCGCGGATGAACCTGCTTACGTGGTACGGTGTGGGCGGATGGACCACGGTCGTCTTCTTCCGGGCCGAATCGCGCCCGGACTGTTTCTTTGACGAAGATCCCGCCCGGCAGATCCTCATCAGTCCGGGCGCGGTGGAGATGGCCGGCGTGGCCATCGTCGCCTCGCGCCCGAGTTTCGAACGGCTCGACGCCCCGCGGTTGGGCGAAATCATCCGCGAAGTCTCATTTGACGCAGCAAAAACACAGATTATGGAAGAAAAACTCCTCCGCAAGCAGGAAATCCTCACGGTCGGCGTAGTGTCCCTGCCCGAACTGGCATTTCAATTCAATACCCCATACACCTTTGAAGGGGAGACGTATACCGGCGCCCATACCGCCTGCTTCCGGGAAGGGAAGATTCTTTTCGAAGGCAACCTTTATAACGAAATTTATTTTAAACATACCGGTGAGGATGGCTCCTTCGAGCTGAGCAACGTCACCATCGGCGTCGATTTCCACTGGAACCGCCAGGAGACCCAGGTTTTCCCCGACGACCTGAAACTCATCGTCGAAAACGGGAAGGTCACGGCGGTCAACTGCGTGGGCATCGAAAACTATCTGGTAAGCGTCATCTCGAGCGAGATGTCGGCCACGAATTCGGAAGAGTTGCTCAAGGCCCACTGCATCATCTCCCGCTCCTGGATTCTGGCCCAGATTCAGAAGAACAAGGAACTCAAGGCCGCGGGAACGGACTATTCGGCTTGCACCGATACGCCGCAGGAGCGGATCAAGTGGTATGACCGGGAAGACCATGTGAACTTCGACGTCTGCGCCGACGACCACTGCCAGCGCTACTATGGCCTGAGCCGCGCCTCTACCCAGGCCGTACGCGATGCCGTGGAGCAGACCTGGGGTCGCGTGCTTACTTATGACGGCAAGATCTGCGACGCCCGCTTCTCCAAATGCTGCGGCGGCGTGTTCGAGGAATTCAAGTTCTGCTGGGAGCCGAAGCAGTTCCCGTATCTGGTGAAGCGTCGCGACGCAGCTGCCGAGAACGACTTCCCCGACCTGACGGTCGAGGAGAACGCCCGCAAATGGATCCTCTCCGAACCGGAAGCCTTCTGCAACACCCAGGACGAAAAGATCCTCTCGCAGGTGCTCACCAATTTCGACCAGGAAACCAAGAACTTCTACCGCTGGAAGGTCGAGTACACGGTGGCGGAACTCTCCGAACTGGTGAAACGCCGCAGCGGGGAAGACTACGGCGAGATCCTCGACCTGATTCCCGTGGCCCGCGGTACTTCCGGCCGCCTTTGGAAACTCAAGATCGTGGGCACGAAGAAAACCAAGATCATCGGCAAGGAGCTTGAGATCCGCAAGACCCTGTCGCCCAGCCATCTCTATAGCTCCGCCTTCGTGGTGGAGAAGACCGGTGGCAAGTTCATCCTGCGCGGCGCGGGCTGGGGCCACGGCGTAGGCCTGTGCCAGATCGGTGCAGCCGTGATGGGTGCCAAGGGCTACAAGTACGACGAGATCCTCGCGCACTATTTCCCCGGCAGCACGATTGAAAAGAAATATTAAAGACATTCGATATGGAAAAGACGAAAAAATCTCCCTGGTGGTGGGTGCCCACGCTCTATTTCGCGGAAGGTGTGCCCTACTTCCTGGTTAACAACATCTCCGTGATGATGTTCACCAAGATGGGTGTGCCGAACGGCCAGATGGCGTTCTTCACGACGCTGCTCTATTTCCCGTGGTTCCTCAAGGGAATCTGGAGCCCGATCGTGGACGTGGTCAAGACCAAACGCTGGTGGATCATCACGATGCAGGCCCTGATGACGGCCATGATGATCCTCCTCACGCTGACGCTGCCCCGGCCCGACGCCGCGGCCATCGCCGGCGGACAGGTGCCGATCTCGATGTTCTGGTTCACGCTGGTACTCTTCATCATCGCCGCCTTCGCATCGGCTACGCACGACATCGCCGCCGACGGCTACTATATGCTGGCGCATGAGCCGAGCAGCCAGGCTGCCTTCATCGGCATCCGCAGCACGTTCTACCGCATCGCTTCGGTCTTCGGACAGGGTGTGCTGGTGTTTATCGCCGGCCGCATCGAGCGGAGCAGCGGCAACATCCCGCTCTCCTGGCAGATCACCATCGGCGTAGCCGCCGTCGTTTTCCTGCTCATCACGCTCTATCATACCTTCCTGCTTCCCAAGCCGGCGGATGACAAGCCCCGCATCGAGAGCGGCAGCAGCAAGGATACGTTCCGGGAATTGGGCAATTCCTTCAAGACCTTCTTCACCAAACCGGGTGTCGGGCTGGCCATCGTGTTCATGCTCCTGTACCGCCTTCCGGAAGGTTTCCTGATCAAGCTCTGCCAGCCGTTCCTGGTGGCTCCCGTCGATGAAAGTCTGCAGGCAGTCGGCGACCGCATGATCCATGTGGGCGGCGGACTCGGCCTTGGGACCGACGTGGTGGGCGTGGTTTACGGCACCATCGGCGTGATTGCGCTGCTGGCCGGCGGCATCGTGGGCGGCATCGTCGCCTCCCGCATGGGCCTTCGCAAAGCGCTCTGGCCCATGGCGGCCTGTATGACGCTGCCTTGCCTGACCTTCGTGTACCTGAGCATCGTCCAGCCGACCAACCTGGTTGCCATCAGCACCGCCGTGGCCATCGAGCAGTTCGGCTACGGCTTCGGCTTCACCGCCTATATGCTCTATATGATGTTCTTCTCCGAAGGAGAATTCAAGACCTCGCACTACGCCATCTGCACGGCCTTCATGGCCCTGAGCATGATGTTGCCGGGCTTCATCGCCGGTTACATCCAGGAGGCCATCGGCTACGTGAACTTCTTCTGGATGGTGATGGTCTGCTGCATCGCCACGGTCGTAGTCACGATCCTGGCCCGCCGCAAGGTCGACCCCAACTATGGACGCAAATAAATCTCTGATACGATGAAAAAGATCCTGATACTGGCGGCCTCCGTGCTGGCGCTCTGCGCCTGCTGCCGCTCCCAGGCGCAGACCTGCTGCGCTCCCGCAACCGTCAAACCCGGCGTCGAAGTCCTCCGCGACCGCGGCTTCGCCGGCCTGGAAGGCAAGAAGGTGGGCCTGCTCACCAACCCGAGCGGCGTCGACCGCAATCTCCATTCGACCATCGACATTCTTTACAAGGCTGAAAACGTGGAACTTGTGCGCCTCTTCGCGCCCGAGCACGGCGTTCGCGGCGACATCTATGCCGGCGGCCATGCCGATGATACCGTGGACGATGCAACCGGCCTGCCGGTCTATTCCATCTACGGCAAATACCGCAAACCGACTCCCGAAATGCTCAAGGACCTCGACGTGGTGGTCTATGACATCCAGGACGTGGGCACGCGCTCCTATACCTTCATCAGCGCCCTGGGCCTGATGATGCGCGCCTGTGCCGAGAACAATATCGAGGTGATGGTGCTCGACCGGCCCAACCCGCTGGGCGGCCTCAAAGTTGAGGGCAACTACGTGGAACCGGGCTTCTTCTCCTACATCGGCGAGTTCGCCATTCCGTATGTTTATGGTCTGACTGTGGGCGAACTGGCGGAACTGATCAACGAAGAAGGACTCAACTGCGGCGAGAAGGGCGATGAACCCGCCCTCAAATGCAAGCTGACCGTTATTCCGATGGAAGGCTGGAAACGTGCGATGACCTATGAGCAGACCGGCCTGCCGTGGATCCTGCCGTCACCGCAGGTGCCGCAGGCCCAGAATGCGGTGGGCTATCCCTGCGCCGGCATCGTAGGTGACTTTTCGGGCGGCTTCCTGAACATCGGCGTGGGCTACACGCTTCCGTTCCTGGTCTTTGCGGCAGAGTGGGTCGATGCGGAAGCCTTCAAGGCCGAGCTCGACAGCTACAAGATTCCGGGCGTAGCCTGGCGCACCATCCACTACAAGCCGTTCTTCGGCGCCGCCCAGGGCAAACTCCTCCACGGCGTGCAGTATTTCTTCACCGACTATGAAGCTGCGCCGCTGACGCTGATCAATTTCTACGTGATGCAGGCGGCCCACAAGCTCTATCCGGAGCACAATCCCTTCGACGTCGGCGTGAACCGCACCAACGACATCGTCTGCGGCACCGACTGGATCCGCAAGACCTTCAGCCAGAACTTCCTGGTCTCCGACATCGTCGACTACTGGATGAAAGACGTCGAGGCCTTCAAGGAGCTGTCGAAGAAATACTATTTGTATCAATAGCATTTTCTGCCAAACAGCCGCAAGAAAATCGGCCTCTCAGATGATGAGAGGCCGATTCATTTTGCGCCAAAGGCCGAAATCGGGGGTTGCCGCAAGGGAATCCATCCCACAGGCCCTTCTGTGGCCGTTTGTCTTGCGCCTATTGGGCGGCGAACAGCGAAACCAGATTTAAAATCACCTCGGTCGCCTTCTCCATGCTTTCCACCGGCACGAATTCCAGTTTTCCGTGGAAATTGTGGCCGCCGGCGAAGATGTTCGGGCACGGGAGTCCCATGAACGAGAGTCTTGCGCCGTCGGTGCCGCCGCGGATGGGCTGGACCTTCGGGGTGATGCCCGCCATCTTCATAGCCTGCATGGCCCGCTCCACGATGAAGTAGTGCGGTTCCACCTGCTCGCGCATGTTGTAGTACTGGTCCTTCATCTCCAGTGTGACGATGCCGCCGTATTTCTTGTTGATGAAAGCGACGACTTCCTGCATCAGCGCTTTCTTCTGTTCGAAGAGCGCACGGTCGTGGTCGCGGATGATCCAGCTCATCGACGCTTCTTCCACCGTGCCGTTGAACCCGGTCAGGTGGAAGAAACCTTCGTAATCCTGCGTGTACTCGGGGCGCTGTGCGGCCGGCAGCAGGGAGACGAGTTCCATTCCCACGTGCATGGCGTTGACCATCTTGCCCTTGGCATAGCCCGGGTGGATGTTGCAGCCCTGGATGCGGATCTTCACGCCCGCGGCGTTGAAGTTCTCGTACTCCAGTTCGCCGATGGCACCGCCGTCCATCGTGTAGGCGTAATCGGCGCCGAACTTGGCTACGTCGAAGAAATCCACGCCGCAGCCGATCTCTTCGTCGGGCGTGAATCCGATCTTGATGGTGCCGTGCTTGACTTCCGGATGCGTGAGCAGGTACTCGGCGGCCGTCATGATTTCGGCCACGCCGGCCTTGTCGTCGGCGCCCAGGAGCGTCGTGCCGTCCGTGGTGATGAGTGTCTGGCCCTTGTAGTCGAGCATTTCGGGGAAATCTTCCACGCGCAGGGCAAGACCCGGCACGCCCTTGAGCGGAATGTCGGTACCGTCATAATTGCAGATGAACTGCGGCTTGACGTCCTTGCCCGAAGCGTCGGGCGAGGTATCGACGTGGGCAATGAAACCCAGCACGGGAACCTCCTTGTCGATGTTGCCCGGGATGGTGCCCATCACATAACCGTTCTCGTCGAGCGAGGCGTCGGCGATGCCGATGGCTTTCATTTCTTCCACCAGCATCCGCGACAGGTCGAGTTCCTTGAGGCTCGAGGGATGGGTGGTGCCGTTCTCGTCGGACGTGGTCTCGACGGCGATGTAGCGCAAGAATTTATCAGTGACTTTTTCCATTATTTCTTCTCAGTTTTCAGGGATGCGAAAATCATATAGGCGATGATGCAGAGGAACGGGATGATGGCGATGGCCTCGCCGTAGGTGGCGTTCCAATCGGTCAGGAACCAATCTACTTTGGCGAACTTGAGGATGGCACTTACCACGCCCATCAGGGCGCCGCCGGCGATGAAGCCGGAGGCGATCAGCGTGCCTTTCTCCTGGCGGGCCGCATTGACGGCCTTGTCCTTGCTGCGGGTGCTTACGTACCAGGCGATGGCGCCGCCCACCAGCAACGGGAGGTTCAGGTCGATGGGGATGAACATACCCAGGCAGAAGGCCAGGGCGGGTACCTTGAAGATCGTCAGCAGGATGGCGATGATGGCGCCCAAACCGTACATCAGCCACGGGGCGCTGCCGCCTTCCATCATCGGCTGGATCACGGCGGCCATGGCGTTGGCCTGCGGAGCCACGAGGGCTTCGGGACCCGTGAAGCCGTAAGTCTTGTTGAGCAGGATGACCACGCCGGCTACGGTCGCGGCGGCAACCAGGACGCCCAGGAACTTCCAGGACTCCTGCTTGGCCGGCGTCGTGCCGATCCAGTAACCGATCTTCAGGTCGGTGATGAAACCGCCGGCCGTGGAAAGCGCGGTGCAGACCACGCCGCCGATAAGCAGGGCAGCCACCATGCCCGAATTGCCTTTTAGGCCGCAGGCGACCAGCACGAGCGCCGTGATGATCAGGGTCATGATGGTCATGCCGCTCACCGGGTTGGTTCCCACAATGGCGATGGCGTTGGCCGCTACGGTGGTGAAGAGGAAGGAGATGACCGCCACGATGAGCAGACCCACAAGCGCCTGCCAGACATTGTGGACCACGCCGCCCAAAGCGAAGAACGCGAAGACGGCCAGCAGGGCCAGCACGATGCCGAAGACCACGGTCTTCATGGAAATGTCACGCTGGGTACGCTCCACTTTCTCGGTCGGAGCCGCTGCGCCTTTCTTGCCGAATTCCCGTACAGCCATGCCTACGGCATCCTTGATGACCTTCGACTGGCGGATGATGCCGATGATACCGGCCGTGGCGATGCCGCCGATGCCGATCTGACGCGCATAGGTGCGGAAGATCTCGTCGGCCGACATCTGGCCGATGGCATCGGAGAAGCTCATGCCCAGGATGTCCACGCCGCCGCAGAAGGCGCCCATCAGCGGAATGATCAGCAGCCAGACGAGCAGCGAGCCGCAGCAGATGATGAAGGCGTACTTCAGGCCGATGATGTAGCCCAGGCCCAGGACGGCAGCACCCGTATTGATCTTGAGCACCAGCTTGGCCTTGTCGGCCACGACCTGGCCCCAGTGCATTACCGTGGTGGAGAGCGTTTCAGCCCAGGCGCCGAAAGTAGAGACCACGAAATCATAGATACCACCGATCAGGCCGGCGGTCAGCAGGGTCTTGAGGCTCTTGCCGCCGCTCTCTCCGCTGACCAGCACCTGCGTGGTGGCCGTCGCCTCAGGGAACGGATACTCGCCGTGCTGCTCCTTGACGAAGTATTTCCGGAACGGGATCAGGAACAGGATACCCAGCACACCGCCGAGCAGCGAGCTGAGGAACATCTGCACGAAATTCACGTCCAGTCCGAGGATGTAGATGGCAGGCAGGGTGAATACCGCGCCGGCCACGATGACGCCCGAGCAGGCGCCGATGCTCTGGATGATGACGTTCTGGCCCAGCGCGCCTTTCTTCTTGGCGGCACTGGAGAAGCCGACCGCCAGGATGGCGATCGGAATGGCTGCCTCGAACACCTGGCCCACCTTCAGGCCCAGATAGGCCGCGGCGGCCGAGAAGATGATCGTCATGATCAGGCCGAGGCTGACCGACCAGGCCGTGATCTCGGGATAATTCTTTTCAGGCTTCAGAAGCGGTTCGTACTTCTCGCCCGGTGCGAGTTTCCGGAAGGCATTCTCCGGAAGCGAAGCGGGTTTGTTCTCTTCTTCCATATCATACTCGTTTTATTTCTTTCCGTCCAGATGCTTCTGCCAGTTCCAGGCAGACTGTAGGGTCTCGTCGAGCGACTTGCCGGCCTTCCAGCCGAGTTCCTCATTGGCGTAGGTGGGATCGGCCCACACGGCCTCGATGTCGCCGGCGCGGCGTCCTACGATCTTATAGTTGAGTTTCAGATGGTTCACCTTCTCGAAGGTGCGCACCACTTCGAGCGTCGAAACGCCGCGGCCCGTTCCGATATTGAAGATTTCGTAGCGTTCCTTCATCTTGTCGCCGGTCATCCGGTCGACCGCCACCACGTGGGCCTTGGCCAGGTCCACCACGTTGATGTAGTCGCGGATGCAGGAGCCGTCGGGCGTATTGTAGTCGTCGCCGAAGACGCTCAGCACCGGGCGGATGCCCGCTGCGGTCTGGGTGACGAAGGGGATCAGGTTGTTCGGTACGCCGCGCGGCAGCTCGCCGATCTCGGCGCTCGGATGCGCGCCGATCGGATTGAAGTACCGCAGGGCGATGCTCCGGATCTCGGGATAGGCTGCCACGGAGTCGCGGATGATGTCTTCGCACATATGCTTCGTGTTGCCGTAGGGCGAAGTGGCTTCCCGGCGCGGGGTCTGCTCGCTGACCGGCAGTTTCTCGGCCTGTCCGTACACCGTGCAGGACGAGGAGAACACGAGGTTCGGCACGCCCGTTTCACGCATCAGCGTAAGGATGTTCATCAGGGACGTGAGGTTGTTCCTGTAGTAGAGCAACGGCTTCTCCACGCTCTCTCCCACGGCCTTGCTGGCCGCGAAATGGATGACCGCGTCGAACTTGTATTGCTTGAACACGGAGCGGAGCCGTGAGAGGCTGCAGCAGTCCACCTTGTGGAAAGGGACCCGCTGTCCCGTGATTTTTTGGATACCTTTTAATACGAACCGCTCGGAGTTCGAGAGATTGTCCACGATGACCACCTCATAACCCGCTTCCAGCAGTTCTACCGTCGTATGGGAGCCGATGTAACCCGTTCCTCCCGTTACCAAAACACGTTTTGCCATAACTCTCTGTTTTTTATTTGAGGTAAAATTACGGAAAAACTCGCGGTTCGGCAACATATTTGCTATGTTTGTTACAACAACACCAACCTTAAACAAAAAAGGATTATGAAGAGAATCACAAGTGTAGTACTGATGCTTTGCATCGCAATGATGTGTACTACCCCGTTCGAGGTACAAGGCCAGAATCGCCGGACCGGGAACACCTCCGGCTCCACGACGAAGAAAGAGCAGAGCGCCCAGACCAAGAGCTCGAACAGCAACAGTTCGTCCGCTCCGCGACGCACCGGCTCTTCAGGATCTTCCACTACCAGCTCCGCAAGCAGCACGCCGCAGACCAAGATCGCGACGCCTTCCGGACAAACCCGCCAGAGCGCACCTGCGAGCCGCAACACGCAGACCTCGGTGCAGCGCAACAACAACACGAAGCCCGCTTCCCAGACTACGCGTCCTTCCGCACAGGTCCAGGATCGCCGCAGCAGCACGGTAACCGCGCCGAACAGCAACAGCCACAGCGCGAAGATCAGCCGCGACAACAGCAGCGTAGGCCGGCAGAACATCCCTGCCCAGCGTGAGACCCGTCAGACGAAGCCCGCTTCCAAGAGCAACAGCCGCTACAACGATCCGTATTACAATCGTCCGCGCGAACACAGCCCTTTCGCCGTGCAGTACCACAACTCCCTGCCGGTACACCGCGGACCTGAATACGTAAGACCTTACCTTGAGCCGCGCCACAAGCCGATGCCTTCCTACCGCTACGGCGACCACTACTTCGGACACAGGCTCCACGTACTCCCGAGAGGCTATGTCACGATGAGGGTCGGAGGAATCGACTACTACTATTACGACGGCATCTACTACAGGCCTTACCTGCTCGGCGGCTACTACGTCTGCCGTCCTCCGAGAGGAACCACGATCGCCTCCACGCTGTTCAACGTAGCCCTGACCGCCATCGTGATCAACACCATCCGCGACGAGGCCGCCCGGGCCCGCAGGGCCGCCGCCCTCTCCACGGTCTACGGCAACAACCGCACCGGCTACGTGATCCGCACGAGCGACGACTACTACAACACCAACCTCCTGACGCAGGCAGGCCAGGAGTATTACTACCAGGACGGTGTGTTCTACATCCTCAAGAACGGCCAGTACTACGTGATCGAACCGCCGATCGGCGCCCTGGTCACCGAGATTCCGGCCGACTACGACGAGATCGAGCTCGACGGCAGGACCTACTACCAGGTGGAGAACACCCTCTACAAAGCTACCGTCATCGACGGAGCCCTCTACTTCGAAGTGGTTTGCAACCTGTAATACCATAATTATAATAGCGCGAGAGGCCGGTTTTGCCGGCCTCTTGTTATTTTCTTCAAAAAAAATTCAAAAAAATTTTGTTTTCAAAAAAAACTGCTTACCTTTGCAGCCCGTTTCGGAAGAAACGACAAGTTCATTGACTTATTGGAGAGAGAAAACGAGGTAAAAAAACTGAAAGCAATAGATAGTTTGTTAATTGAGAAAGAGTTTTTCTGATCAGTTAAGGGACTACAATTTCAAAAAAGGCATGTAGCAGAAATAAGTGGTATAAAAGTCATTTATAACTGAAGCATGATTCAAGACGAAGAAACAAAGAGCGAACGGAGGATGCCTTGGCTTCTATAGGCGACGAAGGACGTGGTAAGCTGCGAAAAGCCGCGGGGATTGGCAAACACGAGTTGATCCGCGGATGTCCGAATGGGGGAACCCGGTAACTTGAAGAGTTACCACGCAATTATGCGAGCGAACCCGGGGAACTGAAACATCTTAGTACCCGGAGGAAGAGAAAGAAAGATCGATTCCCAAAGTAGTGGCGAGCGAAATGGGAAGAGCCCAAACCGGTATTGTTACGGCAATGCCGGGGTTATAGGACCACAGAACGATACGGCAAGTAACGGGAAGTATCTGGAAAGATACGCGGTAGAGGGTGACAGCCCCGTACCGGTAAGATTGTCGGGTAGTAGTGGTATCCTGAGTAGGGCGGGACACGAAGAATCCTGTCTGAATTCACGGGGACCATCCCGTAAGGCTAAATACTCATAGAAGACCGATAGAGAACAGTACCGTGAGGGAAAGGTGAAAAGAACCCCGAACAGGGGAGTGCAATAGAACCTGAAACCGTTCGTTTACAAGCGGTCGGAGCGCTGCAAGGCGCGACGGCGTGCCTTTTGGATAATGAGCCTA
>JAEEGJ010014017.1_pt1 | contig 19185 bp, 7 predicted proteins | sample 8958761 | NCBI WGS metagenome assembly JAEEGJ01 (sample SAMN16246546, study PRJNA631951) | gut metagenome | biome: gut microbiome; feature: rumen; material: RS-attached | host: Bos | place: Iran: Karaj | collected 2018-10 | reverse complement strand
GTCGATCGACGAGGTGGCCTCGTTCTACGACAACAACAACTTCACCATGCAGTGGTGCACCATCGGCGAGAGTCTGGTGAACGCCGGCCACGGCAAGGGTGCCCACGGCTACGGCGGCATCTGGGGCGGCAAGCTGGCCTCGTTCCACCACAACCTGCTCATCCACCACAGCAACCGCACGCCGCGCTTCAACGGCGCCCGCTACGACTGGACGGGCTACACGGGCAACAAGCTCTACACCCAGTACAAATGGCAGAACGCCGTGCAGGCCGAGAACGTCGATTTCCGCAACTGCGTTGTCTACAACTGCGGCAACGGCTGCTACGGCGGTCCCGGCGGCGGCAAGGTCAACATGGTAGGCAACTACTACAAGACGGGACCTGCCGGTGCCACCACGCGCCTGACCACCGTCACCGTCGGTGCCAACGGCAACTCCGAGGGCTATCCCACCTACTGGACGATGACCAGCCGCTACTATCTCAGTGGCAATCAGATTAACAACAATGCCAACGCAGGCTGGTCGGACATGTCGTACGACGACGGCACCTACATCATCAACGGCAAGCGCTACAGCCCCGACCCCAAGCACTATAACGGCGACGACGTGGACTACGTCAAGAACCCGGCAGGCACCGACTGCGTCTGCATTCAGCTCGACGAGCCCGGCCCCACGGGCGAGGTGACCACCCATAGCGCCGCCACGGCCTTCGACAAGGTGCTCGGCCTGGCCGGTGCCTCGCTCAACAGCGACGAGGTGGACCTGCGCTACTTCGACGAGGCCCGCAACGGCACGGCCACCTACAACGGCTCAGTCACCAAGAAGCCGGGACGCATCGACGTGGTCAGCGACGTCAAGGGCTACACCGAGGCCAACTTCGGCAAAGGCAGCCGCGAGGCTGGCTTCGACACCGACAAGGACGGCATACCCGACGCCTGGGAGACAGCCAACGGACTGGACCCCAACAGTGCTGCCGACGCCAACGCCTATACCCTCGACCCGGCGAAGTACTACACCAACATAGAGGTCTACGCCAACTCGCTGGTGCAGGACATCATGCTCAGCGGCAATGCCGACACCGAGGATGCCGCCAAGGAGTATTATCCCGCCTACACCAAGACCGACGGCACCAAGTCGGAGGTCATCAACACGCTGGGGCTTGACCTCAGCGACAACGGCCCGGCGCCGTCGACGGAGGGCAGCACCTACACCGTCTCGTTCAACGGCTCCGACATCGAGTCGCCAACCGGTTTTTTTACGTATGGTGACGGCAAGCACAACTTCAACTCGAAGTTTACAGGCACATACGACGGTCTGCAGTTCAACCAAGGTCTGAAGATGGAGGGCACCACCGTCATTGCCTTCACGACCACGGCCACGGCTACCGTCACCATCGTCCAGTCAGTCTGGAGCACCCACTCGCTGAAGTTCGACGACCAGGAACTGACCGCCGCCTCGGCCACCACGCCGACAGGCAGCCAGGACGTGCGCGTCTATACCCTCGCCGGTGTGGCCCCCGGCAGTCACGAGATCAGGCGCGGCTCCGGCGAGAGCGGTGTCTTCTACGTCACCGTCGTCACCGACGGTGCCACGGGCATCAGTGCCGCCACAACCGACACCCGAACCAACACCCGAACCAACACCCTGCGCAGTCTGGGCGGCCGGCCCGTGACTGCAGGCTACAAGGGCGTTGTCATCAAGGACGGCCGGAAGGTGATGGTGAGACCTTGATGATTTCACCCGCGCGCGTAATGTATAGCTAATCACAGAAAACAACCTACACTTCCGACACTTCCTACACCTACGCCCCCTGACGGCAGGTGCAGGAAGTGTCGGAAGTGTAGGTTCAACGTTTTTTTCGGCTTTACAACGCGCACGCGCGAAAGGGGCCGCGTTTCGTCCGAAAGGCGGGGGTTTACAAGCAAAAGGCGCCGGGTTTTGGACGAAAGGCACCGGGTTTTTCATAAAAAAACGCAAACGTTTGCGAAAAAATAGTCACTCAATTTATCGTTTTATCAAATATTTCTTGTATCTTTGCACCATAAATTTACTAAAAACGTACATAGCTGACAAGTTCTGATGGAAATAACCTTATAATATTCATTAAACTACTAAAAAATTTATGTCTGTTAAATTGAAGAGTATTTTTCGAACAACACTCTTGTTGTGTCTACTCTTGGTAGGCGGACGTGCAGCAGCACAGACCACAGCCAAGGGAACGGTTACAGACTCCACCGGCGAGCCCGTCATCGGTGCCACCGTCGTTGAGAAAGGTAACCCCAAGAACGCTGCAGTGACCGACTTCGACGGTAACTTCACCCTGAAGCTGCAGAAAGGCAAGACCGTCACCATCTCCTACATCGGAATGGTCAGTCAGGACGTGACAGCCTCGCAGGACATGAAGGTGGAGCTGAAGGACGACAACGCCGCCCTCGAGGAGGTGGTCGTCGTGGGTTACACCAGCAAGGCCCGTAAGGACCTGACCGGCTCGGTCGGCTCCATCTCGGGTAAGAAACTGGAAGTTGTCCCCGTGACATCGGCCGCCGTAGCCCTGCAGGGTAAGATTTCCGGTGTGCAGGTGACGACGGTCGACGGTCAGCCCGGTGCCGACGTCAACATCCGCGTTCGTGGCGGCACGTCGATTACCCAGACCAACGAACCGCTCTATATTGTAGACGGTTTCCAGGTTGATAACATCAACGATATTCCCCCGACCGACATCCAGTCGATCGACATTCTGAAGGACGCCTCCCTGACTGCCATCTACGGTGCGAAGGGTGGTAACGGCGTTGTGGTGGTGACTACCAAGTCGGCTCAGGCCGGCAAGGTAGAGGTGAAGTTCAACGGCAGCCTCTCCATCAGCCATCTGTCGAAGAAGCTCGACCTGATGAACGGCGAGGAGTTTGCCAAGTACCAGTACCAGTGGCACGCCGCCAACGGTATGCGCTCGTCGAACGCCAAGTTCTTCCGCGCCAACTTCGGCAACCCCTACGACCTCGACATGTACTCCACACTGCCCGAATACGACTGGCAGGACGAAGTGATGGGCGAGACCCCCGTGAACTACTCGACCAACATCAACATCGGCGGCGGCTCCGACAAAGTGAAGTTCAACCTGTCGATTACCCAGTCAGAGGACAAGGGTATCATCCTCGGCTCGGGCGTGCGCCGCACCAACGTCAACTTCAAGACCAACGTGCAGATTACCGACAAGCTGAGCCTGCAGTTCAACCCGAAGTTCTCGTTCCGCCGCGACGAGGGTGCCGGCGGTTCGCACATCGGCACCGGCGGTCTCATCGACGTGCTGCAGTACCGTCCGACGAACGGTCTGCGCGAGTTCGGCTACGTGGACAGCCGCTATGCCGACCCCAACGAAGAGGAGCTGTTCACATTTACCAACCCGCGCAACGACATTGCCATCAACCAGCTCATCAAGCACTCGTACAACTACTCCAACGGCCTGGCCTTGGAGTGGAAGCCCATCAAGGGGCTGACGCTACGCTCGGAGGCTACCATCGGCCTGCGCTGGATAGACCAGAGCCGATTCTACGGCGCACTGACAAACGTGGGCAAGAGCAACAACAACCTGCCCGTAGCCCAGCTCACCGACCGCAACGGCCTGAACTACGTATGGACCAATACCGCCGTCTATAACATGACTGTCAAGGACGACCACAACCTGTCGTTCCTCCTCGGACAGGAGATATACCACTCGCAGTCGCGCCAGACCTACATGGCCAACCGCTACTTCCCGCGCGCCTTCACGGCCGCCGAGGCCTGGGACAACATGGCCTTCGGTACGCCATACGAGGCTACGTCGAACCGCTCAACCCCCGACCGCACGGCATCGTTCTTCGGTCAGGCCAACTACAACTACAAGCACAAGTACCTGGTCAGCGGAACGTTCCGCGCCGACGGTTCGTCGAAGTTCGCCTCCGGCAACCAGTGGGGCTACTTCCCCTCGATCAGCGGTGCCTGGGTCATGAGCGAAGAGCCGTTCATGAAGGACATCAAGTGGATCTCGAACCTGAAGATCCGCGCCGCATTCGGCCTGTCGGGTAACAACCGCATCGACAACGACCTCTGGCGCGTGCTCTACAACGTACGTTCCACCGGCGGTCCGGGCTTCAGCGAGACCACGCAGTACGGTGAGAAATACTACGGAAACAGCAGCGGCGCAAAGTTCTCGAACAAGGACATCAAGTGGGAGACCACCATCACCCGCAACCTGGCTGCCGACATCTCGCTCTTCGGAAGCCGTGTGACCGTCACTCCCGAGGTCTATTGGTACACCACCCGCGACCTGCTCTACGACTCCGACCTGGCAGCCGTCCTCGGCTATACCAGTCAGATGCAAAACGTGGGACAGGTCACCAACAAAGGTTTCGAGCTGACCATCCAGGGCGACATCCTTCAGGGTAAGGACTACGTGCTGTCGGCCAACCTGAACTTCGGCTTCAACAAGAAGAAGGTTGACAAGCTGAACGGCACCGACAAGGAGATATGGATGCACCACGACAGCTGGAAGTCGAGCTACGACGACTACTGTCTGCGCGAGGGCGACGAGGTGGGACTCATCTACGGCTTCGTCTATGACGGACTGTACCAGTTCGACGAGTTCTACTTCGACCAGCTCGACAGCTACCGCGCCGTGCCCTGGGGCTCAAGTGCCACCGACAACGGCACAGCCCGCGACTGTGCTCCCCGTGAGGACGGCTATATCACCGTCATCAACGACATCTCCGGCACCAGCAACGTCGGTAACGCCACCCTTCCCGGCAAAATCAAGTTCAAGGACCTCGACGGCGACGGACGCATCACCGAGAACGACCGAACCATCATCGGTAATACGAACCCGAAGATTCAGGGCGGCTTCGGCCTGAGCGGACAGTGGAAGGACTTCGACTTCACGGCCAACTTCACGTACATGCTCGACTTCGACATCAACAACGCCACAGCCTACGCGCTGTCATCCTCAGAAGGCAACGGCCGTGACAAGGACAAGAAGTTCTACAACGTGCTGGCCAAGTTCACCGACGGTTGGCAGTACAACGACGTCGACGGTTCGCTGACAGGCACCAAGGGCGACGTGCTCTATATGCTGAAGCACATCGACGGCAGCGTAGAGAGCATCTACAAGCCCGCCAACGCCGACCGCTCGCTGTGGAACCCCGCCGACGTGTCGAAGAAGATTACCCACAGTTACTTCATTGAGGACGGCTCGTTCCTGCGCTGCTCGGACATCACCTTAGGCTATACGCTTCCCAAGAAACTTGTCCAGAAGGTCGGCATCAACAAGGCCCGCTTCTACGCCTCGGCCTCGAACCTCTTCATCATCACGGGCTATACAGGCTACGACCCCGAGGTGGATATCCAGACGGGCCTGAAGCCAAACATGGACTACAACCGTTATCCACGCGCACGTACTTTTGTGTTTGGTACTAACATCACGTTCTAAATTGAGGATTGATAACTGATTATTGAAAATTGAAGATTATGAAGATCAAGAATATACTTTTTACCGGAATGGCCGTGCTGACGCTGACCGCCTGCAACGACTACCTGGACGTGGAGGCACCATCGGCCAATACCGAGGAGTTCGTCTTCAGCATGAAGAGCGAGGTGGAGCGCGCACTTAACGGAGTCTATGCCCAGGCACTCTCTGGCGACCTGTACGGCAACCTGTACCAAAGACAGTTCATACTGAACAGCGACGTGGACTTCCAGCAGAGCAACTCCAACGCCCACTCTCACACCACCTATGCCCGCTTCGACTGCGACGAGCAGGGCGGCGACATCTATAGATTCTGGACGGCAGCCTACAACCTGATTGAGTACTGTAACAAGTTCATCACATCGGCAGAGGCAAGTCCCGTCTATTACATGACCGAAACCAGCGGTGAATACGTCACCGACACGAATGGCAACCGCCAGCTCGACCTCGACATGCAGCAGTGGATTGGCGAGGCCAAGTGTCTGCGCGCCATGGTATATCACGACCTGGTGGTCATGTTCGGCGACGTACCATTCAAGTTTGTTCCCACCACCATCTCCGGCACCACGCAGCCACCCGTGACTGACCGTGAGGAGATTCAGAAGATGCTCATCGAAGACCTGCAGAAGACGGCTCCCTACATGTCGTCGACCAACAACGTCACCGTCGAGCGCTGCTCGAAGGAGTTCGCCCAAGGCCTCATCGCCCGCATCGCGCTGACCGCCGGCGGCTACTCACTGCGCCCCAACAAGGAGGATGCGCGCAGCTACGGCACCATGAAGCGCCCCGCCAACTATCAGGACTTCTACCGCACGGCCATGCTCTATGCCGACTCGGTCATCTCAGCCGGAACCCACCAGCTGGCAAAAAGCTATCAGGACGTGTTCGTGGCCGAGTGCAACTACCAGCTGCTGAACAACGACGACCCCATCTTCGAGATTCCTTTCGCCAAGGAGTCGACAGGCAACACCGGCTATCTCCAGGGACCTACCTACACCGCCAACGAAGGCAAGACCATCGGGCCGTGGGGTGCCTGCAGCGGCAATACCCGCCTGAACGCTTTCTACCGGTTCCTGTTCCGCGAGGGTGACCAGCGCCGCGAGTTTGTCAACGGCTTATGGTACTACGCCCTGCACACCGAGGCCGACGGCTCGTTTACCGACTCGGTGGTCGTTCGCAACGACTATTCGGTGCATAACAACAAGTGGTCGAAGCTCTGGACCAGCGAAGGCTCTGCCTTAGGCAACATCACCGAGGGATCCACGGGCATCAATTACCCGTATATGCGCTACGCCGACATCCTGCTGATGTACGCCGAAGCCGCCAACGAACTGAACGACGGCCCGACGGAGAAAGCCATCGACTGTCTGACACAGGTTCACAAGCGGGCCTTCGACGACGGCGACCCCGACTTCATTGCTGCCGCCTCAGCCTCGAAGGAGGCCTTCCAGAAAGCCGTACTCGACGAGCGCAAATGGGAGTTTGCCGGCGAGAATTCACGCTGGCGCGACCTGGTGCGCACCAACACCTACGGCGAAGAGATTGTCTATAGCTTCCTGCGCTACCACGCCGCCGGTATGCGCAATGCCGGCAGCCCCATTGAGCAGGAGAGCGACATCAACCAGCACGACGGCAACCTGTACAACATCAGCAAGCTGCCCACACGCATATACTTCCACCCGTTCAAGCTCGGCGACGTGAAGCCCTACGGACTGCGTATGTTCAGGTCGCAGATGTACGGATACCTGGTCGACTCCACCCAGACGGTGACACGCATGTATCCCAACCAGTCACTGCCCACGCTGCGCATATACAACGCCTACAGCCGTGCCGACCAGGACCCCGTGACCAGCCAGATTACGCGCGGTTTCAACGGCGACTACACCTGGAGCAATGCCACCTTCTACAAGTGGGGCGACCAGGAGTCGGGACTGCCTAACAACTACTGCAAGTACTCCTTCTACGGCTACATACGCTGCGACGAGAACGGCAACATCTGGATTGTACGCGACGGTGCGCTGACGCAGTTCCCGACAACCATCCCTACAGCCGACCAGCTGCCCCCGGTGCGCTACATACTGCCCTACCCCAACCTGGCCATACAGCGCTCTGACGGTCTCTACAAGAATTACTACGGATATTAAACCATAACAGCATACACAACGATATGAAAAAGATATTGAATTACGCACTGCTCCTGCTCATGGCGGGAACCTCGGCTATCACCGTGTCGTGTAAGGACGACGACGATGCGGCACCCGGCACCGACAGGGAGTTCATGACCATGTTCATACGCGACGAGAACCGTGCCAAGGGAACCGACTACCCCTACAACTGCGGACTCGACGGTGCATACCCACACGGCAACACCATCCACCTCTACTGGTACGGCGTGAACGACTGTGCTGGCTACCAGATTCAGATGGCACTGCAGCCAAAGGTCAGCGGCGGAAGCGACGCCTGGGCAAAGATACAAGGCACCAGCGACCTGCTGCTCGACACCATCGTCGGCCCCAAGGTGCTCGACCTGCTCATCAAGGACCTGCAGTACTCGACCGACTACCGCTTCGCCATACGTGCCCTGTCGAAGCTCGACAACAACAAGACAGACTTCTCGCACGCCAGCAACTGGTACGGCCACGGCAACGGCCGCCAGTGGTCGGAGTACATGGGCATCTCGACAAACCCACGCTATCCCACCCCGAACGTCATCTACGTGAACCAGGCCGAGACGACCGAGAAGACCATGCACGTCTATCTGAACTCAAACATCGACGAGGTGGGTCTGACAACGTCTGAGGAGGACCAGGACAAGCGTGAGAGCTACTACGAGAACTTCAACATTGACGACGAGGGCAACTTCGGCTTCAAGTACCTGACCGTTACCCCTTCTCCCAACAACCCCAACGCCTCTGTCGATGAGAAGTGGAAGAAGTATGAGATTACCGATGCGGACCGCAAGCGCGGCTACGTCGTGGTGACGGGCCTGAGTGCCAACTCTGTCTATGTGATTGACGTGGTTGACCCGTTGGTCAGCGTACCCGTTGATGCCAAGTACAACACCTGCACTTCGCGCTCGGACGGTACACCTGGCGCTCCCATCCTGCTGGCTCACGACGAGCTGATGGCACAGGCTGCCAGCCTGCCGCTCGCCGACAACGATGCCAGCCGTGCCGACGTGTTCGCACTGGCCGCCGACTACGATGCAGCTCCTATCAGTCCGACACTCTACGACTTCATCTCGAATGCAAACTACGCCGAGGGACAGACATTCCTCTTAGAGGGTGGCAAGACCTACTATATTGACGGCAACGACATCACTTGTAAAGGTTTCGTGCTGCGTACAAATCCAGCCGACGTGGCACAGGGCAAGCGGGCCCGCGTACTCTGCGGACTCGGAAAAAGCTCACAGGTGTACACTCAGGGTACCAACGGCGAGCAGTGGCAGGGGCCCTACACCTGCTTCATGTTCGGACGACAGCCCGAGGCCGGTGAGGGCGGCGAGATATACATGAAGAAGCTGGCCTTCTACGACATCGACTTCGACAACCCCAAGGCCTTCAACTACGGCGACAACTCTGCCGGACTGGGCACCGCTGCCGGTAACTACTTCTTCAACATGTACTCCAACGGTATGGCCGTGACGCTTGACTCGCTGGTCATCGAGAACTGCTCGTTCAAGCGCATGGTGCGCGGATTCATCCGCGAGCAGGGCGTCAACTACAAGGTGTGGAACCACGTGCTCATCAAGAACAACCTCATCTTCGACTCTGGCTACTACAACGCCGGTGCTGGCGGCTACTGCTTCATCGACGGCTCGGGTACGAACAACGAGTCGAACCTCTACAAGGACATGAAGATTATCGAGAACACCTTCTACGACAGCCCCTACCCCACGCTTATCAAGGAGCAGACTGAACTGAACTGGCAGGCGGGAGCATGGAACATCACCGTGGCTAACAATACATTCATCAACTTCAACACACGCGCCAACGGAGCCGTGTTCAAGATGATAGGTATTCCCAACGGTTCGGTCTATAACGTGAAGAACAACCTCTTCGTGCTCTGCAAGAAGCCCGGCGACCAGCGCGTGCTGCAGATGTGGGGCTCGCAGATGGAGACAACACAGACACTGGCTGACGGCTCGAAGGGCAAGGTGACGCTGAACTTCGAGAACAACTGGTCGACCAACAACGACCTGACCAACGGCGAAATCTTCAGTGCCAACAAGTGGACATCGGAGACCAACGGCTTCCAGGTGCTCGTCACCAACAACTGGGCCACGCTGAACGGCACGCTAACCGTACAGGTTGCCGACATCTCGGCCACCGACCTCATGGAGCAACCCTGTCCGCCACACGTGGCGCAGACGGCCAACGACCAGAACATGCACCGCGCCGATGCCCTCGACGGCACTGCCACCACGGAGTACAACGTGAATCTCTATTTCAAGAATACCAACAACGACATCTATAAGAATAATGTCGGTGCTGCACGCTGGCGCAATAAAACGACCACGAATTAAACGAATTAAACGAATTGTTAAGATGAAAAAGACATTCAGAAATACAATGATCGCAATGGCGGCCCTGCTGACGGGTACCGCCATTGCCTCGTGCAGCGATGCCAACGAGTACGAGGACTTTGATGCCAACAACCCGTCGTGGGTAAATGGCTACAACGACTCGCTTAAGATAGCTCATCCCGAGACGCTTGCCAGCACCAAATGGGTACGCGGCACAGGCCTGAAGGTGAACGCATACGGCGAGGACATACAGGGCTTTGTAGAGAGCGTCAACTTCGTATCGGCTGACTCCTGCGTCGTCAAGATGAGCCAAGGTACGACAGAAGGTACATGGATGGACGATTCGAACACCGAAAAACTGCCTTTCTACGAATACACCTACTCTAACGTGACGGGCAAGCTGGAAATACTGAAACTGACCAAGAACGACAAGGGGGCCATCACCAAGAGCGCCATCTTCACGGGCGTGGCCGTCAGCGGTTCGCGCGAGATGCTTACCGTTGTCCACTATGGCGACGTGCCCCTGCAGACCTATCTCGTGAAACAATGATTTATTTTCCCTTTTTTATTAATTTAACTAATTAGTTTTATGAAAAAATTATTTACCTTAGCAATCGCCCTCTTAGGCTTCGCCGGAGTTGCAAACGCAGCGACGGTCGATGACCTTGAGGTGCTGAAGCACAGTTATGTGCTCGTGTGCGACGACCTTGGAGCCCGCCCCGGCAAGGGTGTGCTCTTTGGCGCTAACCACTTCCTTGATGTCACTGGCGGTACTGTAGCCACCAACAAGGGACAGGTTGACCTCTCTGTGGTCGACGGCAACGAGGGTTATGTCACCCAGGAAATCGTCGACAAGTATGGTGCCGACTATGCCGGTCCGCACTACAACTGGCTGCGCCTGAAGAACGCTCAGGACGTCATCGCCATGAAGCTGACAGCCGGTACAAAGCTCATCATCTTTGAGCAGGGTAACAACAAGGTGGGTAAGGATGCCCGTATCCCCAAGATTGCCAAGAGTGCTGACCTGAGCGACGCCCTGAACGCCGCTCCTGGTGAGGATCACCCCGCAACGGTCGCTGGTTTCCGCTGGGAGTACACCGTCGCTGACGATGGCTTGTACTACATCGGTTCGTACAATGGCGATATGTTCGTCAGCTTCATCATCGTCGAGGCCAAGGAAGCTCCCGGCACTCCGACCGTGAAGTTGGGCGAACAGACCTACGAGGGCGGCCTGTGGTTCCGCGAGGTGACCTGTAAGGCCAACCCGGCTGTCGAAGGCGGCGAGTCGCTGCCTACCGTCGTCACCTATACGACCGACGGCACCGCTCCTACTGCCAAGAGCCCGCTGTACACCGCTCCCATCAAGTGCTATCAGGACATGACCGTGAAGTTCCAGGCCTTCTACGATTTCGACGAGAACGGCAAGCTGGATGCTGACGACGAGATTGCCGACGGTGCCGACAACGAGGCTAACGTGAGCTTCTCGTTCGACGCTCCCGCCATTGAGGCCGAGGGCGCCAACGTGACCATCGTCTCGCCTTACGAGAACGCCCGCAACTTCCTGAGCCTTGACGGCACGGAAAGCGGTGCTGAGGAACTCGGCCAGGTGACACTGGACGAATCAGCCACCATCTACGCCTACACGCTGATTGAGAATGGTGACTATGGCACCTTCAAGTCGAAGAGCTCCACGAAGGATGTCTATGTGCTGAACCCCATCAAGGAGAAGAAGACCATCGCCGTGACTTCTGCTGACGTCATCCTCGACGAGGAGGCCACTGCTACCAGCACTACGGGTGAGGTTTACAAGGTTGAGAACGGTGAGATCAGCGCCGACAAGAAGGACTTCTTCGTGAAGGGCCTGGAGTTCGCCGTTGTCAAGGATGCCAACTACCAGATTGACGGCAAGGAGGCTTACATCAAGATGAACAACACCAAGATTTCCTTCTTTGTGGCTGAAGGCGACTCTGTCAACGTGAAGGTTGTCTGCTCGAAGAATGCTTGTAAGAACATCGACGCAGCTGATGCCGAGGACGGTTCTGCCGTAAACGACCGCAAGTGCTTCGTCAACGTCAGTGGCACCAACTATGGACACATGGATGCCGAGGGTAACGAAGCTGCCGACCAGAAGCTCTTCGAAGATGCTAACGTCATTGAGTTCGGCCTGAAGGGTGCCGAGGGTGGCAGCATCTTCACCTTCCAGAAGTATTCTGGCACGGGTAACATCCTCATCTCCAGCATCGAGATTACGCCTGCTGCTGAGACTCCCGTTCTTGCCGACTTCGCTGATGGCAAATACTACCTGCTCAACGTAAGCAGTGAGAAGGCATGGGGCGCCGGCAACAGCTGGGGCACTCAGGGCTCGCTTGTCAAGCATCCCGAATACGTTACCCTGCACAAGCAGGAAGATGGCACCTACTTCATGGAGACCCAGGTCAGCAATGGCGGTGAGAGCTACTACTTCGGTGGCGAGTTCATGGACGGTGCTCCCGTTGCTCTGACCATCACCAAGGGTAAGGAATTAGCCAAAGACAATGAAGAAAACCCCATCTATGTTTACTACGTCACAGCCGACGGTACCAACTTCTACGGATGGGACGGTACCGAGAACACCGTGCTTGCACGCAACCTCGCTGCTGGTGACGAGAAGGCAGAGTGGATTATCATTTCTGCAGAGGATGCTATCAAAAAGATGGCAGATGCTGCCGCAGATGATCCCTCAGATGCAACATTCCTGCTCCTCGACCCGGACTTCGGTCGCAACAACCGCAACAAGAGCGCCTGGACGGGTGACGACTTCGGCGTTCCTACCGGCAATGAGAAGTACTATAACGCTGAGAAGTGGGGTGGTAACTCACAGACCTTCGATATCAGCCAGACTGTTGACGTTCCTAACGGAAAGTACAAGATCAGCTGGAACGGTTTCTATCGTTACAACAACACTGCTGACAACACCAATGACGTAGCAGTTGCTGCCCATGCCGACGGCACGGAGGTCATCAATTCCTTCGTCTACATCAACGGCGTGGACTATCCGCTCACAAGTATTGCTGACGATGCTGCTTCTGCAGCACTGGAAGGCAAGCTGCCGTTCTCGCAGCAGGAAGCTGGTGCAGCCTTCGCTCAGGGTCTCTATACACAGAGCGCTGAGGTTATCGTCACTGACGGCAAGCTGACCATTGGTATCAAGAAAACCAATCATCCGGGTACTGACTGGACTGTATGGGATAACTTCGAGCTGATTTACTACGGAGCCGCCGCTGAACCCGTTGTCGAAGAGACCGTACTCTGGGAAGGCACTGCACTTGTTAACGGTTGGGCCGACCAGCCGATGATGCTGAGCGACGGTGGTAAGGAGTTGACTGATGCCGGAGCCGCTGTTGGAGACAGACTCCGCATCTACTTCACTGCTCCAGATGACAACTGGCAGGTAGAGCTTACTAATGGTCACTGGGATGGCATGCTGGATCGCTATGCTGCTAAGGATCTTGGTCCTGAAGCAGATGGTTCACCCCGTCATTATACTATTGTTGACCAGTCTAAGGGTTACTTCGAGTATACTATTGATCAGGATTTCCTGACTAAGGCAACAACAGCACAGTACTGGGGCGGTTCATTCCTGCTCAACGGCGATGGTAACATGACCGTCACAAAGGTTAGCCTCGTCAAGGGTGGCGACGACACCGCTGTGAAGACCATCAAGACTGTGAAGGCACAGAACGGTGCTATCTACAACCTCGCCGGACAGAAGGTTTCTGCCGACTACAAGGGTGTGGTCATCATCAACGGCAAGAAGGTGCTGAACAAGTAATTAGACACTTGCTCTATTCTTCAAGCAGGCGGCGCCCGATGCGTCGCCTGCTTTTTTTCAACTTTATGCAAATAATATTTTCCCGTTTGGAAAAGTTTTAGTATCTTTGCCGTCGAAAAGCAAACGACTAATAACCACAAGAATGAAAACTATCTGCAAACTGACAACACTTGCCACCACCCTACTCCTGTTGGGTGGTCCAATGGTGGCTTCTGCACAGGAAAAGACGCCTGCCTTCCCGGGCGCAGAGGGCTTCGGCCGATACGTTACTGGCGGACGGGGCGGCAAGGTACTCCACGTAAAGAACCTTAAGGACAGCGGCTACCAGTCGCTGCGCTGGTGCCTGCAGCAGCAGGGGGCCAAGACCATCGTCTTCGACGTCTCGGGAACCATCCATCTGGAGTCGTCGCTCAGCATCCCCTCGAACACCACCATCGCCGGACAGACGGCTCCCGGCGACGGCATCTGCGTGGCCGACTACCCCTGCAACATCAGCGGCAACAACGTCATCGTGCGCTATATGCGCTTCCGCCTCGGGAACAAGAACGTACTGAAGGACGGTGCCGACGGCTGGGACGGTTTCGGCGGCTTCGACAAGCAGGACTGGATCATCGACCACTGCTCTGTCTCATGGTCCATCGATGAGTGTCTCTCCGTACTCGGCAACAAGAACACCACCGTGCAGTGGTGCCTCGTGGCCCAGAGTCTGGTCAACAGCGGCCACTCCAAGGGTGCCCACGGCTACGGCGGCAACTGGGGCGGCAGCGGTGCCTCGTTCCACCACAACCTCATTGCCCACCACACCAGCCGCACGCCGCGACTGGGTCCGCGCCCCACCACCCAGCTCGACGAGCGGATGGACATGCGCAACAACGTCATCTACAACTACGGTTCGAACGGCTGCTACGGCGGCGAGGGCATGACGGTGAACATCGTGAACAACTACTATAAGCCCGGCCCGGGCTCGCCCACCGACAAGAAGGGCAAGCGCATTGCCGGCATCGGCATACGCACCAACGAGTATGTCAAGACCTACCCCGCCTACGAACCGGCCCTCCACCTCTGGGGCAAGTACTACGTTACGGGCAACGTCAACTCGAAGTACAGCGACGTGACCAGCAGCAACTGGCAGATTGGCATTATCGACCAGGTGGATGGCTCCGGCTGCGACGGCACGTGGACGCAGGCCACCAAGGACAGCATCCGTCTTACCGCCCCGATGGACTTCATCTGTACCACCACCCATACTGCCCAGCAGGCTTACGAGCGCGTGCTCGACTACGCCGGCTGCTCGCTCCACCGCGACTCGTTCGACGAGGAGATGGTCAGTGACACCCGTCAGGGTAAGGCCAGCCACACGGGCAAGGGTCTGAACAGCGGCTTCATCAATTCGCAGGACGACAACAAGCCCGTCGGTGCCGCCAGCAGCTGGAGCGCATGGCCCACGCTGAACAGCGCCGACGCTCCGGCCGACTCTGACGGCGACGGCATGCCCGACGACTGGGAGACGGCCAACGGTCTGAACCCGAAGAGTGCCACCGACGGCAATCAGCTCAACGACGAGGGCTACACCAATGTTGAGGTCTACCTCAACTCGCTCGTGGCCGACATTACCGCCCGCCAGTACGAGGGCGGCGAGGAGCAGGGCCGGAAGCTGCAGATAGACGAGTCGCAATACAGCGAGTACGACATCAGCGGACAGACCAGCAACGGCGACTGGACGTTTTCAGGCGGCTTCAAGATGAACCAGACGGGCAGTCCCTCCACAGGCTCCGATGCCACCATCAAGTACTCGCGCGACAAGCAGTACACGCTGACGCTGCCCACCGGTCTGCGCATAGAGGCAGTGACCATTTACGGCTACTGCAACCAGGACGGGGCCACCGCCTACCTCGGCGAACTGGGCGGCAAGACCTTCGTCTCGACCGACTACGTATTCCCTGCCCGCAACGCCTCGCCCAGCCGCGCCACCCACAAAGTGACGTTCGACACGCCCGTCAGCGGCACGCTGACCTTCACGCCCAAGGGCGACGCCCAGGTTTGCTTCAAGCTGACTCTCCACGTCGCTGCCCCGACTGCCATCGATGCCGTCAACGCTGACCGCCGGCAGGATGCCATCTACAGACTTGACGGACAAAGGACAAGCAATACCAATCAGAAAGGTATCTATATTATAAACGGTAAAAAGACCATCACAAGATGAAACAGACTATTCTAACCCTGCTGGCCTGTCTGGCACTGAGTGCCAACGCCCAGCAACTGCCTTACAAGAATCCGCAACTGACAGCTGAACAGCGCGCCGACGACCTGCTCGGCCGACTGACGCTCGAAGAGAAAGTACGGCTGATGATGGACTCATCGCCCGCCATCGAACGCCTTGGCATTCCGCAGTTCCAATGGTGGAACGAGGCCCTCCACGGCGTGGGTCGCAACGGCTACGCCACCGTCTTCCCTATCACGATGGGTATGGCTGCCTCATGGGACGATCAGCTGCTTCACCAAGTGTTCACAGCCGTCAGCGACGAAGCCCGTGCCAAGGCACAGCAGGCCAAGCACGCAGGCAACATCAAGCGCTACCAGAGCCTCTCGTTCTGGACGCCGAACATCAACATCTTCCGCGACCCGCGCTGGGGACGCGGACAGGAGACCTACGGCGAAGACCCCTATCTGACATCGAAGATGGGACTCGCCGTCGTCCGTGGCCTGCAGGGCTACTCCTACGACGGCAAGCCGCTCAGCAAGTATAAGAAGCTGCTGGCCTGCGCCAAGCACTTCGCCGTACACAGCGGGCCGGAGTGGAACCGCCATACCTTCAACATCGAGGACCTGCCCGAGCGCGACCTCTGGGAGACCTACCTGCCAGCCTTTAAGTCGCTGGTGCAGGAGGGCGACGTGGCCGAGATTATGTGCGCCTACCAGCGCATCGACGGACAGCCCTGCTGTTCGCAAACGCGCTATGAGCAGCAGATACTGCGCGACGAGTGGGGCTTCCAAGGACTGATTACCAGCGACTGCGGTGCCATCCGCGACTTCCTGCCCCGCTGGCACAACACGGCTAAGGACGGTGCCGAGGCTGCGGCAAAGGCCGTGCTCGCTGGTACCGACGTGGAGTGCGGCTCGGAGTACCGCAACCTGCCTGAGGCCGTGCGCCGTGGCGACATCAAGGAGGCCGACCTCGACCGCTCGCTGCGCCGTCTGCTCGTCGCCCGCTTCCAGTTAGGCGACTTCGACAGCGACGACCTCGTCAGCTGGACTAAGATTCCCGAGACGGTCATCGCCTCCAAGGAGCACAAGGACCTGGCCTACCGCATGGCCCAGAAGTCCATCGTCCTGCTGAAGAACAACGGCGTGCTCCCCCTGTCCTCATATGCTGCGACAGAGTCGCAGCCCACAGGGAAGGTGGTCGTCATGGGGCCTAACGCCAATGACTCCGTGATGATGTGGGGCAACTATTCGGGCTATCCCACCCGCACCATCACCGCCTTGGAAGGCATCCGCCAGAAGCTCTCGCCAGTCAATTATTTCCCCGCTTGCGCCCTGACGCGTAACGAGGTCGTCGAGAGCCGCTTTGGTGAGATAGTATCCCCACTCGGCCCCAAGGGTATGCAGGCTGCCTACTGGAACAACACTGACCAGAAGGGCATGCCCGTCACCACCGTCACGCTGGCACAGCCCATCCAGCTGAGCAACGGCGGCAACACCGTCTTTGCCCCGGGCGTGAACCTCGAGAACTTCTCTGCACGGCTCGACGGCACATTCATCCCCACCCGCGACGAGACCGTCGTCTTCAACATCAACGGCGACGACAAGCTGCGCCTCCTCGTCAACGGCGACACGCTGGTCAACATCTGGAACGTGCGCCACCGTATCCAAGGCGGCAAGAAAGAACTCTCCGTCAAAGCCGGCGTACACTACCGCATACAGATTGACTTTGTACAGGAGACGGGCTACGGCGCACTGAACTTCGACATCCAGACCCGCGTCACCCCTACCCGCGAGCAACTGCTGGCACAGGTAGGCAATGCTGAGACGGTCATCTTCGTCGGCGGCATATCGCCCTCGCTCGAGGGCGAGGAGATGCGCGTCAGCGAACCCGGCTTCAAGGGTGGCGACCGCACCAGCATCGAACTGCCGCAGGCTCAGCGCGACGTTCTGCGCATGCTCCACGAGGCCGGCAAGAAGGTGGTCTTCGTCAACTGCTCCGGCGGTGCTATGGGTCTGGTGCCTGAGTTGGAGTCGTGCGACGCCATCCTGCAGTGGTGGTACGACGGCGAACAGGGCGGCCGTGCCTTGGCCGACGTGCTCTTCGGCGACTATAACCCGAGCGGCAAGCTGCCCGTCACGTTCTACAAGAATGCCGACGAACTGCCCGACTTCCTCGACTACAAAATGAATGGCCGTACCTACCGCTACTACGAGGGCGAGGCTGTCTTCCCCTTCGGCCACGGTCTGAGCTACACGACGTTCGACATCGGCAAACCTGCATATAGTAATAATAAGGTACAGGTGCGCGTGAAGAACACCGGCAGCCGCGAAGGCACTGAGACGCTGCAAGTCTACATCCACCGCCCCGCCGATAAGGAAGATGCGCTGAAGACGCTCCGTGCCTATCAGCAGGTCCAGCTGAAGCCCGGCGAGCAGCGAACGGTCACCATTCCTCTGACACGCCAGCAGTTTGAGACTTGGGATGCCAAGACCAACACCATGCGCGTCGTAGCCAGCAAGTACGAGATTATGGTTGGAAACAGCAGTGCCGACAATGCCCTACAGAAGATTACAGTCAACATCAAATAACAAAACAATGTTCAGGAATATCATCCTCTCACTGGCACTTGTGCCAGCAATGGCCTTTGGCCAGACCTTCGACTTCGATATGACAAAGCCGCAGCCCGTCTACAATGCCGAGACGGGCTACGGCTACGACCTGGTGCCCGCGCCGACGAAGAAGACGCCCAACGAGCCTTACTTCTTCTCGGTGAAGGTCGACGACGGCAACTACCGCGTCCGCGTAGTAATCGGCTCCAAGAAGAAAGCCGCCGAGACAACCGTCCGTGCCGAGGGGCGCCGTCTGATGGTTCACAATGTGGCCACGAAGAAGGGCAAGTTCGAAACCTACGAGTTCGTCGTCAACAAGCGCTCACCGCAGATAGATGAGAAGAACCGCGTCCGCATCAAGGACCGCGAGAAGGACTATCTGGCATGGGACGACAAGCTGACATTGGAGTTCAATGGTGATGCCCCCGCCGTGCAGTCCATCCACATCGAGCGCGACGACAAGGTGCCCACCATCTACCTCTGCGGCAACTCCACCGTCGTCGACCAGAACAGCGAGCCGTGGGCTTCGTGGGGACAGATGA
>JAEEGJ010014016.1_pt1 | contig 19186 bp, 18 predicted proteins | sample 8958761 | NCBI WGS metagenome assembly JAEEGJ01 (sample SAMN16246546, study PRJNA631951) | gut metagenome | biome: gut microbiome; feature: rumen; material: RS-attached | host: Bos | place: Iran: Karaj | collected 2018-10 | reverse complement strand
TCATTAATTTGAAACGTTTTATTAAATTTGTAATCGATTTAGTTTAATTACGCGTCTTAAAACTTTTACAATAATTGGGGCGTTTTATTAAAGATTGAAACATATTAAAATTTTTGCTCAACGACGATAATTGTCACATAAAACATTTAAATAATGAGGCGAAAATCATTCAAGGAGGCCAGCTCGCTTTGGGAGGAAGAGAGAGGAAAGGTGGTCAAATCGACTTCAATGGCGGCTTATTCTTTAATAATAAGGAATCATCTCGCGCCAAGATTCGAATGTTTGGATGAGATCACACCGGAGTCCGTGCAAGAGCTTGCTGACGAGGAATTCAAGAAAGGGAACGGAATCACGACGGTGAAGGGAATTATCCTTGTCTTGAAGATGATCGTAAGGTATTGTGAGAAAAAGGGATGGATGCCAGTAAAAGTCTATGACATCACCCTTCCCAAAAAACGGAAGAAGCCAAATCCGCAAGTGCTTCCCGTCGAGGATGAAAGACGCCTGATCAGCTTCCTAAAAGAGCATCGGACGCTTCGTGACATTGGTTTATTAATATGCCTTTGCTGCGGCCTGAGGATCGGGGAAGTTTGTGCCCTCAAGTGGGAAGATGTTGATTTTCAGCACAATGTTATTCATGTTCGGAGAACCCTCCATAGGGTGTATCTCTCAGACAGAAAGCCCAGGAAATCGGAGCTCACCATCGGAGTCCCAAAGACAGAAGAGTCCTGCAGGGAGGTGCCTCTGACCGAGATCCTATCTGAAGAATTAGTCTTGAAGAAAAAAGACACCAGCCCCTCCGAAGAGATATTCATACTCTCAGGTAAGCGAAAACCGATCGACCCTCAGACTTTCAGGAACCATTTCAGGTATGTCACAGGCCAGTTGGGGATTCCCCCGAGAAAGATCCATAGCTTACGACACACATTCGCTACCCGGTGCGTAGAAAGCAAATGCGACTTCAAGACCCTGAGCGCCTTGCTCGGTCATGCGGACATCGCCACGACCATGAACTTGTACGTCCACCCCGGGCTGGAGCAGAAGCGGCGTTGCGTGGAGGAAATGATGAAGATGTTCTAAAACAGCCTCCTACCCTTCCAGGATGCGGTTCTGTTCGGCTACTGAAGCGTCGTGAATGGCATTGAATACGGCAGTGACGAAAGACTCGGGAAGACCATAGACACGGCCTTTGGCTATCATGTCGGAAAGGATGTCATCCCATCTGGCGGCCTGCACTATAGCGATATTATGCGCCTTCTTGAACTCACCGATCTTACGGGACACGTCCATTCTGGAAGCCAATGACATCAAAAGGTTCTCGTCGATCACATCGATCCGGGCGCGAAGCTGCTCAATGTTCTCGTTATATTCCTTGTCGTTGGTCTGCTTCTGGCGTACCACAAGGCTCTCAAGCAACGTCTTGAGATCGGCTGGGACAAGTTGCTGCCCGGCATCGCTCAAAGCGCAGGAGGGATCGCAATGGGATTCTACCATAAGTCCGTCCAATCCGAGATCCATCGCCCTCTGGGACAATTCTTTAAGATACTGCCTCGAACCGCCCATGTGACTCGGGTCGGCGAAGAAAGGAATGTCCGGATAACGGGTGCGCAACTCCACGGCGATCTGCCAGCCAGGAAGATTCCGGTAGGGAATCTTCTGAGTGGTTGAAAAACCACGGTGGATCACGCCAAGTTTCTTGATCCCGCACCGGTTAAACCTCTCCAGGGCCCCGATCCAAAGGTCCAAATCAGGATTGACCGGGTTCTTGACAAGCACAGGAATATCCGTATCTCTCAGAGCTTCAGCTATTTCCTGGACAAGGAAAGGATTAGCCGTAGTCCTCGCTCCGATCCAGACCATGTCGATGCCATACTTCATGCACTCATAGACATGCCTCTCACTCGCAACCTCTGTGCACACCTTCATCCCAAACTCCTTCTTGACTTTCTGAAGCCATTTAAGTCCTTGGGTTCCAGCGCCTTCGAAGGAACCGGGATGGGTGCGGGGCTTCCATATTCCGGCCCTGAAAACATGAATGCCGAAATCATGCAGGCCCTTGGCTGTCATCATCATCTGCAACTCCGACTCAGCGCTGCAAGGACCCGCTACCACAATCGGAGGTATGCTCTCATCAAAAAATCCCCATTCGGAGACCGGTATAGTGTCTAAAGTTCGTTCTATCATAGCGACTATCTGATAATCTTCTTAATCCGGTTGGCCTGAGCGATGAGCTCCTCTATCCTTTTCTCATCATAATCAGCTATAGCGTCCCGGAATTCTTTCATTTTCTCAAGGTAAGTGTCGATTACCCTCAAAACATTATCCCTGTTCTGAGTCAGGATAGGGACCCACATGTCCGAGGAACTTTTGGCCAGACGTACCGTTGACGAGAAGCCTCCCGAGGCAAGGTCGAAAATATGCTTCTCGTCCTGTTCTTTGTCAAGCACAGTCAAGGCCAACGCGAAAGAAGTGACATGGGAAATGTGCGACACATAGGCGGTGTGGACATCGTGGTTGTCGGCGTTCATGTAGATAGGCCTCATATTCAGCACATCGTACAAGGCCTCAACGGCCTTAAGCGCCTGAGGATCAGATTCTTCCGAATTGGCGAATATGCAGGCACGGCCATCGAAGAGGTTGGGCATGGCCGCCCAGGGACCTGAATATTCAGTGCCGGCCATAGGATGGGTGGCGACGAAACGGCCACGCATCGAATGGTAATGAACCACCCTGACTATCTGGCTCTTTGTGGAGCAAGTGTCGATGACTATCTTCCTGCCGTTGCCTTCTTCCGAGAATATGTCCAACACTTCCGGAAGCATCTTTACGGCGGTCCCGACAGGAACAGCGATCACGACGATGTCACTCGCCCTGACGCAATCCTCGAAAGGGACAATCTCGTCAGCCAGACCCATTTTCAGGGCGGCTTCGGCGTTGACAGGCTCCGACTCCACACCGATAATCTTTTCAGCGTAGCCTCTCCTCTTGAGGTCGATTGCCATCGATCCCCCGATAAGGCCAAGTCCTATGATTCCTACAACCATCTCTTTATCAGCAATTTCCCAAAAACTCTTTGATTCTGCCCAGACCTTCTTCCAAAGTGGGGACCGGAGCGCAAAGGGAGATGCGCACATAGTCCGATCCATTATTACCGAACACGCATCCGGGCGTGATGAAGACGCCTGTCCCGTGGAGAATAGCCTCGGAAAGTTGCTCGCCTACTGTCATTTCCGGTTGGTGAGCCTCGTTCTCCGGCTGGTGAGCCTCGTTCTCAGGTTGGTGAGCTTGGTTCTCCGGTTGGTGAGCTTGTCGAACCACCGGCCGGGAAACCTTTCCCCAAAGGAACAAGCCTGTGGAGTTGGGGTTGTATTTGACGCCAAGAGCATCGAATATGCGCCCGGCGACAACACGGCGGCGGCGGTACTCGGCATTAAGCGCCTCAAACCACTCAGGTCCCTCGGACAAAGCACCTATCGCGGCGATCTGCATAGCCTTGAACATGCCAGAGTCCATCTGGCTCTTAACCTTCAGAATCTCATTCACTATCGCGGGATCACCAGCCACCATTCCAAGTCTCCAGCCGCTCATGTTATGAGCCTTGCTAAGGGAGTTGAGCTCAAGACAGCATTCCCACGCACCTTCAGCGGCCAGAATCGAGATCGGCTTCTCCGTCAAGATAAATGAATATGGATTATCATTGACCAGCAGAATCTTATGCTTCAGAGCGAAATCCACCAGGCGCTGATAAAGCTCAGGCGTCGCACAAGCCCCGGTAGGCATATTCGGATAATTGACCCACATGATTTTCACCCCCTGAAGATCCATGCTCTCAAGAGCGTCGAAGTCGGGGAACCAGCCGTTTTCGGCCTTAAGGTCGTAAGTGACAATCTCAGCTCCAGCCAGTTGGGCAGACGAGGAATATGTCGGGTAGCCAGGATCCGGGACCAGAATCTTCTCCCCCGGATTGACGAAAGCCAAGGAAATCAGAAGAATGCCTTCCTTCGAGCCCACGAGAGGCTGAATCCCGCCATTTGGATTGAGGGTCACTCCGTAGTACCTCGCATACCAATCCGCAAAAGCTTGGCGCAGGGCAGGCAAACCTTTATAGTTCTGGTACTTATGGCTATCCTTAGCTTGGGCCGTGCGAATCAGGGCATCGATCGCAGCCTGGGGAGGATAGCCGTCAGGAGCGCCTATTCCAAGGTTGATAAGTGGACCGAGACCTTTAGAAGCTCTCTCGGCGGAGACAGCGTCGAGGTCTTTCTGTTTGCGTGAAAAATAGTACTCCTGGACACCTTTGGTCCTTTCAGCGGGTTGGATGAACATTTTGACGTTATTTGTTAAATTCATTAAGCGACAAAGGATCTGTATTCGCCTAGGATGTAAAGGTCTGCCATCAGTGGACGAGCAGCCTTAAGTGCCTGACGGTAACGACTATAGGACGAAAACTTGATGTCCGCATAGAAGAAATACTGCCATTCCTTGCCGGGAATCGGCAGGGACTGGATCCTCGTGAGATTCATGTCGTAGAACGAGAGGATGGTAAGCACCTGCGCCAAAGAACCGGGTTTATGTGGAAGGGTGAAGCAGAGCGAAGCCTTGTCGGTAATACTCCGGGGGATGGTGATTTGATCGTCAAGGATTAGGAAACGGGTGAAATTCTGCTTATAAGTCTCTATACCTCGGGCAAGGATTTCAAGACCGTTTTCCTTGGCGGCCAGTTCCGAAGCCACTGCACCGACCCCGAGAATCCCTTCACGGGCTATATCTATCGCGCTCTTGGCGGTGTCTTCCGACTCAACCATCTTGATCCAAGGGCAGTTTTTCTCGAAGAAACGGCGCGTCTGGTTTATGGCCATGTAGTGCGTCCTGACTTCCTTGATGTCCTCCAAACGCTGGCCCGGGATTGCCATAAGATTCTGATGGATAGGAATATATACCTCTCCCTTGATCTTATATGGGTTAGCCCTCAGGAGCTCGAAATTAGGCAGCAATCCACCGGAGATGGTGTTCTCAATGGCCATGACAACGGAAGAGGCTCTGCCCTCCTCCAAAGCCTTGAAAAGGCTCTCGAACGTGGGACATTCCTCAATGGCGACTTCTTCTCCCCTTGCGGAATAGAAATCGCGAGCCGCTTGCTCATGGAAGCAGCCCCTGTAACCTTGGATCGCAACCGTTGTCACACTGTCAGAATCTCTTTCTCCTTGGCGGAGACAAGAGCATCGACGGCCTTGACCTTCGCGTCGGTCACTTTCTGGATCTCATCCTCGCCCTCTTTCTGGACATCCTCTGAGATCTCAGCGGCCTTCTGCGCCTTCTTAAGGGCCTCGACACCCTCACGACGTACATTTCTCACTGCCACCTTGGCGTTCTCACCAGCAGCCTTGGCTTTCTTTATGAGGTCCCTTCGGCGCTCCTCGGTGAGGGGCGGGATGGGGCAACGGATGATCTCACCGTTGTTCTGGGGGGTAAAGCCTAGATTGGCGGCCATAATGGCCTTCTCGATAGCGGGAATCAGGCTTTTCTCCCAAGGCTGGATAGTGATGGTACGGGCGTCAGGAACGCTGATCGAAGCCACCTGGGAGACAGGAGTGTCGGTGCCGTAATAGTTGACGGACACGCTGTTAAGAATGGAGGGATTGGCTTTCCCCACCCTGTAAGTCTTGAGGTCTTCCTCAAGGAAGTCCACGGTGTCAGTCATCTTTGACTCAACACCTTTCAAAATCTCTTTGGCTTTTTCAGTTAACATCGCTATATCAAATTTTATTTATGTACCAACGTGCCGACCTTCTCGCCCTCGAGGAGCCTCTTCAAGGCTCCGGGGGAATTGATGTCGAAAACTATTATCGGCATATTCCCGTCATTGCAAAGGGCATAAGCTGTCTGGTCAAGTACCCGGAGCTGCTTTGCCATGGCTTCCTCGAAGGTAACGTCCTCATACTTAACGGCTGAGGGGTCCTTTTTCGGATCGGCGGTGTAAACCCCGTCAACTTTCGTGCCTTTCAGCATCACATCAGCTCTGATCTCAAGCGCGCGAAGCGCCGCGCCGGAGTCGGTCGTGAAGAAAGGATTGCCAGTACCGCCAGCGATAAAGGCCACACCACCCTCCTCAAGAACCTTCACCGCGTTGTCACGGTTGTAATACCTGACAAAAGGCTCCATAGGGGTCGCTGTAAAGACCTCCGCATGAACTCCCTCCTCTTCAATGAACTGACTGAGGGCCAACGAGTTGATCACCGTGGCAAGCATTCCCATCCGGTCTCCCCCGACACGGTCGAAACCCTTCTCGAGTCCCTGAAGGCCACGGAATATGTTACCACCACCATTGACCACACCTATCTGCAGGCCGGCTTTAGCGGCATCCGCTATCTCTTTAGCGTATTTCCTGAGATATTCCGACTCAAGTCCCTTACCTTCGGGGCCTCCCAGAATCTCTCCACTCAATTTAAGCAGTACTCTCTTGTACATTCGAACAAATTTTGTCAAAAATAGTGATTTTTTCCGGTAATACGACTCTTAATAGCCAAACACACAATCAAACGCCTCGCCGCCGGCCCCGACCCGGAAGGTGTGGACCTCTCTCGCGGACGGCTTCACGGCGAACACGTCAATGCAAAGGTTCTCCTTGTAATCGAAGAAAGCATGGGTTGTACCAGGCAGCATCAGATCGGGAACGACCCAGCCATAGCCTTGGGAAATGAAATAGTTGACACCATTCTCCTCAGTGTGCATGTTGACATGGGCATCGCCGGTCACCATACCGATCAGAGTACCCTTGGCGGCAAAGGCTGAAAGAATGTCCATCACCCTCTGGTTGCCCTTAAGCGCATCCTCGGCGGGGTTGGAGTTGGTCCAGCGGCCAAGCGGATGGGGCATATAGTGGGCCGTCACCAATACCGGCATATCAGCTGGAGTGCTGTCCAGAAGGGCTTGGAGCCACTCCATCTGAGACTCATCGAACAAGTAATATGATCCGTTCTGAGTGCCGGTCCCCTGGCTGTTCAGGAATATCACCCTGATTCCCTTCCCTGGAACATCGTACCAGCCATACGTCTTGCCGGGAGTCAGGTGGAGATTATCCCCGGCTTTCTCCTGCCAAGGCTTCTGGAAAAAGCCCGACAAGTCCTCATCCGTGAAAAACTTCCCTTCGCCAGCGTCCCAGTCGTGGTTGCCCGGGGTATATAGCCAGACACCATCGTATTTCATCATCTGTGCCCTGACATTATCGACTATCTCCTTGGCATAGACTGAGTTCTCGGTGGCAGGATAGGCGTTAAGGCCGATGTCTCCGAAGTTCTCCATGAAGTCGCAACCGAAGGCATTGGCGAGGGTAACGGCGTGACCTATGTGCTTGTAAGAGAAGCGTCCAGCCGTGTGGACATCAGTCACAATCGGGAAGGCCATGACCTCATCACTCCCCTTCCAGGCGTTGAACCTGGCGAGTGCCTCATCAATCTGTGGTTTCACAAAGAATGTCTTGTCGGTAGCCTTGTCCTCTTCAGCCAGCAACTTGTCATTTATCTCTCTCCAGGAGATTGTTGGAGTGCTGTAAAGGAAATTGATGGACTGACCCTTATCACAGTCGAAATATTCAAGCCTCAAGTCGTGCTTGCCTTTCGAAAGCGTCTTGGAGACAATCTTGGTGATCGGACCGTGGGCTCCGTCATTGTCGTACAGGAGTTCCCCATCCACATAGAGCTTCGAACCATCGTCTGTCGAAGCCTTGAAGGTATATTCCTCCTCCTTATCCACTTTGAGAGTGGTCTCGAGAAGCAGGGCGTAATGGTTCAGCGTCTCATCGATGTCCACCAGGTCGAAATTATTCTTCACTCCGGTGATGTCCGGATCCCCGAGCGTCGAGAAATCCGGAAGCTGGCGCTCCGGCCAATCGAGCCACAACTTGTAGTTCACAACAGGCTCCTTCGGGCCACAGGCAGCAAGGGTCAGAAGAGCCCCGGCTAAAATAACGATCTTCCTCATATTCAGTTATTTCTACTTAAATAAATCATCAAGTTCCTTTATCGTGAAGCGAACGGAGACGACCGAATGCTTCTCCTCTCCAGGATGGTATTTTATGTAAGTTGTGGCGACTATCGTCCCGTCCGGTAGCAACTCAAGGCCGGGATAACCGCAGTCAGGACCGGCGAAGCTATGGAGCAACTTGACCCTGTACTGGCCGGAAAGGCCGTCAGTGGCATCCCTGTAGGTCCCCACCCAAGCCACGAAATGACCCTTCGTGGGGCTATTAGGAGCCATATCCCTGAAAACTGAGATCAGCCTTCCGTCAGGAAGGTAGCGGATCATGTGCCTGTCACCTGTGAGCCCCCATGGAGCCTCCCGCATAGTCGTCCATGTCGCTCCCTCGTCCTTCGAACCCATGAATAGGGAACATCCTTTCCGTTGGTTCTCACGAGCCAAGCAAATGAGTGTCTTCCCGTCCGGGGAACAGAACACGCAAGGCTCGCAAGGAGATCGTCCAGGATATTCACCGACAAGGGTGGACTCGTCCCAAGTCAGTCCCCCGTCATGGGAGACCGCCTGCCAGATTTTAAGCGGAGCCCTGTCACGATCCGAATTCCCCCGATGGTACATTCCGAGATAATCCCCGTTGTTGAGCCGGATTATGCTGGTGAAGGCCATTATGCATGGCTTGTCGAGCACCTTGACCTCGCTCCAAGTCTTTCCGCCGTCCTCGCTGACTGAATAAGCCATATCCCGGTAGGCTTGCCCGGTCTCAACCTGAGCGAACACGAACAGTCTCTGAACTCCCTTATTGTCAGTGAGTTTGTAGATACTGGGACAATTTACCATGCCTTCCCATTCCTTTGGAGCCGGCTGGTTGTGCCAGGTGAGACCACCGTCATAACTGAAGCCTAAGAAAGCGGCCGCCCCGCCGTGACCATTCGACCATGTGCAGATCATCGTCTTCCCGTCGTCCATCAGGACGGTGGTCGGATGGCCGTTGTAAAGTTCAGGAGAACCTGCGGCCACGACGACCTGCCTGTGCTTCTGGCCTGAGATGTCAGCCCATGGGAGGTTGCACCTGTCACCTTGGGCTGCCAGCGATAGTGAAGCCAGCAGGAATAACAATAGGGAAATCAATGAAAACGGTCTCATTAGCTCTACAGCGACAGGACCGCCAGCACGTCAATCAACTCCTTATTGATAGGCTTGTCCATTTTGACAGCCCTCTGGATGGGCACATAGACAATCTCGTCGTTGGAAATTCCGACCATGATGTTGCGCTGCCCCTCCATCAGAGCCTCGATCGAGGCGTAACCCAGACGGGAGGCAAGGATGCGGTCGTAAGCGCTCGGCGTCCCTCCCCTCTGCAAGTGACCCAGGATGGTGACCTGGACATTGAATTGAGGATATTCATTACGGACACGGTCAGCGTAGTACATCGCCCCGCCGTGGCCGTCTTTCTTGGACTCGGAGACAATCACGATCGAGCTGTTCTTACTCTTGCGCATCCCCCTGCCGATGAACTCGGCGAGCTGGTCAACATCGGCCTTGTCCTCGGGAATGATTGCGGCCTCCGCACCGGAAGCTATCGCACTGTTCTGGGCCAGGAAGCCAGCGTCACGTCCCATAACCTCGACGAAGAATATCCTGTCGTGGGAATTGGCCGTGTCGCGGATCTTGTCCACGCACTCGACTATCGTGTTGAGAGCGGTGTCGTAGCCGATCGTGTGGTCAGTGCCATAGAGGTCGTTATCTATCGTGCCAGGCAATCCGATAATCGGGATGTCATATTCCCGGGCAAACTGCTGAGCGCCTGTTAGTGAGCCATTTCCGCCAATCACGATCAACGCGTCGATCTCGTTCTTGACCATATTCTCATAGGCTCTTTTCCTTCCTTCAGGCTCCAGAAAAGCCTTGCTGCGGGCGGTCTTCAGGATGGTTCCGCCCCTCTGGATCGTGTTCGACACCGAGGACGAGGTGAACTCCTTGAACTCCTCATTGATCAGACCTTCGTAGCCACGATAGACCCCGATGACCTTCATGTTATTGAATATAGCCGCCCTGGTGACGGCCCTTATGCAAGCGTTCATTCCAGGAGCGTCTCCACCGGAAGTCAGAACGGCGACTTTCTTTATCTCTCGCATATGCTTTGTCAGTTAATAGTTTGCGGCCCCTTCTCGGCCAAAAAACAAATATACATCTTTTCCCGTATTTTTGTACAAGGTGGGAAAATAAGCTGGGGACCTTGCACAGAAAACAAAACCCCACCTTGAACACGAAAAACATTGTCAGAACGCGAAGCCGGCACCGACAGTGAAAACAGGCCGGAAAGGGCCGGCTTCAGGCCGGGCGGTGAGATAAGAGACCCCTCCCAGGAGGCTGAACTTTCCGATATGGAAGACCGCTCCGCCGTCAAGCAGCAACCCGGCCGCGGAATAATCCCGAACTTTTGCCCAGGCTCCATGAATATCGTTCCAGCAAAGAGTCGAGCTGCCATAACCGGCTCCAGCGTAAAGATCCATCCAAGGAGTGACAGTCCGGACAACACCTGCCGAGGCCGAATACTCACCTAGACGCTGGCCGCCCTTCGCCTCGAAACGAGCCTCCCCGCCGGTAGTCCCATCGGAAAGGATGTCGTAAGCGTAAAGCTGTGATTTCAAATTGGTTCTGAGCGAAACATAACCGCCCCATTGGCCCCGAGTCATCGCCAGGAATAATCCTCCTTGGCGGGTATCACCAAGAGACAATGTGGGGAGGATATTTATTCTTTTAATTGACAGAACCTTCGTTTCGCCTTTGGCTACACTCTGGATGACACGACTGTCATCCCATATAATGGTGCCGCTGTCATTCTGAGCAAAGCGAAGAATCTTCCTCCCATACACAGCCGGAAGCGGCTCAAGTTTGACCCGAGCCAGACGCAAGACCGGTCCGTCAGTGGTGGCCGGTGGTTCGACAGGCTCACCAACCGGTCGTTGGGGCTCACCAGCCGGATTCCCCGGTCCCTGAGCTTGTCGAAGGGCCGGTGGTTCGACAGGCTCACTAGCCGGAACCGAACCATCATAAGAACGCCGGATCCGCTCGAACCGATCCCTCTGAGCCTTGGTCATCTTCCCGGAAGATTGCTGAAGCATATTCCTCAAACGCCCTAACTCACCGAACAAGGAAGTCACTGATTTCTGTGACACAGGCTCCCCTGCCGCTACCTTGTCCCTCAACGCCTTACACTGGGCGGTAATGCTCTCATAACGGTCAAGCACAGAGTCCCAGTCATTCTGCGCCGATGCCACGCCGGAGCTTGCGAACAGGCAGAAAACCAAGATCAATGTGAACATGAACCCCCTCATATTACCGGATAATCAGCAAAAAACACTATCTTTGAACTCATGCCAGAAGATTCCACTTTCTTTCCGGATACCTCCACAGACAGTCACAGCCTGCCAGACCCTTCCAGTCATGGCCGACCTGACCCTTCCGGTCATGGCCGACCTGATCGGCCATCTCCCAGCCTCGTCCACTCCTCCGCCGCAGGCTGGAGCGAAATCTGGCTCATTGACAAAGACGGAAGATTCCGAGCCCTCAAAGCCCTGAAGCCATGCTTCAGAGGACAGACTCGTTACGAATCCCTCCTCAGGAAGGAATATGAGATCGGCTACAGCCTTTCCCACACCGCAATCCGAGAAGTCTATGACTTTAAAGATATTCCAGAACTGGGTAACTGCATCGAGATGGAATGGATTGACGGAATCACCCTCAACGATTTTCTTTCCAAAGGTCTGCCCGACAAGGTCACTGGCAGGAAGATTGTCACCCAGCTCTGTGACGCCCTGGGCTATCTCCATTCCAAACAAATCATCCACAGGGACATCAAACCATCCAACATACTCATAACCCACAACGGGAACTATCTCAAACTCATTGACTTCGGGTTTTCCGACGCTGACTCCTGGTCTATTCTCAAAGGGCCTGCCGGGACCGCTAGTTTCGCCGCTCCAGAACTCCTTTCGGGTGGTCCGGTCGACAACCGGACTGACATTTGGTCGCTTGGAAAAGTGATCGCTTTGCTGCTTCCAGATGAGAAACGGATTATCAGCCGTTGCTTGCGGGACAATCCCGCTGATAGGTTCCAAGACGTGGCGGAAGTGAAGTCCGCCCTCTTCCGGCAGCATCATAGATGGCCCATTCTGATAGCCTCGATGGCTGTTCTGGCCGCGATAGCTTTCTTGTGTGTCAAATCCTGGAGCCGATGGTTCGACTCCACTGATCAACCTGCCCAAACGGATGTGGAAGAAGTTGACACCCTCGACTTCGTCGATGCCAGCGCCATCGACGAACTGTTCCGCCAAGCCACGGAGATGATTGACGATGCCGGTTCTCAATAGACTTTAATATCTTTGATTCCAGCCTTTCTTCCCGCCACATATTCGGGTAGGGTCTTCCCATCCCGGATTATTCCGGAAATATACAAAGGCTGTCCTTTCATAAACTCTTTGACCGAGAACTTGTCCCGGGAACGAAGCTTCGACGTTCCAGAATCAAGCACCTCGAACTCCTGCCCGGAAATGTGCCTCAAACGCACCTCCCTGTCTGGTAACCAGCTGACAATCAACTCTTGACCAGGTTTCAAAGACTCACTCTCCACCGTCTCGACACTCAGGAATGCCGAACTGTCCTGGAGCTCGACGCATAGGTTCCTGAAACCTTCCCTGCCGATATAATTGGACAAAATGTCAAGGGTTGTGATCCGTGGTTTCGGTTTCAAAGACATATATCCATAAAGCCTCTTGAGGGTGGAAGTTGAGACTATCTGGCCGGTCTCTTCCTCTATCTTCGAGGATAACGACTCGAAATCCTTAGTCGAAGCGACGGGGCCACCGAACTTCTCGGCAACCGACTTCAGAAGGAATTCTATTTCCGGAGTGTTCTCATTCATAGTAATCAAATTTTGCTTTATCGTCTTTGGTAATATTCCCGATCACCTGGCCTTTCGCGATCTTGATCGTTGTGAGATTAGGACAATTCGAGCAATCCAAATTGTTGATTTTAGGACACTTGGAAAGGTCTAGCTCTTTGATGAGGGTGCCCGCGCAGCGGAAAGACACGAGTTTGGGATTAGAAAGGGTAATGGTCTCGAGAGGGTTGTCGGCGCAATGGAACTCATCAAGAATGTCAAGGCCGCTGACATCAATCGTCTTCAACTTATTGTAGGAGACCTGGAGCAGAGTCAGTTTAGTGAATGACTTGACATCAATCTCAGTCACCTCATTGTAGTCCAGACCCAGGTAGTCCAAGTCGGGTTGATCACCCAGGCTCAGTTTCGAAATGTGGTTATGGATCAGGTGAATATGCTGGAGTTTCGGGTTGCCCGTCAAATCGACCTGAGTAAGTTTACCATAATTCTTCTCATCCTTCCTTGTCCCTTGGGCGTGGAGATAATTCAGATTCGGGAAACCTTGGATTCCATCAAGTGTGGAGATATTATCCGTTGATAATTCAATCTTGGTTATAGCTTCGGCCTCACTTCCGCCAAGGCTGCCATCTTTGTTTGAATCATAGTTCCAAAGCAGCCATGCCAAAAAGGTAGTATCCGTGACGCTCACTTCAGGCTGCTCGGGCTGCTGAGGGTCTTCAGGCTGTTGGGGGTATTCGGGTTGATCTGGTTGATCTGGTTGTTCGGGTTGCTCTGGCTGTTCGGGCTGTTCAGGTTGTTCGGGTTGTTCAGGTTGCTCTGGCTGTTCGGGCTGTTCGGGCTGTTCGGGCTGTTCGGGTTGTTCGGGCTGTTCGGGCTGTTCGGGTTGTTCGGGCTGTTCAGGCTGTTCAGGCTGTTCAGGCTCATCTCCCCCGTTGGCAACAGCCACAAGTTGCCCGGGATCCGGTAAGTCACGAGTGCAAGCCACAACCGCCGAACCAAGCAATGCGATGACCAGAAACAACAACAGAGGCCACCAGAACCATATTACCCTATCCGAAACGATCATAAAAAGGTCATTCTCCACAAAATTAGGAATATTTATCCGAATATGCGCCCCCAGCCACTCCCGCACAGTCAAATGACCCAGTTATGACCCACAATCTCGAAGTCCTTCCCGCATTATGCCACCGCCGAATTCCTGCCCGCAATTCCTCACTGCCTGCAATTTGCCCGCGCCGCACCTGGCCCCCTTTCCAATAGGCTATTTCTATCTTACCGATGATCAATAAGTTGCAAGAGGACTTCTGGAAGGCCTGCCCTTTTCATAGTGGGCCTTCCAGCGAGAACTACAGAAACACTTGTGTTTCAAAGACTTACAAGATACAACCTGGAAGGCATCTGAGTGTTTCATTCGTAGAGCAGCACTATAGGATTCTCTCCAGCATTTCTTTTTCGACACCCAACAGCCTAGCCAGTTGAGCCTGACCTGCCCCGAAACGAAAGGAGACAATTCGGGCAAGGCGAAGCAACTCTTTTCGGTCCAAACCCAAGATTGACTTCCTATGGAACTCATTGACACATACATCCTTGATTCTCTCTTGAAGCTCAGCATCGGAGAAAGTGACTGTCTCATGTATTCCGTGCTGCTCCTCGACCTCAGCTTCCAAAGAGTATTTTCTCAATAGGTCGAAATACTCAACACTGCTCATGAATCTGGCAGATGCCTCTGAAAAAGACACAAAACTTGTATTAAGTATTCTTCCGTCAAGGTACTCATAAGTGTCCGGAATCAGCATTTTAGTTTGGAACAGTTCCCTTCTTCTCTCCACGCCCAAGTCCCTAACCTGTGCGCCTGAAGGCAGCGAGGTTTTGAAATACACATCTGCCGAGCTCCAAAGGTAGGCATCCGGTGAAGCGATCCGGGCTTTATATGGGTTACGATGAATGTAGCAAATCTCTCTCTTCATTTGAGTGTCAGACATAACAGCGACAATGTCAAGATCTTTCCTCCTAAGGACTCCGGAGAAACCATGTGCGGCCCCAAGCATTTGCGCAAGCCTGTGTATCACACGGTCATAATAGTCAAGACAATCGTCAAGACGCCCAGAAAGAAGTATGTGGATGTGATTGTCCATCAGGCAGTAAGCGATGATTTTCACTCCTGAACCAGGCAGAAGAAGAGCCAGAGTGTTAATCCCTATGATAAAGTCCTTCTTCGAGCGGAATAACCGGCGAGTCTCCTGATGGGAGGATGAAAAGTGGTAGCAACCACGTAGCCCATTGAACGGGTCGATAAAATCAGAGCGTTTCATAGTGTTTAGAGTTTATTTTTCGTAAAGGTACGGCTTTGCTGGCTAATATCAAGCGATACTGTCTGGAATTATCGCAGATTACATTGAAACAGCAAGGCCTTCCAGAGCAGTTCTTGATAACATCTTACTTATCAAACAGTTAAGCAAGAGCGTTCTGGAAGGCCCCCACCAAAGACAGTAGACCTTCCAGATCGCTTTTCGTAAGAGGCTGATAAACAATTGTTTCCGCAAGCAGACCTGGAAGGCTATCGCTTCACCTTAAGCTAACCCTTCCCCACCACTTTATGGGTTCCATTTTCGAAGGTTATCTCGTCAAGGGTCAAGACTTTAGGGGAGTCGTAGATGCGACGGACCAAATCAAGATGATCCTCGGTAGAGCGGTGGCCACCGATGAAATACCCCCAAACCATAAACCAAGTCCATGAAGGTTGCTGTTCAAAGACGGAAGGATCCTTAGGCAGTTGGCCTATCTCGCCCATGGAAATCGGCTTGCCGCCACCCAGCTGAACCAACTCGTCGTGATGTGATTGCTTGTAGTCCCAACCATATATGTCAGCGGAAAGGACATCAACATATTCATTTCCTGGATAGAAATCAGCATAAGGGAAAGCGTCATCATTCTCTTTGACTCTGGGAGCATTGGGATCCCAGACCCAAAGAAGATTGTCAAGCCCCTTCTTCGTATAATATTCGTAGGTCATAATCCAGAGACGCTTGAATCCATTCTCTCCGGGTTTGTTTCCCCACCAGAACCAGGCACCGTTCATCTCATGGTAGGGTCGCCAAAGCACAGGAACCCCGGCATCTCGCAACTGCATCAAGTAAGGGATAACAGTGTCCATCTCCCGCTCCCAGGCACCATGGAGATCCGTTCCGACGGTGCACAGCGCATCCCATTCTTCCTCAGAGGGTCCTGAGTCCATAGTCCAGACTTTGTCGCCGTTGCAATCATTCCCGTCAGTGTAACGAGGATCACAGCAATGCCACATAAGGGTGATTATCCTACCTTCAGCCCATTTGCGGATGGCCGTGTCCACGATGTCCTGACGAGCCTCCGAGACTGTACGCCCTGTCTGGACGCAAGGTTTGTCAAACGGCACGGTCAAGTTGAGAGGCCCTGCGTGCTGGTAGCGTTCCGCCCCATCACCTATATCATTGAAACTGAAATCGCAGCCCCAGACAACCGGTTGTTTACCAGTGATTGCCATAACCTCGTTATCGTAGCGTTCAATATCGCTGGAAAAGTTGTGTTGCCCGGCAAGAGTGTACTTCCCGCTGATGGAATATAGAAACTCCAGTAACTCCCTGGCTTCCTTGGTAGCTTTCGGATTCACAGGACGTTGGCTTTGGCTCTGGCAAGAACAAAGGGCACAGACTATAAGAAAGGCGGCAACTACACAACGGAGACGCATAACAGATAGATTAATATAGTGATTCGCAACAGGCATCAGAAGAACTTGGCAATCTCGTCGAGGGGCTTGCGGGTGGGTTTGACAGGGTCGCTGGCACGATGGCCGAGGGCTATTACCGCCATAACCGTCTCATTTTCAGGTATTCCTAAAAGAACACGCAGGGCATCCGAATCCCGCATGCCCATAATCAGGGTGTCAAGCCCCATGGCACGAGCCTTCATGACCAGATAAGAGTTGCTCAAGCCGTTGTCATAAGCGCCCCATCCATCGCCTATCTCATTGGTCTGATCCCCTCGAAAATACCCGGAAAGACCTCTGACATAAGTCGATACGATGAAGACAGGTGCTCCTGCCGTACTCTGCTTATTGCGTTCGCCGATGAGTTCCCTTACAGCATCTGCCTTATCGGGACTGATGGCCACATAGAAGCGGCTCGGCTGAGAATTGGTCCAAGACGGTGCGTCCTGAGCGGCGGTGAGGATTTCCCGGACCTGGGCCTCAGTGACTTCTTTGGAGGGATCGAAATCCCGGATGCTTCGGCGAGTCGCCAACACATCATCGAAAGAAACGGCCGTGGCCGCATCCTTATTCTCCTGCCCGCAAGACAGGACCGCCAGAAGGGCGATAGCGATTAACAAATACTTTCTCATGCCGCTAAGATAGCGTATTTCAGGGTTTTAAGCAACAAGCGCGGCTGGTTAATTGATTTCGGGACGATTTGTTGAGGCCTGCCACCGGCACTTTTGTATCTATCTGAATATGAATGACTTCCCTAGAAGCCGGTGGCAGGCCCCATTGTATTTCATGTAGCCTGCCACCCTCCCTTCTCGAAGCGTTTGATATTCAACCCTTTACAAAGCCCCTGTTGGCAGGCCTCGACCAGCACATCTCCCCCCAACCCGGCAAATGACCCAGTTATGACCTTGATTGAAATTGTGTGATTTGGGATATTTGTGAATTATAGAATCAAGACTAGTAATTGGATAGCACTATGGCACTTTTCACAATCACTACCAAACGCCGTAAAATCTGCAACGGAATGCAGATCGAGCCTGGGATGACCGTGCAAGTGGTCTCCCCATACAATAATCCCGTCACTGTCAACGGCGGCCAGGCCGTCGAAGACGCCTTCCAGCGCATGTTCGGCATCTCCCTCAAGAAAGCCAACGCACTGAATATGTCGGATTTAATTGTGACAAAACAATAACCGCAAATGTTTCTCTTAATCTGTAACATCATTTTAATCATCACATTCCTGGTTTATCTCTATTGCCTTTTGTTCGACGTGGATCCACCGCAAAAGGAGCCTGAGATTGATTCGTTGTTAGGTGCGGTGTTCGCAGTTGGATCGGCATGGGCAGCTGTCAACCATGAACCCACACTCGAAGAGCGTCTCTGGAAACCAGTTAAAGTGATTTTCTCAAATATTATTGGGAAACTCGCCCTGCTCGTTTCTGCAGGTATGCTCTTGTATTATGCGTATCAATTAATCGCTTGGGTATTAAATGGTATTTGGATGATCGTTTCCTCCAAACCTTTTTTGCTCACTATCGGTTTTTTGGCTCTTGCCGCAAGTGGTTTCTTTTTAATTCGTTTCATCCTTAGACTAACGGATGAGAATGACAAGAAAAAATTATGGCTAAGGGATCGCTCTCTTGAAGAAGAAGTGCGAGAGAAAGTGTCTATCCCGGTTCCAGATGGGGCCGTGACAAATTCCAATTATGATAAGACGAGACAACAACTTGATGCGTTTACCGCTGATGGAGAGAACTCTTTAGATATCTCCAAGGCTGAATTATTTGAAAAACGTCTCAAGTTTTTTTATGATCTTTCAATCAGGGCGGAGGCAGGATCAAGTACTGTATTTGATTCTTTTAAAAGCGCTTTAGATGAATCTGAGAACAAAGGAGATGTTGGGATACTCAGGTCAGATATGGATGAGGCCAGCATCTTGGATAATAAGCCTTTGAAGCAGGAAAGGACAATCTCAAATTACCAAAAAGACCTCAACGACGACAGAGTCTCACCTTTGTATGACGAGTTGCTGTCTGTCGCAGAGCAAGATACTTCTGCCACTGGACTCGTAGGATTGATCACTTTGGGGCAAGCGACCAGCAAAAGTAAAGTCATAAGGAAGACACAACAACTTAAAAATCTATATGATGCCGCATGCGCGGAAGTTGCGGAGCTTAAAGAAGTCGCATCTGGCTTAAATAATATTCTCCGTTACACTCGAGTGTGTGCCTACAGAAATATCTTCTTGGGTGCAGAACTATTGAACTTTATTCGTGATAATGCTGGAGGGAAGACTTTAAAAACAGTGTCTGATTCTATAAATATAGATGCGGATTTGGATATCCCTGTCTTCAGTGACAGAGAACTGTCAATGGACACGATTAGGCTTATCGGATCATCGGTTAAAAACACCTTGATGTATTACGGATCAAATAAAGAAGCAGCACGTAAAGCTATCGACGATCCCAAAGCCGCGGCTCTGGAGGCAGGACTGAATTTTATCGGGGATTATTTTGAGAAACGCACTGAAGTCATCAATAATAAATTGGAACAACAACAAATAATACTGG
>JAEEGJ010014014.1_pt1 | contig 19193 bp, 13 predicted proteins | sample 8958761 | NCBI WGS metagenome assembly JAEEGJ01 (sample SAMN16246546, study PRJNA631951) | gut metagenome | biome: gut microbiome; feature: rumen; material: RS-attached | host: Bos | place: Iran: Karaj | collected 2018-10 | reverse complement strand
TATTATATATAATAATATATAATATAATAATATATACTTATAAATTGTTACTATCATACTGCCATTTTGAAAATCGCAAATGTTACTTTGGTACTTTGGTACTCTATGTACTACCCTAGAAAAAGTTGAATGGTTTTTACTTTAACCCTGCCATAGGTTGAATGCCTTTTAGGTACCTATATTCTTATCCCTGGCAGAAGTTGAATCATTCACTCTTAACCCTTGTTTTTGTTGAACGTGCTCCGTGTGAATCACAGGGACGGTTCTATTGATCCACATTGACAGTAGTCATGAATCAAAGGCCCTTGATCTGAATGACGTGGCCCGTTAGGAATGCCTGTTTAAACTCTACGAAAAGATGACGTCTGTGAAAAAATGGCCCAAAAATTTGGAAGCAATCGTTTTTTTACCTATCTTTGCAACAGATATGAGACGAACAGAAATCACCAAGTCCATAAAGGAGGCTCTTAAGAGTGTTCCTTATAAGATGGAAGCAAGGCTTTACGGAAGTGAGGCCAGAGGTGATGCACGCCCTGACTCGGATATAGATTTGCTGATATTGGTAGATCAGCCAACAGTAACAGGAAAAGATGAGGATGCTATTTTCGCACCACTATATCAGGTGGAATTGCAGTCAGGCGTGCTAATCAACCCATTAATTATACCGAAATCGCAATGGGGCGTTCATGTCAGTCCTTTCTATATCAACGTGGAAAACGAAGGAGTGCCTCTATGAATAAATCATTGACTCAGGAACAGAGAATAAGTATTGTACGCTATCGTATAGAGAGTGCTGAAAATACATTGGCAGAAGTTGCCACCCATCGGGCCAATGGCTTTTATAATACTGCTGTCAATAGGTTATATTATGCCGCATCTTCCGCATGATGGTCTATGCGATACAGGTGAGCAAGATGCGCTATCAGCAGAATCACGACCTGCCGTTCCTCACCCTCGCTGAGGCATTCTGGCTTGCCACCAAGTCGGCTGGCAGCTTCTTCGGTCGCGTGGGCAACTTCGAGACCGGCTATGAGTTTGATGCCCTCGTCATCGACGACAGCGACCTGAATCACGACAATTATTCGCTGCTGGAACGTCTGGAGCGATGCATCTATCTGGGCGACGACCGTCATATCTGTCACCGCTTCTGCCGTGGAAAGGAAATTAAAGAACCAAAAGTAACTCAATAGATATCGTTATGAACTTTCTGGAAGAGAAAATACTGAGCGACGGCGTGGTCAAGCCCGGCGACATCCTGAAGATTGACAGTTTCCTGAATCATCAGCTTGACGTCAGCATCATTCGCCAGATTGCCATCGAGATGAAACGGCGATTTAGTGATGTGGAGGTGAACAAAGTGCTGACCATTGAGTCGAGCGGCATCGCCATCGCCACGATGTTGGGAAACCTCTACGATGTGCCCGTGGTGTTCGCAAAAAAGAGCGAGACGGCCAACAGTACTGACGACAAGTATGTGTCGAAAGCCTTTTCGTTCACTCATAAGAAGATGAATAGCGTCTTTGTGTCACGGCCCTATCTGCACCCTACGGACCGCGTGCTGATAGTCGACGATTTCCTGGCCGACGGTCAGGCTGTCCATTCCCTCATAGACTTGGTACGTCAGGCTGGTGGCGAGGTGGCAGGCATAGGCATCGCCGTGGAGAAAGGCCAGCAGAAGGGCGGTCGCCTGCTGCGTGAGGAGGGCTATCGCCTGGAGTCGCTTGCCATCATCGAGGAGATGGACTGGCAGACGCAATCCATCCGTTTCCGTGAGCAATAGCACGAAGATACTTTTATGTGACTTTGCAGTCGTAATATGAATCGTAACTTACTTAAACTGAACATTGAAATGATGAAAAGAACAACTTTCTGCGCTGCATGGATGGCGCTCCTACTGCTGTTGTCGCCAGCGACATCCGTCGCCCAACATCGTGTGGGCACTCAGGAAAAGCCACTAACCCCCACTCCGATAGGCGACAGGGAACGCTCCATCGAAGACCTGCTCTATTTTCCCTTCACGTGCATCAATGCCTATATGCCCACCAGGGAAATTGCCTGGCAGGAAGTGACTGATGCTTTCGGCACCTGCGAATCGATGAATATGTCGCCTGGCCTCCATGCCGGCGAAGCCTTCGATTTCACTTATCGCGGTGTGCGGATTGGCTTTTGTTACTATGCCTGGTATGACGACAGGACGTGGTATGGCTTCTTCTTCGACACGAAAAGCGAAGCTGATCAGTTCTACGACAACCTGGTGAAGGACATTCAGGGCGCCGGAATCCCGCTCACCAAAGACAAGGTGTATGGTGGCATGTCGAACCGTAAGGCCCCCACTGCCGTCTTCAAATGGATAAATGTGGACACTCCTGTCAAGGTGAAAGAGCCAGGCCCCTCGAACATCGAGACCGCTGACGTGGTAGGGAAGTACAAGGTGGAGCTTGGCGTGATGAAAAACAAGAAGAGCTGAGCTATGACTGGAAGAGGGCCTCTAGGACCATGGGACGGGAGAGGTCGGCATGGAGGAGGAGGTCGAGGGCCGAAGGAAGATCGGCGGACTGGGTGACCAGCTGATAGTAGATGTCGTTCTGATGGCAGATGCCCTCGGCGGTGGCGTGATGGGTGGCTGCGACGAGACGAGGGCAGGCAGGGCTCTGCTCGAGTCCCTTGAGCTGCTGGAAGATGGATCCTCCGCCGTTGTTGAGCAGCAGGATGCGCAGGTTGCCTGTGAGCTGTTGGTTCCAGAGGGCGTTCTGATCGTAGAAGAAGCTGAGGTCGCCAATGACGCAAAATACTGTTTCTTTTGATGCTGGACTATCCTTACTGAGCGCTGCAGCGAAGCCTGCTGCCGTGCTGAGGCTGCCGTCGATGCCGTTGACACCACGGTTGCACCAGACAGGATGGCCGTGGGCATAGTCGTTGGCCAGGCGGATGGGGGTGCTGTTGGCGTAATGCACATGATAGGGCAGGGCATAGGTGGCCAGCGCCTGTTCGAATGCTGCTACGACGGAAGCCTCGGAGAAGGGCTTGCCGGAAGGCGTCGAGGACGCGTCAGGAGCAGCGACGGAGTGCTTCGAGAGTGCACTGAGCCATTGACGGCGATAGCGAGCCCATGATTCGTCGTGGTGGGTGGTGCGATAGGCTGCAAGCTTATTGTCGAGCGACTGCAGCAGCCGTTCGGCATCGCCCTTGACGATGCCACGCAGGTTGAGGAAGGTGTCCTCCACCTGTCCTGTGACGTTGATGCGCCATGTCCGGGCCTGGGGAGCCTGTCGGAGATAGGCTTTCAGCCGTTTGCTGACGATGGCATCGCCCACATGGAGAATGAAGTCGGGGTGTGGCGGCTGGGCATCGGTGCCCAGGAAATGCTCGAAATGGCTGACTGAGGTGAAGGGCGCCAGTGCCTCGTGGAGGACGATGACATGGCTGAAGAGATGGTCGACGCCCTCGTAGTGGAAACGGTGGGGGCTGAGCTGTCCGAAGACGATGAGCGGGCGCTGTGCCTGCAGAAAATCGTCGAGCAGCGCCTGTGGCAGGCAGCTGTAGTCGGCAGTGGGCGTGTAGCGGCGAATGACACGCTGCTGAGGCAGCTCCTGCACGTCGAACTGGAACAGGGGCTCGGACAGCGGCACGTTGATGTGTACGCAAGGGTGATGGTCGGCCGTGGCCTCGATGAGTGCCTCATTGACCAGGCGGTTGGCATAGTAGGGATTGTCCTCGGGCAGGTCGACGCTCTTCTCCACCCACGGCTGCAGTGCTCCCGGCTGCTGCAAGGTCTGTCCGTCGAGCTGGCCTATCCATTGGGCTGGACGGTCGGCCGAGATGACGACGAGGGCCTGATGCTGGTAGTGGGCCTCGGCTACGGCAGGAGCCACGTTGAGCAGCGCCGTGCCTGAGGTGACGCAGACGGCCACGGGCTGGTCGGTGGCCTGGGCGATGCCCAGTGCGAAGAATGCTGCCGAGCGCTCGTCGGTGACGGGGTGGCACTCGATGTCAGGGCATTCGTTGAAGTTGTGCACGATGGGGGCGTTGCGCGAGCCTGGGCATACCACGGCATGACGGATGCCATGGGCCACGAGGAGGGCGGTGAGTATGTTTACGGAGTCTTTATTGCTGTACACGGGGGAGGGATTTTGATTTTTTCGGGATTTCGATATTTCGGAATTTCGATATTTCGATATTTCGATATTTCGCGATTTCGATGCTATGGGGTCAGGAGCGAGCGCATGGTCTGGAGCTTTGACTCTGTCTCTTGCCATTCTTCGGGCTCGCGGCTGTCCTTCAGGATTCCGCCGCCGGCATAGAGCAGGTAGCGGCTGGGCTCGATCTGCATGCAGCGGAGGGAGACGTAGAGATGGGTGGCAGACGGTGAGAGCGGACCCATGTATCCGCTGTAGTAGCGGCGGGGACTGTGCTCCTGGCCGATGATGAAACGCAGGGCCTCGTCCTTGGGCAGTCCGCAGACGGCAGGCGTGGGATGGAGGGCTGCGAGCAGGTCGCACAGCTGGACGTGCTGATCGAGGGCGAAGGTGAAGTCGCTGCGCAGATGCACCAGCTGGGCGGCACGGACGGTCTGAGGTCCTGTCTCGATATAATCGATGCCGAGGCGCTTGAGGCAGTCGGCGACATAGGAGGCAACATAGCGCTGCTCCTGGATGTTCTTCACGCTCCAGTGAATCTGCTCGCCCTCGCCGTTGAGGTCGTCGCCGCTGAGCTGCATCGTTCCTGCGAGGGCAATGGTGCGCCACTGCTGACGGTCGCCCTCGAGCAGAATCTCAGGTGTGGCAGTGAGCCAGGTGCCTGCCTGAGGCGTGGAGACGAGTGCGATGAACAGTCGGGGATAGAGCCTGCAGGCGCGGAGGAAGAGCTCTACAGGAGTGGCATCGCCCGTGTTGGGCTCTTCGGCACATCGTGAGAGTACCAGCTTCTGGTAGGTTCCTGCCTGCAGCTCGTGATGGAAACGGGCGAAGTCGGCAGCATACGAGGCCCGGTCCCCTCCAACCTCCTCCCGATGGGGGAGGCTTCCTTCGCACAAAACTCCGGCGCTGTGGCCTCCCCCTTCGGGGGGAGGTTGGAGGGGGCTTATTCCATCCATCAGCCGCAGCAGTTCCTCGGCCGATGAAAAGGTCGTGACGGTGTCGGGCTGGATGAGGAGCAGGGGGAGGCTCGTAGCCATGAAGGGAGCCATGACGAATCCCTGCCTGTGGCGCAGCTCGTCAGGATGGCGGAGCTGTAGCGGCTCGCCTGTGGTTTGCAGCATGAGAGTGCCTTGCCGCTCATGTGGCAGTCGGAAGATGGCGAAGCTGTTCATTTCTGGCGTACGATATAGTTGGTGACACGTACATTGGAGATCAGGTCGCCTGCAGTATCCTTGATGTCAACGTTCCACACATGAAGCGTCGATCCCTGATGAAGCAGGCGTGCATAGGCCGTGACGACGTCGCCCTCGACCACAGCTTTCACATGGCTGCCGCTGACCTCTATTCCCACACAGGCACACCCTGGGCAGAGAGCCGACGAGCCCACGCCCGCCACGTTCTCGGCCAGAGCCAGCGATGCCCCTCCGCTGAGGAATCCGAAAGGCTGCCGGTTGCGTTCGTCTACCTTCATGCGTGCCATGCAGGTGTCGTCCTCCGCAGTGGAGATGAACTCCATGCCGAGGGCAGTACTCAGGTTGGGGCGCTCGTTGATGAGCTGGTTGATGCGTTCTACGTCCATAGTTGCAGATGTGTCGTTCTATAGTGGCATTTTGACTGGCAAACAGTCGTTACGAAGGGCAAAAATAACAAATATTTTCATGATGACCAAATGATTGTGCCATTTTTTTTGCTCATGTCAACTTTATTTCTTAATTTTGCCGCCGAAAGAATCATTTTATTACTTATTTAATAACATTTATCGTATGAAGAAATTATTTTTTGCTCTGATGGCAGTGGCCACAATGACGCTGGCATCATGTCTTGGAAAGACCGAGACTCCAGGAACGGGTGATCCTCAGGCTGAGGCTCCCAGTGAGGTGAAGGACCTGCCTACTGCCCTTGGCAACCTGCTGAAGAACGGCGACGGCGAGGGACTCTTTGCACTGGTGGGAAACATTCAGGAGAAAGCCCTGAGCTTCATCAAGGACAATCCCCAGAAGGCCCAGGAGTATCTGCAGACGGCTCAGCAGTTCCTCAAGGACAATGCCGCCAAGATCTCGGAAGTGGTGGGCAAGATAGCCAACAGCGATATGGCTGAGCGTGCCCAGGAGCTCATCAAGAGCGTCAGTGAGCAGCCCGTCGACCAGTTGCTGGGCTTGGTGGGTATCGCCGGCGATCAGCTGAATGATGCCGCTGGTGCTGCCAACGATGCTGTGGAAGGCGCTGTAGAAGGTGCTGTCGACGCTGCCGGTAATGCTGTTGACGCTGCCAAGGAAGCTGTAGGCAATGCCGTGGAGGGTGCCAAGGATGCAGCCGGCCAGGCTGTTGAGGGCGCCAAGAAAGCTGCCAATGACGCAGTGGACAATGCTGCTGAAGCAGCCAAGAAGGCTGTCGGCGGTCTGCTGGGTGAATAATGATTTGCTGAACATAACGGGGCATTCACTGAAATGATTTGCCCCGTCTTTTGTCTATCATTACCTTTGCACCATCAAAATCAACTAACAACGAGCATGATTATGAAAAAGGTAATGAAGACAATGATGCTACTCGCATTGATAGTGGGACTGCAGGGCTGCAGTCAGGAAGACGAGAGTTGGATGGATGACTGGTACGGAAACATCGAAGAAGGCAGTACTGCCGTAGGAGGCGAGAGCGGAGGGGCAACAGCCAGCTCCGGCGACCTGACCACCTTCACGGTTGCCATCGACAGAAGCAGTGCCGAGCCCCAGACCACAGTCGGCGAGTACTTTCCTGACGAAGAGGATGACCTGGCTAACAATACTTTTGCTACGCAGGTGAACATCAGTTTCGATGGCAATAAGGCCACGTTCGACGAGGTGAGCGGAGTGACCATCACGGCCAATGGTGCACACGTGGTGGCTGATCACGGTTCGACGACAGGTATTCACTATGTTGTGACAGGAACGACTACCAACGGATCGCTTACCGTCATGGGTGAGAAGAAGTACGAGATAGAGCTCAAGGGGGCAGACATCACCAACCCTGACTCTACAGCCTTGAACCTGCTGAGCAAGAAACGTGCTTTCCTGCAGCTGGCCAATGGCACGACCAACGTGCTGGCCGACGGCACATCGTCGAAGGCCAGCGACCAGAAGGGTGCCCTCTACTGCAAGGGCAAGCTGCTAGTGAGCGGCGAGGGACAGCTGGAGGTCTATGGCAACTACAACAATGGCATACATGTGGCCGACTACATCGTGTTCCGTCCTGGCATTAATGTCTATGTGAAGTCGACAGCCAATCATGGCATCAAAGCCAATGACGGCGTCTATGTCAACGGAGGCATTATCAATGTCGAGGTGACGGCAGCTGCAGCCAAGGGCATCAATTGCGAGAGCAACATCATCGTCAACGGAGGCCGCACCACGGTTATCACTACTGGCAGCGGCACATGGGACAGCGACGACCAGGAGGTGAAGGGCGCAGCAGCCATCAAGTGCGACTCTACCTATACGCAAAATGGCGGAGAGGTATACCTGAAGTCGACAGGCAATGGCGGCAAGGGCCTGAAGGCCGACTATGAGGCGTATGTGAACGGCGGTTCGCTATATGTCATCACGGAAGGGTCGAAGTACACCAGCAACAACGACACCGCTTCGCCCAAGGGCATCAAGATCGGCACGAAGAACGTGCATGGAGCACTCGACGTGAACGGCGGCCTGCTCATGGTTCGCACGAAGGGTGCCAACGGCGAAGGCATCGAGAGCAAGGGCACACTGAACGTCAGCGGCGGCAATGTGCAGGTGTCGGCCTATGACGATGCAGTCAACTCGGCTGGCAACATGACCATCAGCGGAGGCGACATTGTGGCAGTGAGCACTGGCAACGACGGTATGGATGCCAACGGTAATATGTATCTCAAGGGCGGCAATATCGTGGCCTTTGGAGCCAGTGGCGCAGAGTCGGGCATCGACGTGGGCGAACAGTGCAGACTGTATATCACTGGTGGAAACGTATTCGGCATCGGAGGACGCATCGACGCCAGTCTGGGCAGTACGACTCAGGGCGTGGTGAGCACCAGCGGATCAGTATTGGCCAACGCAGCTGTAACGGTCAGCGACGGTAGTTCTACCCTGGTCACCTTCAACATGCCGCCCTATAGCTACAACAACGGTGCCATCATGCTCACAGCCACAGGCATGGCCAGCGCCGGCAGCTACAAGCTCAGTATGGGGTCGACGTCGCAAGACGTGACGGCATCGGCTTCGCTCAGCAGCGGCATGGGAGCTGGCATGCAACCTGGAGGAGGTGGAAGACATGGCTGGTAGGACAATATCAAAAAAGAAACAAGGAGTGTGGGAGTAGCGTTACTCCTGCACTCTCCTAACAACAAAAACTCAAAGAGAACCATTCGTAATGAAGAAGACTTTACTTTCAATCATTGCCCTCGTGGCAGGTATCAACAGTATGTGGGCCATCGACAACAACACCGTCGAGATCACCTACAGTGGGAATAGTGCCAAGGTCACTGTGGCGAGCAACATCAGCAGTTACGTCACCGTCAGTAGTGGCACTTCTTCGCATGTCAAGATTGTGCAGTCGGCATCGTTCACAGGCAACAGCATCGGCGAAATAGAGTATATCCTCTCAGGATCGTCGAGCGACGGCGAGTTCTATCTCGAGGGAGGCTACAAATGCACTGTGACCCTGGCTGGCGTGACGCTGACCAATCCCAAAGGCCCTGCCGTCAACATCCAGAACGGCAAGCGCATCGACGTCAGTGTGAAGAAAGAGACTGCCAATACCCTGGCTGATGGCGTGAATGAAGACTACAACGGATGCTTCCATTCCAAGGGCCATACTGAGTTCAAAGGAAGGGGAACGCTGAACGTCGTGGGCAACAGCAAGCATGCCATCTACAGCAAGGAATATATGGAGGTGAAGAACTGCACCATCAACGTCACGAAGGCTGTGAAGGACGGCATCCACTGCAAGGAGTACTTCCTCATGGAGAGCGGCGTCATCAACATCAGCGGTGTGGAGGACGATGGCATTCAGGTGGAGCTCAGCGGCACTGCCAGCACAGGCCAGAAACCCCTGCATGAGGAAGAGGACACGGGCAACTTCTATATGGAAGACGGCACGCTCACTGTTGCTGTATATGACTATGGCGGCAAGCATGTGAAGGTCGACGGCTCTGTCGTCTATGGAGGCGGCAAGCGCACATTTACCACCACACCGACATCCATCGAAGACCTGCAGCTGAACAACGGCGAGACGACAGTGGCCTATGACCTCAGCGGACGTCGCACAGATCGTGCTCAGGGCATCGCCATCGTGCGCCAGGGAGGCAAAACCAGAAAAGTGCTGCTGAAGAAGTAAGCAAAAAGCCATGCAGATGTGGAAGCAGGACAGGCAGGAGCTGGGGGTATACGCTCTGTTGTGGGGCGTACTGTTCATGGCTCCTATCGTGGGTCACTATGTGAGTGCCGACCAGGACGGCTATCTGGTGTTCGGGTGGCATGACGTGATACACGTGTGGAAGGAGCTTGCTCTTGTCTTTGTCGTGTTTCTCATTCATAATTTCCTGCTGGCGCCGTTGTTCATACAGCGGCAGCGGCGCTGGCTTTATTTCTCGCTTGTCGCTGTCCTGGTGGCGGCTTTTGTCGTAGTGCAGTGCGCAGGCAGACCTCGTAAGGACATGAGGCATGACACGATGGGCCATCGGCCTCCTATGGAGCACTTCGATGATATGCACGAGCCAGACGATATGCCTAAGCCAGATGGCAGGTTTGCTCCTGATGACATGCCTAAGCCTGACGGACGGTTTGCTCCTGATGACATGCCTAAGCCTGACGGACGGTTTGCTCCTGACGGCATGCATGGCCCCAATGACAAGCAGGTACACCCGCCATTTGTCTTTGGGCAGCACGATGTGGTGGCAGTCATCATCCTTCTCCTCATGCTCGGTCTGAACCTGGGGGTGAAGCTCTACTTCCAACAGCGGGGTGACCGCAAGCGACTGGCGCTGCTCGAGAAGCAGAACCTGGAACAGCAGCTGGAATACCTGCGCTATCAGATTAATCCTCATTTTCTGATGAACACGCTCAACAACATCCATGCCCTCGTCGACATTGATGCCGAGCGAGCCAAGGAGGCCATCGTCGACCTGTCGAAAATCATGCGTTTCGTGCTCTATGAGGGGGCGAAGCAGCAGGTGCCGCTCAGTAGGGAGATAGGCTTCACGCAGGACTATATCCGGCTGATGCGGATGCGCCTTACCGATCGCGTGAAGGTCAGCGTGGCCATTCCTGAACGCATTCCTGACAAGCTGATTCCTCCACTGATACTGATTACGTTTGTTGAGAATGCATTCAAGCATGGCGTCAGCTACAGGCAGGAATCGTTTATCGACATTGCTGTCGGCATTGATGACGGTAGCCTGTACTTCACTTGCAAGAACAGCAAGGTTCCATCAGGCGAAGATCATCACGGAGGCGTAGGGCTGCAGAACGTGCGGCGGCGACTTGACCTCATCTATGGCGACGGCTACTCGCTGAACATCGATGATCAGACGGATACCTATAGCGTCGAACTCATTCTTCCATTATAAACAGAGTCAATGGATATGTCATTCTTCCATTATAAACAAAGTCATTGGGTATGATCAAAGTACTTGCCATCGACGACGAGCCACTGGCATTGCAGCAGCTGGCCGCCTACATCAGGAAAATGCCTTTCTTTCAGCTTTGTGGTGAATGCATGAGCGCCCTCGAAGCACAGAAAATCATGGAGGAGGAAGTGATCGATGTCATCTTCTGCGACATCAACATGCCCGACCTTAATGGTATGGACTTTGTGCGGCAGCTGATAGCGCCTCCACTCATCGTCTTCACCACGGCCTATGCCGAATATGCCGTTGAGGGCTATCGCGTGAATGCCATCGACTATCTTCTCAAGCCCTTTGGCCTGCAGGATTTCCAGCGGGCTGCCCTCAAGGTCAAAGAACAATATGAGTTGCGTTCAGCAGCCAGTCAGGGAGGTGAAACTTCACCCGTTGTCGGCACTGAGCCTTCCAATCGCAATGCTGATACAATCTTTGTCAAGACGGATAGCCGTACCGTCAGAATCACCATCAGCGACATCCGCTATGTGGAGGCCATGAGCGAATATCTCAAGCTGCATCTTGACAGCCAGCCGCGACCTGTCATCACTTATCTCTCAATGAAGAAGATGGAGGACTTTCTGCCCCCCACCTTCATGCGTATTCACCGTTCCTATATTGTCAACCTTGAGAAGGTGCAGGAGGTGAACAAGAATCGTGTCATCATGGGTCCTGACGAGTATCTGCCTATCGGCGACAGCTATCGCGAGCGCTTCAATCAGTATCTTGACGACAGAACCCTCACCAAGTAATCTCTTTTTTTGCCTTTGCTCAGGGCTAACGATTGAGCTGCACCTTTCCATTGATGATGTTCAGACCATGACGCGGCTGCTGCAGACGCATGCCGTCGAGCGAGTGGATGGTCGCTGAGGGGCTGTCCTGCTGGGTTGTCTCAATGGCACTGACCGTGTCGTAGAGTTGTGACACCTCGTCGGCTGTGAGTGCGTAGTTGTACAGGCGGACGTCTTCCATGTTTCCTTGGAAATAGGTCGAGCTGGATGCCTGACTCCTGCCGAAGTAGTTGATGATGGGCACGATGTCGGAGATGCCGAACGGAATCTCTTCACGCTGTGCCACAGCCTTTCCGTTGACGTAGACGGCAGCAGTGCCAGGGGCGAGGGTGACTACGACATGATGCCATTTGCCTACGGTGAAGCGCTGGAAGTCGATGGTCTGCTCATTGGTGCCTGCCTTCATGGCCAGACGTGAGGTGGTGCCTGTGCTGGTGGTGAGGTAGATGTAGTGGCTGCTGTCGTGACCAAAGTCAAACAGTCGCTGCCATGCTGCCGAGGCCATAGGCCTGATCCACATGCTGATGGTGAGCTGGTCGCCCTTGATGAGGTCGGTGGGCAGTTGGATGTACTGCTTGTTCTTGAAACGCAGCGACTTCGTGCCCTCAGCATGTCCGTCTTCATAGACGACGGGAGTCACGGCGGGTGAGCCAGTCATCTGGTTGTCAGTGGCATCGTCGAGGGTCTCGTTCATGATCCAGTGTGCCACGAGGGCTTTCTCTGTGGGAGTAGTGACTGTGGCCTCTGCTGACGTTTCGCTGATGTTCTGTGCACGGTCGATGGCCTTTATCTTATAAAGATATGTGTGACCAGGCAGTGCGCCTTTGTCGATGAAGGGCGGGTTGACATGACGGGCAATGGTGTTCCACTCGCCAGTAGCCTGGTCAGCGCGCAGCACGATATATCCGTCGAGATCGTCTTCCTTCCCCATTTCCCAAGTGAGACGTACGGATGCCGACTGAGGCTCTGCCAACAGGCTAGTGGGCTGGGCAGGGGCTTCAGTCTCGTAGTCCACGTCGACGGGCAGCAGTCGCCACAGCATGCGGTCGCGGTTGGCCTCGTTGAGCATGTTGGTCTGCTGTACGCGAGAGGTGACAGCAGTTCCTGCCGACGACATGTAGAGTGCACTCTCACGGTTGCGCAGGTAGTAATAGCCGTCGCCTGCGTATTGCAGGTACCACTGCTCGTTGCTGGTGGGCTTGTCCTGTGTCCATGCGATGATGTCGGCTGTGGAGGTGGAGTAGTTCTTCACGTTGAGGTGGATCTTGGCATTGTCAGATGCCTCGATATCGTAGAAGCTGTAGTCGCCGCCAGTGCGAGGGTCGCAGGGCTTGACGGTCCACTGCTGCTTGGCAGTGCCAGTGTATTTCTGCTGCACGATGTTGCTGCCATTGGCCGTATAGGCAACGGCGCCTCCAGTCTTCTTGTTGATGAGCTTGTAGAGTCCGGACGTGATGGCCGAGGGAGCCACATTGTCGCCCCAGGTGATATCGATGACACGCTCGGCATTGGTCTGTCCTTTCTGATAGCCTGTGCCTCCAGGAATTTCCATCGTGTAATTACGGAGGGGCCCGTGCCCGTCGAAGTAGACATCACGATCGAGTGAGAGGAACTGATAGGTGGTGGTGGCGGCCTGTCGCTCAGAGGAGCCTATGAAGGCTTTCACGCGGCCATCGTCATGTCGCCATACAGAGGCGGCTGTCCAGTTGGCGCGATGCTCACCGTAGGCCAGTCGCTCGCCGTGTCGGCTGATGTCGCAGAACTCACCTCTGGCCCGGCTGTCGAAGCCCCACCAGATGCCTACCGTCATGCCGTACTCGAGTCCTATCATGGCTTCGCCCACATTGTGCATCTCGTCGCCATAGCCCACTTTGCCGTCCTTGACGAGCTGCTGGTAGAAGTTGGCGAAATGAGCGAAGTCGCCTGCCAGCTGATGGGTGTTGCCCCATTCATACCACTCCTTGCCGCTGGTGTACCAGTTGAGGGCCTGATCGTCGTTGAGGGTGTTGGCCCCCACGATGGCGACGCTGTCGAGGCGTGGCTGCTGGCGCAGCAGTTTGGCTATCTGTATCTGCTTGGCGTTGGTGGCTCCTTCCTCCACTGACCAGTAGTCGGGCTCATTGTAGATAGAGACGCCGATGACGGGATGCCTGGAGTTCTGCTGCATCCAGTGTACATGACTGACGATGTTGGCAGCCCAGTGGTTGACGTCGCAGTTCTTGTTCTTGACGAAATACTCGTCGGAGCCGGCCTCCTGGTCGACGGTGAGCACCAAGGGCAGGGTGTCGCTGACCTGATTGAAGATGTTGGCTCGGCGGCGCATGTAGTTGATGGCGTCGTTGTCGAGCACAGAGTCGTTGATGAGCGCTTTCACGGTGCGGAAGCAAGAGCGTCCGATGCCTACGTTCTCCTTCCCCATGTGGTTGATGCCCTTGCGCATGTTCTGGTCGCTGATCCAAGCCTGGTCGAGGCCCCATGTGGGCTGGAAACGTACACCCTGCTGACTGAGGTCGAAGGGGATGGTGACATCCTGCGCCATTATCGGGCTGGATGACAACTGGAAAATGATGAATGGCAGAGCCAAGGCTAGTCGTCTCATGGGATGATGTGTTTTTGGTTGTTAATGATGTATGCACCTTTCTTCAGCTGACTGCCGGACATTTTGCGTCCCTGCATGTCATAGATGATGGCGTCAGTGTCGGTGTAGGGCACGTCGCTGATGCCGGCGGCTATCTCCTCTTCAGTGATACCCTCGATGGGCATCGTAGGACCGGCCCATGTGCTGACAACAGGTATGTGCTCACTCTGCTTGTCGGTCATGGGACGTATGATGCCGGTGTAGTTTGGCATTTGGGGGCGGGTGCCCACAATCTTCTGCCACTTGCCGTCGTTCAGCATGTAGTAGCCCAGCGGAGCCTTGGCTGAGGTCTTGAAGAATCCGCGCAGGTTGCCAGGTCCTTCGAGGGCTCTCTTGGCTTCCTCACCATACTCGAAGAACGTGGCAGTAGTGCCGTCCGACTTGTAGATGAAGGGCATGCCGGCTTCCACCTCGCTGATCTCCTTGAGGCAGAGGTGCGAGTAGTCGCTGGTGATGGCTGCTATCTGGTAGAAGGTGAGTCCCGATGTGGGTTTCACGGCGTAGGGCAGACAGGTCACTCCGTAGGAGCCGGGCGTGGTGGCGACACGATAGAGTGGGTGATAGCGCAACACGAAGCGGGATGCTCCCCACCATCCTTCGCGGTGGTCGCCCTTGCTGCTGGTGTTGCCTACCTGGCGCCAGGCCAGGTCGTTGGCATTCTGCTTAGAGCCTTCGAAACCGATGGTGAGCGAGCCGTCGTCATCGACGTAGACGGGCATCGTCGTCAGCCGTTGCCAGCGCAGCGTGTCGTGCACGAGAGGCAGGTCGTAGAAGTCGTTGGTGAGGACGGGCGAGCACAGTGAGTCAATGCCATTGGTGATGTAGGCATGCTGATCGCTGATGCAGAAGTGCTCGGTGGTGGCCCGGCACTCGAGGGCGTAGAGTCCGTGGGTCAGTCCGCTCACTTCCTGTCGGATGGCCATTGTCTGGTTCTCGTTACCCTCCTTGGGTATGCTCCACCAGGCATTCCAGAAAGGAAATCCCCAGTAGTCGCCCCAATAATTGTTCAGACGCTGGTCGCCGTCCTTGTAGGTTCCAGCCTTTGTCTGCCATCCCGTGGTGGATTCGAAGAATGGCGATTTCACGAGTCCGTCAGTCGTGGTCATCGGCAGGTATTCATCGATGGCTGCCCTGAGGGCATTGTAGCTGTCCTCCACCCATGTCAGGCTGGGCCATCTGGGCGTCCAAACGTCCAGCACGCTGCCTATCTCGTCGCAGAGGGTGCCTAACTCGTCGGCACCGGGCATTTGGTAGCTTGCCAGGTGGCGTGCGTTCAGGTAGAGCTGCTGCAGCGGTTTGGCGAGGCGTTGTGAGCGTATGGCGGCGTCGACGGCGTCCCTGACGTAGCTGATGTCCTGGCCCTTGTCGTCATTGACCGTGGCCAGTGCCTGCTGGAGTGCTGTGTCGAAGCTGCTGTCCAGGGCCATGAAGGCCTCAGCCCGCTTGCGCTCGTAGAGGGCACCGTCGGCCAGGGCTTCCTCCTTGCTGGCAAAGAGCTTGCAGAGCACGATGTTGTCGAACGATGCCTTGCAGCCGAGAGTACGGAAAGCCAGCAGACCGTATGGATAGTCGCCGCTGTTGAACGTGTAGTACTTCGTCACCCAGTTGGCCGAGGTGTTCTCGAGCATAGCCACGATCGAGCTTGTCTTCTGTCCGTCCTCGCTCAGTGTGAGCTGGCTCAGGATGTTGCTCAGGTTGCATGCCGAGGCCGAGAAGTAGTAGTTGGTGTTGGGCTCCAGCGGGAAGGGCGTCCTCACCGACTGATCGGTGGCGATGGCTCCGCTGCCGTAGCACTGCAAGTAAGTGCTCTCGTTGATGCCTCCCGTGGGCACTGCCTGGAAGTAGGGCTGTGCGAGCGGCTCACCCTTGCCGTTGAGCCATCCGCTGAGTCCCATCTCGAAGTCGCCGTTCGCGATGATGTTGCCGCCCAGGTACCAGGTCTGTCCGTCGATTACGACGCTGTCGCCGGCACCCATGTCGCTGCTCACTGCCATCATGGCCCGCGATGTGCGCACCTTGCCGTTGGCATCTTTCTCGCTGACGCGGAACTCCCATCCCTGCTGGGCTTCGATGGCGCTGACGCCGATGCGATTGGGCAGGCTGGGGTCAATCTCTGCAAACCATTCCAGGGAGTCCATCACGACCTCCCACGGTTCGCTCTCGCTCTTGCGGCGCTCCAGGTGTATGTATTCGTTCATCTCGCCGTTGTACTCACGCCAGGAGATATTTGCGGTGCCGCTCTCTTTGTCGAACACGACCGAGAGATCCTCGGGGTCCATCTGCTTCGGAGCCTTGGGCACATAGTCGTACTTTCCGTTGTAGGCCAGTCCGCCGTCCAGCTGTGCGTACATCTGTCCGGCAGGTGTCAGCGCTCCGTTCTTATAGATGCGCGAGGGGTCGCGCTCGCTGTTCCAGTAGAAGTAGCGCTCCACGTAGTCCATCCCGTTGAGGCTGGTGCAGATGCGTCTGAGGGCATCGCGCACCTGCGTGTTGGTCACTCCGCTGGCGAAGGAGCCGTTGTTGTTCCACGAGGCGCCCCAGCACCACTCTGATATCCAGATGGGCCTGTGCACGGCGTTCACCCAGTTCTTCAGGTTGCCGAAGTTCGACTCTGCCCAGTAGCAGTGCATGTCGATGATGTCGCATCGCCATCCGCGGGCGTCGATCGAGTCGAAGAACTCCTTCAGGAATCCCGTGCCGTTCCAGTAGTCGCTGCCGTCCCACGATGAGGGCGAGCAGAGGCGCATGCCCGTACGCATGAGGTTCTCCCATACTTTGAGAATGTCGGCGAGGGTCTCGGGATGATCGTCGGCCGAGTTACGGGGCTCGTTGCTGGTCTTCATGTGGCAGGTGTAGGTGGCACTTCCCAGCGACGATGGTGAGGGCCATGTGGAGTAGATCTGATGTGCCACGCACTCCTGGTCGGGCAGCATGCTGCTGCCTGCGCTCCAGGTGTAGGTGCTGGTGACGTTCAGCGCGCCGCAGGCATTGTAGTCGCCTGCTGCAGCAGCCAGCTGGGGCTTGCCGGCATCGTACCACTTGAACACACGGTAGCTCGAGATGCTGCGGTCGAGGATGGCAGGCAGCGAGGCCACCTCCAGGTCCTCGTCGGCGGCGATGAAGCATCGGCTGTAGCCGCGTCCTTCCTCCCTGAGCGAGAAGGTCACCATGTGGCCGCGCTTCAGGCGGAAGGAGCGTATGCGGTTGTTGAGCTTCTTGTCCGTGAGGGTGTTCATGTATCCGCCAGTGTTCTCCAGCCCGAAGTCACTGCACGACTCGCCTTCGAAGTTCTGTTCGGAGTAGACGGTGAGGGGCTTGAGGTCCTTGGCGTATGGCAGGATGATTGAGCCGCGGTTGTACATCTTCAGCTGGCAGTTGGTGTTGTTCACGGCTTTCTGGCCGTTTATCAGCACATACTTGGTGAGCAGGTTGGTGGCTTTCGAGGGCTTCACTCCTGCGAGTATCAGCACGGCATGGTCGGTGTTCTGGATGTTCACAGAGCCTTCGTCGGCGAAGGGCGTCGACGAGGTGATGATGTAGTCGACGTCATCAGTCAGCGTGACAGCCGTTGTCACCTGTTCTACGGTCTCTTTCGTATTCGCGGCCCACAGCTGTGCCGACAGCAGCAGTGCCAAGACCATTGTGATGCATCTCTTGATTCTTTTCATACTTGGAATAAAGTTAATAGTTAGTTCTCAGATATTCTGTTGCAAAGGTACGATTTTTTTTTCAAATACAATGCATTCGTTGCAAAAAAATGGCAAAACAGGGAGTGATTTACTTGGCACGTGCCGGAACGCCGTGTTGTTGCAGTTGACAGTCCGTTGCCGTAATCTTGTGGAAATGTTTGGAGGAATGCGAGAAAAACAGTATCTTTGTACCCGAAAAGACGAAGAAACATGATGACGCAGATGATCACAGCAAGTAAGACGCCCCGCGCAATAACGGTTATTGGTTATTGTTTATTGGTTATTGTTCTCGCCTCCTGTTCGGGCGACGGCAGTCAGATGCGCGCCCAGCTCGAGGAGCTGGAGCGGCAGAACCGTGCCGACTCGGTGATGACCAACGACTCGCTGGCCGAGCACCTCGTGAAGTACTTCGACCGCCACGGCACCGCCAACGAGCGCATGCGTGCCCACTATATCCTTGGGCGGACGTACGCTGATATAGGTGAGGCTCCCCGTGCCGTCGATGCCTACCTTGATGCTGCCAGTCAGGCTGACACCACTGCTGCTGACTGCGACTATAGAACTTTGAGTGCCGTCTATTCACAGATGGCAGACGTGTTACATAGACAATTATTACTATCTGAAGAGATAGAGGCTAGAAAGCATTCTTATCATTTTGCTGTCCTCAATGGAAAACCTATCATCGCATTATCTGAGAAAAAGTTATCCGCTAGTGCCTATATTCTTTTGAACAAAAGAGATAGCGCAGAAATGTTTTTGAAAGAGGTTATACGCCAATACGAAGAATTAGGTTATACGCAAGAGGGTATTCAAGCTTCTACCATGCTGATGCATCTCTATATTGAAATACCAGAAAAAAAGTACGATTTAGGGCATTTGATAGATAGATATGACAAGGAGTCAAATATGTTTGACGAAAAACATGAACTCCATTCCAAAATGCGTTTGTTTTACTATTATAAAGGTAAGTATTATGAGGGCATAAATCTGTTAGATTCTGCAGAATTTTATTATAGAAAAGTTTACCATCCAGAAATAGCTTTTGTGGCACAAAATTCCATGTATAAAGGACTTCTAAATGTATTCCAGAAGCGCCATGAAGCCGATTCCATCGCTAAATATGCTCAGCTATATTGCATGGTCAACGATTCTTCCATTGCCCTGAACGATCGGCAGACGACAGCTCAGATGGCTGCAAGCTACAATTACAACCGTTTCCAGAGACAGGCCTTTGAAAATGAGATGAAGGCTGACAGGGAACGGTTTCAACTCTACTACTTCTTCTTAATCACTTTTATATTGGCTATTGCAGGCATT
>JAEEGJ010014012.1_pt1 | contig 19194 bp, 15 predicted proteins | sample 8958761 | NCBI WGS metagenome assembly JAEEGJ01 (sample SAMN16246546, study PRJNA631951) | gut metagenome | biome: gut microbiome; feature: rumen; material: RS-attached | host: Bos | place: Iran: Karaj | collected 2018-10 | reverse complement strand
TCAGTTTGCCAAGGCCGGTAACATCATCCGCCGTCAGCGCGGTACCCAGCACCGTCCTGGCAAGAACGTTGGCATGGGCAAGGACCACACTCTGTATGCTCTGGTTGACGGTACTGTAGAGTTCCAGCACCGCGCTGGTCACACCTACATCAACGTGATCCAAGACACTCCCAAAGAGGAGCAGAACTAAAAAAGGAATTTAATCCCAACCCTAAGGGAATGAGGGTGAACATCACAAATGGTGTTCACCCTCATTGTTTTGTCTACCGTTTGATTGCCCCAGTGTCAGAATTCCTCAGCCTCAATGTCGATGATGCGTGGATCGTCGCGAGGGATGGTGAGATCAAATTCCTCTCCTGCCTCAGGACCGAACCACTCGCGCATTCGATCACGGGCTTTCTGCTTTATCTCAGGTGTGATGTATTTCCTCAACTTGTACAGTGCCCACGCCAGAGCAGCAAGGTCATCGGTAAACCCGAGAAGCAACAAAGCGTCAGGAATGAAGTCCAACGGCAGGATGAAGTAGCCCAGGGCGCCCAATATCGTGAGCTTCAACCCAGACGGTACCTTAGGATCGCGTGCGAGGTAATAAAGCACCAACACATAATACACGGCCTTGCGACCGGCTTTCTTCGCCACCTTCCTCAGTTTTTTCCACAACTTGCTGTCATTGAAATACTGAGCGTAAGCGCCAAGGTCAAAATTCTTATTTGCTGACATCGTGATTAGTGATTAATAATGGAAAATACTGCAAGCCACACAGCAAATCCCGTGCCAACACATCACGAATAAAGAAAAATAGCTGATTCTACTCCTAATCCTCTGCTTTCTCGTCGATGGAGACCTTGACCCTGGCAATGCGGTATTTCACCACCTTGATGACGGTGAAGGTGAAGCGTCCATATTTAACGACCTCTTTCTCCTTGAGGAAATCGCCCTTGATGTCTAGCAGGAAACCGGCAATCGTTTCGGCCTCCTCGCCGTGCTCGCCCAACTCTTCCTCGTCAATATCGACCACACGCGCAAAGTCGCTCAACAGCGTTTTGCCATCGAACATCCAGGTATTCTTGTTGATGCGGTTATAGAATTTCTCCTCGGTGTCATACTCGTCGTTAATATCGCCCACAATCTCCTCGAGCACGTCCTCGAGCGTGGCGATGCCCTGAGTGCAGCCATACTCATCGACAATAATTGCCATGTGCATCTTCTTCATACGGAAGTCCTCAAGCAGGTCGTTGAGCATGCGCGTTTCAGGGACGAAATAGGCGGGACGCATCAACGTCTGCCACTTGAAGGAATTGTCACGGTTGCCGATGTAGGGCAACAGGTCCTTGGCATAAAGGATTCCCTTGATGTTGTCTGGAGTGTCTTCATAGACCGGCATGCGCGAATAGCCCGTGTCGATGACCTTGCGCACTACCTCGTCAAACGTGTCGTCCTGGTCAATATCCATCACATCGACTCGAGGACGCATGATGTCGCTCACCGTCTTGTCACCGAACGAGAGGATGCCCTCGAGCAATTCCTTCTCATCGGGATTCTTGACCTCGCTCACCTCGAGGGCTCGGGTGAGGTCATCGACCGAGAGTTCCTCGGTCTGCTCGGGCACGACCTTGCTCACAAGGTTCGTGCTGCGCACGAGCAAAGCGGTGAGTGGTGAGAAGAACTTGACGGATGCCTTGAGCGGAGCAGATGCCATCGCGGCAAACTTGGCGTTAAAGTTCGTGGCATAAAGCTTGGGTATCACTTCGCCAAACAACAGAATCAGGAAGGTGAGGATAACCGTCTGGACAATAAAGTCAAGTACAATGCTGTTGAAGTCGAAAAGCTGGGTCATCGCATAACTCAACACGATGGCAATCATGATATTGACCAGATTGTTGCCCACCAGAATCGTCGCCAACAGTTTCTCGGGTGTCGACAGTAACTCGCGCACACGTTCGCGCTGGTGTGTGTCCTCGATACTGTCAATATCATCTTCACGCAACGAGAAATAAGCAATCTCGCTGCCCGAGTTGAATGCAGACAGGAACAGTCCTAGTATAGCGACAATGATTGCGATGATAGGGCCCATGCTGTTGGGCGACTTAAACTCTATGGCTGTGCAAAGTACCGATAACAGGCACGATAACGGGTCAGGGTCCAAAATTCTTTCTAGTTTTGTTTAATAACGCCGCAAAGATACTGCAAGCCGAGCGGAATGACAAGAAAAAAGGATTTTTTCTTGCTTCACCGGGCCGCAGCCTATCTTCAACCGAAATCAATCCTATCTGACACCTGTGATTGAAGTGTCAACGGTTACTGCATGGGCTCGACAGTGTAGCCGGCATTGCGCAGCAACTGCAGCAGTCCCTTGTCTCCGGGCAAGTGGCCCGCGCCAACACATACCAGGCAAGCGCGCTCGGGCATTATCGTGACAAGTTTCTCGACCCAGTTGCGGTTGCGGTTATAGATAAGGATATCCATTGCCTCCTCGCTGCCTCCCATCGTGGCGTCGGTCATCACTTGATACACTTTGTCCAGACTCTGTGACATATAGGCATCGGCAAGAGCCACCGACTGCTGCTGGAAGAACTCATCCTGCTTGCAGGTCTCGAGCAAGCCTTGAGCCTGCTCCTTCAAGGAGCCGTTGAACAGCAGGTCGATCTGCTCCTGTATGCTTTCCAGCCCTGCCGACGGACGTCCAGCCTCGTTAGCACGGCTCTGGACAGCCACATCAATGAGGTTGCTGGCATCAAAGTTAGGGAAATACTTGATGGCCTGCATGGCCTGCATCTGTGTGCTGATGGCACTCGGTTTCAGATTCTTCATCTGACTGAGAGTGACACCCATTGTGCCAAAATACTTGTTGAAGACTTTTTCGACAATGCCATATTCCTCAGGCGTGAGCAACTGGTCGAGTGTGCTGTCCATGGGAGCGATCATGGCTTGAGCCATGCGTGTCTGCACCTCGGGACTCGTGAGGCTGTCCTTCTCCACCTCACCCACAACGATATCACATCCGGCGATTGCGGCATCGATAGCAGGAATCTGGTCAATCATCGAAGCCGGAGCCATGTGATGCGTTCCAAAGATGTAACTGGGCCTTCCCAACCCATTACCTGAAACCTTCCACAAGAGCTGCGCCTGCGACACGAGTGCAACAAACACCAACGCAAGAATTAAGGAGAATCTTTTCATAGTCGTTATCATTTTAGTTTTTTTAGAATGAACAAAAATAGCAAATATCCCGCAAATGCACTAAAAAACGGCCTTTTTTTTTCAAAATCCCCTATAATGATGATTGAAAAACGCCAAAATGGCCTTTTTTAGTGATTGCCCATGCTGTTGAAGCATTCTAATTTTGCAGTGTGAAAAAGTGAATTAGTTATTAGTTGATTCAAGAAATCAAAGAGTAGTAAGTAAACAGATAAAATGCCGCACCGATGTGATATCGATGCGGCTTTTTAGTTCTCAGTCACTGTACCTTAGTTTCTGTCTTTGGGGTCGAGCCACACGGGTTCTTCGACCTTGAGCACTTGTCCACTGCCATCAAGACCCTTGGCCTGCATCTCGTAGTATTCCTTGGTGTAACCGGCAAAGGTGGGCGACGAGGGTGTTCCCCACTCGTTGCGCTGGAACTCGCCGTCCTTCTCCTTCTTGATGTTACCATCGAGGTACTTGACAAAGAGGTACTCACCCAGCTTACGGTAGCGTGCGGTGGCGTCCTGTCCGGCGTTGACCGAGTAGTTGGTCAGCAGGCGGATAGCGGCATCACGGTCGGTCGTGAGCAGTGACGTGGCCTGGGCCTCGATGACCGACTGCTGCTTGGCAAAGTTGTCCTCAATATCCCTCTGCACCTTGCGGATGTCGCCAATCATCTGGGAATAACGGTGATAGGCCTGGTTGGCCACCCAGTTGTTAACCCAGAAAGCGCAGTCCCAATCCAGGGTGTACATATCGGCCTTGCCCTGACGATAGCTCTCAGGCACCTGAGTGATGCAGCAATACATGGGCACGAAGACGGCCGTGTTGGCATCATCGACACCGAACCAGAAGCAGCCGCCCACCTCATCGGGCATCCACGAGCGCATCTGTGCGGCATATACCCAACCCGTCTGCTGCGTTGCGATGGCACGCTCCTGACTGTAAGTCACGCCATCTACCTCAAAGTCCATGGGACGCCAGCGGTAAGGCACACCATAGGCTGTGGTGGCACCGGGATCCTTGGTCATGTCGAACGGCGTGCCCTCGAAGTGGTCACGCATCATTTCCTGCATGTCACGCACGCTGACCTTGCGGTCGGGCTTCACGTACAGGGGCATCACGTCGGCATCGGCTCTGGTCTTACCGTAGATGAATGGCAGATAAGCGTCCATGCCCTTGTGGAAACGGTTGAAGAAGCTCCACACACGGGCGTCGCAGCCACGCAGGGCACCGGCGTCAAACTTTTGGTAAACAGGCGCAAAGGCGAAGTCGGCATCCTTGCCGCTGTACAGACCTTTCTTCTTGGCGAACGAGATGACGTCCTTGCTGTACATGACGTTCTTCTTGTCCTTCATGTCAAACTTCCAGATGCGGGGATTGTTGGCATGGCCGGCGATGCAGTCGTCGGGAATGCGGATGGCTACCCAAACGGCGCCGATTTCACCAGGACCCTTACCGATCATGTCCATGATCCAAATCTCGTTGGGATCACCGATTGAGAACGACTCACCCTCGCTGGCATAGCCGTACTTGGCTACCAGGTCGGTCATCCACTTGATGGCCTCGCGGGCAGTGCGTGAGCGCTGCAGGGCGATGTACATCAGGCTACCGTAGTCAATGATGGAGTTGCCCGTGGTATCCCAGAGTTCCTCGCGACCACCCCAAGTACTCTCGGCGATGGTCACCTGGTGCTCGTTCATGTTGCCCACGACGGCATAGGTGTGAGGCACCTCGGGGATGGCACCCAGGCGCTTGCCGCTGTCCCAATCGACGATTTGACGCATCGCGCCGGGAGCATGGTCGGCAGCGGGCAGGTACTGGAGGTCACCGTACAAGGTGTGGCTGTCGGCAGCATAGGTGATGATGGTCGAGCCATCGGCACTGGCATTCTTGCCTACCAGCAGGTTGGTGCAAGCATCGGCTGTGGCCCAGCTCATGAACGCCAGCACAGCAGCCGATAACAGTTGAATTGACAGATGTTTCATTTTTCTTGTTGATTTGATGTTTGATATGGTTATTGAAGTTGTTTCTTGTCAGTTGCCCACCGGGATGTCGTAGCCCGTGAGCCTGAAGGCCACCTGGAACGGCGTGGCCTGCTTGCGCGGCTGCGGACCAGCATAATAGTAGAACTGCCGCTGCACGTCAAAGGACTTGACGCTCACCAACTTGGTCTCGCCGGGTTTGAGACTCACCGGCACCGTGACTGCGCGCTGCGTGAGCAACTCGCCATTCATGGTCGTGTAACGCAACAGCAGCCTGACCGCGCTCATGCGATGGCGCGTGTTGTTGGTGATGAAGAAAGACTCCTTGCTGTCGCTGGCACGCTTGCCGTAGCCCTTGAGCGTCACCGCATGTGGATCGATGGCCTCAAGGCTGTCGGGCAGCAACGAATCGTCCTGCTCAATGACTGCCACGGGAACCTCGGTGGAACGCAAGTTTTTGCGCGTGGTGCGCGTACGAGCATCCAAGGTGCTGACACACAGCAGTATCAGCAATGCCGACAGCAGGGTCGGAAGTGTTAAAATATGTTTAATTCCACGTTTCATCACAGGTAACGTATGCGGTTAAACGGGGCGCCATCGCCTCCCTCGGGATAAATCTTGCGGAAGCCTATCGGCAACCGTTCCTCGACACGCTCGGGGATGATGCTGATGCCGTTGAACAGCGTGGGCAGGAACCGGGCGACATTGACGCGTACCTTGATTTTCCAGTGTGGCGGGTCAAAGGTCAGCGTGGTCGCTGTCTTGTTCAGCGTTGCCACACACTCGAGCGGCTTGATCAGCGTCAAGCGGTCGCGCTGGCTGTAGAGCCACAACTGGTACTTGTCGTCCACGGCGCTGGTGGCGATGTAGCCGATGACGGTGCCGGGAACGTCGTTGATGTCGGGCGAATCGAGCAAGATGATGCGGTATCCGATGTTGTGCGGACCGCGGTAGCGCTCGATGCCCAGCGTCATCTCCTCGTTGGGGTAATACCAGATGCCCTCCAGCGGCTGCATGTCGGTCTCGTCGAGGCGTGTGCGCATCGAGTCGACGTCGAGTCCGTCGAGCACTACCGACTTCTTGGGCACACCACTACCCGACTTCGCCATCAGCGGAAGCAGGGTGACGGTGGCCAAGAGCGATATGAGCAGTAATCGACGGAACATGCCGGGATAGATCAGTTCACGGTTGCAAAGCGGTAGACGATACCCAGACTGAGGATTTCCTTAAACTGCCAGTAATTCCAGTCATTGTCGCGGGGACGCGAGCGGTCAAAGCGCAAGTGGGTGTACAGCTGGGTGGTCAGATACTTGCCGATGGACAGGTCGAGGGTGTTCTCCCAATCGCCCTGCACATACTCGTAGTTGGTGAACATGTAGAGCCTGGAGGTAATCATCACGTTAGGGGTGAAGCGCCACAGCCACTTGGCCTCGAAGTTGCTACCGAAGGTGCTCTTGCTGTGCTTGGCGGCAGGGATACCGAAGCGCGTGGGGTCGATATCGGTGATGTTGCGGCAATACTTCAGGTTATAGGACAGCGGGGCGATGGCCAGCGTGAACATGCGGTCGTCGGCCTTCTTGTAGCTGTAGGTCATACCGAGACCGATGTTCAATTCGGCGGGCGAGAGGAAAGCAGCCGTCTTGTTGCGGGTGTTGACCTTGTAATTGTTGAGGAACTGCGTCGTGAACTGCAGCATGGCACTGTAGTACCAGTGTTTCACGGCCTTGTAACCCAACTGGGAGGTGAACAGGAAGTTATCCTCGTTGATGAGATACTTGCGGATGCTGTCGCCGTGGGTGGTGGCGATACCCAGTTTGTAGGACAAGGCGTTGTTGAACAGCCAGTTGGGGTGCAGGTCCTGGTTAAGGTTGCAATTCCAGTTCACTGAACCCAGCAGAGCCAGGTTGTTCTCACCGCCCTGGTACCAGTTGCCGCTGATGTAGGCCTGGGTGAACTGTAATGATGCGTTGAACACGTGCAGCCAGTTGTGGACCGGGGGCAGAGGGGCATCGGGAGGCGTGACATCCTCGACGGCGAACTGGGTCTGACCGATGGTCAGCATGGCGCTGCGCGGATCGGCGGGGATGACGCCCTCGGGGGGAGCGGCAGGCAACGTCTCGGCATTATAGGCCACGAGTTGAGGATTCTCGATCATCGCGCGCTGGCGTGTCTGGCGGGTGCGCGACGAGTTGTCCATGGCCTCTTGCAGCCACTCGTCACCGGCATCCAGGCTGTAGAGCCCGTCCTTGGCGGTTGGCGTCATCGGGTGTGCATCGGCCTCGCCCACATAGTGGTCATAGACCAGTGGCACATACAACATGCTGGGTTGCACAGCCTGCGTCTGCTCGTCATCGGCAGCGCGGGCGACCGGGCACACAGCCACGAGTGCGGCAAGTGCCAGGCAGATGTTGAGTGTAGTGATTTTTTTCATTGTTATCTGGAGTTTAGAGGTTAAGTGTTAGGCATCGTAGAGTTTCTCGTTGCGGGCAGGACGCTGCTCGGGCTGCAGTTTCTTGTCCTTCTTGTTCTGACTCTTGGCCTTCTGCTTGGTCTGCACCTTTTGGCGCTTGCGCTCATGGTTAGGCTTTTGTTGCTTGTTCTCGGCAAAGCTCTTGATCATGTCCTCGACAGTCTCGCGGTTGCCGTAGAGGTAGACCACGGTGATCTCGATGATGAGGTTCTGGTGCTTGCTCACCAGGTCGGCAATGATGGCGCGCGACCCGTCGGGCATGGTGCCGTCGATGCTGTAGGTCTTCTTGAAGCCTTTGACCTTGATCTTGCCGTCGTGCAGGTCATACATGTTGTAGCCCAAGGCCTTGCGCTGCAGGTTCTCGGTGAGCATCTTCTTCTCGTCGCCCTTGTCCTGGCTGTAGAGTTGCACGGTCATGACCATGTCCTCCCACTGGACCTCGAAGCGTGTCGGGCTGTTAAAGACCACGAAGCCGTCGTCGGGAGTCTCAAACGACAGGTCGTAGCGGCTCCAGTTATAGACCGTCGCTGCAGCATCGGCAGCCCATGTGGCCATCATGAGCAGGACAATCAGTGGAGCTATGAGTCGGATGGTTCTCTTCATTGCGCTGATGGATGAATTATTGGTTATCGGTCGATTGTTGCTGTTCATCAAGGTACCGTTGCCACTCGCTCTTGTCACCCACAAACACGTTGAGGTCCACGTCACCGTCAACACCGGCGACACGGCCCTCATGGCTGTACTGCTGCATGCGTTGCCCCGTGTGCTGCATCAGGTCAGGGCTGTTAAACGAGCAGAGCCACAGGTCGCAGTCGCCCAGGATGTTCTTGTAGTACTTGCCATAGCCATCGAGGTTGGTGTAAATCATCACACGATAGCCATTGTCCTTGAGGCACTTGACCATTTCCATGACGCGTTGCAGGGTGGTCTGGCGGTCCACGGTGGCGCCGTTGCCCCAGTCATCCTCGAGGTCGATAACCACGGGCAAGTCGAGCTTCTTGCCCCGAATCACGGCCAGCAGGTTGTCGGCCTGCTCCTGGCCAGTGCGGTTCTTGCGGAAAAAGTGGTAGGCTCCCACCTTGAGGCCTGCTTCACGGGCCCCGCGGTAGTTACGGTCAAACGCGTCGTCCTTGTAGGTTTTACCCTCGCTGGCCTTGATGAAGGCAAACTGGTAATCGTCGGCCGCCACCTGAGCAAAGTCGATGACGCCGTTGTGCTTGGACACATCAATGCCGGCAATCGGGTAGCGGAAACGGTCCACCGTCACCGAGTGCGGCAAGATATAGTTGCGCAGCACAAACCAGCCAAGCGCCACAACAAGTGCAACCACTCCGGCGAGGAGCAGCCACTTGATGTAGTCGGGTTTTGTGGGGACTTGGCGTTTACCCATAGGCAGTCAGGGTGTTAGAACAAGGGCACACTGCTGGGCGAGTTCACCCAGCGGCTCTCAAACTCATCTTGAGAGCTGACCAGGAACAGAATACCCTGGATGAAGGAAATGATCTGGGTAACAATGCCTAAGCAGAAGCACGACAGGAGGCATATCGCCAGGAACAGAATACCTGCGTTGGTCTTGCCGATATAGAAATAGTGCAGACCAAAGGCGCCAGCGAACAAGGCCAGGATAGCAGCCACACCGCGGCTCTTGCCCGACGGTCCATTGAAGAACACACTATCGATGCCCGACAGCGGTTGCCCGCTGAACTGCTGCTGATCGGAATAGGACACGTTGGTCTCGGCTCCGCAATAGGGGCACTTCACACGATTAACTTTCTCTTGAGTGCTATACTGCTTCCCGCACTCGGGACAATGATGAATGTACATAATAGATAGGTTTTAGGCTTTAGGTTTTAGGCTTTAGGTGATGACACCGCAGCTTCGACCCTGAGCAATTAAACATATTTTATCATTAGACACTCCGTTACATCAAAAAGTTGCATCCATCGTCCAAATCACAATGCATTTTTCCAAATTCAATCTTTTTCATCATTACTGAACGATTTAGCTAAAGCATTGATCATCTTGCTTATTTCCACTATCAATTGCCTCGCATCATGCATTTGATCTTGTTTTAAGTATTGCAGTTTCTCGCAAATCACAAGTTGTGTTGAGAGTTCCCACAAAGAGCCTCTTGACATCAACAGATATCGTACGAATTCCTTATTTGTTCCACGGCCTCGACCTTCAGCAATATTAGACGGAACAGAAACAACAGCTCTACGCATTTGGTCAGATAAAGCATATTGTTCCTCGGCTGGCAGCAGCTTGACCAACTCATAAATTTCAGTTGTCAAGTCAACAGCTTTCTGCCATACCTTTAATTCCTGATAATCACTTGATTTCAACATATTGTCAAAACCTAAAGCCTAAAGCCTAATACCTAAAACCTAAAGGATAATAAATCAACGACGGCGCTTGGCGTTGGCACGCTGCTGCTGTTGCTGCATCTTTTGGGCTTCCTCGAGGCGCTGGGCCCACTTGGATTTCTTCTTGGGCTTGGCGGCATTGGCGGCCATGGTGGCACGCACCTTGTCCTCGGTGATGAAGAAGCGGCAGCTGTAGGTCTGCAGGATGGTGATGAGCAGTGAGATGAAGTAGTAGTAGCTCAGACCTGATGCGTAGTTGTTGAAGAAGAACAGGAACATCAGCGGCATCAAGTACATCATCCACTTCATGCCCGGCATCGACTGCGACGAGGGCTGTGACTTGGTGGTCATCCAGGTGTAGACGATGTTGGTAACGGTCATCAGCAAGCAGAAGAGGCTCACGTGGTTACCGAACAGGCTGGAAATGATGGGGATGTGGGTACTCCACTGGATGATCTTATCGGGGGCACTCAGGTCATTGGCCCAGAGGAACGACTGTCCTCGCAGCTCGATGCACGAGGGGAAGAAGGTGAACATCGCGATGAGGATGGGCATCTGCAGCAACATGGGCAGACAGCCACCCATCGGGTTGGCGCCGGCCTGGCGATAGAGTTCCATCGTCTTCTGCTGCTTCTTGAGGGCGTCCTCCTGATTGGGATACTTCTCGTTGATCGCAGCGATGTCAGGTGCGAGGATACGCATCTTGGCCTGCGAGATGTAGCTCTTGTAGGTCAGCGGCGACAGCACGATCTTGATGATGATGGTGAGCACCAGGATAATGAGACCGTAGTTAGTCATGAACTTACCCAGCCAGTCAAACACGGGAATAATCACGCCCGTGTTGATCCATCGGAACAGTTTCCAGCCCAGGGGGATGAGGTGGGTGAGCTTCAGGTCCTCCTTGGGGGAGTACTTGTCATAGGACGACAGCATGTGGTACCTGTTCGGGCCCAGATAGAAGTAGAACGACGCGGGCTCGGGCTTATCGCTCGAGTAGGGCACCATGGTGTGGATGTTCACATCCTTGAGGTAGTTCTCGTAGTCGGGCGTGTCCTGGGTGTCGTTGCTGGTCATCTTGGCGCTGGAGAAGATGCTGTCGGTGATGAGCACGGTCGAGAAGAACTGGTTCTTGGCACTCACCCACTTGAGCTTGTCCTGAACCTCCTTCTCGTCGTTGCCGCTCTCCTTGGTATACTTCACCTCGCCGTCCTTGCCCGAGAACTTGTAGTAGATACCGCTGTTGCGCTCCTCGAAGGTCTTGCCGAACTCGTGGCGCGAGATCTTCTGATGCCAGTCGAGGTCCACCAGGTTGATGTTCAGCGGGATAATGCTGGTCATGCCCTTCTGCACCATCTCCATGCGCACCATGTAGCTACCGGGGATGAGGGTGTACTTCAGGCCCCACTGGGCACCACCCTCGAGCTGCAGGTTCATCAGCACGGTGCTGTCATTGAGTTTCTGGGGCTCAAAGTAGAAGTTCTTGGTCTCGAAGCGCTGCGTGTTGTTGCTCAGGGTGAAGCTATAGTCGTTGTCACCCTTGTCAAACAGCACCAGTTGCGGCGCCTTCCAGGTCTTGTAGCCCTTGAGCGTGGCGCGGGCGATGATACCGCCCTTGGTGCTCAACTCGACCTTGAGCGAGTCGTTCTCGAGCGTCACCAACTGTTCTGTTCCCGTGAGCGAGGCGGCGAAGGAGCCGTTCTTGGCATACACATCCAGTGCGCGCTGCACGGCCTGTACAGCCAGGTTGTGTACGGCGGGGTTGGCGCTGGTGTGTGCCGTCACCTCGTCCCACGTCACGGTGGTGTCACCCACGGTGACGGTTCCCGAAACCTGTCCGTCGCGCATGGCGAGCACGACGCCCTCGTTGTTAATCACAGCGTTGCCGGCAGGCATGTTCTCGAGCACGCTCTGCAGGTGGGCCAGCTCGTCGACGCTGAGTGTGTCGACGTCGCCGGCAGCGATGTCGCGGCGCTGTTGTGTCTGCTGTGCCGCGGCGATGGAGTCCAATTGCCGTTGATGCTCGGCGAGCTCAGCTTCGCTAGGCTTATTGAGCCAGTAAAAGCCGACGATCACGAGACCCATCAACAACAATCCAATCAAAGTGTTTTTATCCATATTCTTTTGTTTTGGCCTCACGCTAAGACGCTAAGGCGCTAAGATTATTATTTTAATTCCACTGGAGGCTCGATAAAGCCATTTACTACTCGCTTGATGCCTCTCTTGAGGTAACTTTCATTAAAATTGACCAATAAACCTAATTGCTTTTCTGTCAACTTCAGATAAGTAAGCAATTGTTTCTCATGAACAGGCAATAATTGTTCCACAGACTTCAACTCTAGAACAATATTATCTTCTACAAGGATGTCCAGCTTAAAATCCAAATTTAAATCGACACCTTTATAGAAAGCCCGCACAGGCACTTGATTCTGGGCCTTGATACCACGGAGTCTTAATTCGTGCATCAAAGCGTATTCATATACTGATTCTAACATGCCAGGTCCCAGATTACTATACACCTCATAAATGCAATCCAGAATCGGCTTTGTACCATCGTTTCCCCAAACAGTTTTGTCACTCATCATGAGAAGTTCATTAAAAAACTTAGCGGCTTTGCGGCTTTGCGTGAGGGTTAGCTTGCGGCTCTGCCTGGGAAAGAGGCTTGGAGGCGATAATTGCTTCGATGAAGGACATGAACAGGGGGTGGGGGTTGAGGACGGTGCTGGAGTACTCGGGGTGGTACTGCGTGCCGATGTACCAGCGGCGGTCCTTGAGCTCAATCACCTCGGCCAGGCCGCTCTCAGGGTTGACACCGGCAATCGTCATCCCGGCGTCCTCAAAGGCCTGGCGGTACTCGTCGTTGAACTCAAAGCGGTGACGGTGGCGCTCCTCGATGTCCTGCACGCCATAGGCCTCGGCTACCTTGGTGCCGGGTTTCACGTGGCAGGCATAAGCCCCCAGTCGCATCGTGCCGCCCATGTTGGTGACCGTCTTCTGGTCCTCCATGAGGTCGATGACGTTGTGCGTCGTCTTGGCGTCCATCTCGGTGCTGTTGGCATCGGTCATGCCCAGCACGTTGCGTGCGAACTCTATCACCATGCATTGCATGCCCAAGCAGATGCCGAAGGTGGGCACATCGTGCTCACGACACCAGCGCAGGGCCACAAACTTGCCCTCGACACCACGTTGTCCGAATCCCGGAGCCACCACGATGCCGTCGTGCCCTGCCAGCAGCTGCTCGACATTGCCGTCGTTGATGTGCTCGCTGTTGATGTAGGACAGCTTGAGGCGGCGGTCATGATAGGCACACGCGTGCAAGAGGCTCTCGTCGATGCTCTTGTAGGCATCCTGGAGCGATACATACTTGCCTACCAGGCCGATGCGCACCTCCTCGCGCGCGCCCTTGAGTTTGCCGAGGAAGTCATTCCACTTCTCCATGTCGGGCTCGCCGTCGGCTTTGAGGCCGGTCTTCTCGAGGATGATGTTGTCCAGGCGCTGCTCGTGCATCTTGAGGGGCACCTCATAGATGGTGGGCACGTCCAGGCTCTGCACCACGGCGTCGGCGCTCACGTTGCAGAACTGGGCCACCTTCTTGAGCATGGTGGGCGGCAGCGGATGCTCGGTGCGCAGCACGAGCACGTCGGGCTGGATACCTTCCTGCTGCAGCAGCTTGACGCTGTGCTGGGTGGGCTTGGTCTTGAGCTCCTTGGCAGCGCTGATGTAGGGGACATAGGTGAGATGCACACAGATGCACCGGCGCCCCAGTTCCCAACGCAGCTGGCGGATAGCCTCGATAAACGGCAGGGCCTCGATATCGCCCACGGTGCCGCCAATCTCGGTGATGACAAAGTCATACTTGCCCGTGGTGCCCAGCAACTTCACGTCGCGCTTGATTTCATCGGTGATGTGCGGGATGATCTGCACCGTCTTTCCCAGGTAGTCGCCGCGACGTTCCTTGTCGATAACGCTCTGGTAGACACGTCCCGTGGTGACATTGTTGGCACGGGTAGTCTTGATGTTGGTAAAGCGCTCATAGTGCCCCAGGTCCAAGTCGGCCTCATGACCATCGACGGTCACATAGCACTCGCCGTGCTCATAGGGATTCAGCGTACCGGGGTCGATATTGATGTAGGGGTCAAACTTCTGGCAGGTAACGCTATAGCCGCGCGAGAGCAGCAGCCGGGCGATGCTCGAAGCGATGATTCCCTTACCGAGCGACGAGACAACGCCGCCAGTGACAAAGATGTATCTTGTTTCCACTTCCTTATTCATTACATTTAACCTGCAAAGGTAGCACTTTTTTCCTAATTTCCAAAATCACCCCCCTGGATTGCCTGGACAAACTGGATGCACTGGACAAACTGGACAAACTGGAGAAACTGGATGGCCTGGACGATTGCCGCAAAGGCGGCGACCCAGCCCGTCCAGGAAAGGCGCGCTAGCGCCAGTCCAGATAGTCCAGCCAGTCCAGGAAAGGCGCGACAGCGCCGGTCCAGATAGTCCAGCCCATCCAGCCCGTCCAGGAAAGGCGCGTCAGCGGCGGTCCAGCCGTTCCAGGTCGTCCAGTTCCTTTTTCAGGCGGGCAATTTCTTGTTTGAGGGCAGCAATCTCTTGCGCTTGACGGTCAATGATCTGCCGCTGCGACTCGCGCTGGTCCAAGCGGGCTGCGGTCATCCGTTCCCGGATGCCACCCTCGGTAGTGAATTCACGGTCTTTTCTCTCGATATACTTCTCCAGCGCCGAATCCACCTGATGACACAGGCAGATGGCCATATTGGCCAATTCTTCACCATTCATCTTGGGCAGTAGTTCTTGAAAATCCTGATACTCGTAACGTCCCCGGCAGAAATCCAACATCGGCTGATAACGGGGATAGTCCTGCTGCCATGGCGACAGTCCCATGCACTTCAGGTAATCATGGTAGTCCTCGAGTAGTTCGCCATTGCTGCCACGGGCGATGCCCAGGAGCTTGATCTCGCTCTCCATCGACGTGCGGCCGTCAATGCTCCCCTCAACGATGTTCTGCTTGGTGCTGCGGGCGGCTTGGATCATCTGGTCAACGGTGCGGTCGCCCCATTTCTTGAAATAACGCTTGCAGAAGAGCTGCGTCAACTGGTATAACACGTCACTGCGATGGTAGAAACGTAATTTGCGATAATCAGTGCCTTGACGCAATGCACTCGCCGTGCCATCCTCATAGTGCCTGGGACTTCTCTTGTCATCATCCATGATTAAAACCATTTAAAAACCATCTCACAAAAATACACATTAATCCCCTGCCCGACAAAAAAACGACTAAAAAACTAGAGAAACTGGATGGAATGGATAGACTGGGCAGGGGGGGATAAAATAACGGGCGGCTCCCGTGGTGGGGGCCGCCCGCGTTGTCTAGCTCTCGCTAATAGCTAAAGGCTAATAGCTAACAGCTTCATTGATTTACTTCATCACCTTAACAGCGCTGGTGGTGCCGTCGGTGTAGGTGGTAACAACGATAGTCATACCGTTGGCCTCCTGCATCTCCTGACCAGCCATGTTGAAGTAGCGTACGCCAGCAACGGTCTTGCCGTTAGCGATCTCGTCGATACCGGTGGTGGGAGTTACGTAGAACTCAAGAACGCCAACCTCGCTGTCGAGATAACCTTCCTCAGTTGCGTAGAACTCAATGCGATAGTGGCCATCAACGGTCTCATTAAATGCATCGGTGTACTCCATCCAGTCGCTGGTGGTTACGTTACCGTTAGCGTCGGTGAAGATTACACGGTACTTAATGGTCTGGTTCTCGTTGGCCGGGGTAAGGGTAACAACTACCTCGTGCTGACCGGGAGTTACTGCATAAGCACCGTCGGGGGTCTGAGTCTTCTCGGTGGGAGTGGGAGGAGTGACGGTCTTGCCAGGAACCTCGATGGTAGCCAGAGCGGGCTCGCTGACCTTCTTGCCCTCTTCCTGAGCGGTAGCGGACATGCCATACTCCTCACCCTCGGGATCATCGCTGTAAGGAACAGTCCAAGTAGCAACGCCTTCACCCTCAGCTACCAGTACGTCGTCATTGTACAGGCAGATGTGGCCATTACCGGTAGCGGTGATGGTGGTCTGCTGGGTAGCATCGTCGTTGGAGCTGCTGATCACGGGCTTCTCGGTGGTCTCCATCAGCTTGTTCAGGGTGTAGTCAGCCTCGTTGGTGTTCTTTACGTAGGGATAGCCAGGATCGTTCTCGGCATAAACGTGGATAGCCTTAGCGGCCTCAGTGCTGGCCTGGATCTTCTCGCCACGGAGGGGTTCACCGTCAACAGTAATGGTGTAGTTGGTAGCGTTGGTTACAACAACCTCAACCTCAGTTACCTCGTTGTCATCGTTCTTGGTCTCAACGAACTCGATAGCGGGCTTCTCAGCAACGGGCAGATCTTGAACGACGAAGTCCTTGCTAGCGGTAGCGGCAGCACTCTCAACACCATTCAGAACGGCATAAGCAGTTACCTCAACGGTACCAGCGGTGTAAACGTCAGCGCGGTCAACAGTGTAGCTGAAGGGGTTATCCTGAGCCTCACCGTTAACGATCAGGGTGCAACCCTCAGCAGCGGTAACGGTAACGGTCATCGTGGTGGTCTCCTCACCCGAGAAAGTGATGGTGGGAGCATCGGGAGTAATGATCTCCTGGTCAACCGAGAAGTTAGCTACGGTGTAGTTCTTGTCGGTCTTGGAGCAAACGTTAACGTCGGGGTTGGCGTCAGCACCACTGGTGGGAGCCAGGTAGCAGCATACGAGGCCACCTGCATAGTCAGCGGGAACGTTGAAGGTGAATTTCAACAATACAGCGCTCTCAGTGGGAGCCCACTTGGCAACACCCTGAAGCGTATACTCGCCGTCACCATCGGGATCCCAGTAGCTACCTTCCATCTGGGCACCGATAACACGGGTGTTGTTCTGACCTCTCTGAACCGAAACGCTTACAGTTTCCTCGTCACCAGCGTCAGTGGTGTAAGGAACAGGCCAATAAGCACCCTTACCAACGGTCTTAACGGTCAGGCCGCCGGGGAGCGTGTTGAGCGTGAAGTCGTAGCTGTCACCATTCTGAACAGCGGTACCCAGGTCGAGCTGGAATGCGCTCATGTAGTCCTCAAAGTGGCACATCAGGTCGAGGACAACCGTACCACCCTTGTTCTCGGTAAGGTTCACGTCGTTGAAGTACATGTACATTCTGCCAGCAGCGCCCTCAGCGGGAATTACTACGGGCTCAGCAAACATGGTGCTTGCCATCAAAGCAGCAGCTAAAGTAAATAAAAATTTCTTCATAAATGAATTAATTTAAATTAATAATTATAAAGTGAATAAAAACAAAAATTTCTCTCAAACATTCAAGGGGTCAAATCATGCTGGTTTTTCAAAAGAGTTTCGGAATAACTTCATGCCATGGTAATACATTATTAATATATAAGGTAAAGTCTATATCTTATCGTGTCGCTGGCGTGGCACCGAATGCTCATCGGCCCACCCAACTGTCGACAAATCCTGCCTATAGAACTCATTTTTCATCTCCTGACTTAATCTAGGTTCCTATGAAAGCATGCTAGTTGGTTCATCTTGTTTGGCAAAGGTAGTGCATTTTTTTATTCTGACAAAGAAAATTTGCTTTTTTTTCCAATTCTACCAAAAATAGTGAGACGAGCTGGACACGCTGGAGAAACTGGACAAACTGGACTATCTGGACCGGCGCTGGCGCGCCTTTCCTGGATTCTCTGGACCGGCGCTGACGCGCCTCCCCTGGACTATCTGGACCGGCGCTGGCGCGCCTTTCCTGGATTCTCTGGACCGGCGCTGACGCGCCTTCCCTGGATGGGACTGGGCTAGCCGGCTAGCCAGGTCGCCGCCTTTGCGGCGATTGTCCAGCCCATCCAGCCCATCCAGTCCCTCCAGCCCGTCCAGCCAGTCCAGCCGGTCCAGGGGGGATAAAATGACGGGCGGCTCCCGTGGTGGGGGCCGCCCGCGTTGTCTAGCTCTCGCTAATAGCTAAAGGCTAATAGCTAACAGCTTCATTGATTTACTTCATCACCTTAACAGCGCTGGTGGTGCCGTCGGTGTAGGTGGTAACAACGATGGTCATACCGTTGGCCTCCTGCATCTCCTGACCAGCCATGTTGAAGTAGCGTACGCCGGCAACAGCCTTCTCGCCGTTGATCTCGTCAACGCCGGTCTGCTTGGAAACGGCAGCGTAAACGTAGTAGTTACCACCCTGGTGGGCAACGCCCAGCGTGTAGGAGTAACCTACGGGAACGCAGTAGTAACCCTCAGCGCCTTCCTCCAGCGGGTTCTGCATTGCATAGCCCAGAACGGCCTCGCGCATAGCCTCGTCGGCACCGTAGCGAACGCCATTGATCAGGAAGTAGAAGGGAACGTCGGGACGGTTGGCCTCGTTCTCAGCATCGCTGAGCTCGGGGTTCCAAACGAACTCACCCCAAGGATAGTACTCGAAGGTGTAGGTGGTGGTGTAGTCGCCATCAGCACCGAGCTGGAGCTCAACGGGCAGCTCATTGCCGAACTGGTCGATGAGAACGATGTAGTAACCCTGCTGGGGCTCGGGAGGAGTAACGCCACCAGTGCCGGGAACGGTTACGGTGGTGGTTACGGTAACGGGATCAGCACCTTCAACCTGAGCAACAACTACGATCTCATACTCGGCATCCTCCTCACCCTGCTCGAAGGTGTAGGGAACTTCTACCTCAACGCCATCAACGTAAACGTGGATCTCGCCCTCGCCCTCAACGGTCAGGGTAAAGGTCTCCTCGTCGAAGTTGATAGTGGGCTCGGGAGTTACAGGGGGTTGGGGAGGCTCGGGAGCGGTCCACTCGATCTCGGCAACCTGCGACAGGCTGTTGTAGCCATCAGCCTCGGCGGTAACAACGATCATGTTGCGACCCTCAACGAGCTGGAGCTTGCCATCAACGAGTTCAACGATCTCACCGTTAACAACAACGGTCAGGGTAACCTCTTCCTCGCCATCGTAGTAAATGTCAACGAGACCATCCTCGCTGGGCTCACCGATAACGATGGTACCAGTCAGATCCTGGAGCTCGGGAGTCGTACCGTCAACGGTCAGGTTGAACTTGTACCAAGCCTTCTCACCAGCGGTGGTGGTTACCTCGGGATTGTTGTCGAAGCCAGAGGTCGGACGGGTCTGGATAGCGATCTCGCCACCCTC
>JAEEGJ010014011.1_pt1 | contig 19194 bp, 18 predicted proteins | sample 8958761 | NCBI WGS metagenome assembly JAEEGJ01 (sample SAMN16246546, study PRJNA631951) | gut metagenome | biome: gut microbiome; feature: rumen; material: RS-attached | host: Bos | place: Iran: Karaj | collected 2018-10 | reverse complement strand
TAACCTTAGATAGAGGTGTAAAATCAAAGGCATTAAAAATGTCGTCAGCAGGAGGGTAAACTACCTGCTGATGATACTCTGACTTTACTGTCTCATATAGCTTCCTGTAATAAGGCTTCTTAAATTCCGGTGTTAATGGTTCTAACCAATCATTTGAAATCGCTGACATTATGCCTCTCCCTTTTTATCTTACTGCAAAATCCAACTGTCTAGTGGTAACCAATAGCCCTTGGCCTTTAGCTCTTGTTCAATAATGTCTAAGGACTCTTCGCTGTCGGCACTGATGGTGTGATAGTGGTATCCGCTGGTAGCTGAGCTAAGTGACTTAGACTTACCAGATTCGATGGCCTCCATAAACTCCTTAGCATCTTTTCTTGAGTGAACATTAAGTGGTGCCTCCAAGCGATTGTAGTATCTGTGATTGATGATGATATTTTCTGCACATCCACCATTGTCTACAATTGTAAAAAGCTCATCTAAAATCTGCTCATCAGTATGACGACACTTGATTACTCTCTTACATTTATGATTATCCGTATTTACGATATATCCTCGATTAGTAGAAATAATATCTATTCCATTTGCCCTGATGAGAGCAATGTCTGTCACAACCACCTGACGGCTGACATTTAGTTCAGAAGCAAGGGTTGTACCAGAAACAGGCTTATCTGATTTTGCGACTAACTCTACTAGTTTTTGTCTTCTAGTTTGTCCGTCCATAATCCCTCCTAAACTGAATGAAGATTCTTCATTGAAATATCAAGGATTGGTGCTGAATGTGTAAGTGCACCGCTTGATACGTAATCTACTCCACTGTCGATAATGTTTGCAATGTTTTCCTTTGTAACATTACCAGAGCACTCTGTCTTTGCTCTTCCGTCTATGATTTTAACTGCTTCTTTCATGGTTGCTACATCCATGTTATCAAGCATGATTATGTCTGCTCCAGCTTCAACAGCTTCCTTGACCTGCTCAAGTGTCTCAGTCTCTATTTCGATTTTACGAACAAATGGAGCATATGCCTTGGCAGCCTCGATTGCTTTTGTAATAGAACCGGCTGCACCAATGTGATTATCCTTGAGAAGGATTCCATCTGAAAGGTTGTAACGGTGGTTCTGTCCGCCACCACATTTTACAGCATATTTTTCAAATATTCTCATATTAGGTGTAGTCTTTCTTGTATCAAGAAGAACTGTCTTGCTGCCCTTTAAAAGTGAAGCAACCTGATTAGTGTATGTTGCAATTCCGCTCATTCTCTGAAGGTAATTAAGTGCCACACGCTCACCTGATAAAAGTACTCTGATATCACCCTTTACCTTTGCCATAAGCTGGCCATTTTTAACCTCATCCCCATCCTTAACATATTTCTCAACAACTGTATCAGGGTCAAGAAGCTTGAATGTGCGCTCGTAAACATCCATTCCACAGATGATACCATCCTGCTTACAGATAAGGTCAACCTCCCCTGGCTGAGCCTCTGGCATAACAGAATTAGTAGTTACATCTTCGCTTGATATATCTTCTCTAAGAGCCATTTTGATAAGCTCATCTGCATTAAGTGTCATTGTAATATTGTTGTTCATTATAAAACCTCCTCTTCGGCTCTTTTGTTGGCTTCTTTTTCTATTTCTCCAACTACCATAGCGTGATAATATTCCATGATTGATGGTAAATCTTCGTAACCATCCATATTTATAAGACTGTCAAAATCTTTTGGTTGTTTAAATGACTTCGTATTTACGATATCTGCAGCTGCACGTTTTGCAAAAACAAGACTCTCTAAAAGTGAGTTGCTAGCCAAACGATTGCGTCCGTGAACACCGTTGCAGCTAGTCTCTCCAACAGCGTAGAGCTGTTCCATAGTTGTCTTGCTATCCTTGTCTACGTAGATACCGCCCATGAAATAATGCTGAGCTGGCACAACTGGCACCCAATCCTTGAGAGGGTCATACCCTGCTTGCTTGCATCTAGCATAAATATTTGGGAAGTGATTTAAAATCTCCTCCTCTGGAATAGGCGAAAAATCAAGCCACACATGCTCTGTATGCTGCTCTTCCATCTTGTCATGGATTGCCTTGCTCACTATATCTCTAGGCTGAAGCTCGTCTGTAAAACGCTCACCGTTCTTGTCTCTAAGAACTGCTCCCTCGCCACGAACCGACTCGGAAATAAGAAAGCTTCTACCGCCCTCTTTTGTGTATAAGGTTGTTGGATGAATCTGCACGTAGTCACAGTTCTCAAGCCTTACATTGTGGTACATAGCAAGTGCAAGTGCGTCACCTGAAATATGCTTGAAGTTGGTAGAATGTTGATAAACTCCACCCAATCCACCGCAAGCAAGAACTGTAACATCTGCCTGAACTGCTGTGGTCTTGCCGTCCATATCCGCCACAACAATACCGTAGCAAACATTATCCTGGCACACCCAATCAACCATTGTAGTGTGAGCCATAAGAGTAATGTTGTCACGCTCCTGTGCTCTAGCTAAAAGTTTGCTAGTGATTTCTCTACCTGTCACATCCTCGTGGAAAAGAATTCTGTTGTTAGAATGGGCGCCCTCTCTTGTAAAGAGATACTCTCCATCCTTCTTATCAAACTCCACTCCGTAGTCCACCAAATCCTGAATGACTTCCTGTGAGCTACGAATCATAATTTCCACTGACTCTTCGCGGTTTTCATAGTGACCTGCACGCATAGTATCCTCGAAATAAGAGTCATAATCCTCCTCATCTCGAAGCATGCAGATTCCACCCTGGGCTAAGAAAGAATCACATCCATCCAAGGCATCCTTTGAAATACAAAGAATCTTTTTATCTCTAGGAAGGCTAAGTGCACAAAAAAGTCCAGCCACACCACTTCCTACTATAACTACATCATATTTCTTATCCATCGTTTCTCCTTTGGCTATCAGAAATCTGAATGCCACTATTTAGCAAGCTCTAACATCCTCTGAAGAGGCTGAAGAGACTTGATTCTTGTTTCGTCATCTACCTCGACAACACCTGTGCCATCGCGGAGACAATCTCTAACCTTTTCGAGAGTAACCTTCTTCATGTTTGGACAAATCTGTGTCGAGCCAGCAGAATAAAACTTTTTATCTGGATTGTTCTGCTTAAGCTGGTAAAGCACCCCAAGCTCTGTAGAAATGATAAACTCTTTCTTCTCAGACTTAGTCGCATAATCGATTATTCCTGAAGTGCTGCCGATGTAATCAGCTTCCGCCAAAACATCCAAGGTACACTCTGGGTGTATAAGTACCTCTGCCTCAGGATGAGACTCCTTGGCACGCTTAACCATGTCAAGTGTCACAGCCTTGTGCACATGACAGAATCCATCGTTAAAAATGAAATTCTTCTCAGGCACCTTTTCTGCGATATATCTTCCAAGGTTCTCATCTGGAATGAAGAAAATATTTTTATTAGGTAATGCCTTAACAATCTTCATCGCATTTGCAGATGTAACACACACGTCAGAATGCTTCTTGAGCTCTGTTGTAGAATTAATGTAGCAAACTACAGCCACGTCCTCATACTCTCTCCTAACTTCTTCGATTCTCTCAATCTCTGCCATGTGAGCCATTGGGCAATCTGCCTTTTCATCTGGCATAAGTACTGTCTTTTCTGGATTTAAAATCTTAGCAGACTCGCCCATGAACTTAACTCCAGCAAATACAATAGTGCTCTCCTTAAGCCCTACTGCAACCTTTGCCAAATAGTAGCTATCGCCAATATAATCCGCTATAGCCTGAACCTCATCATTAACGTAGTAGTGTGCCAGCACAACTGCGTTCTTTTCTTTTTTTAACTGTTGAATTTCTTCTACCAAAGACATAACTATCTCCTTCTACTCAACCCTCATACTTTAGTTGTCAGCAAGTATAACACATGTAAAGTCTACTGACAAGACAGTAAACTTTTACTATTTTTTATGCTGTTTTGGAAAAAAATAATTTATTTTTTTGATTTATTAGTAGATACGTGATAGCAAAAACTCTAAAAACGAAAGGGGATTAATTATATGCCAAATGATACTAACGAAAGAAACAATAAAAAGCACCAGCCATGCTGGTGCTTTCCTTTTATCCTAATGCTTCCATAATTCCTTTAGACAACTGGTCGGCACAACTTGTGCCTTTCATGCCACAAAGGTTACCTTGGAGAGTTGCTGCTGCCTGAACTGCATCTGCGCCTTCCAAAAGTCTTCCTATGGCCTTGAGGTTGCCATCACAACCGCCAGTGAATTTAACATTGTGAAGCTTGCCATCTTCGATTTCAAATTCAATTTTCTTGGAGCAAACGCCCTGTGGTACATAAGTAAACTTTTCCATTATAGACTCCTATTCTTGATTTTTAATAAATAACCAACTTGTCTTGTTAAAAGCTTTGATGAGTAGTTTAAATATTAAATACTCAGCCACGCCCACTCCAAATACTGCCAGTGCCCATAGAGCAAGCTTTCCTCCAAAGCCGTAAAAGTTAGTGTATAAAAGTGTAATCCAGTCCTGGGTTCCCCAGATACTGTAAGCAAATCCATTGTCATGAATCAGATAAACCATAAATGTAGCTTGAGCCATCCAATTAATCACTTTGATTTTTGGAAGCTTGATTCGTCTGAAAAACTCAAATAAGCAAATTCCAATGATTACTACTATAAAGCTGTAGTTATCAAACTTAGGAATAGACTGAACGAAATCTGTTTCAACTGCTCCCGGTAGATTCATGTTGTAGTGATATGATTGAATCTTTCCAATTGTGGTGTTGTAATATGAAATGCCTACTAACGAATTGGCTAATACAATTACAAGGATAAGCACGTATCCGCGAACTTTTTCAAATGGATTGTACTTTCTGATGTAACCACCTAAGGCATATAAAAAGATTCCGATTACAACTGTTCTAAGGCCCTTTGCCAAGTCATCTAACAATCCGCCTGACCATCCCAACTGAGAGATAGCAAGTATGGTAAACAAGAACCCAAGATACTTTTTCCTATCAAGCTTTGACAAAAAGCTGTTTAGGAACATAAAAGCCAAAAGCATGATTATGAAATAGTATCCCACAAACCAAGACATCTTGTTGAAGTATTGTATTCTAATATAGCTAAACAAATTATTAGTTGCTGGATTCTCCGCTGTCTGTCTGATAAATGCAGCTGATACAAGCACCAATGTTACTGCTGCAAAAAGCAACTGCGAAAGAAGCTTCTTGGATATCTTTAGCATATCGATTTCTCTGTCTGCCAAGAAATACCCTGAAATAATTATAAAGAGGGCGTTGCCCACCAAACCGAAAGGCATTAACAATGCCAAAAACATTAGCTCCTTATAAAATACTGGGTTGTTAAACCAGCCATTACCCAGTCTCTCAACAGAAGCAACATCTGCTAACTGAACATTTACGCAGTGTAAAACTATGTGGTAGACAATAATCATAAACATAGCCAGTATGCGCATAAGTTCTATGTTGGAATCTCTTAAAGATTTGTTGTTCATTTATCTTTATCTCCTTGATTAGTACTTATTTAGGAGAATGAGTTAATCCATATATCTCTCCAAAGCCTTTATAATTATAACCCGCAATACAAAAATGTCTAGAGGAGAAACTACAATGTATCAACAGAATTTAAAACATTTAAATTTTTAACCTCTGTCTCGTTAAATGTCTTCTCTGAAAAATCCGCTGGCATAACAGATGGTGTGTACCAAACCTGCGCCATAAAGTAGTTATATAAATCTGGATCCTTAAAAGAATATCCATGTCTAGCATAAATCTCATTTTTAGCTACATGGATGACTTCAGGAGCAAGACCTTTAAAATCCTCTGGCGAATAAGCCTTTTCATCTGTATGGAACAGATACATGCAATTACCAGAGATATCTGTTACACCTTTGCTCTCCCAAAAGGAAACCACAGCATCTTGATACTTTGATTTGCCAAGGTACTGGCTGCGCTCGCTTATAGCTGCGTCTATCTCCTCTGAGGACCAACTATTTAAAGGTGGTGCAAAAGAGTCTGTAGTAATCTCCTGCACTGGTTCACCTTCAACCACCTCTATTACAACATCGGCGTCAGGGTCATCTGCTGGCAAGCCTTCACCTTCCTTTAAAGCCTCCTCACCAGCTACTGGCTTTTCTGCCGCCTCTTTACTAACACTCAAAGATTTGTCACCCTTCAAAAGATTGAATGTAACGATTCCAATTAGAATTCCCACACCAATTGAAATACATCCTTCTACAATCCATCTCTTTGAGTTTGGATTCTCAGCTATTTTCTTGAAAATCCCTGTGAAAAACCCCCGTATTTTTGCTAGTACTTCTTTAATTTTTTCCATAGATTCATCCCTTTTCTTTACTATAATGTTATTCACAATATAGTATAACACAATTATTACGTTATGTTACATTTTTATTACAAAACTCTTTCTATTTCGTTCCTTGTAGCCATAACGCTTCCTTGAGCCATTTGTTTGCTTCCACCGCCTTTAGCCCCCAAAAGCTCTCTAAGCCCTGTTGTAATTGCTGCACAATCCCTAGTAGAACTGCCGATTACAAAGTTGTAGCCCTCCTCATCATCACCAGAGAAAATAGCGCACAAACCTGAATGCTTCTCCACAAGAGCATTGACGCCATCCCGCATATTTTTAGCGTCAACATCCTCAGTAAAGATTGTCACATCAATGATATCCTCAGGGAATTTTTCAATTTGTTCCATCAGACCCTTGGCCTTAATTTCAGAAATTGAGTACTCAAGCTGCTTTTTATCATCAAGTAATCCCTGAACTTTTTCTGGGATTTCCTCTTCCTTACAGTTAAGTGACTGATATGTAGTTTGAAGAATGTCCATTCTGCGATTGTAGTCAGCCAAAGCCCTTAGGCCACAAAGAATTGCAATTCTTGTGCCGCCCTTATATTTTCCAAAAGAAACCACCTTAAGAAGGCCCACTTGACCTGTGGTCCTTACGTGAGGGGCACAACATGCGCACATATCGGTGCCTTCGATTTCTACTATTCGAACGTCTCCATCAATCTCTTTTTTGCTGCGATAATCCAAAGTTTCAAGAACTGATTCTTGAGGATAGTAGGCCCTTACTGTCACATCCTTTGCTATTACAAGATTCGCCTTGTACTCAAGCTCACGAACCTGCTCCTCATCAAGCTCAATATCAAGATCTAATGTTACTGTATTGTCGCTCAAATGAAAGCCAACATTCTCCGCACCATAAATGTTGTGAGCTATGCCTGTAAAAATATGCTCGCCTGTATGCTGCTGCATGTTGTTGAATCTGTGCTCCCAGTCTATATCCCCCTGCACCATCTCGCCAACCAAAAATCCGCTGGTACAGTAGTGATAAATAATTCCATCTTCAATCTGAACATCCACTACTTCAGTGTTATCCAAAGTGCCTATATCACTAGACTGTCCGCCCTGCTCTGGGAAAAATAGCGTAGATGCTAAAGTAACCTTAAAAAGCTTGCTATCCCCCTCTTTTACCTCTTCACACGAAATAACCCTTGATACAAAATTCTTTGCAAAAGGGTCCTTGTCATATAATGCTTCTGTTTTCATAATTTAATTCTTCCCTATAGGAATACCAAATATTTTCATTTGGAATCCATCATATAAAGTATTGTAATCTGTATAGTTGATATTGCATTTGAAGTTTTGGTTCCATGCGTCCTTAAGGGCATCGCAAATATCTTTGCCATTTTCCTCATTAGTGAGAATAGATGGGAAAACGTAATAAATCATAAAGTAATTGAGATTCATCTGAACCCTACCTCTGACTTTGCCAAACTTCTTGTATGTCTCAAACACATCCTGACAAAACTTCTGACACTCTGATGCTACGTCACTAGCCTCCACAAGCTCTTTCAAACCGCTATATCTTTTTTCAAGAAAAAGCTTGGTGTTGTCTTCGTACTGTGCCTTGGTGTGTACATTTCCAAGAAAAGTATAGTCGTCAAAAATTCTTTCAATATCGTATTTCATGAATAACCCCCTATTCGATAACTGCATCCAGCTCAGTGATGTCATCTATTTTGGCCACATAGCCATCCACGGACTTGCCGTAGCCATATGCTGCCCATATAAAGTCTACACCAGCTGCATCACATGCATCCTTGTCCCCCTGAATATCACCTACATAAACAGGATGCTTAATATCGTTTTTTGATACTAATAATTTAAGATTATCTGCTTTTCCAAGGCCATTGTCCCCGTAGCAAATAAAATCTTTAAAATATCTGCCTAGGCCGCTGCGCTCAATAAATGTCTCAATGTAGCCCGCCTGACAGTTACTTACAATGTAAAGACTTGTTCTTCCTACAAGCTTCTCAAGAGTTTCCTCAAGACCTGGATAAGATGTATCCACATCACTTTTTGCCAAATCCTCTATCTCATACTCTTCGCAAAGCTCTAATGTCTTGTAGCGCTTATCTGGGTCCTCATCTGGAATACAAGCATCTGCAATATCAGTCATTGTCTTTCCAAAAAGACCTTTAAGAATATCTGGAGTAAAGGTGATGTCATATCCATTATCGCGACATGCCCTTTCCCAGCTATCAGCAAAAACTATGGTGTTGTCCCAAATGGTGCCGTCCATGTCAAAAATAATACCATCAGTCTTTATTTTTTCCATTTTCAATTTTCTCCCTCTTTCTATTTTCGCTAGATGCTATTTTACCTTATTTTAGGTATAATGGGAACTCACAGAGAGGATTTTATAATGAACGACGAAGAACAGCTTTTATACAAAAGATTAATAGAGCTTTCCAACAGAGCTTACCAAAATAATATATATACTTTTAGCGACTTTCTGAGCCTTAGCCAACAGGAGATTTTATACCAGGCTTGCCGGGATAAGGATTTTGCACCTATCCCATATGAACTCTTTGGTGGCTACGAAAATTGCGAGCGTAAAATGGCTCGTTTTGGCAGCGAGGCAGACATGGGCTATACCGTGGATTATCCTATCAAATGCATCAAGATAGAGCCTTTGGCCAAAAAGTTTGCGAAGGAATATACCCACAGAGACTACTTAGGCTCCCTTATGAGCCTTGGAATCGACAGGAAAAAGTTTGGGGATATTTTTGTTGATGGCATGGATGCATATCTTTATGCCGATGAATCTACCGCTGACTATCTTATAGAAAATCTGGTTTCGGTAGGACGAAACTCAGTAAAATGCTCCTTTAGCGAACTGCCTGATTCTTACAAACGAGCTGCCCTCACTGAAGCCACCATTCAGGTTGCATCTCCTCGAGCAGACGCAGTTATCGCAAGAGTTTACAATCTGAGTCGCAAGGACACTCTCCCTTATTTCACTGAAAAGAAGGTATCTGTAAATGGCCATATAGTTGAAAACAATGACAAAATCCTCTCTTCCGGTGACAGTGTTTCGGTGCGCGGCCACGGGAAGTTTAACATCACCTCAGAAGGTGGGCTGAGCCGCAAGGGTAAGCTAAATCTTACTGTAGAAATATTTGGAAAAAATAAATGAACATGGTCTTTTCGGTCAAACTATAAAAGGTCTTTAGGTAAATACCTAAAGACCTTATTTAATGCTAATCTACTCTCTTAAATGCTGGCATCAGCTGAAGCTTGTGTAAGTTAGCTACGTATTTCTTTTGGATTGATTCTCTAACATCTGCTGGAATATCAGCATTTGGATCTGAGATGTACTCATCAAGCTGAGCATACTTAAATCCAAGCTTATCCTCATCAGACATTCCTGAAAGACCATCAGATGGAACCTTATGTACAAGCTGTTTAGGAAGACCAAGATATTCGCCGACCTGAAGCACCTCAGTAACTGTAAGGTCCTGAAGTAATGAAACATCTCCTGCCGAATCACCATACTTGGTTGAGTAACCAACGTAATCCTCAGATGCATTGCAAGTATTAACTACAAATGATGTAACCCCCTGTCCCTGTGCTACTGCATAAAGAGTAGACATGCGAAGACGTGGTGCAAGGTTAATCTTTAAGTCCTTGGTAACGTCAAATGTAGTTGCCTTTTCAAATGTAGCAATTGCTGCATTATAATAATCTGTAATAGGTACAATCTCGTAAGTCAATCCAAGATGACTTGCCAAAAGAATAGCATCATCTATATCACTCATCTCGCCGTTTGGCATTATCACTGCGCGGATTCTGTCAGTACCAATCGCTTCTTTTAAAACTGCTGCTGTAACAGATGAATCCTTTCCTCCGGAAATACCAATAACGGCTCTAGAATTGTCTCCAAACTTGTTGAACCAATCTCTAGTGTAGGCTATAAGTGCCTCAGTCTGTTTCTTAACATCAAACTCTCTCATAATTGTTGCTCCTACTTGAGTATGTATAATTCTGACATTCGGCGACCAACAATTGATTTGCTTTTCTCACCTAAAGCTTCGATTCTATCAGCTACCATGATTCTAAAGTTAGCCTTGTAAAGCTTGTGTCCTAATAACAACTCATATATTACTTGTAAATCTGGCAGTGTAAATGTAACCTCTGCCATTGAGAATGGAAGATCAGTGTACTCAATTTCACGTCTGATCTTTTTCATTGCTTCAATTATAATCTCAACATGATCAAATGCAAGCTTTGTTTTGCTCTTTAATGTTGGAACTAAATTTGGATATTTGATATGACCATTCTTAAATCTCTTGGTTGAAAGATAGTAAACAATATCTACACCAATATCATCGTTAAAGATATGAATCCTGTTATCCGTAAATTCGAAATCAAACCAAGCTGCCTCTAATGCATCATCCCCGCCCTTAACCGGAAGGGTAAATGGTGTAAGTGCAATATAAGCAACACTCATAACTCTAGTTCTAGGGTCACGGTCTGGCTTTGAGAAAGTATATACTTGCTCTAGGAAAACATCCTTGATGCCTGTCTCTTCTTTAAGTTCACGCTTTGCTGCCTCGTAGCAAGTCTCGTCTGGGTGAACAAATCCACCAGGCAAAGCCCAGCTATTTAAATAAGGATGCCCACCTCTTTTTATTAATAAAATCCTAAGCCCCGACAAATCCTTCTTGGTTCCAAGTACCATCATATCCACTGTAACAGATGGTCTAGGATAATCCCCTGGATCGTATTGAGCTAAGAATTCGGCTTCTGTAAGTCCATTTTTATCTTTGAGCTCCATATTATCCTCCTTAAATAATAGTCCTCAAGTAGCAAGCTACTACTATTTTGATATTTTGTCAATGGGTAATATGTTTTTTTATAAATTTTTTATATCTTGGACAGTTCTTCAATTATGTCCCTTGCCAAAACCGATTTAATATCTCTGGCTTTTGAGGCATTTACCCCAGCTTTTCCATGGAGATAGGCGCCGGCTGTCGCCGAATTTACTGCAGATAAGCCCTGTCCAGCCAATGACGAAACTATTCCTGCCAAAACATCTCCCGAACCAGGCGTAGCTAAAGCCTGATTTCCACTTATACAATAAAAAATTTTATCACCGTCAGAAATTACAGTTGTAAAATTTTTCAAAATAAGTGTGCATTTATTTTTCTTAGAAAACTCTTTTGCAACTTCTTCCATATTGTAATTAATATCAGCCACCTTAACTCCAGACAAGCGCTCCATCTCCTTTAAATGTGGAGTAAGGATAATAGAAGCTTTTGCTGCCGCCTGCTGCAATTTATCTAAATGTTTTGCTGCTAGATTTACTCCATCAGCATCTATAACTGTAGTGACCTTAGTATTTTCAAGAACAGTCTTTAAAATATCCTCTGAAACTTCAGACTGCCCCAAGCCTGGACCAATCAAAATCACATCAGCCCATGCCATCTGTTGTAACAGCTCCTCTTTGTCAAATTTATCATATCCCAAGTACATTGCCTCTGGCAGTGCCTGCTGGATTGAGTTGATATTGTTGACATGAGTGTATATCTTAACTAGTCCCGAGCCTGCCACAAGTGCTGCCTTTGCAGATAGATAACATGCTCCATAAATGCTTTCACTTCCCGCTATGACAAGTACCTTTCCGCAAGTGCCTTTGTTGGCTGTCAATGGACGCTCAGGTATTATCGAAAGAACATCCTCCTCCAAAAGCTTTGCATTGTAATCAGTCTCGCCGTAAATCCCTACGTCTGCAACATATATTTTTCCAATACTTTTTTTGCAATCTCCAAGGACAAGTCCCTTTTTCAAAAATGCAAAGGTAACTGTGTAGTCGCATTTGACTGCCACATCACCAAGGATTCTTCCACAATCTGTATCAAATCCCGATGGGATATCAACAGCTACAACCGGCTTTCCACTTTCATTTAAATAGGTTGCCGCCGTCGCAAACTCGCCCTCTAGACCTCTAGTAAGTCCAATTCCAAACATTGCCTCTATATATAAATCTGCCCCATCGGCTTCCTTTGAATCAAACCCAAATACCAAAGGCACATTATATGAGCTAGCTATATCTATCTGCTCCTTAAGCTGTGAGGAGAACTTGTCAGGATTCCCTATTACTATAGCTTTAACGTCGTAGCCTTTTATATAAAGAAGTCTCGCTATAGCTACTCCATCACCGCCGTTATTTCCTGGCCCTGCCAATACGTAAATACGATTTGCTTCAGGGTAGTTAGCAGTTGCTATATCTACCACTGCCATGGCTGCTCTTTCCATTAATACCATAGCTGGTACCTTGTGCTTATTAATTGTAGCTTCATCAAAGGATTTCATCTCTTTTGCTGTGACTATACTTTTCATAAATTTGCCCCCAAATGAGTTCTAGTGTTATAATTACCCCTAAATGGTGTTTAGAAACTGATTTTATTATAGTACATATTATAGGAGAATAATCGTGAAAAAGAAAATTGTTATAGGACTTTGGATTTCCTTAGTTATACTAGTGATTGCATTTTGCAGCCTAGTAGTTTATCAAAATAAGCAAGAACAGATACTTATGGAAACTCAAGAAAAGCTTGAGGAAGCCCAGCTTAAATTAGATCAAAAAGCTGAGGAAGCTGCCCAGGCTCGCAAGGAGCAGGAAGCTCTTGAGGCTCAGGTAGCAGAAGATATTGATTATACATTCACTGATTTTAAGGCATCATATTTTGCTAAGAAGGATGCAACAGTTAGAGAGAACCCATATGACAGTGCGGAAGTCGTTGGTACTCTTTCTATTGATACTCCAGTTGAAATAAAGGCAAAATGTGACCAGAGTGATTACTACAAAATTAAAGTTAACGGGGATGATGGATATATTAGCTTTGACGATGTATCAGAGGAATATGTAGAAATTCCGCTTCCAACATCTAGCAAAAAATCTGTGCCATCATCTAAGAAGGATATTTTGTTTATTGGTAATTCTATTACCATGTACCCTGCAACCAAAGATTGGTGGGGCTCAGGATGGGGATGCGGTGCTACTGCTCCAGAAAACGACTATGTTCATCGTACAGTGGCAGCAAAGGGATATTCTTCTTTTGACTTTATGTCACTTCGTTCATGGGAGTTTTCTAACACCAGAAACAACGAGCTTGATGACTTGGATCCTTATATCACCAAGCATCAATACGGCACAATAGTCATCGAGTTAGGTGAAAATGTAAAGGGTCACGAGACTCACTTTAAAGAGGATTTGACGGATATGATTAAATATATCCACACCTACAATCCTAATGCCAAAATTGTAATGCTGGATAATTTCTGGCCTTACTCAAATATTATCAAAACCAAAAAAGCCGTAGCCTCTGAGACAGGCAGCACATATGTAAGCCTTTCCGACATCCAAGGTGTTTCATCTTATCAGCTTCAGGAAGGCCAACAGTATACCGCACCAGATGGTACCGTATATACGATAAATTCCTTCCTTGCAGGCCATCCAAACGATCAAGGATTTGAGGCTATCGCAAATAAACTTATAGCGGCACTGTAGTTGCGGCATAGTGTATCAAAACTAAATATTTGCATTTCAAAAGCTCTTCCTTTCGAAGGGCTTTTTTTGATGAAAGCTTTCATAAAAATTTTTTATTGAAATGGAAAAATTCTCTAAATTTTTTTGAATAAGAAATAGAGGGACATATTTTAAAATGTGTTAATAAAAATTATATTTAGTGGAGGTAAAAAATATGGACTACAACAACTATGAAGATATCAACTTAATATTTCCAGATACATCTGGAAAGAATCCTGCTTCTTCTTTCAGCGCAGAGCCTGAATTCCCTACAACTCCTAAAATTCCTTCAGATAATGAATCCGCTTTTGTACCAACTGAAACAGATTCTAAACCATCACGTATCCCAGTAATTGAAAAATGTTCCACTTCCTCTACATACATAAACTTATATGACAATGTTGCTTCAAATCCACATTTAGAGGATTCTTCCCTAGATAAATTTTTCGATTACAAAAATGATACCGGACGCTTTGAAAAAGCATTTTTTTCTCCAGAATATGAATCAGGAGAAGTCCTTCTACATCCAGAATATGTAGGCATGAAACTCCATATGAGTGAGTCTGAAAACGGACGTGATTTTTTTGATATACTTACGACACCTAATAACTCTTTATACGATGTGTCAAACGAAAAAAAAGACTATATTAATTCTGAAGAGTATGAAGAAAATTGCAAAAGAATTGAGAAAATACAAACCGCTCTTTTCTCTAGAGCAAAATTTATCTCTGAAGAAATGGATTCTCTTGAAAATGAAATGTTATATTATTCCACAATAAAAGATTTAATTGAAAAGACATTTCCTTGTCTCCAAAAAAATTTAGAAAAAGCAACAAGTAGCTGTAAAGATTATGAAAATATAACTGTAGACAATAATGCAAAATTGGGAAAGAAGATATTTAATAACTACGAAGTAACTTTAAAAAAAGTATTTAATGATAATAAAAATATTTATCCAGACAAAAAAATCGCCGAAATTGCTTTTCAAGATGAAAAATTTCGAGCTAGACAGTTTTATACACCACTATTTAAGTCTCTAGAGGTTGCTCATGAAAACGGAGAAAAATCCAAAAACTGTAAAGAACAGCTAGAAAAATATAAACTTTTTTTTAACGAGTATAATGGATTATATAATAGTTTTAATATTTTGGATAATACTAATATTAATAGCAGAATACAGGAAGTTACTAAAACAATATCTGATTTAGATTCTTATTTTAAAACTACCTTTAATTCTTTCAAAAAACTACAACGCCCTATACGAAAAAAACCGCCAAAAAGTTTTTTGGATAGCGAGTATTATAAAAATCTCCGACGTAATAAACAAATTAGAAAACGACAAAATCACACTGGAAGCTTACAACGATTCCATAAGTAATAAAAAAGCCTTCTTGCGGAAAAAATCTTTCTCTCCGCAAGAAGGTTATTTTAATTACTCAAAATATTAATAGTTCTTTGAATTGTCTTAAAGGCCTCATAGTCATAGCGTTCCACCGCCTCAATTACTATTACATCTGCAGCCTTGATGTCATCGTGAATACTCTTCATATTATCGCGATGGCAGAAGGTACAGTTGGTAAAATCCTTGGCTAAGTACGGCATCATATTTACTCTAAAGCTGTCGCCTATGAGGCAAAGCCTCCTATCATTCATGCCGTCACTTGTGGTTCGATCTACCTTGGCCTCAACGTCTAATCCGTTAACCGTCACGTTTGGTCGATAGTCTACTGTTGGCTCCACATCGTCATGAGTAACCATGTTGTCAGGAATACCCATATATGTATAAAGCTCGTATTTGTCAGCGTCCTGCTGTCCTACCACCCAATCCATTGGATTTGTCTGCTCGACTCCCATGGCTGCATATAATGCGTTTGTTCCAAACAAAGCGCCTATATGATTCCAGTGGCTATCGTACTTGTAGTATGTCTGTACTATACCTGACGCATACAAGGACTCCGTAAGTGGATATATAAAAGGTGTTCTGCAGTTTTCAGCCATGTAGCTGTGTAGCTGCTGCTCACGTTTATACGTATTTACGATTTCCACCGTAGGCATGTACTTGGAATAAATCTGCGATTTGTTTGGTGCTATATAAACAAATAGCTGCTTTCCCTGGGCATCACAAATATCCTGAAGTTGATTGAGCTTTCCTGCAAAATTCTGCAGCTGTTCATCATTTAACAAATTGGTGCCCTGATAGCATTCTATTTCATTCTCGCCATATAGGAATAGCCAACCATCTCTAGCAATGATTACATCCTCATAGGTCTGCAATGGAAAATAATCATCTGGCAGCTGTTCCTGGGCAGCCTCCTCAACTGGGTCTGCCACCTCTCCCGGTACTATCGGCTTGTTTCTAGCTGCATCCTCATTTTCCTTGTCATCCTTAGCACTATAAATCTTTTGACCAACAAAAGATGCAGCTAGTTGATACTTGTCTTCAACCGCATCATTTATATATTTGTACCAAGAAATCAATGTATATCTGAATGGTATTCTATCATCTACAAACTCCGAAACACTCTCACCGGTGTTTAACAGATTGTCCCACTGAATTGTCTTCATGTTTCGCTTTTCTGTCTCAACCACCGAAAGCTTTTTAAAGGTCTTTGGCATAGCTATTCCAAAGACCGCCCCTAAAACCCAGGGGGAAACAAGAACGATGATAAATACCAATATCATAATTCGATTTTTAAAATTGGTAAAATTCATTTGTCTCCTTTAAAACTGATAATAAATAAATGGATTATAAGTTCCGTTTACAAGGAATAGTAGACTGAGTGCCAAAAGCACTAGCGCAACTAAACCATTATTTCTAATAAATTTCCACTTGATGTGAGCCTGGAAAAAACCTGCAAATATAACTGCTAAAAATAACGCAATTACGTTTAAACCGGACAATTGATTTATGAGGTTTAATAGATTAATTCCTCCTGTAAACATTCTTGCAATGTAGCGCCCAGCCTCCATAATAGTTTCAGCTCTAAACACTACCCAAAGCAATGTCACAACTGTAAAAATCAAGAATCTGTTCAAAAATTTAAGTGGATTCTTTTCAAGAATTTTCCCAAACCAAATTCTTTCAAATATCAAAAGAAGTCCGTACACAAGGCCCCAAACTAAAAATGTCCAGTTTGCCCCGTGCCAGATACCTGTCAGTAAGAACACAATAAAAATATTAAAGCAGTTTCTCGCCATAGAGCATCTGCTGCCCCCTAGAGGAATGTAAACATAATCTCTAAACCATGTTGATAGAGAAATATGCCAACGTCTCCAGAATTCTTTGATTGAATCAGCTCTATATGGGAAATTAAAGTTTTCCTTAAAGTTGAATCCAAACATCTTGCCAAGTCCAATGGCCATGTCTGAATAACCGCTAAAATCATAATAAATCTGGAAGGTGTAGCAAATCGCACCAAGCCACGCTGTAGACGAATCTAATGTCTTTAAATCCATCGCCCATATGGTATCTACTGTGGATGCCAAGGTGTTGGCAATCAGCACCTTTTTTCCAAGACCAAAGCAAAATCGCTTGATACCATCTACAAAATCTTCTCCACCTGGATTGCGGTCAGTGAGCTGCTCTGCAATATCCTTGTAGTGAACGATTGGTCCTGCAATCAGCTGTGGAAAGCATGATATATAAAGAGCAAAAAATAGTAGATTGCTCTGGATTTCCACCTGATCCCTATATACATCTATTACATAGGACAGGGCCTGAAATGTAAAAAAAGATATACCAACAGGAAGCACTATCTGCTCAATTCCAAGCGCCCCTGTTCCTACTCCAGAGAAAATCCCATGGGCCTTCTGGCTGATGGACAATTTGTCTCCGTAAAAAATGTTTTCAATTATTGCAATAAATAGATTGAAATATTTGAAGAAGAACAGCAGGCCTATATCACTGATAATTGCACCGATTAGACCAATTCTTCTAACGATAATTCCATGTCTTCCTTTGGCACATATAAATCCTGCACCCCAGTTGATGAGAATCACTAGAGATATTAACAGCAGATATTTAACACCACCAAAGGCATAAAAAATTAAACTAAAAACTAAAAGTATGTAATTTGATAAAGAAATTTTGCGTTTAATTCCTCCACCTGCAAGCTTTGGAATACCGTAGTATGCCAAAAGGCAAAGTGGCAGAAAAATAGTGCAAAATATTATTGAACTAAAAACCACGTTATTCCCCCTCAGGATTCTTTACTATAAACTTTCTAACTAAATGTTTATCCTTTACCGCATTTACGATAACGTTGCACATCAATGCTCCCACAAAAGTAATAGCAACACAAGCAATTACCTTAACCACAAAGGTTTCCTTTGGCAACAATTCCTGAACTAAACGAATACTGTAAAATTGATTGAGATAGATAAGCAAGCTTGCCTTTCCCAATTTTCCAAAAATTGGATTATCAAACACCTCATGAACAGGATTGATATTTGAAAATGTAAGTATTACCGCTATCCACATTACAAAAATTACTGGAAAACTATATTTAACATCCATCTCTGTGCAGGAATAAATAAATACCAATATGTAACAAATCACCTCCACAAAAGCCAACAACCTCTTGCCCGCCTTGGTGAACTGATACTGATTAATACGCCTTGTTAAACTATAAGTGGTGCATCCCAATGCCATTTCTGACAAGCCTCTTAAAAAGCACTTGTAGAACATTCCTGTCCAGCCGTCTATTCCAGCTATCCCATCGTACTCGTGAGCCATGTAGCCTAGTATAAACAGCGCCAACATTGGGCAAACTATCTTAACAAACACATCGTAATGCTTCCTCAAGAAATAATAGAATAAGAAGGTAACCATAAGCCATACGTCCAAATACCATGTGAGCTTGTTTACCCATGTGCTATCAAAGCCAAATACCTGTAGAAAGAAAATAGAAGCCCAAGAATCAACCACATATTGGAATCTTGCAAGAGCTGTCTTTTCCAAAAAATACGCATTTGCGATAATTGTTATTATTATGGCGAATAAATGATATGGAAAAATATTCCAAAACTTTTTCTTCATCATCAGTGCTGTCTCTGAACCTATTGGCAAGCTCTCATCATCCTGCTTAAAAAAAGCACTTGCCGCAAGTAAATAGCCTGACACTAAAAAGAAAAACTCAACACCTATGTAGCCTCTAGCAAAAAAATTAAGCCCAGAATTTCCTAACTCAAGGACCTCCCCTTCTTCAATAAAGCGTTTATGAATATGAAAAAATAATATTCCCAAAGCAAAAACAAAACGCAATAATTCTACTCGTCCATTTTTCTTTGATGTAGTCATTA
>JAEEGJ010014010.1_pt1 | contig 19202 bp, 15 predicted proteins | sample 8958761 | NCBI WGS metagenome assembly JAEEGJ01 (sample SAMN16246546, study PRJNA631951) | gut metagenome | biome: gut microbiome; feature: rumen; material: RS-attached | host: Bos | place: Iran: Karaj | collected 2018-10 | reverse complement strand
CGAACCTATGGCACTTTTCTCCGTAGTAATCACCGTAGTTTTCTCCGTAGCGGGTTTATTGCCACATCCTGCATGAATAGGGATATGAATCAGGAAGGTCAAGCGGTCTTCGGTAGTCTCAAAGGTGGCACGGAGAGAACCATTATCAGCAAGTTTCTCTTGGATGGTGGGTACACCTGTAGAGCGGCCTTCTGTCAGATCCAATTCCTTCAAAAAGTCTCCAAGACGGCGATTCCTATAACGGCGGCTCTTCAAGATGTCACCTTTCTCAATGGCCGACATAGGAATACTTCGGTCAGGCCCAGGACAGTTCAGTATGGATATTCCTTCAGGCTCAATGGTAATCTCCACGGGTTCGTGTTGGGCATAATCTCTGTGATAAAGAGAGTTGACCACAGCCTCCTCCAGCGCATCGTAAGGATAGTTCCAGTAGCGGTTGGCTTCTTGCTTGCCAGAAACCTTCTCCACTGTTTCATAGAGAATATTGGTGCTGAAAAAGTCCATGGTCTGCTTAATAATCTGCGGTATGCTGCCCTTGAATGTCTTTTCTGTAAAGTTCTGAGGATTCTTCACCTTCCCATCAGGGAACACCACAATCTCCACCTGGGTATATGGGAAGAACTTCTCCGGATGCTCGCAAAACATCATCGCCGCCACATTTTTAATCATGCGGTTCTCAGTCGGGCCGGCCATCAGTTCCATCTGCTCCAAGGTCTCCACCAAAGGCTGTGTGAATAGCGAAGCCTCCAGTTTGCTTCCTATCGTAGCAAGATAGTCCCTCAGCAGCACCATCGAAATGTCGCTCATGGCGATGTTCGGATTGGGCCGTTCGTCAAAAGGCACGCGGTTAGCCATGTCTCTCAATTCGTCCAGTACCTTGCCCTTGGCAATGATACTGCTCGAACCGCTGCGAACATAATACCTCATCTGCTTCACCTTGGCCTGTACATCCATAGGTATCGCATACGGACGGTTCACGCCCGATGGTGCCCAAATCACCAGAACCTGTTGCCCATCAACTTCTTCCACCGAAGTTCTTGGCAAATAGTACGGGTCGAACATGTTGTTGAACCCCACCATCTGTTTCAAGATGCCGTCTACCTCTTCGATGTTAATCCCTGCTACTGGCCGCTTGGCGAGTCCGTTGTCATATTGCTCCACGCCCACAAGGATGTAGCCGCCTCCGAGGTTATCAAAGTCGTTGGCAAATGCACAGATACTGTGATAGATGTCTGCAGGGTTCCAGCCCTTCTTAAACTCTATCCTGTTTCCTTCGATCTTTCGCTTATTCAGCAGATCTTCTATGTTAATCGGTAGTGCCATATATTCTTATAACGTTTTTATCTCGTTTTTATTTCGCTTCACCCAAGTCCTTCCCAAGCTCTTGCAATACTCATGAGTAAGCCTAGAAGCAACTTAGGAGCAGCCTGCAAGCAGCCAGGACTATGGCTAAAGCATGCTTTCATTGTCTTTATCTTATATCTACCGAGCCATCGTCATTGGAATGTAGCATACCAGACTGCTCAGCCAGCTCTAAATCACGAAGCGTATCCAAGACAGATTTGCCTGTACGCTCGGCCATATTGCGGGCGAGGAAAATCTTATTCTGACTATTTCCCCAACTACATTTCTCTTTCCAGAGGTTTTCTTGTACTTCCCAAGGTTTGTATGCCATATCTGTTCCGTTTTTAGATTAATCCCATCCTTCTTCGTCGTTATTCTCCATATAGCGGCTCATTCCGTTATCGTCCATATCATCCTCAGATGCAGGGTCGAAGCCACGCATGTTATCATGGTTCGATTTAAGAGAGCGTGATGAGGAGGCGGAAGAAGAGCTGATGGGCTTAGATTGCTTCTCTTCTACAGTAGGCATCTCCTTCTGTTTCGAGGATGCAACGGTATCAGGCTTCGTTTGTTCAACATCAGCTTGGTTGTCAAAGACAACTGACTCCGTCTGGCGCGTCTTATTATCGCATGCCATCAACACCACCACAGACATGATAACAATAATTATCTTCTTCATAGCCCCTGCATTTTACTGCCCAAATTCTTAAAGAACCCAAAGTCCGCATCCACTAAAGCCCTTCGGTCTAATCCTAAGTTACGCTTTTCGCACGATGTTTCCGATACAAGACAGCAGGAGAAACAAGCGGCCAAGTTCAATTGATCCTCATTTTCCCAACATAATGGGTCAGAAGAACATTCCTTAGCATTGTTTATAGCAGATTTTATTATTCTATCAATGAGACGTGGTTGACCTTGCCATACCAATCCACCCATGCTTCCTTCTGCACCATCTGCCGTATAAATCAATACACCACACATTCTGTCAGAATAATAGAGTCTCTCCTGAAGGCTTGCTGTAGGATAGCCGCACGAAAACTCCAGCTCTTTCATTATAATATGAGAGAACGTATGCAAGAGATAGAACTTCGATGCTCCATATTGCTCCATTTCAGCTTTCAGATCTTTACCAATCTCTCCTTCTGGCTGATTATACCGAGTCTTGAATAATACCGAATGGTCTGTAGTCCACTTCTCAACAGCATCCATATTGAATTCAAAGAATAAACCTTCACCTAAACTTTGATTGGCGGGTAGAGAATATACTTTCTCCACGGGTTCATTATATATCCTTTGCCCTTCATTCCTGACAACCGCACCGTCAACCCTCAGAGGAACAGGCATCGAAACTCTACTGAATCCAAGCTGAGTCAACGTCATAGCCAGTGTATCTACTTGCTGTATCTTCTTGAAATAAGGCTTCAGATCTGGAGGCAAATCAATATCCTTGAATTCAAGATTAGGTATCTGAGGAATAGACTCGGAATAATTTGAAAATACCCTATATTCATCATGGCGATACTGTTCGTGAGAATCTTTAGGAATCTCCTTAACCGCCAGGAAGCGATTCTTTATTATCTCCGCCTGCTCCTGAGTTATGTCAATCTCACTATCGTAAGCCTTCTCCACAATATCCATTTGCTCCATATAGGCTTCTTTTGTGAGCCCTGCGTGACGTTCCAAAGCCTTGGGGTACCACCTGTTATTAAGCAAATCTAATACCTTCTGCAGCTGTGGAGCCAACACAGCATCGGGCAGATACTTTGGTGGAATATAAAGGCTACTAAAAGAGTCCGCATAATACACACTATTACTCGTCACCAAAGCCATTTGCATCACACTTCTTGGTTTATCCGGTTTGCCTGCATTCCTACATGGCTCATCCGACTTTGTGCCAAATCCATTCCAAGGAGTATCACCCTTACAGAAAGGGTGGATATTCATGATACCTTCAAGGCTATATGACTTGCCGCATTTTTTACATTTTAATGTACCCCAGCTTTCAGAGTTGTTACGGTTTTCTATCCATTGTAATTCATGATGTCCTCCACGTTCACAATCTTTACACGGATAATCAAACAGTTCAAATCCTGAAGGATCATTCATGGCATCTTTCTTTCCATCTAATCCAGCGCAAAACAATTCATACCAAGGAATGTCAGATATATGACCATTTTTGCAAATCAGCAGAATTGGAATTTGCACAAGTGTGTCATAAACATCCCTCAATTGATTGTTATCTTTGAAAGACCTATGAGTGTTATTGTAGGGGTCTCTTGGGGGAGCAAAATATTGAAGCTTTGTGTCTCCTGTTTTTTGTTTCCATAAGCTTTCCCATTCTTGTAAAGGCTTGAATAACTTTTCCTTTCTACTATAGAACCATCTTGGGAAATGAATGGCGGGTATAAAGAAGTGGTCAGCCCTTAACTCATGACCAGTAGTCTCCTTGCAACGGAGATATAGGGGGTGTTTCTTCTCCTTAGGGAAATTCCAATTATCCAACGATAGATGTGGTACATCTATTAGATATTTCAATTTGGGGATTCCTTGTGAATCCTTTAAAAACTCAACAAAACGTGGATCATTTATTATATCTACGCCTGCCGCTTTAGAAATAGTCTCAGGATCACTTTCTCCAAAATTTTCAATGTGTTTATTGACATCCTTTACAAACCCCCAATATGAAACGGATTTAGGCATTATGAAGAAGCCCGCTTTGGTTGTAATTATTGAACCAACTCCTGCGTTGGAGGATAGTACTTTATATTTTCCTATCCCCTGATTATATTGTAAGTCTTTTTGTATTTCCATATCAATTGTCCTTTACATTTAACACTGCTTCTGATTCAACTGTTCGAAGTGACATCGGAACAGCCCACATATTTTCTGATTCATCGTCAAGATATGCATCTAATGCAAGGAACAAGTCCTTCCATTTTGTCTTTTGACGAGGATTAGAATTGAGATAGTCGGAACCAGAGTATCTAAGGGTATACTCATCCCGTTGCTGATTATTAACAGATTCCTGCCATTTAGCCAAGGCTTCTTCTATGAATAACTCGATATGATTTTCTAGTTCTTCTGTTAGTAATTCCTTCAATTCTTTAGATAACACTTGCGTTCTCTCTAAACGGTGACGAAAATACACGTACATCTCTTGCTTTATCTGTTGCTGCATAGAAACGGATAACGATGCGGCGTTTTCTGCATTAGCTAACTTTTCATAATAATGACGAATAATGGTGGCATTATATAATGGCATATATTTCCCCACTGATTTCTTTGAAAAAGGAGTAATCGAAATTGGCTCTACGTAATAATACAATTTCTCATGAAATTCCTTAAATCGCTCAAAATGTGACAAATCCCTTGCTCTGAAAGGATTGTGTAAAGTTACCACAAGTCCTAATTTGTTTCGAGCAACGCGACTACTGGCCTGAATATATTCTGCAATATTACGAGGCATAGAGTTCATAATAATTGTATTAAATCTATCGACATCCAAGCCAACAGAAATCATGTTTGTTGCTAAGATTAAATCCGGTGGAGTAATCCCATGATTCCATTCGGTACCAGTTCCATTTTTATATGGTAGCCTTTTATCTGCGTCCCAATGTCTTCCAACTTTTTCCAATTCATTTACTACTTCTGCACCAGAAAGTCTACCTGTAAGTTCTGACTTGCTGAATGAAGAATCGTAACCATATAGGCATTCTAGTTTATTGCTATTGCGCAGAACGCGCTTAAATAGTCGCCTTGTATATTTCGTAAACTCTGTATAAAATTGGGCATCTGTTTTTCCAACTTCCTTAAGACTATTGAAGTAATCAATAATTGAATGGTAAAAGTCCATTGCTTCTTTTACCTTTTTGTCTGTCAGACGACCGGCATATTCTTGTTCAAACAGTGCACGATGCACAAACATCATAGTAACCAATCGCATTTGAGTGGTCATATGAGTTCTTCCTGTAGGAAATATACCAATGTATCTCCTCTTAGAAACATATTTTACTTCGCCATTATCTTCTTTCCTTTGATAAAAAGAGAAGAATGAATCATCATAATCAATGCCTGGTTTCGGGAAAATGTTTACATCCCTGTCATAAAGCGCTCGGATTTGCAATTCTGTGTTGCGGGTCGTCGCAGTAGATGAAATGATTTTAGGACGTATAATCAATCCCGTACTACTCTTATATGAACAAAGTTGGTCAATTGCACATTCAAATAGGCTGACAGCAGACCCAAGAGGTCCAAGTAAAAGATGCAACTCGTCCTGTATAATTAGCGATGGTGGTAATGTATTCATTCCACCTTTGCCAAAAAGTCTTCTTGAATCTTGCTTTTCTTTTGATGTCGATACTTTATGACCGAGTGCAGCAAACTTATCCACGGTTCCAAAAAGCAAAGTGGGAGGATCCTGATAAATGTAATCATCACATAGTTTTACAGGAAGCTCGTCGGAGAAAGTACAGTCAATATTATCACATCTAAAGATAATCTTTGGGTCTGAAACGGTTCCTTTGTTTTGGTATTTTAAGGGCTTTCCGCAGCAAGGACATTTATCCAAAGGAATCTTTGACTCACGACGCCTTCCGGAATCATCTATAATGTTCCATTTTTGGCACTCTTCTGAGAGGGATTTCGCATTATTGGGAAGCGAATCTTCACCGACAAAAAGGCCTATTGAAATAGGCTCATTTCCTAAGTCATATTGATTCCAACGACGTAGCTGCTCTAATGATAATATTAATCGCATAGCACGCTGGAATTGTTGGGTGGCGAGGAGTCTAAGGGTATATCTCATAACCGCAGTTGTACCTCCTCCACACTCAGGGAATTGTCTGCGTCGATTAATAATAGTCAATGCAATGATTCCCAAATATGCCTCTGTTTTACCCCCACCTGTTGGGAACCAAACCAAATCAACAATCTCGTTCCTACTTTTCCATTCAGGGTCATTGTCTCTCTGAATAATGCCATCAAGATTAAGTAATATGAATGCCAACTGAAATGGACGCCATGCAGCTGGCTTGTTATCGAATAATCTATCAGTGGCCTTATTTTTATAGAAATCAAAATTAATCTCGTCGTTTGTTGATTTTTTGCTATGCCACAATTGAATAAACATTGCTGAATTCATCAGGCGAAACGACATCATGTTTAATGGGTTGTTCTCTAAAATCTTAACAACATTTTCTAACATCCTATCGCAATCCAACTGGCAACTGTCGAGGTTTTTGTATCCTATTCTGTTGTCACTGTTGTCGGTTTTTAAAACTTCTCTCTGCTTATCAATCCATGATTGATATTTTCCAATAAATTCTTTTAGTTGAAGTGTTATTTCATCATCAGTTGCATCAGAAAAAAGGGATAACCACTTAAATTCAAGAGCATGAGAATCCTTTAATAGAGGTTCTGGAACACGAACGCCATCTTCTTCAACATAAGTGTATTTGTCGCGAGGAATGGACTCTACATCCGGTGTTTCATATGAAGGAATAAATTCTGAACGAACCCACTTCTCATTATCAGTGATTTTCCATTCTACAGAACAGAGATGCCCAACAGCATAGTCTTTGATTGATCTATAAAGGTAATTCAGATGCTCTACATCTTCTTGCTGATTATCATTCCCTTTTTCTTGATACGCAGTCAACAAATCACTTTCAACTTTAATCTGGACTCCAAAGAAGCATCTGTCGTTTACTTCTTTCGTGACAATGGAATAATAATGCCCTGTGTTTTTATATTGTTCAGGTTTTTTTTTGTCTTCTATGATTATATTATGATTAGCATCTTCTTTTATATGAACAGAACTGTTTTCAAGCTGTACTTTCAAATACAACTTATTTGTAGATACATTAGTCAATCTGGTAATTTGAAGCCATATAGATAATTTTAAATCTTTGTCATCTTCGTCAGAATCGAAAAGAATATTTAAATTCTTGTATTTGTCTTCTCGTGGTGAATAGATGACTTTATTCCCCATCTTATTAAAATCAATACCAGTAAGATCGATTGTTTTATTAAATGTTCGGGACTGCCAAAAACCGAAAGATTTAGTATTGCAGATATTCATTGCATCTTCCAAATATGAAAGATAAGTCTCATAACGCTCTACCTCTGTTATCCTTTTGTCAACAGTTTGCCTTTCATTATCAGTTAAATAAGTATCCTTAAAATACTTTATTTTTCGCCAAAGACGTTCCTTGTATGATTTTAGATAACGATAATTTTCGCCAATTTTTTCATATTCTTCATCAAGTGAGTTGTCTGGTAAGATGGCAACCTTTCTACATAATTCTTTGTTAATCGTTAGAAGAGTTTCTTTTACAGTACCTATTTCATTCGTTATGTCTTTTGCAAGATGTATTCCTCCATTTATTATAGAGAAAAACATACTTAAACGCGACTTATAAGAGTCAAAGAATGAAGAAAAGCCTATTTCGTCATCAACCTTTACCACTACTTTACGACAATCTTCTTTCGATATTTTCTTGTAATACCGCCCAGAAATAGTAATTGATAGATCAGAAGAGGTAATAGGTTCCCCTTTCTTGTCCAGACAACATGAAATTCCTATAGTATTTGGAAAACGTTGACTTAATGAGTATAAATCTTCTTCATCTGTCCCTAATCGATTAACTCTTTCGTCTAATTCTTCACTGCTATTATCATCTTGTGATTCTTGATATGAAGAATCGCTATCCAAGTCAGGGTCAATACCTTGACTATGTATTTTTTCTTGGGTTACAGTCTTGTCAATACACCTCCTTTGTGGAAATAGTACTGCGGTACTATACAAAGAACCTGGAGTGGTATTGATAACTTCTTCATTCTCTCTACCATTCTCTTTGTCACCAAGGCAATAGAAATGTCCATTACAAGCGCCTGGACCTTCCATCTGTTGCCTAATGAATTTTACTAAGGAGTCACGCTTTGTCTGAATCATATTCGAGTTTTTTTACTTTTTTCATATTAATTTCAAGAAGCTGAATCAGGATATTAATATCTGATACAGTATTGATATCAAGTAGCGTAAGAATTTCTGAGTGCTCTTCATACATTTCCTCAAACAATTCTTCGCTTACACTTGATACTGTTAAAATAGCCTGAAGAAGAGACTCTATTTGACTATTTAATAGCCTTGTATTGTTATTTCTAAGTAGTTTCTTTGTCAAAATTACTCTGTGATATGGAGATCCCAAATTGAAACCAAGAAAAGACAATAAGCTATTTTGGCTTTTCCGACTACGAGGTAAAATCATTGGATAGTCAAAATCGAACCATTTCTCAAATCCTCGTAAGGATATCTCCTTGTTGTTCGGGAATATAGCGGTATACGTTGCCTCAACGCCTAGCTCTTCCACTTTTCTTTTAAGGAGATATTTCCATAGTTCAACATTAGAATTAATCTGATTTTCCGTAAGACCATATGTTGGGTTACGACGAATATAACCTTCTGATTTTAAGTTGTTATCAGTCTTCTTTATCAAATTATCTTTTATTTGGTTGACGAGTTCATCAAGCAATTGAATTTCCATTCCTTCCTCAAAAGGTAGTTCCTTGAGACTTGATATACAATAATGACCACCATTTACGAACAAGACCCTATCTGCAGCTAATCGTCTTGTTTTCCCGTTCTCAAACACAATAGTGCAACGTTCTGCCAAGTATTCACGTGAGTCAGCTTCTGCCTCATCAATATCATGCAGTATATCTGGCATGATAGGCTTGTGCAATACTTTCTTGCTCCAACCGATTTTCTCTTTTCTGAATGAGGAGAATAGAAGTCCATTAAAGTCCTTCTCGTAAAAATGTTTATTCCATTCATAATATCTATTATGAGTAAGCCTATTAATTATGGTTAATCCCCCTTGCCCCTTTTTCAATGGTAGCGGATCAAATGAATTTGGATAGGTTTTATATCTTTCATCTGTATATCTAAATGAATACATCACAACAAAGTCTTCATCCAAGCCATCTCGAAGCTGGTTAAAATCCTTAAGAGCAATTCGTCTATGCTCAGAAGAAAAATACTTTCGGATAGAATCCTTATAAACCTTATTAATTCCAGGAGGGAGAATAAAAGCCACAGAATGGTAATCTTCGACTTGCTCTAATATTCTAAACGCAATCTCTTCGTCCCATAATTGCAAATAATAGTTTAGGAATGGACTTACGATTTCTGGTTGAGAAAAACCTGTTTCGGATTCACATTCTTTTAAAAATATTTTTTGTGTCTCTGGAGAGAAAGCCAATGACAACGCATTTTTTATTTTATAATTATGAGATAGCTCATCAAGATATGAATCAATGTCAGCAGTAAAAATATCACGCTCTGTTGAATCGATAATATACTGAGAACCTAGCCTTTCTCGCTGGAACATATTATCTAGCTCATCTGGTGAAAAAGTAATAAAACCATCAAAATCGTCAAATCGTTTAATTTCACGATTTAAAAGGTTTGAAACTATTGAAGTCTTTACGTTCTCCTTTGCAAAATACAATCTAAATGGACGGTCTGTTATGTAGAACACAAAGCAATTTTTAATACCAGCACCATATTGATTCAATCTTTCAAGTTGATCCAAGTTATACGAGTAAGTTATTTTCCCCCTGTTCTGAGAGTGAAAAATAAAGATGTTTTCAATATTAGGGATATTATCTCGATTCTTTCTAAATACATCCTCAACATCATGAGCGGTCATATTAGATGTCACCAATGCATTATCACCGTTGCACATAATTATATCCGTATATAGCTGGTCAAGCCAAGGATTTTTATCTTGTTTCCTAGTAATAATATCTTTCTCTTGGATTACAAATAACGATTTACTGTCATTATTGTAAGGAAGAGAAGTATCACCAAACAACTTTAAAAATTTCGAATAATAGCTTCTTTCTGCAACTATTTGCCTAAACTGTTTGCTATTTGAAGAGAGTCCCATTGGAAGAGATAATGGTCCCGTTGCCTTCTTTCGAGCCAAGCTCAGGAACTTTTGTGTATTGGTAAATGCTATTTTGTGAATTAAAAACCGGACCAATAGCTCACGTGCCCATTCAGGACTGGTAGGTACATAAATAATTTGATAGTTTATGCCTCCTTCATGTTTTCTATCACAATAATAATCTACAATATTGTTCATGCAACAAAGGAATCTGCGTCCATCTGCCACTTTTGTATGTAGCATCATATCACAAACTGCTGAGAAAAAAAACGTTTCGTGATTGATTAGATTCTGATATTTGTCCTGTGTACCCATAGCTATTGCAAAACTAACAATTGAAGATCCATAATTGCACGAGTCATACCAATATATAATTCCAATATATTTATATCGGTTCGCCCATTAATAACCAAAATCACATGCTTACATTCTAATCCTTTAAAAGCCAGCATTGATGTAAAAGGAATCTCTGAGGTATCTAGACAGATATTTTTAGGGGAGAGTTCCTTTATGCCTTCAATTGTGGCTATTCTATCATATAATTTTTCATTACCAGATGATTGTTCTTTCTTTGTGGTAGAATCGGCCAAGATAACGTAGTCATTCCAATTTTTCGCACCCTCTCTAATCTCTTTCTTTATTTGGTTAATATGTTTTATCAGTTGCTTAGCGCCATCGAAGAAGAACACTTGAGTTGATGAGTAGTTTTCCTTGATGATGCATTGATACAAGTCTTTTACAGAAACTCCATTGAGCAACATTTGAGCAAATGAAACAATCTCTTTATTTGTAGGAACTCGTTTGTTCGTATCCAAAACAAAACGAGCTCCGTTAAGAGCTAATGCATCTGCAATTTCATCTATTTGACGAGATTCGCTATTATAACCTTGTTCTGTATCAAAAAAAACAAGATATCTACCAGTCGAAACACCGTCTTTTGTTATGGAAGCAAAAGCATCAAGAAGATGTATTGCTCCTTTGTCAAGAACATCCTGTGCTTCATCTATAACAATATAATCATAAGGAACAAAATCTTTTAGTTCCCTTACAGCAGAGAATAAAGTTTCAAGTTTCTCATTAGCAGCGCCACTTGTAATATCATCTAAAGACAACTTTGATTGCATGACTTGTGCTTGAAGAGAGAAAACAAATGATGCAAATTGCTCTACAGTGCAATTGGGCAGTCCTGCTTGCCACAATTCATTCTTGATTTTTGATTCAAGCAATTTGTTCCAACACAGATATAATCCCCGAAGAGTATGGTATTTCTCGATATATGCACGCGCAATAGTTGTTTTTCCTGTGCCAGGTCCTCCTTCAATAAAGAGCCGGTCATTTTTCTGCAGACTATTAAACGTGCTCAAATTATCAATGTTCAAGCGCTGTAATATTGTTTCCATCCCCCTTTCGGAATAGACATTTCTACTACGGTCGGCAAAATTATATAGTAAAGATTGAATTGCTATCTCTACATCATGTTCTTGGAGATTTGGTCGACGCCATCCATTCTTATTTTTATCTGTTTCCAATACATCAGCACAGAAATCAGCAAAAGATATAGAAATTTCATTATGTTGTTTTTTTGACCACAACTTGTACCCTAAATCTGTGTTTGGATTTGTACTAGTATGGTCCATTCGAGTGTGAGGGAAAGCACATACAGTGTCGATAAACAACTGTGAGGCACTAATAACTTTGTTGTTTATTAGAGCGTACATATAATCTCTCGCCTGATCAAATGGTGCCCTTTCCATATATGTCCGTTCACGAGAGGCTTCATAATAATATAACCCTTGCTCAATTCCAATTTTTCCACCTTTAACCTCAACTATAACAACACCTTTTTCAGATACCAAAAGAAAATCTATCTGTATCTCATTCTGTTTTTTTACAGAAACTGGTAGTCTTAAGTTATGCCAGAAATGCCACGTATCCTCACTTTTAGAACAATCTGAATATATACGCCGGAACATTTCTATTTCGCCATAGAGGGGACTCCCATCATTTTGGGTTATGATGGACTCTAAGTCACTTTGGGTATTATAGCTTACGTGTGAAATTATTGGCATATTTCTCTGTTTTTAGGTTACTCCCAAAGTTTTGGGTCTTTTAGGTCTGTCATTTTAAAGTTAAACATTTCGAGTAGTTCCTCACGATGCTCGGAGAACATATCCAAAACATCAAGGAAAGTCTGTAGAGGTCTAGAGATTTTTCTCACTTTTCCACGTGAATCTTCTCTATCATAATATCCCGTCTCATAATCCCTTAAGAATTCTTCGTATGGCTTTATCGGCCTTGCAACTTCAAAACCCGTTCCCTGTTCCCAGAATGTTTGGTTGCGATAGGTGTATTCCCAGAACGACATCTTTTTGTAGAAAGCCTGTTGGTTGCACCATCGGGCTATCTGTATGTAGAGATTGGGGATGGGTGAATTGTGATAGTCCTCATGACGCATGATATAACCCACACAACCGTATTGCATAAGTACTCGGATGCGCTGGAAGATTTCCCAAATGTCGCGATAGAACTTTTCCCTGTTGTCCGCTGTCTGCTTGAATCCGCAGAAGAGGTAGAATTTGGTGCCCTTCTTGGGATTATAGTGCTTCCATATCTTCAGTGCCTTCTCAATCTTCGGACGGTCTTTCCAGTTGTCGAAGGCAAAAATAAAGTCACCGTGATATTTGGTGCGTGACAGCATTTCAGCCATCTCCTCGCCATGAGGACTCTCAGCCAACATACGCTCATCAAGGCCCTGACGGAACTGGAAGGGTCGGCCAGTGTCTATCAGCTGTTGCAAACGGGCACGCCACACAGCAGGGTCAGCAGCAAGGAAGTTGTCATCCCACAGATAGATGTAGGGACGTACCAAATGCCCATGTTCATCGCGCTCATCATCGAGGAACCATTCAAGGTCGGAATAGGGGAAGATTCTATCTTCCAACTTGTTGATACAGAACGGACAGTGACGAATGCAGCCACGAGTCAGAAAACCGATGCTGTATTGTTGGTAGTCTTTGTACTTATCACGTTTAAAGCCTTCGGCCACCTTGCGGTCAACAAATGAATCATAAAGATGATAGAAAGGCATTTGACGGGCAAGATCAATACCGTTTTTTTTAGGGCCACCACGATGATTGGTATATTGGTTGAGAAATTCATCGTTCTGCAACTGATTCATATCCTTCTCACGTTCATGCCGATACATATTTACATTCAATTCGTTGGCATAAAACCCAGTGCCTCCTTCTCGAAACTTTCTTTTTTGAGCAACAGTTGCTTTTTCGTAGAATGCAGGCATCTTTGTAAAGGTGAAAACGCGAGAGATATAGATGAGTTTATAGGATGAGATGTCTTCATCTTGGTCAATAATTAGTTTAAAGTCAACACCATTGTCATTGAGAAATCCTGCCAATTTCATCAAGACAAGATTAGGGTGCCGAGTCCCATTGCAAAGCAGGTCAGCATCCACAAGTCCTATCTTGATCTTTTTTACCATTTCTACTTTTTTCGGGTGCAAAGTTACGAATTTTTATTGGATTCTCAATAAAAAGAGGCATGATATACCACCAATTTTAATGGGGAACCACCTTTGGGCGCAAAATCGGCATCTAATCCACCCAATTATAGAACGAGTCGTTCTAAGCAAATAACTAAGGGGAGTTCTGTCAGTCGGACACCGACCGTTACGCGTTACAGCGTTACAATTCGGATTTGACGACAACCGCATCAGGAAAAAGCAAAAAAACTGTCAACCAAAATCAGGAAAAAACAGGAGACCGCTACGCGCTACAGTGCTACAGTTCGGGTTTGGGCTTTGCTAAGCAGCGGGGGAACGGGGGCAGCTTGGTACTCTTGCCGATGGTAATCATGTCCTCATTGGTGGGCTGGCACTACTTTATTGAACCGGTCTTCAATTCGCTGTCGAGGAAGGAAAAGACATAGCGGGGACTTTGGTAGTAAAGACGTGTACAGTCGTCAAGCAGACGCTGGTAGGTGTCAGAATTAATCACGATAGAAAGAGCCTGCTCCATCGAGAGACTTGGCTCTCTTTCCATTAATAGCAAGGCAAGATTCTTTACCATGTCGATGGTCATTTGGTCACGTTCGCTCATATTCGTCTCAATAGTTTTATGGCACGTTCTGTGCCGAAAAAATACTGGATGGTAATGCCTTTCATATAGCGCAAATTATGGACTAGTGTCGGGAGGTCGATAATCTGTGTCTCGTAACGCCATAGTTGTACGCCTACGCGGTCATTAGCGATGGGACCAATGACGATGTCGTAGTCGTGGGCAGGTGCCAAAGCAGGGTTATTACGATTGAGGATAATGAATTTTGCCCACTCCTCGCTGTATGAATCAAAACGAAGCACTCTCATTTCTCCCATGTGCGTTTCATCCACTTCGTATTCTATCACAGTAGGTTTGCCAGTTCCTAATTGGTCAACTTTAGTAGATGCCATTTCCATGGCTTGGTTGTAATCAGCTGAGAGGTAGAACCCTCTTCCGAAATCCTTGTTGGGCTTCGAACGAGATAGGTCAATCTCACTAAATGCCATATTTGTGCCGTGATATAGAATCATACAAGTTCCCCTCCTTTCCGATGGCAGTACTCGCTAATGTCATCTATCATCGACTGGAACGATTGAGTGTGCACATAGCCATAATGTCTGTCGATAAAGTCAATGCCTTGATAACGGCTCAAATAATTGAATGCCTGCTTCAAGGTAAGCCCAAACTGCTGACCAAAGGCTCTGACAAATATTAGCGTCCACTCTATTTTGTCTTGATTGCTATATCCCATGTCTAATCAATTTTCACGTTGCAAAAATACGCATTTTTTCTGGATTGGCAAAATTTAATTAAATGTGTGAATGTGTGAATGCGTGAATGTGTAAGTATACGGGATGCTATTGTAATTCCTTAGTGGCGGTCTTTACCTCGTCGATTATCTGGAGGCAGCGGGGGCGGGACATCTTGGTGTTGGTGCCGACGGCGATGAGGTCTTCATCGGTGGGGAGGCCACGGAAGTTGACGGTGGTGGCGTGTTCGCTGAGGCTCCGGTCGTTGGTGAGGTCGTAGGCGGGTGCGAGTTCCCAGTGACCGTCACAGAAAAGGAAACTGAAGTTGCGTGCGTGGTCGTCGTAATTGTGGGCATAGTGGTTGAAGACCATGCGCCGGAACTGCTGTTCTACTGCCTCGGGCGACTGGGTAAGGTAGCCTGTCAGCTGCAACAGGCTATGGTAGTCCATCTTAGGCGGTGTTATGGGCTCGTTGAGCAGTCCGCTGGCGGTGGCCATGTGGAGGCGGTTGCCTTGCCCGTCGATGTCGAAACGTCGCGTGGCGAAATATTTGCCTTCCATCAACTGGAACTCCGGCACGACAATCCCCGCTTGCTGTGCCAATTCGTTGTAGTGGTATTCCTGCCGTCCAATATCCATGGGATCAAAGGTGTGGCGGAACTTGACAAGCCAATGTCCATCGGCATCATTGTAGAGGCATTTGGGACGTACACCCCCCGAGTTCCCGCTGCCAGCGAGCAACATCTCCGCACCGCTGTCGGTACGCTCTGAAAGCACTTCGATGGCAACAGCCTGCATCTCGTCGAGCGTCAAATTAGAAGGATTGTCGCCGACTTTGCTTTCCGGCACATAGCACAATGCTCCCATGCCAGAACTGCCAACAAGACTCAGCCGCTGCACGGGCGTTAGACTTTCATAGTCAATACCCTCGCGCCGCATTACCTTGCGGAGCAAGTACTCTCCATATCCTCCAGGAAGACTATCCTCAAAGATGCCGAAATTGCCGTTGAAGGGTTGCCACTTGGCAGAGAACAGACCCGCTTTCAAGGGCAGTTGTAAGGGCGAAATGGAGAATCCGTCGCGTAGCCAGTATGGGTCATATTCGAACTGGCAGCATGAATGGTTTCCCATAGTCAAAGTACCCACCCTTTGGCCGTGATACATCACACTGACACTCATTATATTCTTAATCATACGCCTCGCTTTCTGTTTTTGTTTTTGTTAATCTCCAACAGTTCTTCCATCGTGTCGTATTTGGGTTCGGCAAGCAACTGCATCAGCTCTTCGGAATAGCCGAGGGCTTTTGCCAACTTGACATACGACTCAAGCGAGATGGAGTGCTTCAACTCGAACCGCTGTATGGTGGCTGCCGGCACACCACTCAATGCCGACAGACTCTTGGTGGAAAGCTTTTTTTCCAGCCTTCGAGCCTTTAGATTCTCGGCCATCCGTTGCATTGTGACAGGCAAAGGATATGGGTCAAACATATATCCGTTGTGCATAATGTATTATGTATATCTCTATATATTTACGTATTAAGCATAAAATAATATGCATTAAATATTATGCAAAAATACAAATATTTTCTAATTCGGCAAATAATTATTTGCATTTAGTGGGTTCTATGGATTCTGTATATATGTCGCGTCCCTTCGGGACGCAGGTATCCTGTTGCTTATAATCACCGCACTGCGCAATATACGATGTTGCTCCCTTTCGGTCGCGACACCGTTTATTGCTTGTACGGTGTTATTCATATCTCACCCCGTTGGGGTGATTTATAGAAGTCCCCTTTACATCTTTTCAAGATTATTGCAACAATAGATTTCACATCTTTTCAAGATTATTGTACTTTTTCGAGGGCATTGTTTGGCGAAATTGTCAGTCGGACACCGAGCGCTACGCGCTACAGTGCTACAGTTCGGGTTGGGCTTTGCGGAGCTGGTTGAGGGAATGAGACTGGTGGGAATTCCTGCCGGAAAAGCCTGAAGCTACAGGCGGAAGAGGGATTGGGCGGAGGCGGTGGTGACGGCGGCGACTTCGTCCAGACTGGTGCCGCGCACTTCGGCTATCTTGGCGGCGATAATGGGGATGTATGCGCTCTCGTTGCGCTTGCCCCTATAAGGCACCGGGGCGAGGTAGGGGGCATCGGTCTCGAGCAGGATGCGCTCCAGAGGCACCGCAGCGGCCACCGCAGCCAGCGTGGCGTTCTTGAAGGTTACCACACCGCCTATGCCGATATGGAAACCCATCTCAACAGCGCGGTGCGCCTCCTGCACACTGCCACCGAAGCAGTGCATCACCCCGCTGAAGGTGCCGAAATTCAAGTCGCGCAGCAGGCCGAAGAGCTCGTTATACGCCTTGCGCACATGCAGACACACAGGCAGTCCCAAGTCCCGCGCCCAAAGCATCTGCCTCTTCAGCACCTCGCGCTGCTGCTCGTAGTAGGTCTTGTCCCAATACAAATCAAGTCCTATCTCCCCTACCCCGACATAACCGGCCGCAGGGCTGAACAGTTTCTCCTGCACAATGGCCAGTTCGGGCTCGAAGTCATCCGTCACCGAGGTAGGGTGCAACCCCATCATCTGACGGAAGTACTGTGGGTATTCGGCGGCCAAAGCCTCCTGACGGCTATGGGAGGCGCTGTCGATGCCGGGCAGCAGCATGGTGTCCACCCCAGCGGCAACAGCCCGCTGCACCGCCTCGCGGCGGGCAACGTCGAAAGCTTCGTCATAGAGATGGCAATGCGTGTCAACCATGCTTAATCTTTTGTACCAATTCCGTCATCAGGTCATACACCTCAAGCATCTGCTTATCGTGCGCCAGCAGACGGCGGTGGGCGTCAATGGTCTTGCGGTCGTTGCGGACGGCGGGACCCGTGAGCTGGTAGCGCACATCGCCCCACTGGGCCTTGCGTGCCGTAGTCTGGATAATGGGATAGAGGATTTCAAACGGCACATCCTGCTCACGGCACACCTGCTGCGCAACGGCATAGAGCCCATTGGTGAAGTTGTTTACAAACACAGCGGCAAGATGCAGGTACTGCCTTTGCCCAAGGGAGGTGCGGTAAATATGGGAGGATACCGTACCGGCCAGCGCGGCTATCTCCTCCTCTGCCCTGGGGTCGGAGCCCTCGATGCAGAAAGGAAGCTCGCTGTAGTCCATCGCCGCATCGCGTACAAACGACTGGGGAGCCCACAGCACCCCGTAGCGGCTGCTGCAGTGTTTCAGCACCTCGATGGGTGTGGCGCCCGAGGTGTGGAGCAACAGGGCGTTGCCCAGACGGAGGTCGCCGGCCAATTCAAACAATGCGTCGTCGGGGATTGCCAGGATATAGGCATCGGCGTTGCCCAGCAGTTTGCCCAGGTCGCTGACGGGCTGGGCTTCGACGCGGGCGGCGAGGAGGTTTGCATGGTCGATGTTGCGCGACCACACCTGCTCCACCACATGGCCGCAGCCATAGAAGGCAAGGGCCAGATGGGTTGCCACATTGCCGGATCCTATAAAGGAAATCCTCATGCTTGACTAATATTCGTCTTCCTGGAAAAAGAAGTCCTCTTTGGTGGGATAATCGGGCCAGAGGTCCTCGATGCTGTCATAGGGGTCGCCCTCGTCTTCTATCTCCATCAGGTTCTCGATAACCTCCATCGGTGCTCCCGTACGCTGTGCATAGTCTATCAGTTCATCTTTCGTGGCAGGCCACGGAGCATCTTCCAACTTTGTTGCCAATTCGAGTGTCCAATACATAATTCCTTGTTTTTTTACTCTCTTCTATTAATAACACAACTAACTGAACCAGTTTCTGTTGATAAATTGTATGAAGCGTAAAATGCGTTCAAATTTTTTGCAAAAGTACATATTTTTTCCATTCCTGCAAATAAAAAAAACATTAATATATGTTTAACAGCGAGGAGTGAGTTTTTATGTACCTATTTACAGCGAGTTACGTGCCAGCAGCTCACCCACCGTCCCCTGTGTCCGCTGCAAACCCAATTACACCCAGCCGAAAGGCCGTTCAAGGAACGGCTCTTCGACGGCGTAACCCGGAGAGAAAGGATAATCCCAAATCGGTCATTAGACCGACTTTTCAATCAATCTCGCTTTTA
>JAEEGJ010014009.1_pt1 | contig 19203 bp, 17 predicted proteins | sample 8958761 | NCBI WGS metagenome assembly JAEEGJ01 (sample SAMN16246546, study PRJNA631951) | gut metagenome | biome: gut microbiome; feature: rumen; material: RS-attached | host: Bos | place: Iran: Karaj | collected 2018-10 | reverse complement strand
GCGCCCTGCTCCGCATAGACGGGGACGCCGGGCGCGCGGCCGCCCTGGAGGCCATGGCGCGCGAGGGCATGACCGCCGCGCGGGCGGAGAGCTACGTCGCCTCCCTCTGCGCGCCGAAAAAGCCGAAAAAGCCACGCGTCGTCGTGCGCGACGTGAGGCTCTTTTACAACACCGTCTCGCGCGGGGTCGAGCTGCTCCGCTCCGGCGGAGCGGACGCGACGGTCTCCCGCTCGGAGACGCCGGAGGCCATCGTCGTGACGGTCAGGATAGGAAAAAAGCGCGCCGAAGGCTCCCTTTGCGGGAGGCAGCTCCCGCAGAGCGGGTGAGCGGGCCGTCCTTGTCCCGCGGCGCCCTTATACACATTATATATTTCATATAATTCGACCATACTCCCCTGTCCTCGGGGGAGTATTTTTGTCTCATGTGGGAAAATCTCAAAAAATGGTCGATCACATACTTGACAAAGTCAGCAAAGCGTTTTATTATTAGGAAGCTAACAAATTATAGTGAGCCGTTTGATTATTCGTTTGCTAACAACTTTCAAAGGGGGCTTAGGTCGTGCAGCGTCTGACAGGTCTTATAATCTCTTCTCTGGACAACAGCATAAAGCGCGCTGTCGGCCGCAGGATGCACGTATTCGAGGAGCGCTTCGGCCTTACGCCGACGCAGAACTGGGTCCTCGCCTACATTAACGCCCGCAACGCCGAGAATACCGACGTCTTCCAGCGGGACATCGAGGCGCATTTCAACATCCAGCGCTCGACGGCGACGGGCATCCTTCAGCTCATGGAGAAAAACGGGCTCATATCGCGCGTATCGCTCGATTCCGACGCGCGCATGAAGCGCATAGTCGTTACGCCGAAGGGGCGCGAGGTCTGCGAGATGTCCCGCTCGGCGAAGGACGAGATGGAGGCGGAGCTCCTCAGCGGCATATCCCCCGAGGATCTGGCCGTCTTCCTGCGCGTATGCGAGACGATGGGCGAGAACGCGAACAACATCTGTTAATCATTTATCTTCTATATGGTAAGAGGTGGTTTCCGTTGACAAACGCTTTTAACGCCGCGCGCCGCCGGACCGAAAGGGCCGTGCGCGCAAAGAAGAAGGGAGGGACGTGACGCGATGAAACCGAGAAATCAGGGGCCGAAGCTCTGCATACTGTTTGCGTGCCTGATCGTCGCGGCGGCTCTCATCTTCTGCTGGATCAAATTCGCGTTCAGGCCATTCACGGCTCTGTTCTCCGGCATCTCCGCCGGCGCCCAGCTCGGCAACATCATCTTCGTCGTAGTCATCGCGGTCATAGCCGTGCTCGCGATAGTCATCGCGATAAGGAGCTGCCGCAGGTACAACGAGCGCACGGGCTCCGAGTCCATCCTCGGCAGCACGATGATAGGCCGTCTGGCGAGCTCCTTCCGCGAATACAAGAAGTACGTCTACCTGACCCCGCTGTGCGTCATCCTCGAATCCATCATGGATACGCTCATCCCCCTGCTGACGGGCATACTCATCGACCAGGGCATCAAGAACATGGATATGCCCTTCATCATCAGGATAGGCCTCGTCCTGCTGGGCTGCGCGGTCGTGAGCCTCGGGCTCGGCATGCTGACGGGCGTCTTCTCCGCGCGCTGCTCCGCCGGCTACGCGGCCAACCTGCGCCACGACCTCTTCTACAAGGCGCAGACCTACTCCTTCGCTAACATCGACAAATTCTCGACCGGCTCCATCGTGACGAGGCTGACGACCGACGTCGGCAACGTGCAGATGGCCTTCATGGCGGCCATACGTGTCGCCGTGCGCTGCCCGGTCATGCTCATCCTCGCGCTGATGATGAGCTTCTCGATAAACGCCGAGCTCAGCTACGTCTTCCTCGGCGCGATCCCCATCCTCGGCGTCGGCCTTTTCATCATAATGAAATACTCGCGCCCGGTCTTTAGAAAGGTCTTCAAGATGTTCGACCGCCTGAACACCACCGTTCAGGAGAACGTCCGCGGCGTGCGCGTTGTCAAGAGCTTCGTGCGTCAGGATTATGAGAAGGAGAAGTTCGGCAAGAACGTCGACGACATCTTCTACGGCTTCCGCAAGGCCGAGCGTATCCTCGCCTTCAACCGCCCGCTGATGCAGTTTTGCATGTACGGCAGCAAGCTGCTCGTCTGCTGGCTCGGCGCCCAGCTCATCATAGAGTCCGGCCAGACGGCCATGTCGACCGGCCAGCTCTCGGCGCTGCTGACCTACACTCTGCAGATACTCATGTCCCTCATGATGCTCTCGCAGATATTCGTCATGCTGACGATGTCCCGCGCCTCGATGGACCGTGTCGACGAGATGCTCCTCGAGGAGCCCACCATAACCGACCCCGAAGACCCCGTCACGGAGGTCAGGGACGGCTCCGTCTCCTTCAAGGACGTCGTCTTCGCCTACAGCAAGCACGGCGACAAGCCCGTCCTCGATCATGTCAACATCGACATAAAGAGCGGCGAGACGATTGGCATCATAGGCGGCACCGGCTCGAGCAAATCGAGCCTCGTTTCCCTCATCCCGCGCCTTTACGACGTCATCGGCGGCTCGGTCGAGGTCGGCGGAGTGGACGTGCGCGACTATGACATCGAGTCCCTGCGCGGCGCCGTCGCCATGGTCCTGCAGAAAAACGAGCTCTTCTCCGGCACGATACGCGAGAACCTCCTCTGGGGCAATCCGGACGCGACCGACGAGGAGATCCGCCACTGCTGCCACATCGCCGACGCAGACCGCTTCATCCTCGAGCGGCCCGACGGCTACGACACCTTCATCGAGCAGAGCGGCACGAACGTATCCGGTGGCCAGAAGCAGAGGATATGCATCGCGCGCGCCCTGCTGAAAAAGCCCAAGATACTCATCCTCGACGACTCCACCAGCGCCGTCGACACGGAGACGGACGCGAAGATCCGCGCAGGGCTGAAAAATTACATGCCCGAGACGACAAAGTTCATCATCGCCCAGCGCATCTCCTCCGTCCAGGATTCCGACAGGATCATCGTCCTCGACGAGGGCCGCGTGACGGCCTTCGGCACCCACGACGAGCTGATGAAGTCCAGCGACATATACAGAGAAGTCTACTGGTCCCAGCAGAAGGGAGGCGAGCGTCTTGAAGCGTAACTTCGCATATTCGCCCCCGGGCGGCGGGCGGCACGCCCCGCGCGGTCCCCGCGAGAAGATAACCATGAAGAGCGTCAAGACCCTCGGCCGCGTGCTGGGCATGCTCTTCAAGGAATACTGGTTCCTCCTGCTCATAGTCGGCATAACGACGGTCCTCTCCTCGCTTGCCAACACGCGCGGGTCCATGTTCCTCAAGGAGCTCGTCGACGACTACATAGAGCCCATGATAGGCAACGCCAGCGCCGAGGGCTACGCGAGGCTCCTGCGGGCCATCCTCTATATGGGCCTTATCTACCTCGTCGGCGTGGCGAGCACCTTCCTGCACAACTGGCTGATGATCTCCGTCGGCCAGGGCATGCTGCGCAAGGTCCGCGCCCGCGTCTTCAACAAGCTGCAGACCCTGCCGGTCAAGTACTTCGACCAGCACGGCTACGGCAACATCATGTCCCTGTTCACCAACGACGTCTCGACGCTGCGCCAGCTCATAAGCCAGTCCATCCCGCAGCTCGTGACGAGCATCGTGACGATAGTCATCGTCTTTACGAACATGCTCCGCCTCTCCGGCTGGCTGACGCTCGTCGTCTGCTTCTTCATAGCGCTGATGTTCATCTTCACGGCGCTGCTCGGCGGCAAGAGCGGCCGCTACTACATCAAGCAGCAGGCCTCCCTGGGCGAGCTCAACGGCTATATCGAGGAGACCATCAACGGCCAGAAGGTCGTCAAGGTCTTCTGCCATGAGGACAAGGCCAAGGCGGACTTCGACGAGAAGAACCAGGAGCTCCGCCGCAACGCGACGCGCGCGAACACCTTCGCCAACGTCGTCATGCCTCTCATGAACAACCTCGGCAACATCCAGTACGTCGTGCTGGCCGTCATCGGCGGCGCGCTCGCCGTTTCCGGCGTGGGCGGCATGACGATAGGCACGATCATCGCCTTCCTCCAGCTCTCGAGGAACTTCTCGATGCCCGTCTCGCAGGTCTCCGAGCAGGTCAACCACATCGTGCTCGCCATGGCCGGAGCCGACCGCCTCTTCCAGGTCATCGACGAGACGCCCGAGGACGACGAGGGCACGATCGATCTGGTCAACATCAAGAAGGACACGGGCGACGAGTTCGTCGAGTGCGAGGAGCACACCGGCGCCTGGGCGTGGAAGATCCCCGACGGCAACGGCGGCTTCACCTATAAGCGCCTGCTCGGCGACGTCATCCTGACCGACGTCGACTTCAGCTACGTCGAGGGCAAGCAGGTCCTCTTCGACGTCACCGTCGACGCCGAGCGCGGCGAGAAGGTCGCCTTCGTGGGCGCCACCGGCGCGGGCAAGACGACCATCACCAACCTCATAAACAGGTTCTACGATATCCAGGACGGCACCATAACCTACGACGGCATCGACATCAAGGCTATCAAGAAGAGCGCGCTGCGCCGCTCGCTGGGCATAGTGCTGCAGGACGTCAACCTCTTCACGGGCACCGTCCGCGACAACATCCGCTACGGCCGCCTCGACGCGACCGACGAGGAGATCGTCGCCGCGGCCAAGCTCGCCAACGCGCACGGCTTCATCGAGATGCTCCCCGAGGGGTACGACACCGTCCTCGAGGGCGACGGCTCCGGCCTGTCCCAGGGCCAGCGCCAGCTCATAGCGATAGCGCGCGCCGCCGTCGCCGATCCGCCCGTCATGATACTCGACGAGGCGACGAGCTCCATCGATACCCGCACCGAGACGATAGTCCAGCGCGGCATGGATCAGCTCATGCACGGCAGGACGGTCTTCGTCATCGCCCACAGGCTCTCGACGGTCATGAACTCCGACCTCATCATGGTCCTCGACCACGGCCACATCGTCGAGCAGGGCAACCACGACCAGCTCATCGAGCAGCAGGGCATCTACTACCGCCTCTATACCGGCGCCTTCCAGCTCGACTGACACCCCTCATACCAGCGAAACGGCACGGACTTTCGTCCGTGCCGTTTTTGCGTTTCGGGGAACTATCCCATGACTTTTTCGAATCTGAACATCTCGTCCGGGCCCTCGTCCTCCCCGGCGTCAAGCTCCGGCGTCTCCGGGCCGCGGTGGGCGGCGCAGAAGAACTCGACGGCGTGAAAGCCGCAGCGGTTGATGTAAAAATGGATGTTGCGCTTTTCAAAATAGGGCGTGCACGTCTCCCAGACGCGCGTCTCCGGGTACGTGCGCTCGACCGCGCGCCACGCGGCCTGCCCTATGCCGCGGCTGTGAGCGGCAGGGTCGACGAAGAGAAGCTCCAGCTCGCCGCGCCGCGTCTCGGGGTCGTATTTCACGACGAGACCGCCGGCGACCTCCCCGTCCAGCCGTATTCGGTAAGCCTCGCCGCCGTCGATGCAGCGCTCTATCGTCCCGCGGGAGATGATCTCCCCGTCCTCCCCGAAATGGTCGTCCCGCGGGCCGAATTCCTCCGCCGCGCCGAACCTGAAGGCGCGCTGATTATCCCGGATGAACCGCTCGCGGTCGTCTGCCTCCAGCGGCGTGAGCGTCACTCTGTTTTCGTCCATAATGACCTCCTTAAAATGAAAAAGCCGGAACGACGCGGCTTGAGCCGATCGTTCCGGGCGCACCCGGCATCTTATCCGACAGGCGGCCTGCAAAGCTCGCGCTTTACTATCCCCTACGCTGCGGCGTACTGTCCTCCGATGACCGATATTCCGTCCTTATGATAACGCGCAGGGCGCGGAAAAGCAAGCCCCGCCGTTCTTTTGCACGGGCGGCACGGACAAAGTCCCGTGCCGCCTTGTCGCGTTATTCCCCGTTTTCCTCTTTTTCGGGCTTTTTCCTGTTCAGCCCGACGGTGCGCTCGACGGGGAGGGAGAAGGCTATCCCCTGCCCGGCGGTGTCCAGCCCCGCCCCGTCATAGAGGGCGCGGAGCACCTTGTCCTTGATGTCCGCGGGGACGAGCAGCATCAGCAGCTCCTTTTCCGGCTGGATATGGATCTTGAACGCCTCCTCGGCCTCGCGTCCGGCCGTGCCGCGGCCCTTGAGGATGGTTCCCCCGGTCGCGCCGGCCTTGCGTGCGGCGTCCATGGCGGCGTCGGAAAAACCCGCGTTGACGATGCAGAATATGGCTTCGTATCTCGTATCCATCATGCTTCCTCCCCTTCGATAAGGCGGCGCTCGTTGCTCAAAAACCCGTAGCTCAGCTTGCCTATGACGCTGCTGAGCGGAACCGTAAAGGCGATGCCCGTCCCGCCGTTGACCGTCACGAAGCGCTCCTCCAGCGCGGCCTCGATCGCGTCGAGCTGCGAGGCGCGCACGACGGAGAATATGACGCTGCGGCGGCTGTCCTTAAGCCCGAGGAATTCTATCAGATCGCTGCGGGCGGTGCCGTCGCCGACGAAGCACATCTGGAGGTTTGCGTCAAAGGTCTGCTGCAGGAGATCGGAAAAGAAAGTCCCCTTGCCCTTGTTGACGACCGTTACGAGCAGCACGAGCCGCTCCGGCGCGAGGTTTCCCGTCATGAGCGTCCCTCCTCATAGTCGAAATAGATTATCTGCGCGTCGTCCGCGGATAGGATCTTGCGCATCTTCGACGCGGCCCTGGCCTTGCGCGTGACTATGGCGCGGAAGCCGAGGCTCTGTATCGTGATGAGCGGCGTCATCGCCACGAGCGCCACGACGCCGAAGGCGAAATCGAGGACGGCGTCCGCCCCGCGAAGGGAGACGCAGGCGCCTATGGCCATGGGCAGGATGAACGAGCTCGTCAGCGGGCCGCTGGCGACGCCGCCGGAGTCGAAGGCGATGGCCGTATATATCTTCGGGACGAAGAAGGAGAGCCCGAGGCTCAGAAGATAGCCGGGAATGAGATAGTAGAGCACGGAGAAGCCGTAGATAAGGCGAAGTATGGACAGGCCCAGCGAGACGCCCACGCCGACGGAGAGCGCGACGACCATCTGCCGCTTGGTGACGGTCCCTCCCGTGACCTCCTCGACCTGCTGATTGAGGACGTGGACGGCGGGCTCGGCGAGGACGACGAGCATGCCGATGACGAAGGCGAAGGCGAGCATGGCCTTGTCGCTGAAGGCCGTTATGAGCCTGCCGAGGCGGAAGCCCACCGGCATGAAGCCGACCGCCACGGCGACGAGGAAGACGACCAGCCCGACGAAGGCGAAGACGAGCCCCGCGCCTATCTGCAGCAGCTTTTTCCCCGGCAGCCGCAGCACGATCGCCTGAAGCAGCGCGAAGAAGGCGGCCATCAGCAGCAGGGACTTGCCGACGTCCCACGCGGTATCCTTTACGAGCTCCCAAAGCGCCGGGTCGAAGCCCGTCATGACGCTGTAATCCGGGAGCGGCCAGCTTATCTCGCCCCGCCCGGCAAAGAGCGAGAGCAGCAGCACCGCCAGCACCGGCCCGACGGAGCAGAGCGCGATGAGACCGAAGCTGTTCTCCTCGGCGCTGCGCCCGCCGAGCGTCTGGGCGATGCCGAGGCCGAGCGCCATGATGAAGGGGACGGTTATCGGCCCCGTCGTCACGCCGCCGGAATCGAAGGAGAGCGGAAGGAACGACTGCGCGCCGCCCGCGATGAGAAGCGCAGAAAACGCGAAAAGCAGCATATAGAAAAAGAGCAGCAGCGCCGTCAGGTCTGTCTTCCTGATCATGCGGATGACGGCGAGCACGAGAAACAGCCCGACACCCACGCCGACGCATATTATGAGCAGCGTCGGGCTTATGACGGCCCCGACCTGCCCCGCGAGAACGGAGAGGTCCGGCTCGGCGACGGTTATCAGCACGCCGAGAAGGAAGCTCACGAGCAGCAGCACGAGCAGGCGGCGGGACTTGGTCAGCCCCTCGCCCATATAGCGGCCCATGGGCGTCATGGCGATATCCGCGCCGACGTTGAAAAGGCCGATGCCTACTATGAGCAGCAGCGCGCTCACGGCGAAGACCGCGCGCTCGGTCCACGTAAGCGGGGCGAGCGGGGTAAAAGAGACGGCGAGGACCAGCGCGGCCACCGGCAGCACCGACAGCAGCGCCTCCCAGAGCTTGTATTTGAGCTTCTTTCTCATCTTCGTCTCCCCTGCCGCGCGGCGCGGCGCCTCCGGGCTTGCGGCCCGGCAGATAGTTCCGGTATTATACCATGCTTCGGATGACAATGCAATCGCCGCCGCTTGACGGACGGACGGCGACAAGTTAAAATTAAAAAAAGTACCGATCCGGAGGCGAGAGCATGAAAGACTTTCTTTCCGCGCCGCGGCTTGCCGAGCTCGTGCGCATCTGCACGGAGATGTACGCCCACGGCTGGGACGAGCGCAACGGCGGCAACGTATCCGTCCTGCTCGACGGGGCGGATATCGACGGATACATCGACACGAAAAACGTCCTGCGCGAGCTGCCGACGGGCTTTTCCGCGCCTTTGCCGGAGGGCAGTCTCTTCCTCGTCACGGGGACGGGCAAATACTTCCGCAACGTCCGCTACGACCCGGCGGACAGCCTCGGCGTCGTGCGCCTGACCGACGGCGGGAAGACGGCGCAGCTCCTCTGGGGCTTCACGGGCGGCGGGACGTTCACGAGCGAGTTTCCCGCCCACATGATGAGCCACGCCGCGCGTCTCTCCGTCGACGCGGAAAACCGCGTCGTCCTGCACTGCCACCCGGACGGCCTGCTCGCCATGACCTACGTCCACGACCTCGACGAGCGCGCCTTCACCCGCACGCTCTGGCAGATGGAGACGGAGTGCGTCATGGTCTTCCCGGAGGGCGTTAACGTCCTTCCCTGGATGCTCTGCGGCACGAACGAGATAGGCGAGGCCACGGCCGAGAAAATGAAGACGGCGCGCCTCGTCGTCTGGGCCCAGCACGGCATCTACGGCGCCGGCCGCAGCCTCGACGAGACCTTCGGCCTCATCGAGACGGCGGAGAAGGCCGCGGGGATCTTTTTGAAGATAGCACACCTGCCCTGGAAGCAGACGCTCAAGACGGAAGATCTGCGCCGGATAGCCGCGCACTACGGCGTCACCCCCCGCGCGGGGTATCTGGACTGACCGTCCGTCTGCTTGACATCGGGATCGCCCGGCGGGTATAAATGGGATATATTGAAAAACTGATCGGAGGAAATATATGATATACCGCGATTTCAAGGGCATGAAGCTCTCCAACCTCGGCATGGGCTGCATGCGCCTGCCCCACGCCGAGGGCGCCGTCAACGACGTCGACTTTGCCGCCGTCGCCGAGATGGCGAAATACTGCATCGAGCACGGCGTCAACTATTTCGACACCGCCTGGGGCTACCACGGCGGCAAGAGCGAGGTCGCCATCGGCGAGGCGCTCTCCGCCTTCCCGCGCGAGTCCTTCTATCTCGCGGACAAGTTCCCCGGCTACGACCTCGCCAACTTCCCGAAGGCGCGGGAGATATTCCCCGAGCAGCTCAGACGCTGCAAGGTCGAGTATTTCGATTTTTATTTCCTGCACAACGTCCTCGAGCTGAACATCGACTCCTACCTCGACCCGAAATTCGGCATCTATGACTATTTCATGGAGCAGAAGGAGGCCGGGCTCATCAAGCATCTCGGCTTCTCCGCCCACGGGGAGCTCCCCGTCCTGCGCCGCTTCCTCGAGGTCTACGGGAAGGACATGGAGTACTGCCAGCTCCAGCTCAACTTCCTCGACTGGGAGTTCCAGCACGGGCGAGAAAAGGTCGAGCTGCTGCGCGAATACGGCATCCCCGTCTGGGTCATGGAGCCGCTGCGCGGGGGCAAGCTCGCCTCCCTCGAGCCGGAGCACGGAGCGCGCCTTCGCGCCCTGCGCGACGAGAGCGACGCGGCCTGGGCCTTCCGCTTCCTGCAGGGCATACCCGACGTCAAGGTCATCCTCTCCGGCATGTCGAACATGGAGCAGCTCGTCGATAACGTCCGCATCTTCGAGACGGACGCGCCGCTCACCGAGGCGGAGAACGCGGAGCTCGCGAAGATAGCCGCCGAGATGCTCTCGAAGAAGACCCAGCCCTGCACCGGCTGCCGCTACTGCACCGAATACTGCCCGCAGGGCATCGACATCCCCCGCATGATAGAGCTCTACAACGAGCACGTCTTCACGGGCGGCGGCTGGATGGCGCCCTTCGCGCTGCGCACCGTCGAGGAAGGCAAGCGCCCCGCCGACTGCCTGCACTGCCGCAGCTGCGAGCAGGTCTGCCCGCAGGGGCTGAAGATCTCCGAGATCTTCGAAGACTTCACCGCAAAGCTGAAGGGATAAAAGCCCACCGATAAAAAACCCCGGCTCCGTCAGATCGACGGAGCCGGGTTTTTCGCTTTTTTCTGCGCTTTTATCTGTGGTAATCGAACCAGTCGCCCTTTATCATTGCCCAGGCGGAGTCGCACTTTTTCATGAGCTCGGCGTCGAGCTCGCCCTTTTCGACGAGAGCGGCGTTCTGCTCAAGCTGCTCGAGGCGGCTGACGCCGATTATCGGCGCGCTGACCTCCGGGACGGAGACGACCCAACGCACCGCGAGCTCCAGCAGGCTCATGCCCGCATCGGCGGCTATGTTCCCGAGCTCGTCCATGGCGTCGAAGTTGCGCTCCTTCCAATAGCGCATGCGGTAGCCCTTGTCGTCGGCCATGCGGGAGCCCGCGGCCGCGGCTTCGCGCGTGTGCTTGCCTGTCAGAAGGCCGCCCGCGAGCGGGTTGAACGGCGCGAGGCCTATCCCGTACCCGCGTATCATCGGCAGCAGCTCCTCGTCCGCGCCGCGGGTCAGCAGGTTATAGACGCTCTGCGTTATGACGGGCGGGACGCAGCCCATCGCGCGGGCCGTGTCGATGAAGCGCGCGATCTCCCATGCGGCGAAGTTGCTCACGCCCCAATAGCGTATCTTGCCCTGCCGCACGAGGATATCCATCGTCCCGATCATCTCCTCGGGCGGGGTCGTGTGGTCGGGGATATGGTAATAGTAAATGTCGATATGGTCTGTGCGGAGGCGGCGGAGGCTGTCCTCGACGGCGGCCATGACGTGGGCCCTGCCGAGGCCCATGCCGCCGGGGCCGAACCACGCGGGGCCGCCGACCTTGGTCGCTATGACGGCGTCGCGCCTTCTGCCCTCGAGCGCCTCGCCGACGAGCTCCTCGCTCGCGCCGCGGTTATAGATATCCGCCGTGTCGAAGAAATTGACGCCCTTGTCGAGGGCGGCGCGGATTATCCTGACGGATTCCTCGCGGCTCGTCTGCGCGCCGAACATCATCGTGCCCAGGCACATGCGCGAGACCTTGAGTCCCGTCCCCTTTATCGCTCTGTACTCCATGATATCCGTCCTTTCCTGATGTTGTCTGAACGTGTCGTCGCGGAGGCAGCTCTCGGGAGGGGCAAGCCCCTCCCCTACAATTATGATCATGCCTGCCGCCTTTCCCTCTCGGGGGAAGGCTTTGTGTCTGCGTCTCCCCCCCGCGGGGTGCGCGCAGGGCGCGATGATTTCCGAGCCTGCGTCCTCAGAAGATTATCGGCACGTCGCCGTGTAGGGCGAGGCGCACGAGCCCGATGACGACGAGGTGCGCCGGGTAGTAGAAATAGAAAAACCACTTCATGCCCTTCCATTTGCCGCGCTCACCGTTGTAGCGCGCGAGGATGGGTATGGTCAGAAACGTGAACATCTGCAGCGCGCCGTAGAGCCTGTCGAGGAAGATGAAATAGACCAGCGCATAAACGAACGTCCATATGACGATATCGAGCGCCTGCCGCTTGAAGCTGCCCCTGTGCGCATAGAGGAAAAACGGGCACATGACCGCGATGCTCGACCAGTCCGACGGGAAGGATACGACGCACGCGAAGACGACGGCGAGTATCTTCGCCCACTGCGGGACGCGCTCGCTCCGGCAGACGACGATGAGGACCGCCGCCCACGCGAGCGACCACATGACGCTCGTCTGATTGAACGGCCCCGTCGACAGCGGCAGAAATGGGATGCCGAAGGCGAAATCATAGGCGAAGTGGGAAATTATCGCGAAGATAAAGAGGCGGCCGAGATAATGGCGCACGTCGCGCGTATAGTGGCAGCCCTCCGCGATGAAGAACCACATTATCGGCGCGGTCAGCCGCCCGACGATATGCAGCGCGAAGACGTACCAGACCGCCTGCGTCCCCGGGAAGAACGCCCACGTCAGGTGGTCCAGCGTCATGGCGGCGATCGCGATGATCTTTATTTGGTTTCCGTTGAGAAATCTGCGTTTTTGCATGATGCGCCTCGTGAGGGGCCTTACCCTTCCCCGTGGCGGTCCAGATACGCCTGCTTGCGGCGGGCGTCCTCGGCCTCGAGGGAGGAGGAATTATGGATGCTGCCGAGGGATTCCATATGGTGGCGGAACTCATGGCGCAGTATCCCGCGCAGGAGCTCGCGCGCGCGGGCGACGTCCGCGTCCGGGTAGGCGCGGTCGAACGAGCCCTTGAACATATTGATCTGGCGCACGCCGTAGGACACCTGATACTGCCCCATGGTATATAGATCGCCCGCTTTGGCGTAGTCCGGGATGACGAGCGCCTCCGAGACGGTCACGCCGCCGCTGAGCTCCCGGAAAAACTCCTCCGGCAGCTCGTCGAGCAGCTCCTCGATGATCTGCTTATATTCCTCGAGGGTTATCATGCGCCCTCCGTGCCGAGCAGGCCGATCTCGGCGGCGTAGGGCTTCATGCCCTCGATGCAGACGCCCGCGAGGTCCGCAACCTCCATGCCGAGCAGCCCGCAGCCGCGGATTATGAGGTCGCGGTCGCACTTGGCGGCGAACTTCCTGTCCTTGAATTTCTTCATGAAGCTCTTGAGCTCGAGGTCGACGATGCCGTGCGGGCGCATGCGCGCGCAGGCCTGGATTATGCCGGTCAGCTCGTCGACGGCGAAGAGGCTCTTTTCCATGTTCGTGACGGGCTCGACGTCGGAGCAGATGCCCCAGCCGTGGCTGAGGATGGCGCGGACGTCCGCCTCCGGGACGCCCTCGGCGAGCAGCTCGTCCTTCGTATGGCGCAGGTGCTCGTCGGGGAACTTCTCATAGTCATAGTCGTGCAGATAGCCGACTGCCATCCAGTGCTCGCGGTCCTCGCCGAAATGGTCGGCCATGGCGCCCATGGCGTACATGACGTTTTTCGCGTGGAGGATAAGATGCTCCTCCGTGACCTGCGAATCATTGAGCTGCTTTGCGCGCTCGAGCGTGAGTTTTTCCATGGTATGCCCCTTCCTGCAGACAGATGCGGCGCTCCAAACGCTTCCCCCTTGGGGGAAGCTGTCAGCGGAGCTGACTGATGAGGGTAAAAATCGACCTCATCCGACCTCGCTTCGCTCGGCCACCTTCCCCTCCCAGGGGAAGGCTTTGGGCGCGTTTTACTTGCCGTATTTGGTCAGCGCGGCGCCGTGGACGACCTTTATCATCCAGGGCTTGGATGCGCCGCCGATAAAGCCCGCGGACGAGCCCGCCGACGTCTCATAGAGGTTCGTGTTGCCGGAACCGGAGCCTGAGACGAAGACCATGAGGTGCTCCGGCTTGGAGAAGGGCTCGCGGTGGAGGCCGGGCTTGACGTCCTCCGGCGTCAGCGACATGCGGCCGACGGCGTTATCCTTGCGCAGCGCGTCGCGCAGGGCGTCGCGCTGCTCCTCGGTCATGGTATCGTAGTCTATCGTGTTCGTCTTCTGCACATACTCGATGAAGCCGCGCTTTGTAAAGCCCGCGTTCGCGATCTGGCGGGCGAGGGCCGGGTGCATGACGAGCATATGGCGGACGGCTCCCGCGAAGCGGGGCAGCCCGTAGCCGCCGAAGACGGAGCCGTTGCGCCCGAACAGGGCCGCGACGGAGTCTATGCGCTCCTGCACGCTGCCGTAGCCGAGGCTCTCGGCGGGGCCGCGCGCCTCATTGACGAACTCGCAGGCCGTGACGATGCTCTCGTCCGGGCCGAAGCCGTTCTGCTCGGCCCAGGACTCCCAGGGGCTGTCCTCCTGGTTTTCGCAGACGAAGATGTTGGCATATGCCGCGGGACGGCCCGGGCCGCCGGGCGAGGCATAGATCGTCATATCGCGCCAGCCGATGGTTATCATGCACATGAGGACGGCGCGGCCTATCGCGCTGTTGGCGCGGACGCCGGGGGCGAGGTAGCCGACCTTGTTGTTCAGGCCGAGCTCCCTGACGATCGGGCCGGAGACGAAGATCGCCGGCAGTATCTCGTTGACGACGTGGAACTGGTTGAAGCCCGGGTCGGTCAGCGTCTCGATTATGGTTATGATGAGGGGCAGATGCTCCGGCTTCGCGCCGGCCATGACGGCGGCGATCGCGATCTTCTCGACGGTCGCGTAGCCGAGCTTCGGCTCCATCATGCCGATGACCTTGTCGCGCGGGTACGTCGTCCCGGACAGCATCCATTCGACGGCCTCCGGCGTCGGCGGCGCGACGGCGTGCCCGTCCCAGATATGGTTCTCGTCGAGGAACTCGACGAACTTCTCATACGCCTCGGCGTAGCTCTCGCCCTCGAAGACCTTGTTGCCGTAGTCCGGGGCGATGTCGAAGCTGCGCTTCTCCTCCTCGGTCAGCGGGTCGGTCAGCTTCGCGATGATATCGTCGATGCAGCCGTCGACGACCTTCTCCATGGCCGCGTCATCGAACTTCGCGGCGCAGTAGTCCGTCGCGGGGACGGTCGCGATGCGGACGTTGGGCATGCCGTTTATGTCCTGATTGGCCTGCTTGGCGCGCAGCAGCACGTCGACGCTCAGACTGACGCCCGGCTTGCCCGCGAGCTCCATGCAGACGCCGGCGTCGTGCCGCGCCTGGGAGTGGGAGTCCTTGATGCCCTCGAGCCATGCGTCGCACTGGGCGGCGACCTCGGTCGCCTTGCTCGGCGGGGCGACGGGTGTCCCGAAGGAATCCATGCGGAGGAACTTCGCCGTCGGATAGCGCTCGAGGAGCTTGCGCTCGAGCACGTCATAGAAGGGGTCGGCGGAGGCGCCGTAGCGCCCGGGGATATTGATGCTCATGAGGGCGATGGTCTTGCCATCGAGCGTGTCGAGACGGGGGACGGAGAGCCCCACGCGCCGGGAGTCCTTCAAAACGCCGCGCGGCTCCATGATCTCAAGGGAAACCTTGCTCATTTTCTGCACCTCGCAAAGTAAGATTTTATGATAAAAGTATATGCGAAACGTAAGCGCTTGTCAACGCAGGGAGAGTGAGAAAAGGCGCGGCCCCCTAGTCAGGGTCCGCGCCACTCTTCTTGTTATAACTCACACGTGTATCTTATTCCCCGCGTCGACCAACACTTTTTGCAGCTTGGCGATCGGGAGGTCGCGGAGGATGCAGCCCTCTTTGAGCGCGAGGGCGGCCGCCGTGCCGGCGGCTTCGCCGGTCAGCGTGCAGGCGGGGATATACCGCGTCTGCGCCCAGGCGTCGCCGTCCGCGGAGGCGACGATGCGCCCCGCCGCCGCCATATTCTCGATGCGGCTGTCGAGCAGCGCCTCAAAGGGGAACTCATAGACCGGGAGCTTGCCCGTCCCGAGGCCGGGGGTCATGCAGCCGACGGACGTCTCGCAGTATGCCCCGTCGGCGAGGGCGAACTGCCCCAGCCCGCGTATCATGCGCGTCATGCGAAATTGCGGCATGAAGGGCATCGTCATCATCGCATAGTCCTTGCGGCGCTCGTTGGTCTTGAGAAATTCGAGGACGGGCGCGCGGGAATGGCGGATATAGGTATTGACGCCCTCGGAGTCGATGCCCTTGATGAGCTCGGCCTTCGGGTTGCCGGGGCCGAGGCCGAACCAGCGCAGGTTGAAGGCCTTGAGTATGTCGCCGGCCTCGATGCCCTCGCGCATCTTCTCGAAGGTCGCCTCGTAGGTCCAGTGGGTGACGGGGCTGCCGCCGTCGACGCATTCCGCGCCCGCGCGCGCGAAGACGTCCGCGTCGCCCGAGGCGTCGATGACGATCTTTGCCATGTAGGCCGTGCGGCCGGACTTGTTCTCGACTATGACGCCCTTGCAGACGTCGCCCTCCATGATGGGCTCGGAGAAGACCGTATCGAAGACGACCTCGACGCCCTCCTGCTCCATGATCTCGTCGAGCGCGATGACGAAGGCGGGGATATTGAAGGTCGTGCGGTAGCGCCCGGAGGGGTTGTCGACGTGCCAGACGCCGCGCTTCCATTCGGGCGGGAGGTCGCTCGGGCCGTACTTGAAGGTGAGGTGCAGCAGCTCCTCGGTGAGGCCGCCGTATATCTTGTTGCCGACGCCGTCGTCTATGGCGAGGAAGACGCAGACGTGCCCCAGCGTCGCGAGGCCGCCGAGGATTATCCCCTTTTCCAGCAGCGTGACGCGCGCGCCGTTCCTCCGCGCGGCAAGCGCCGCCGCGCAGCCCGCGACGCCGCCGCCTATGACGAGGACGTCCGTCTCCCCGACGACGGGGACGCTGTCTCTTACTTCGATGAATTTCTTTTCCATGACTGCTCCTTTCTATCCGCGAACAAGCTCGTATATGACCCTTATCGCCAGCAGGACGAGAACGATGCATATGACGGGCCGGACTACCTTCGTGCCGTCTTTTATCGTCAGACCCGAGCCGATGAAATGGCCCGCGATCGAGAATACCGCCGCCGTCAGCCCCAGCGGGACGAGCGCCGTCCCCGCGGCGAGCGAGGTCGCGAGCGCGCCCATGTTGGAGGCGAAGTTGACTATCTTGACGCTGCCTGACGCCTTGCGCACGTCCATTTTCGCCGCGCCGCAGAAGATAAGCAGGAGGAACGTCCCCGTCCCGGGGCCGTAAAATCCGTCGTATATGCCGAGCAGCAGCGACGAGCCCCAGACGATGAGCCGCCGCTTCGAGAGGTCTATCTCCCCCTCCTCCTCGCGCAGCGCCCTCTTGCGCAGCATGATGAACGCGACGACGGGCAGCACCGCCAGCAGCACGTATTTGAGTATGCGCTCGTCGACCATGAGCTGCAGCCGCGTCCCCAGATGCGAGCCGCCCAGCGCGAAAAGCGCGGCCGGCAGCGCGAGCTTCCAGTCGGCGAAGCCGCGGCGCGCGTAGCGCAGCATGGAGGCCGCCGTCCCGATGCCGGAGGAGAGCTTGTTCGTCCCGAGCGCGACGTGGGCGGGCAGCCCGGCCATGAGGTAGACAGGCACGGAGATGAGCCCGCCGCCCCCGCCGATGGAATCGACGAGCCCCGCGAGGAAAACGCCCGCGCAGATGAGCGCGACGAGCCATGCCGAATAGCCGAATATCAACATACAAAGCCTCGTAATTTCAGTATAGTTCAGTTTATCACCCGCGGCGCGATATTTCAACCGATTTGAAAGGCTCCCCGCGCGACGACGAAAGCCCCGCCGTGGCCGGCGGGGCTATGCGGATCCGTCTTAATCTACAATGTCTCGCGCCATGATATCCTCCGGGGTCTCGCGGCGGACGCCGACGCGCGCCTCCCCGCCCGAGAGCATGACGAGCGCGGGGCGGCAGACCCTGTTGTAGTTCGAGGCCATGGAGAAGTTGTACGCGCCCGTGACGGCGACTGCGAGCAGATCCCCGCGCCGCGGGGAGGGCAGCGGGACGTTTTCGGCCACGACGTCGCCCGATTCGCAGCAGCGGCCCGCGACCGTCCAGACGAGCTCGCGCTCCTCGTCCATGCGGGAGGCGGGATAGACCGTATAGCGCGAGCCGTAGAGCGCGAAGCGGGGGTCGTCGCTCATGCCGCCGTCGACGGTGACGTAGTTTTTCGCGCCGTCCGTGCCGGGCTTGACCTGCCCGACCGTATAGAGCGTCATGCCCGCGTCGGCGACGATGCTGCGCCCCGGCTCGAGCAGGATCGCGGGCTCAAAGAGGCCGCGCGCCCTGACGCCCTCGCGCACGCGCTCGGCTATGCGCCTTATCTCGGCGGGGATGTCGACGAAGGGATCGTCCTCGGTATAGCGCACGCCGAAGCCGCCGCCGAGGTCAAGGTATTCGGGGATGAAGCCGCGCAGAGTCAGCGCGTCGGCCATGAAGCTGAGCATGATGTCCGCCGCGTCGAGGAAGGGCTGCGCGTCGAACACCTGCGAGCCGATGTGGCAGTGCAGCCCGACGACGGAGAGATGCTCGCATTCGAGCGCCTCGGAGAGAAACTCCATCGCTCTGTCCATCTGGACGCCGAGCTGGCAGTCCATGCCCGTATTGACGGCCTCGAAGGTGTGCGGGTCGATGCCGGGGGTCAGGCGCAGCAGCACGCGCTGCACCACGCCCGCTTCGGCGGCCGCGCGGTCGACGGCGTAGAGCTCGTCGAACCCGTCGACGATGAAGTGGCCTATCCTATGGGCTATGGCGTAGGCGATCTCCGCGTCGGTCTTGTTGTTGCCGTGGAAGAACATGCGCGCGGGGTCGGCCCCGGCGGCGAGCGCCGTCGCTATCTCGCCCTGCGAGACGACGTCTATGTTCATGCCCTCGGAGCAGACGACGCGGTATATCCCCGCGAAGCTGAGCGCCTTGCCCGCATAGAGCGGGGCGCTCCCCTCCGGCATGCATTCGCGCATCGTTTCCACGTATTCGCGCGCGCGGGCGCGGACGCGGTCCTCGTCGAGGAGGTAGAGCGGCGTCCCGAACCGGGCGGCGAGATCGAGCGTGTCGACGCCGGCGAAGGTCAGATGACCCGCGGCGTTGACGCCTATGTTCGTATGCAGCATGGCCCAGCCCTCAGAACTCTATCCCGGCGGCGCGCATCTCGGCCAGGAGCTTCGAGGGATCCTCCATCGGATAGAGCGGGCCGCGCAGGAAGTTCTCGCACCAGCCCATCGCGGCCATGGCGGCCTTGACGGGGATGGGGTTGACCTCGGAAAAGAGCGCGTTTATGAGCGGCAGCCAGCGAAGCTGCAGCTCCAGCGCGCCGGCGAAATCGCCCGCGAGCGCGCGGCGGCAGAGCTCGTGCGCCCCGGCGGGCATGACGTTGGCCAGGACCGAGATGCAGCCCTTCGCGCCCAGCGCCATGAGGGGGACGATCTGGTCGTCGTTGCCGGAATAGAGCGTCATCGAATCGCCGATGAGGGCCATCGTCTCGGCTATCTTGGAGACGTTGCCGCCCGCCTCCTTTATGGCGGCGATGTTGCCGTGCTTCGAGAGGGCGAGGTACGTCGCGGGCTCCCTGTTGAGCCCCGT
>JAEEGJ010014007.1_pt1 | contig 19207 bp, 8 predicted proteins | sample 8958761 | NCBI WGS metagenome assembly JAEEGJ01 (sample SAMN16246546, study PRJNA631951) | gut metagenome | biome: gut microbiome; feature: rumen; material: RS-attached | host: Bos | place: Iran: Karaj | collected 2018-10 | reverse complement strand
CCCTCGGAAAAAGTACTGACCCAGATCCGGTCCCGGTCGTCCTGCAAGATATAGGTGATGTCGTCGGTGGTGACGGTGGAGAGGTCTTCCGGATCGTGGAGATAGGTGGTGAAAGTGTCCGTGGACGTATCGTACCGGCACAGGCCGGATTTCCGGGTGGCGATCCAGATATACGGGTCCACCCGGTCGCAGAAGACGTAATTCAGCTGGTTGGCAGGCAGGCCGGTGTCATATTTGAGGAACGCCCGGTTCCGGATGCCGTCATAGCAGTTGAGGCCTTCTTCGGTGGCGACCCAGATCCGGTCTTCCCGGTCCACGCCGATGCCGCCGACGAATTTGTTGGAGAGCCGGATTTCCTGTCCCCGGACATGGGGACTGAGGGCGAGCAGGGCGGTGAGAACGGCGCTTAGGTATCGGAAGGACATCTTCTTTTTTCTTGCAAGATAGGCATTAAATCTTGAAAAATGGAGGGAGAAATCGTGCTTGCAAGATTTGCCATCCAAAAATGAACGATTTTGGGCTCCTCCCGAGCCGGCGATCCGCTTAATTTTGTTCCGGGCCTCCGAGAGGCGGCCGGCCGCATGACGCAACCAACATTAACAATAACCATCAACTTTTTTATGAAAGCCTTATTCAACTTCAGCCAGAAAGCGCTCTTCGCGCTGGTGGCCAGTGTGGCCTTCCTTCTGACGGGCGCCTCGGCATGGTGCCAGACCTCCGTCAAGGGCAAGGTGGCCGACGCGAACGGGGAACCGGTCGTAGGCGCCTCGGTCGTGGCCCGGGGAACCAATGTCGGCGTCATCACCGACCTGGACGGATCCTTCGAGATCCGCGTCGCTCCCGGAACGACCCTGGAAATCTCCTGCATCGGTTATGCGACGCAGACGGTTTCCGCTTCCGCGAACATGAATGTCATCCTTCAGGAAGACACCACTTTCCTTGACGAGGTCGTCGTCGTGGGTTACGGTGTCCAGAAGAAATCGGACGTGACGGGCGCGGTCGCCCGCGTGGGGTCGGAAGAACTGAATGTCAAGCCCGTGAACAATGCCTTCGAAGCGCTCCAGGGCAAGGTGGCCGGCGTGGACATCACCTCCAGCCAGCGTCCGGGTACCGTCGGTTCCATCTACATCCGCGGCCAGCGTTCCATCTCGGCGGAAACCGGCCCGCTCTATGTGGTGGACGGCGTTCCGCTCCAGAGCGGCGGCATCGATTCCATCAACCCGCGCGATATCGAGAGCATCGACATCCTCAAGGATGCCTCCTCCTGCGCCATCTACGGTTCCCGCGGTGCGAACGGCGTCGTGCTCGTGACCACCAAGCGCGGCAAGAGCGGCCAGCTTTCGCTGAACTATTCCGGTACCGTCACCGTCGAGAAACTCGTGGACAAGAGCCCGGCGATGGACGCTTCCGAATACATTACCTGGCGCCGCTGGGCCTACTACAACTCCGCACCGGACCTCTACACCCCCGGCGACCAGCCCGACTATGACCAGGACCAGTCCTTCTTCTCCGGCGATCCCTTCGCCCTGGCCAACGTGAACAAGGGTTGGAACGGCGGCAAGTGGGACGGCTCCAAGGTGGACAACACCGACTGGGCTTCCATGGTCACCCGGACCGGCATCACGCACGAGCATACCCTCAGCGCCAGCGGCGGTACCGAGAACGTGCAGGCTTTCGCCTCCTTCGGCTACCTGGACAACAAGGGTACCCAGATGGGGCAGGAATATGAACGCTACAACTTCACGCTCGCCGTGGACATCCAGGCCAAGCCCTGGTTCAAGCTCGGCGGCAGCATCAACGGCTCCTGGGCCCTCCAGGACTATGGTTTCTCCCGTACGGGCCAGGTGGGCACCAGCTCGGGTCCGAACGATATCTATTCGGCTTCCAAGGCCCTCCTCCGCTACACCGTTCCTTACGATGACAAGGGCGATATCATCAACATGCCCGGCGGTTCCGTCGTGAACCAGTACACGGTGGTGGACGAGTGGAACAAGTCCACGAACAGCCGCCAGACGTTCCGCGCCCTGGGCAGCTTCTACGCCCTGATGGACTTCGGAAAGATCTGGAAACCCCTCGAGGGACTGACCTACCGCTTCTCCTTCGGCCCCGACTTCCGGCACAACCGGACCGGCATCTTCCTGAGTTCCCAGAGCGCCAACCGCGTGGGTGGCAAGAACTATGCTTCCCTGTCCACCGGCCGCTATCTGGCGTGGACGCTGGACAACCAGATCAACTATAACAAGACCTTCGGGAAGCACACCGTGGGCCTGACGCTCCTGCAGACCGCCTCCAAGTACAACGGCGAGTCCACCTCCGAGTCCGGCCAGAACATCCCGAACGAGCACTTCCTGTGGTACAACCTGGGCAGCATCGACATCACCGACGCCACCACCTACGGCGCATCGATGGGCTCCGGCCTCTCCGAGAACCAGCTTGTCTCCTACATGGCCCGCCTCAATTACAACTATGCCGACAAGTACCTCCTCACGGTGTCCGGCCGTTACGACGGCTCTTCCGTGCTGGCGGAAGGCCACAAGTGGGCTTTCTTCCCGTCTTTCGCCCTCGGCTGGAGACTGGACCAGGAGGAGTTCCTGAAGGATGCCCGCAACATCGACCTTCTCAAGCTCCGCTTCGGTCTCGGTGTCACCGGTAACGCCGGTGTGGGCGCCTACGGCACCCTCGGCAACATCCAGTCCTTCTTCGTCCCGTTCGGCGCCGAGGCCATCCTGGCCTATGCCACCAACGAGCCGTACTATACGGGCTCCCAGGTCGCGATGGCGAACAAGGCCCTCGGCTGGGAAAAGACCACCCAGTACAACTACGGTATCGACTACCGTCTCTTCGCGGGCCGCGTGAACGGCAGCGTCGACTTCTATCATTCCGACACCAACGACCTGCTCCTGGACATGACCATCCCGACGCTCACCGGTTTCCCCCGGACGAAGGCCAACGTGGGCAAGACGCATAACGTGGGTGTGGATTTCAGCCTGAACGTGGTGCCCATCAGCACGCGCGACTTCGACTGGACGAGCTCCCTGAACTTCGGCTGGTCCAAGGACAAGATCGTCGAACTGCAGAACGGCAAGCAGGACAACGTGGCGAACGCCTGGTTCATCGGCAAGCCGATCCAGGTCTTCTACGGCTACGAGAACGCAGGCCTCTGGCAGAAGGAGGACGCCGCCGAGATGGCCAAGTTCAATGAGAAGGGCGCTTCCTTCACGGAAGGTTCCGTCCGTCCCGTGGACCAGAACGGCGACTACGAGATCAACGACCAGGACCGTGTGATCCTGGGCCAGCGGCGGCCGAGCATTGCCGGCGGCTGGACCAACACCTTTACCTGGAAGGGCCTCGAGCTCAATGTCGAACTGTACGGCCGCATGGGGTACATGATCTCGACGGGCGGTGAAGCCCAGCTGGGTATGTACGCGCAGCGGAAGATCGACTACTGGCGCCCGGACAATACCGGCGCCCAGTGGCAGAAGCCGGTGTACAGCACCGCCGGCGGCGACAGCTACTCCGGACTCCTCGGCTTCAAGAACGCATCCTTCCTCAAGCTCCGTAACCTCTCCCTCGGCTACAACTTCTCCCAGAACGCGTGCCAGGCGATGGGCATCTCCTCCCTGAAGGTGTATGTCCAGGGCAAGAACCTCGGAAACCTCTTCTCCAGCGTCGATTTCATCGACCTCGACCTGAATTCGACCTATTTCAACCGCGGTGTCATCTTCGGTGTCCAGATCGGTTTTTAATTGAAGACGCCTTAATATGAAAAGAACCATGAAACAGATAGTTACCTCCCTCGCTGCCGGCGTTGCCGCCCTCTTGCTTCTCGGCGGTGTCTCCACCTCCTGCTCCAAGGATTTCCTGAACGAGGACAACCGGACGGCGTACACCACCCAGTATTTCGAGTCGGAGCAGGGTATCCTTGACCTGGCCACGGCCCTGTATGCCAACATCCGCTGGCACTTCGGCTACGAGTGGGCCTATGGCATCACCCTGTACGGATGCGACGAGTTCACCAACGGCGCCGACCTCACGGCAGAGCCCTGGAACACCTATGACAGCCGCCTGAATCCGATGGACTGCACACCGGCCCTCGGCGCTCCCAACAAGAACTGCCCGCCCGTCTCCGGACTCTGGGACCAGATGTACTACGGCATCTCCACGGCCAACACCCTGATCGCGTCCGCCGACAAGATCGAGAACGAGGCCACCCGTACCACCTGCCTCGGCGAGGCCTACTTCCTCCGGGGGTACAATTACTACCGTCTTTTCGCCCAGTATGGCGCCGTCGTCCTGCAGACCGCCCCGGCCGAGGGAGTCGTCCGCTCCTTCACCCGTGCCACCGAGGAGGAGACCCTGAACCAGGTGATCTCCGACCTGGAGGAGGCCTACAAGGACCTCCCGGCCGTCTCCACCCGCGGCACCGGCGGCTGGAACAAGTACACCGCCGCCCACTTCCTGGCGAAGGCCTACCTGTTCCGCCAGTCCGAGCGCTGCGCCTCCTGGAATGCCTCCTATGGCAAGGACGCCGACCTGAAGAAAGTCGTCGACCTGTGCAACGAGGTCATCGCCGCCCATCCGCTGGCCGCCGACTACAACCAGCTCTATGCGGAGTGGACCGGCATCGACTGCGCCAACGAGTCCCTCCCGGAGATCCTGATGTCCGCCCAGCATTCCGTGGACACCTATGCCGGCCGGTACGGCAACCGTACCTACAACTACTTCAACCCGCAGTTCTCCAACTTCTCCGCCGGCTACGTCCAGCGCGGCCAGTACATCGGCGGCATGGACTTCCAGCGCTGCCGTCCCAACGAGTATGCCTATGCCGTGTTCGACAACGTGAACGACTCCCGGATGTGGAAGACCTTCAAGACGGTCTATGGCTACAACAACTATGTGAAGCCGGAGAACATGCACAAGGTGGGCTGCCCCGAAGGGGCCGAGCCCGAACTGGGACAGGCCGGCATCATGTTCATCCTGAACAAGAAGGATGACGCCCGTTTTGCGGACGAATCCACCTACGGCAGCTTCGGCCGCGGCGCCCAGGAACATACGTTCGTGAATCCCGAGACCGGCAAGTGGGTCCCGAACGTGATCCCGCTGTATATCGGCGGCCAGTATGTCCACCGCAACTACGGTGTATCCGGCAATCCGGCCCAGGCCAACACGTTCTGCGGCATCAACAAGACCGATGACGGTTCCCGTACTGCCGAGAAGGGTGACGCCCATCGCGATGTAATCATGGCCCGTACCGGTGAAACCTATCTTGTGAAGGCCGAGGCGCAGGTCCGTATGGGCCAGTATTCCGAGGCCATCGCCACCGTGAACCAGCTCCGCAAGCGGGCCGAGTTCAAGGCCGGCGAGGACCGTTCCGCCTACAAGGACGGCTCGATGGCCTTCCTGAAGGAGTTCGGCGGCGATGTGGACAACGCGACGGCTACCGCAGCCCTGGGCAAGTGCAAGGACGCCTCCGGCACCAAGGTGACCAACGCCGTGGCCGCCCGCTGGTCCTACGTCCAGAAGAATTCCTACTACCTGTCCACGGGCATCGCCCCGACGACGGCGGCCTCTTCGCTGCAGATCGCTTCCGCATCCAGCCTGCCGGCCGAGGATGAGGCCATCCTCAAGACCCTGGGCTGCAGCGGCGACCAGGACCGGATGATCAATTTCATCATGAACGAGCGCACCCGCGAGCTGCTGGGTGAATGGAACCGCTGGGAGGAACTCTCCCGTTGCAACCTCCTTGTCCGCCGTGCCAAGGCCTTCAATCCCGAAGCGGCGGCCAATGTCTCTGACAAGCACAATCTCCGCCCGATTCCGCAGGCCTTCATCGACCAGCTTCTCAACGAAGACGGCACGAACCTGTCGGATGCCGACAAGGCGAAATGGCAGAACCCCGGTTATTGATGTAAAGCGGTTGGTTATTCATTATTAGTGGGGAAGGGGCTGCTTTTGATGAATGGAAAGTGGCCCCTTTTTATTACCTTTAAAAAATGAAAGCAGGTTTTTTCGCGGCGCTGGCTGTCCTGGCCTGTCTGGTTTCCTCCTGTCGGGGGAATGACCCGGATTATTACGTTCTCGAGGGTGGCGATCCGGCGGTAGACTGGATCGAGTTCTCTTCAGACAGCACGATCCGCTGGGTGGGTCCCGGCGGAAAACCCGAGTGCAGCCCCTTCGAGATCGATACCGCCGGCACCATCGTGGTCCATGTCGCCCCGTTCAGTACCGGGCGGCTGCACCGCCTGGACGGGCGGACGCTCCGGGGCGAAGTGCCTTTCTTCGAAGGAACCTGGAAAAAAACGAGAGTTCGCCGATGAAGCAGACCATCCTCATCCTGTCCCTGCTCCTGACGGTTGCCTTCCCGGCGGCCGCCGGTCCGGTCCGCACGCAGGTCCAGTACCTGTCCGGAACGGGCGCAGACGATACTGTCCAGTGGGATTTCCTGTGCTCCGACGGCGCGGGCAGCGGACGCTGGTCCCGGATCGCCGTCCCTTCGCAGTGGGAGTTGCAAGGGTTCGGAGAATACACTTACGGGAGGTACTATTTCGGCAATCCGGATGCGCAGCCCAGCCAGGAGACGGGCCTGTACCGTCACACCTTCCGGGTCCCCGCCGCCTGGAAGGGCCGCGAAGTGGATATCGTCTTCGACGGGGTGATGACCGACGCGCTCGTCAAGGTGAACGGAAAAGTGGCCGGAGAAGTGCACCGGGGCGCCTTCTACCGGTTCAGTTACCGGATTACCGGCCTGCTCCGCTACGGCGGTACCAACCGGCTGGAGGTCCTCGTAAAGAAGCAATCGGACGATGCTTCCGTCAACAATGCCGAACGACGGGCCGACTGGTGGCTCTTCGGTGGCATCTACCGGCCGGTCTGGCTGCGGTCCATGCCCAAGGCCCATATCGGGCAGGTTTCCTTGGACCCCCGCGCCGACGGTTCCCTGCGGGCCGTCATCGAGACGGAGAACGCGCCTGACGGAGCCTCTTTCCGCTATGTCCTCAAGGACCGCGCCGGTCGCAGCCTGGGAGAGAAGGTCCTTCCAGCCGGTGAGGAGCAGCAGATGCAATGGGGAAGTGTGGCTCCGTGGGAATGCGAACACCCGAACCTGTACGACCTGGAGGTCTCCCTCCTGGATGGAGGCGGAAAGGTCTTGCATAGCGTGGAGGAACGCATCGGCTTCCGGACCGTGGAACTCCGTCCCCGGGACGGACTGTATGTGAACGGAACAAAGGTCGTCCTGAAGGGCGTGAACCGGCACTGTTTCCATCCGGAAAGCGGCCGGACCACCTCCGAGGCCCAGGACCTCGAGGACGCCCGCCTGATCCGGCAGATGAACATGAACGCCGTCCGGAGCCACTACCCGCCGGATGCGCGGTTCCTGGACATGTGCGACTCGCTGGGTATCTTCTACCTGGACGAACTGGCAGGCTGGCACGGGCGCTATTCCACCGAGACCGGGACGAAACTGCTCAAGGAAATGGTGGACAGGGACGTCAACCATCCCTGCATCCTCATCTGGGACAACGGCAACGAAGGGGGCTGGAACACGGACTTGGACCCGCTGTTCGCCGAACTGGATCCGCAGCGTCGGCATGTCGTCCACCCTTGGGCGGATTTCGACGAACTGGATACGCACCATTATCCGGCCTATCTGACCGGGGTGCATCGTTTCACGAACGGATACAAGGTGTTCATGCCCACGGAGTTCATGCACGCGAACTATGACGAGGGCGCCGGGGCCGGCCTGGAGGATTTCTGGGCGAACTACACGTCGCATCCGTTGTTCGCGGGCGGTTTCATCTGGGCTTTCGTGGACGAGAGTGTCGTCCGGGTGGACAAGGGCGGCATCCTGGACGCCTATTCGAACATGGGCAATGACGGCATCGTGGGCCCTTACCGGGAAAAGGAAGGCAGTTTCTGGGCGGTCCGGAACATCTGGTGCCCGGTGCAGATCGAACCCTTCTTCATCACGCCCTCCTTCAACGGAACCCTCAAGGTGAAGAACACCTATCTGTTCACCGACCTCGCCGACTGCTCGCTCCGCTGGCGTGTCCTCCGGGTGAAAACCCCGGAAGAGGGCGGCGTGACGGAGGAACTTTGCGCCGGGAAGGCCGGTTTCCCGTCCATCGGGCCGGGTATGACCGGGAAGGTGGACCTGGGCGTCGGGGCGGCTCTTTTCCAGGGCGACCTCCTGGAACTGGAGGCCTTCTCGCCGCGGGGCGAAAGCCTTTGCAAGTGGAGCTGGCCCGTCCGCTATGCCGACGAATACTTCAAGATGCACCGGACGCTTTCTTCCGGCGGGGTCGAGGTCGTTTTCGACGAGCATGCCGGGGAATTGGAAAGCATTACGAAGAACGGCCGTCCGGTACCCCTGAAGGGGTTCCGCCCGGTCGGCATGAAATGGAAATTCAAGGAAGCGTACACCCGCACGGAAGGCGGCGACCGGATTTTTGTCGCCCGGTACAACGGCGGGGTGGATTCCGTCAAATGGACCCTGACGGCCGACGGCCGGCTGGGGATGGATGCCGTCATCCTGAACCGGGACAACGGGGGCGGCGGCTTCGATGACGCCTGGATGGACCCGAACGTGCAGTATATCGGATTCACCTTCGATTTCCCCGAGGAAGAGGTCCAGGGAATGAAGTGGATGGGCCGGGGCCCGTACCGCGTCTGGAAGAACCGCATCCGGGGCCATGAGTACGGCCTATGGAGCAAACCCTACAACAATACGGTCACCGGCGAGACGTATCAGCCGCACGAGGTGCTGCAGTATCCTGAATTCAAAGGCTACCACGCCGGCATTTACTGGGCGCAGTTCCTGAGCGGGACGAATCCGTTCACCCTGTATTCCGAGACGGACGGCCTGTATCTGCGGGTGTTCACGCCGGAGCAGCCGAAAGGCTTGAACGGCGGCACCAGCAACCCGGTGTTCCCGGAGGGCGACATTTCCCTGCTGCTGGACATCCCCGGCATCAAGAGTTTCAAGCCCATCTCCCAGCACGGTCCGCACAGCCAGCCCGGCAACATCCGGATCAAGTCCGGAGACGAGGGAATCCGGATCAAGGTCTGGTTCTCCTTCGCCGACCGTCCCGAGACCCTGGGGACCTCCCGGCCTGTGGCGGGAAGCACCCGCAAGGGAAATCATCCGGTCCTGTTCCTGGTGGGCGATTCCACGATGCGGAACGGGACCAAGGGAAACGGAGGCAACGACCAGTGGGGCTGGGGCGCCTTCCTCGAAGACTGGTTCGATACGGACCGGATCTCGGTGGAGAATCAGGGCTATGGCGGGCTCTCTTCCCGCACTTTCTACCATCGGCTCTGGAATGACGTCGCCGCCGGCATCCGTCCGGGCGATTATGTCCTGATCCAGCTCGGGCACAATGACAGCGGCCCGCTGGACAGCGGACGGGCGCGGAACTCCCTCCCCGGGACCGGGAAGGAATCCAAAGACGTCACGATCGTGGAAACCGGTGAAAAAGAGACGGTGTTCACCTATGGGGAGTACATCCGCCGGATGGCGCAGGATGTCCTGGACCGGGGCGGACATCCCATCCTTTGCTCGCTGACACCTCGGCCTTCCTGGCAGGAAAACGGGCTTCTGGAGCGGAAGACGGACACGTTCACGGCCTGGGAGAAAGCGGTGGCGGAGGAGATGGGCATTCCTTTCGTGGACCTGGAAGCCATTTCCGCCAACCGGTTCGACGGTTATGGGCGGGAAAAGACGGCCACCCTTTTCAAAGATACGATCCATACGGGGGAGGAAGGCGCCCGGGAGAATGCCCGGAGCGCGGCCGAAGGACTCCGCGTCCTGCGGGGAATCGGCAGTTATGTGCTCCCGGAGAAAAACAAACGCTGACATGCATCGGAAACACCTCATCACAGCCCTCCTTTTATCCTTGACACTTCCGGCTTCGGGTCAGGAAGCCGTCACAAGCTGGTACCGGCCTGCCCCGCAGGACCGTCCGTTCGTCCGCTGGTGGTGGCTTGGCAGCGCCGTGGACAAGGAAGGTTTGACCTACAACCTGGAGCAGTTCGCCGCCAAAGGAATCGGCGGCGTGGAAATCACACCCATCTATGGTGTGCAGGGGAACGAAGCCAACGACATCGACTACCTGTCTCCGAAGTGGATGGAGATGTACCGGCACGTGTGTGCCGAAGCGGAACGGCTGGGGTTGGAAGTGGACATGAACTGTGGAACCGGATGGCCTTTCGGCGGTCCCGGCATCACGGAGCGTTACGCGGCCAAGAAGATGTCCGTCCGGGAAGACGGGTCCATCGCCGCGGTTCCGACCGGTCAGCAGGTGAAACGGGCCGCCCCGGGCGGGGAAGGCCTGGTCGTGGACCATTATGACAAGGAAGCCGTCACCTTCTACCTGGACCGCTTCGACCGGGCTTTCGGCACCTCCGGAGCCGCCTGGCCGACCGTCCTTTTCAATGATTCCTACGAAGTGTACGGCGCCGACTGGACGGAGAAGCTGCCGGAATTCTTTCGGGAACGGTATGGTTACGACATCGTCGCGGAACTGGCCGGTCCCAAGGATTCGGAGCGGTATGTCCGGGCCGTGTGCGATTACCGGGAATGTCTCGGTGAGATGCTTCAGGAGAATTTCCTGGGTCCCTGGACGGAATGGGCCCATGGACACGGCGCCCTCGTGCGCAACCAGTCCCACGGCTCTCCGGCCAACATCCTGGACTTGTATGCGATGGTGGACATCCCCGAGTGCGAGACTTTCGGCCGGACGGAATTCGACATTCCCGGTCTCCGGAAAGACCCGATCACCCGTCCCAACGACGGCGATCCGCTGGCCTTGAAATTCGCCTCTTCGGCTGCGCACGTCACCGGCAAGAAATATACGTCGGCGGAGGCTTTGACCTGGCTTACCGAGCATTTCCGGACCTCGCTGTCCCAGTGCAAGCCGGAACTGGACCAGGCTTTCTGCGCCGGCGTGAATCACATCGTCTTCCACGGAGCGCCGTATTCTCCGAAGGATGTCCAGTGGCCGGGATGGATGTTCTATGCCTCCATCAACATGTCGCCTACCGGCAGCCTCTGGGAGGATGCGTCCGGCCTTTTCAAGTATGTGGAGCGTTGCCAGGCCTTCTTGAGCGCCGGACAGCCGGACAGCGACTGCTATCTGTACCTGCCCATCTATGACGCCTGGAGCCGCCAGTCGGACAAGCCCTACATGATGTTCTCCATCCATGAGATGGAGAAAACCCTGCCCGAAGTGAAGCGGGCGATGGGCGAAATCCGGGCCGCCGGCCTGGATGCCGATTATATCTCGGACGCCCTCCTGCAGCGGGAGGATATCGACAAGCCCGTCATCGTCCCGGCCTGCACCTATATCCCCGTGGAGACGGCCGGGCGGCTCGCCCAGTTGCAGCGGCAGGGGATACCGGTCATCTTTGTCGACCGCCTTCCCTCCGATGTCCCGGGGCTGAAAGAACTGGATGCCCGCAGGAAGGCCCTTCGCAAGATTGTCCGCCGTTTCCCGAAGCCCGTGTCGATGACGAAGGCCCTTTCCGGATTCCGTCCCGAGAAGTTTGCGACCGAACGCGGAGGGAACTGTCTCCGTCGCCGCAACGAGGCGGGTGGATACAACTATTTCCTGACGATGCTGTCCGACCATACCGTGGATGGCTGGGTGGAACTCGCGACGCCGGCCCGCAGCGCCGTCCTTTTCGACCCTTTGACAGGGGAGAGCGGACAGGCGCAGGTGCGGACCGCTCCGTCCGGAATGGCCGAAGTCCGGTTGCAGCTCGTTCCGGGGCAGACCCTGCTGTTGAAGACATTCCCGATGGAGGCGAAAGCCGCGGAGGACTGGAAATATGTGCTTGCCAGCGGCCCGGCAAAGGTCCTGGATGACATCTGGAACATTTCCTTCCCGAAGAGCGAGCCGGAAATCAAGGGGGATTTCTCCTCCCGGAACCCGCGCAGCTGGACGGAGCTGGACGTTCCCGCCGCCCGGGAAAACCACGCGACCGCCCGTTATACGACCGGCATCGTCCTGTCTGACCCGGACGCGGCCGAAGACTGGGTCCTGGACTTGGGAGACGTGCGGGAGAGCGCCCGCATCTTCGTCAATGGAATCCCGGTGGACACGCTCTGGAGCGTTCCTTTCCGGACCCGGATCGGAAAATACCTGCAGCCGGGTACGAATACGCTGACCGTCGACGTGACCAACCTGCCCTCCAACCGGATCGCCGCGATGGAACGCCGGGGAGAGAAATGGCGGATCTTCAAGGACGCCAATATCAACAGCGTCACAGGCGCGCGGGAATTCAGTTTCGGCGACTGGGAGCCGGATCCTTCCGGTCTGGTCTCCGAGGTGACCCTGACGCCGGTCGGATATGATTTGCCGTCGGCGGACCACGTATTGGCGGTCTCCCGGAAGGTCAATGATTATTTCATGCGGAAATTCGCCGACCCGACGGCCTTGCATCCCTTCCCGGACCGGCACCGGATGTACGAGTCCGTCATCTGGACGCGGGCTGTCTATTATGAGGGCCTGATGGCCCTGTGGGGCGTGGATCCCCAGCAGAAATACCTGGATTATGCCTATGCCTGGGGCGAAGGCAACGGCTGGGGCCTGCGGCATGGGAATACGCTTACCCGCGATGCGGACAACTATTGCTGTGGACAGACTTACCTGGACCTTTATGCCATCTACCATGAGGAGAAGATGGCCGATCCGATCCGTCAGTGCCTGGAGAACCTGGTCTCCCTGGGAGAAGCGTCCGACGGAGACTGGACTTGGATCGACGCCATCCAGATGGGAATGCCCACCTTCGTGAAGATGGGCAATGCGACCGGTGATCCGGCCTTCCACGAAAAGGCCTGGCGGATGTACCAGTGGTCCCGGGACCGCTTCTACAATGCTGCAGACGGCCTCTGGTGGCGGGACAAGGACTTCGTGGCCCCCTATACGGAACCGAACGGGGAGGACTGCTACTGGTCCCGGGGCAACGGCTGGGTGATGGCCGCCCTGGTGCGCGTGCTGGATGAATTGCCGGCCGACGATCCGCACCGCCCGGTCTATACGGCCGATTTCCTGGCGATGTGCCGGGCCCTCGCCGCCTGCCAGCGCGAAGACGGAACCTGGGGCGTGAGCCTCCATGATCCGGACCATTTCGGCGGCCCCGAAGGCTCGGGAACCGCGCTCTTTGCGTACGGTCTGGCCTGGGGCATCCGGACCGGCCGGTTGGACAGCGCCGCGTACCGGCCCGTCCTGGCGAAGGCCTGGAATGCCCTGGAACGCATCTGTATCCAGGACGACGGCTTCCTCGGCTATATGCAGGGCTCCGGCAAGATGCCTTCGGACGCGCAGCCCCTGTCGGCGCGGAAGATTCCCGATTTCGAAGACTACGGAACCGGCTGCGTCTTGTTGGCCGGCAGTGAAATCTATAAGCTTTTGCATTGATATGAAGCGTTTTGCGATTCTCCTTCTGACCCTTTTGGCGGGCTTTTCCTTACGCGCTGGCGAACCGGTTTTCCAGGCGGATTATGCGACCCGGAACCAGAAACCTTTCGAGATTTCCATCCCGGTTCCAGACGGCAATTACCTGGTCACGGTCACGCTCGGTGATCCGAAAATGGCCGGTGTGACGACCGTGAAAGCGGAATCCCGCCGGCTTTGCCTGTACAACGAGGTGACGGCGAAAGGGGAGTCCCGGACCGTTTCTTTCCTCGTCAATAAGCGTGATACCCATATCCGCGAGAATGGGGAAGAGGTAGCCGAGGTTTCCATCAAGGACCGGGAAAAAGGGAAACTCGACTGGGACGACGACCTCACCCTGGAGATCGGCGGCGCTGCGCCGGCCGTTTCCTCCATCACGGTGGAGCCTGCCGGGAAGGTGACGACCGTCTTCCTGTGCGGCGACTCCACGGTCGTGGACCAGGACAACGAACCTTTTGCCAGCTGGGGACAGATGGCTCCGTATTTCTTCGGCACGGATGTCTGCATTGCCAATTATGCCGAAAGCGGGGAGCGGCTGGACACTTTCCTGGCGGCCGGCCGGCTCAGGAAAGTCCTCTCCCTGGTCCAGCCCGGAGACTATGTCTTCGTGGAATTCGGGCACAACGACATGAAACTCAAAGGCCCCGGAAAGGGCGGGCACTATTTCTTCGCCACGCAGTTGAAGACCTTCATCGACATGATCCGGGAAAAAGGGGCGCTGCCCGTCCTGGTCACCCCGACCCACCGGCGCAACTTCGATGAGGCCGGGCGGATTGTCGAGACACACGCGGATTATCCGGACGGCATGCGGGAAGTGGCCCGGCGGGAGGACGTCCCGCTGGTGGAACTGCATGACCTGTCCGCCTACTTCTACGAGGCGCTGGGGCCGGAGCGATCCAAGAGGGCTCTCGTCCATGTGCCGGCCGGCGCCTATCCCTGGGTGACCGCCCCCATTGCGGACAACACCCATTTCAGCCCCTACGGCGCCTTCGAACTGGCGAAATGCGTGATGGCGGAATTGGTCCGCCTGCGCTTGCCGCTGGCCGCCCATCTGCAACACTTCCACGGCTTCGACCCTTCTTTCCCGGACGATCCCGATACCTTTGTCTGGGAACCGAGCCCGTACCGGGACCTCGCCGCCCAGCGGCTGGAGAAGGACGATGCCGCCACCCTTGTCAAATAATAAAACCCATACACGCCATGACACTGAAACAGCTGTTTTTCACCCTTTGCGCCTTGACGGGCGGTTTCCTGGCCGCAGCCCAGGACCGGATTGTCGTGACCGCGCCGGAAGCGCCTTTCCCGTTCGAGCCCCTGGAGATGTTCGTGTTTCCGAACAAGGACTTTCCCATCACGAAATACGGGGCGAAACCGGGCGATGTGAAAGCCAATACGGCGGCGTTCGCCAAGGCGATGGCGGCCTGCAACAAGGCGGGGGGCGGCCGCGTGGTCGTCCCGGCCGGCGAATGGCTCACCGGCCCCATCCATTTCAAGAGCAACTGCAACCTGTATCTGGGCGAGGGGGCGAAGGTCGTGTTCGAGGATGACCTGAGCCTTTACTATCCCGCTGTCCAGGCTTCCTGGGAAGGGGCGGAATGCATGAACGTATCCCCGCTCGTCTATGCCTTCGAATGCGAGAACAGCGCCATTTCCGGCCCCGGGATGCTGGCCCCGAAGATGGATTTCTGGCGGACGTGGTTCGCCCGTCCGGAATCCCATGTCCAGGCAACGAGGCAACTCTATGCGATGTGTTCCACGCAGGTCCCCGTGGCGGACCGCCATATGGAGCGCGAAGGCGTGCAGATGCGCCCGCACCTGATCCACTTCAACCGCTGCACGAACATCCAGCTGGATGGTTTCAAGATCCGGGAGAGCCCGTTCTGGACCATCCACACCTTCATGTGCAAGGATGTCTGGGCCCATCACCTGGATGTCTATGCCCATGGCCACAACAACGACGGCATCGACCTGGAGATGACCCAGCATGCCATCGTGGAGGACTGCACCTTCGACCAGGGCGACGACGCCGTGGTGATCAAGGCCGGCCGGAACCAGGACGGCTGGGCGCTGGACATGCCCACGCAGGATGTCGTCGTGCGCCGTTGCGAAGTGGTCCAGGGCCACTGCCTCCTGGGAATCGGCAGCGAGATGTCCGGCGGCGTCCGCCGGGTGTACATGCACGACTGCCATTCCGGCGACCAGGTCTATCGGCTGTTCTACATCAAGACGAACCATCGCCGGGGCGGCTTCATCGAGGACGTGACCGTGGAGAACGTGTCGGCGACCAAGATGATCCGGGTCTTTGAGATCGATACGGACGTCCTGTACCAGTGGCGCGACATCGTTCCCACCTTCGAGACCCGCATCACCCGGATCCGCAACATCTCCATCCTGCACGCGGAAGCGGAGCAGTCCGAGGCGGTGTACGAACTCCGGGGCGACGCCCGCGACCCCATCGACGGCATCCGGATCGAGGACATCCATGTGAAGCGGCTGACGAAGTTCGACAACAACGCCGAATATGTCCGGAACCTGCAGGTCCGGGACATCCGGGTCGATGCGTTCGGAGAGGGGGAAGGAACAGCCGCCCTGTCCGGGTTTGCACCGGGAAGATAGGAGGAAGACTATGACTGTCAGACACTTGCTGTTGACCGCCACCCTGACGGTTTCCGCGTCCCTTTCCCTTTCCGCCCAGGATTCATCCCTGGCGCGACATCCCTTTGCCTACGTGGGAGAGTACGACACGCGTCATCCTGAGAAGCAGACGCTGTTCATCGTCCGGGACGGGAAGGTCGATTTCGAGTTCAGCCTGCCCCTGCACGACGAATGGGGGCGGATCGTCGAGTTCGACGATGTCCGTGTCCTGGAGAGCGGGGAGATCGTCTATGCCGCGATGTCGCAGATCGGGGTGCTGGACGCCCGGGGAAACGAGATCTGGAAATATGTGTGCCCGCAGGGGACGGAGTCGCATTCCTGCCAGCCCCTGGACCGGGACCATGTCTATTTCGCCCTGAACGGGGTCCCGGGCAAGATCGTGATCTGGAATTACCGGGAGGACCGGATGGTGAAGGAAATCATCGTCCCGACAGAAGGGACGAAGACACACGGTCAGTTCCGCCACGTGCGGATGACGCGGGAAGGCCATTTCGTCACGGGCCTGATCCATGAACAGATCGTGGCGGAAATCGACGGGGAGGGAAACCTTGTCAAGTCCATTCCCGGCCAGAAGGCCTGGCATGTGGACAAGCTGGACAATGGGAACTACCTCATCGGCGGAGACAACCGCGGCTATGTCCGGGAATTCGACCGGGACGGAAACCTGGTGTGGGAATATACCCGGGAGGACGCTCCGTTCCCCATCTACAATCTCCAGACGGCCACGCGTCTTTCCAATGGGAACACCCTGATTACCAGCTGGGTGGCTGGCCGCCCGAAGGAAGAGTGGCCGGGCTCCGTCCAGTTTTTCGAAGTGACGCCGGGCAAGGAAGTGGTGTGGCAGGTCGCGTCCTGGGACAACCCGGACCTGGGCCCCTGCACCTATGTGGACCTGCTGGATGAGCCGCGGAAGAAGAATCCACGCCGTCTGGACGGGACGCCCGCGATGATGAATGATTTCCCGAACCGGCCGCTCGGCGAAGGAAAAGGCATCCATCCGGGACGCGTCGCCTGGGTCCATGCGCCCGGCGTCGCCGCCTGGGACGGAGAAACCGGACTCTGGAGCGACGAACGCTGGAATTCCCAGGAGAAGGCCGATGCGATGGTCCGGGAGGCTCTGATTGCGCTCACCGGCGAGAATTCTCCCCGGAAGGCCTGGAAGGCCCTGTTCCTGGATTTCAACAAGACCCATGGAAGAGGAGAAAGAGGGTATCGGAAAGGGGAGAAGATCGCCATCAAGCTGAACATGAACAATACGTTCTCTTACGGGAACAGCGAGGAGCTCAACAGTTCGCCGTACGTGACGCTGGCCCTGCTGCGGAGCATCGTCCGGGACGGCGGTGTCCGGGAAGAGGACATCACCCTCTCCGAGCCCAGCCGCTGGCTGACGGACAACATCTATCTGCGTTGCCATGCGGAATTCCCGAAGGTGACCTACGAGGATAATGTGGGCAAGGAAGGCCGTTCCAAATGCGCTTTCTATATGGATGCCATGCCGTTCACCCCTGGAAAGGGCGAGAACCAGAAAGGGCTGGCGAAGAGCTTCGTGGACGCAGCATACGTCATCAACACGGCGCTGTTGAAGATCCACAAGGGACCGGGCGTCACCCTGACCGGCAAGAACTGGTACGGGACGACGAGCCTGAACAAGGACTGGCATCAGAATTCACACAACAGCGTGAGCCAGGACAAACGCCACGGGACACCGAAGTACAGCACTTTTGTCGATTTCATCGGCCACAAGGACCTGGGCGGGAAATGCCTCCTCTACCTGATTGACGGCACTTACGGCTCCCGGGACGTGAACGGGCCGCCTTCCCCGAAATGGCAGAAGGAGCCTTTCAACGGGGATTGGGCCTGTTCCATCCTGCTTTCGCAGGACCCGTTGGCGGTGGATTCCGTGGGCCTGGACATCCTGCAGACGGAATGGCCGGAAGTGGATGCACTGAGTTTCAGCGACACCTACCTCGTAGAGGCGGCGACGATTCCGGAGAGTCCCAGCGGAACGCAGTACGACCCCGAGCAGGACGGCATCGCCCTGGACCGCCCGCTTGGCTTGCACGAACACTGGAACAGTGATCGGCAGTATCAATTCATTGACTTGATTTACAAGAAATTATGATTCTCGCCCTCCTTCTTTCGCTTTCCCTGTGGAACCGCACCAGCATCCAGGAGGCGGCCGCGCGTTTTCCGGATCCTCCTCAGGAACTCGCGAGCCACGTCATCTGGGGTTGGGACGGGGACATGGACCTCGTCACCATCCGCCATGACCTGGATTCCATCCGGTCCAAGGGTTTCCGTTCCGTCATCATCGAGGCAGGGTACCGGATGCCGTTCGAGTATCTGTCCGACGGCTGGTTCCGGACGGTCCGGACCGCCGTCCTGGAGGCGAAGCAGCGGGGACTGAAGGTCTGGATCATCGACGAAGGCAAGTACCCCAGCGGCTTTGCCGGGGGGAAATTCACGCTGGAGCGGCCGGAAATGCGGATGAAGGCCCTGGTCCAGCAGGACGGCAAGGCGGTCCCGGCTTTCCGTACCGGACAGACCCGCGCCGTGCGCAATGCGGACGGCCGGAAGGATACCGACTACTCCCAGTGCGATTACCTGGATCCGGCGGCCGTGCGGCAGTTCATCGACTGGACGCACGAACAGTACAAGAAGTATATCGGAGACGAGTTCGGCAAGACGGTCCTGGGCTTCCGGGGAGACGAGCCGGATTTCTCCTATCTTCCATGGACGGACAGCTTCCCCGAAAGGTTCCGGGAAATGAAGGGCTATGACCCTCTGCCTTATCTGGACTGTCTCTTTGACAAGGAACCGGACCAGGCGGCCCGACGCTTCCGGGCGGATTATTTCGACGTGTGGTCCCGGCTTTTCGCCGACAACTTCTTCAAGCAGCAGGCTGACTGGTGCGCGGAAAACGGCATCTCCTATGTGACTCACCTGAACAAGGACCACGACATGCCCGAATGCATCCGGGTGGAAGGCAGTTTCTTCCGGGACCTCGCCCCCGTCCAGGTCCCCGGGGTGGATGCCATCTGGAACCAGATCTGGCCGGGGACGGTCAATGATTTCCCGAAGTTCGCTTCCTCCGTCTC
>JAEEGJ010014006.1_pt1 | contig 19207 bp, 19 predicted proteins | sample 8958761 | NCBI WGS metagenome assembly JAEEGJ01 (sample SAMN16246546, study PRJNA631951) | gut metagenome | biome: gut microbiome; feature: rumen; material: RS-attached | host: Bos | place: Iran: Karaj | collected 2018-10 | reverse complement strand
TTTTCTCCTCGCCCACCGTGTAAATTGCATGCGGCATTACCACGAGCTGCACACGTTCCGATTCGCCCGTGTGATTCTTCAAGAAATCGACATTCGCCGCCCAAGCTTCTGGCGACATCAGCGGTTCTGCAAACGTAACGCCAATCGCCGCACGGATTCCCATTTCTTCGACAACGCGCATCGTCTCTTCGCGATGCCAATACATGTCCGTAAAAAACACCGTTCCCGACTTGATCATTTCGAGAACTGCAAGGCGGCTCCCAACAGCGATATCGTCAGGCGTGAGTTTCGCTTCTGTCGGCCAAATGTATTCGTTGAGCCATTTGCCAAGTTCCATATCGTCAGCAAAACCGCGCAACAGCGACATTGATGCATGCGTATGGCCATTATAGAAAGCAGGCATAATCGCGAAATGCGAACAATCAACGATTTCAGCGCCTTCGTAATCAGCAGGTTCCAGCGGACGCGTCACCTTTTCAAAGAGATTACCGACAATCAAGATGTCGCGCTTTGCGCCATCAAAAAACACATTTTTTAGAACAATCTTTTTGTCCATTGCAATTTTCCCCTATTTTTGACAGGACCACACGAGTCTAACACAACCGCACGATCCTGATGCGCTTAACGATTTTCCAAAAGTTGCTTTACCGAGCGAGCGAACTCTTGCAAGCTCGGATCTCTCGCGCCCTGATAAGACCGCACGAGCCCTTCGCCTTCATTAAACTTAATCAGGCTCGTGCTCTCGCCGACACGACTCGTTAATACGAGTCGCTTACGGCTCACAACCTGATGTGCGCTTATCGATCTTCTAAAAGTTGTTTGACGTAACATGCATATTCCTTTAAGCTAGGATCTCTCGCGCCCATCAGCAAAATCGTGTCACCCGGCTCTGCATATTCTAGCATTTTCTTGGCGCACTCGTTGCGGTCAGCAATGTAAATAGCCTCACAACCCTTGAGAATCAAGTCATCTGCAAGGTCACCTGCACTGATATCACGCGTGACAGTTCCGCCAGCGTAATAGATTTCGCTGAAGAACATCACATCGTTTTTGCGGTCAAAATCCATGTCCATCGGACGGAGCGTCTTGGCAATAAAGTCCACCAAGTCCTTACGCAAGAATCGTGTCGGACCAAAGCCGTGCGGCTGGAACCAAGCGATCACGCGACCATCGGTAAAGTCCTGGGCGCTCTTAATGCTTGCGGCAATTTTTGCCGGATTGTGAGCAAAGTCATCAACAAGCGTGATACCGTTGAATGTCCCGAGAATCTGGTGACGGCGGAACACGCCCGGGAAAGACGAAAGCGCATCGGCACAAGTGTGGAGCGAAACGCCCGCGCGGAGAGCGGCTGCAGTAGCCGCCAAAGCATTTTCCATATTGTGCTTGCCCGGTAGCGGAATTTCGAACTTCACAAGTTCATTGCCATGGCGCACACGGAACTGGATATGCGTCCCGACCGACTTAAAATCAATTCCCTGAACGCTTACATAGCTTTCATAGCCAAAGTCAAATTCGCGACCGGCGCTAAACTTCTTTGCAAGCGGATGCGCATCGTTCACAATCAAGATGTGACCTGCACTCAAGACGTTCTGGCTGAACTTCAAGAAAATTTGTTCGAGCTCGGAGATTTCCTTGTGGTCTTTGTCGATGTTCAAAATGACGCCGATTTCCGGCTCATAGCGAACAAGTGTTCCATCGCTTTCATCGACTTCGGCAACGAGCCATTCGCCCTTGCCACTCACGGCGTTACCAATCTTGCCCTGAGCTTGCAAATTCACGAGGCCAGCCCCCGTCATCACAGACGGCTGGAGTCCAGCATAATCGAGAATGTGGTAAACCATCGCGGTCACCGTCGACTTTCCGCTCGTACCACTAATCGCAATCGTGCGTGCTTCCTTGGAAATCTTTGCGAGCATTTCGCTGCGGTGCATCACCGGGACGCCAAGTTCCTTGGCACGCTTTAAATCAGGATTCGTATCTTCGATAGCGGTGCTCACCACGACTGCGGTAAGGCCTTCGACAACGCCGGAACCATCCTGCGCAAAGCACTTGATTCCGCAATCTTCGAGTTGGCTCATGACAAGCGGCTTCTCGGCTTTCCCGTTCAGGAACTCGCCGAACTGACGGTCGCTACCGCTCACAGCAACGCCCTTGCCCACCAAATACTGCGCGATGGCACTCATGCCCACGCCAGCAACACCGATAAAGAAGTAAGAATTAGTCATTGGTCACTAGTCTTTAGTCAATAGTTATTAGCAATTCGAGACTTTACTGGATTCTTCGACTCCGCTACGTTTCGCTCAGAATGACACGTTTTCATTTATTCCAACAGTTCCGGATCGATTGTGGGTTCGTATCCTGGTTCCACGAAATCTTCCGGGGCAATACCCTTGCGGCGAGCAGCCTTCATCTGCTTGATGAGCTTGCGTTCGGCAGCAACGGCACGGCGCTTGGCGGCAGTCGCCTTTTTCTCGGCGAGGCGCTGAGCACGCGTCTTGCGTTCCTTCACAGGAGCGGCTTCATCTGGCGAGATTTCCAGCGGTTCTTCGTATTCGTCAAATTCATCATCTTCGTCAAAACGAATCTGCGCATCGAAATCGCGGAAGCCTTCCTCTTCGTCATACACAGGCGCCGATGCTGGGCATTCCTTCTTCAAGAGCTTGAGCACATTTGCAAACGGCTCTTCCATCGGGACCTTGAATGTAAGCTTCTTATTCGTGCGCGGATGAATGAGTTCAATCTTCACGGCCTGCAAAAGCTGCGCCGGAGCAATTTCAAGTACTTTCTCAGCCACCGGCTTCATCAGAGGCGGCACGCGGTTCAAGCTTTCATCGCGACCATCGTAAAGCGGATCGCCCACGACCGGATGGCCCGTGTAACGGCTATGCACACGAATCTGGTGCGTACGTCCCGATTCCAATTGCAATTCCAAGAGCGTTGCAATCGCAAAGAACTGCTTCGCAACATAATGCGTACGGCTTTCCTTACCGCCCTTCACCACCGCCATCTTGAGACGGTTCTTCGGGTTACGACCAATCGGAGCGTCAATCGTTCCTTCAAGGTCACGCGGGCAACCCCATACAAGCGCATTGTATGTACGGTGGAGCGTGCGCGTTTCAAGTTGGTGCGCCAAATGCCTGTGTGCCGCATCGTTTTTCGCGACCACCATAAGCCCCGGCGTATCCTTATCCAAACGATGAACAATACCCGGACGGAGCGGACCGTTCACGGTCGAAAGATTTTCCTTGAAGTGGTACAAGAGCGCTGCGGCAAGCGTTCCCTTGCTCACGCCATTACCCGGATGCACCACCAAATTGCGCGGCTTGTTGATGACCACGATATCGTCATCTTCGTAAACGATGTTCAGCGGAATATCTTCGGGTTCAAGTGTCGAAGATTCCTTCTCGATCATCTTTTCAACGACAACCGCCATCCCCGTTTCTACGCGGAAGTTCTTGGAGACTTTGCCACCGCCGACCTTGACTTCGCCCGCTTCAATCTGCTTCTGCACGTCTGTGCGGGAGACATTTTCCATAACGCAGACAAGGAACTTGTCGATACGTTCACCATTATGCTTTTCTTCTACGATGTAATTCATAAGAATTAAAAATTAAGGATTAAGAATTAAAAATTTAAAACATTCATGCATCAAATTTTTTCAAATTTCTTTTTGAGGACTTTATAATTGCAGTCAACATGAAAAGAATTTCCTTACAATCTTTTTCCATCGACTTATATTCAGCATCCTTTATATATTCACCTTTCAATAACAATTCAAGCCAATACAATGTTTCAGCAGTCTCTTTTAATGAAATTTGAGCTTTAGAAATAAATTCTTTTTTACTAATCGAATATTGCGATTCAACTAAATTTGCACCAATACTCGTTCCGCTTCGCAGAATCTGTTTCGACAAAATATATTCTGATTTTTCAGATAGATGTTGATACAATCTAATTATACGAAAAGCAAATTCTTTACTCTTATCCAACACGACATTCTTATCCACTCATATCCTCATTCATTCTTCACTTTTAATTCTTCACTTTTAATTTTTAATTTTTCACTTTTCATTTTTCATTTTTAATTTCTTTTTCTTCTTTAATTTGCTTGTGCAGCTCACGCAAGATCACGGGAGACAGAATCACAAGAGCAACGCCGACAGTCACGAACGAGTCCGCCACATTGAACGTTGGGAAACGGGTCATGATAAAGTCCGGGAAATCACAGTCGATAAAATCCACAACCATCTGCATGCGCATACGGTCAATGAAGTTTCCGACAGCACCGCCGAGAATCATCACGACGCCCAAGCGGCTCAAGTAATCACGCTTGTCGATGGACTTATAGAACCAAGCGAGTGCAAAAGCGGCGACAATCGAAATCAACAAAAAGAACACCCAAGGCGGCAAGAACGGCATCAAGTCTTGCGGACGGCTACTGAACGCAGCGCCCTTGTTGTACACAAGCTGGAAGCGCACAAGTTCACCAATCACAGGAATTTTCTCGTACGTAAAATTCCCTGCTTCGTCGGTAAAACGCGACACCGCCCACAACTTCGTCAGCTGGTCAGAAATAATGCTAAAAACAATCACCGCCACATGGAACGGCCACTTATTATAAAACTTCGAATTATTCTCCATTACGATTTCCTTTAAAAAGCACTGGATCCTTCGACTTCGCGCTACGCGCTCCGTTCAGGATGACAAGACTCTCGTCTCTAGTCTCTCGTCTTTCGTCTAAATGTTCCTCTTAATTTTCGCGTACGCTTGGTCAATCCACTTGTCCGAATAGAAGTGCATCGACGTTTCCTTGACAATCCGCTTCACGGTATCACGCGTGATTTTCACCTTCTTGTCCGAAGTGAACACTGACACGCCATTCCCGATCAAACTCAAGTTCTCCGCCGCCATAAAGAGCGGCCATAGGCAGAAGAGCCTTGTACGCATCTTGATGTTCGGGATGAGCTTCGTGTAGGCAATCGCATCGTCCAGATGATGCCAAGCCTTCTCGACAAGTTCCGAAAGCACTGCGCCGCATTTTTGAGCATCAGCTCCTGCGGCAAAAAGTTCGCTCGGATGCGCAAAACCATGACGCTTGCAAATCTCTTCAGGGATAAAGCACACGCGGCGTCCAGAATCTTCGACGCAATCCTTCACGATGTTCACGACCTGCAAGGCAAGCCCAAAGCTCACGTCCAGCTTCGAAAGTTCCGCCTCACGTTCCGCATTGATAAAGCACGTGTCCGCTGAGAAAAGCTTGGTCAAGAGCTTACCGACAATGCCTGCCACATAGTAGCAGTATTCGTCGAGTTCGCCCACGTTCGCAAGCGTGAACCAGCCCGCCGAAAGCGCCGCTTCCTGACGGAGCGCAAACTTCGCCATGCCACCGCACATTTCAATCACCACGTCGCAAACCGGCTTCTGGTAGTTCTTAGGGAGCGACTTCAAAAGTGGCACCACGACTTCGGACTTCGAGCAAAGATCCTTGTTCGGGTCTTCGGAGCCATGCCAAGATTCTGGGAGCGCAGCTACGAACGTGCGGATTTTCTCGGTCTCGAGTTCGCCCGTCTTGAACACATCGGCAAACAGCGCAAGCACGCGGTCCTTTTCAGTCGCCTTCATGTCCGGGTCATCTTCAACCGTATCGGCAATGCGCAAATAAAGGTACGCAAGCAGAATACTGCGGTGCAACTTGCCACGCAAGACCTGGATGTTCAGCGCAAACGTACGCGACACCAACTGCAAGATATCTTCAGCGTACTTCCACGCCGCCTTGCCTTCGAGCACCTTCTCGCCCACATCTAAAGAATCCAATTTATCAATCATATGAGCTAGTACACCTCAAACATTTCCGGCGGCACCTTTTTAGACGCGGCCATCGACTTTACGTACTTCCAAAAACGGCCATGGTCTTCGGCATTGCGGAGCTTATGCGCATAGCTGAGTCCCGCGCGGTCACGCACGTTTTCATCCGACATCACAATACCCTTGCGCTGGATCCCATAATTCACCCAACGATACTCCAGGTAAAAAGCCGACTGGAACAAGTCCGTGAGCTTGAGTTCCGTCCTGCGCTTCATCAAATAAGCGATCCAGACAAAAAGAAGCACGGACACAAATCCATAATAAGCATTAGTACCAAGCCCAATCTTTTGGAGAGTCCACACCACCGTGGCAGAGGTCGCCACCGACGTTATCGCCGTAAGCAGATAATCGCAGAAACGCAAAAAACTCACGCGCCCCGGATTTTTCACAAATCCGCTCATCACGTAAGCCCATTTTTCGCCTCGATCGAGCTGATTTTTCAAAAAAACGACGTACGAGACATTCCTAAACCAAAAATGGAGACCGACCCAGAGCAAAACAGGGGTCCAAAAAATGTATTCCACAAGTGTACTTATTACCATCATAGCAAAAATTAGAAAATTTGCAAAAATTCGAGGATTCTCGCCAACGCACGGAGGCACAAACACCGACGTTAATTTTCGTTTACAGAGAAGTAAGAAATTTTTTAGGTTTATTTCACTTCCAATCTATCAACATTCCAAAGAATTAGCTAAATTTTAACGCCTAGTTGTTGATAGATTATTAATCGGATGAGGATTGAAGATGCAGGTTGAATGGGAAAGATGCTTGAACTACCTCCACGGAATGCTGTCGGATACGGTATTCAAGACATATTTTGCACAGACCAAGCTTGTAAGCCAAACCCCAGGACACGCCGTTATCGCAGTGCCCCCCGGACTTGACGTCAAAGTCTATGCCGCTTACAAGGACCTAATCCGCCTCGCCTGGAAAGACGTTTCCCACGATGAGGCTCCGGTAGAATTTGAATTCCAGCCGCAAGACGTTTACCAGCCGCAAGTAAGCACCTCCGACAACTCTTTCCGCGAATTTATCAAGCCGAGCGTCCCACTTTCTGGCAGCTTCCGTTTCGAAAACTTCGTCCCGGGTGACAAGGCACAGCTCGCCTTCAACGCCGCCCTCGCCGTCGCAAGGAATCCGGATGGAACGCAGTACAACCCGCTATTTATTTATGGGTCTTCCGGTCTTGGCAAGACGCACTTGCTCCAGTCCATCGGCAACTACATTCTCGAAGAAGATCCGACCAAGCGCGTCATCTACCTCACGTCCGAAGACTTCTCGCAGCAGTACATGAAGTGCCTGCAAGAAAAGCGCATCACTGAAATGTCCGACTTCTACCGCAACGAAGTGGACATTCTCTTGATCGATGACATCCAGAACTGGACAGGCAAGTACGAAACGCAAAACGAATTTTTCTTGATCTTTAACGCACTGCACCAGGCAGGCAAGCAGATCGTGCTTACGTCTGACGCTCCCGCAGCCGAAGTCAAGAACCTCTCCGACCGCCTCGTGAGCCGTTTCTCCTGGGGCTTAACCGTTGACATCCAGCCGCCTGACGTCGAAACGCGCGAAGCCATCCTCCACAAGAAGGCAGAAGAACGCCACCTCGAAATCAGCGACGAAGTCATCCGTTACCTTGCTGAAAATATTGCAAGCAACGTGCGTTGCCTCGAAAGCGCCATCATCAAGCTTACGCTCCAGTCGAGCCTCATGAGCCACGACATCGACATGAACATCGCACAGAAGGTCGTCACCGAAATCGCCCCGACACTCCGTCGCCGCGTAAGCCTTGACTCCGTGCTCCATGCCGTATCACAGCACTACGAAGTACCCGAAACCAAGCTCATCGAACCGGGCCGCGGCACCAAAGAAATCTCCAAGGCTCGCCAGGTCGCCATGTTCCTCATGCGCGAGCTCTCCCCCATCAGCCTGCAGAGCATCGGTTCCCGTTTTGGCGGTAAGGATCACTCCACCGTCGTACACGCCATCAAGAGCGTCAAGAAAGAGATGGAAACCGACCCGAGCTTTGCCCGTTTGATCGAAAGCCTCAAGAACACCATTCACGATTAATACGCCTTCGGCGCAGTTATCAGCGTATCCTTTATACAAAAAGCCTCGGGTTAAACCCGAGGCAATTTCTTTTGCAATGTCACCCCGGACACTGTTCCGGGGTCACCATACCGACTACAAGCAATGAGCTCTCAAATCTTCGTCGCTAAGCGTGCTGAGGTATGCAGGCGGAACATCGAGAACGGTCTTGCAACCGGTCTGGCCGTTAGCCTTCATACGGAGAGCAGCGCGGGCATAAGCCACGAGAACGCTCGTCGTGAATTCCGGGTTGGAATCGAGCTTGAGGCTGTATTCGATCACGTGCGTGTGTTCCTTGTTCATGCCAGTCTTGCCGGTACGGATCACAAAACCACCGTGAGCGAGGCCGCTGTGGTTCTTGTTGAATTCTTCTTCGCTGATGAAGTTGACGGTAGTGTCGTATTCATCGAAGTAGTTCGGCATCGTCTTGATGGCGTTTTCGATGTATGCCTTGTCAGCACCTTCTTCGGCAACCACGTAAACGAGACGAGTGTGCTTCTGACGAGTAGTGAGTTCCGGCATAGAACCACTGCGCACGGCTTCGAGAGCAGATTCCACCGGGCAGGTGTACTGCTTGGCATTCTTCACACCCTTGATACGGCGGACAGCGTCGCTGTGGCCCTGGGAAACGCCCTTGCCCCAGAACGTGTAGTCCTTGCCTTCCGGAAGGATGGACTGAGCGTACACGCGGTTCAAGCTGAACATACCCGGGTCCCAACCGACAGAGATCATAGCAATCTTGTTTGCGCCCTTGGCAGCAGCGTCAACAGCAGCGAAGTGTTGCGGAATCTTGGCGTGCGTGTCGAAGGAGTCGATCACGTTGAACATAGAAGCGTACTTCGGAGTGAGCACCGGCAGGTCCGTAGCAGAGCCACCGCAGATGATGAGCACGTCAACCTTGTCCTTCCATGCTTCCATTTCAGAAACGTTCAACACCGGAACGCCAGCCGTCTGGATCTTCACCGTCGACGGATCGCGACGAGTGAAAACGGCGACAAGTTCCATATCCGGAGCCTGCTTCACAGCGCATTCCACACCGCGACCGAGGTTACCGTAACCGAGAATAGCAATCTTTGCCATAACAATGTCCTTGTTTAAAATTTTTGCTGGAAAATATAGGAAAGTCGGAAGTCGGAAGTAGGAAGTATACAGAGAAATTCATGTAAAAATAGTAGGTATGAAAAACGTGCTCTAGAACACACAAAACACCCCTATAATACAATTCGGACTATAATTTTACAGAAAATGTCCCGCAACGGCACAAAATGATATATTTTTCTCACAAAGAGGCAAGGCGATTTTCATAAACCGCCTTTAAATTTTTTGAAGGAGAAAAATATGAAAAATCATTTCTTGAGCGCTCTTAGCGCAGGTTTTCTGCTTTTCACAACTTGTTTCGCGCAGTCCGCGAATGAAATCGCCAAAAAAGTCCACGACTTGCCTTCCGGAAAAACATCGTCCGGACTAGTTTCTGTAACATTGATTGATAAAAACGGCAAGACCCGTAACCGCGAATTAGTCTCTTACACCATGAAGGACGGCACAACCGACAAGACCGTTCTCATGTTCAAAACGCCGCGTGATGTAGCAGGCATCAGCTACCTCACCTATGACTACCCCGACAAAGCCGACGGTTCCACAGTCGATAGCGACAGCTGGATTTATATCCCAGCCATGAAAAAGGTACGCCGCGTTTCTGGCTCCAACAAAGACGACGATTTCCAGGGAACCGACTTCACGTACGACGATCTCGGCAACCGTAGCCTCTCCAAGGACAACTTTGCCCTCCTTGGCGAAGAAAAAGTGAACGGCATCGACTGCTGGATTTTGGAAGCCAAGGCAAAAGACTCAAAGGCAAAAGTGAGCCGCCGCGTCACATGGGTGAACAAGAAGACCTTCGTCGTCCAGAAAGGCGAATACTACGACAAGCAGAACCGCCTGCAAAAAACGCTTACCGCAGACGATATCAAACAGGTGAACGGCTACTGGACCACGCTCAAGCAGACAATGACTAACGTCCAGACAAACCACAAGACCATCTACGAAGTCAAGAACCTCAAATACGATGAAAAGGTCAACGAGAGCTACTTCACTGTAAGCGCTCTTGAACGTGAACAGATTAAGTAGATAGAAAAGGACGGCAAAATATGAAAGTCGAAAAATTCAACAAATTTTTCGGCAAGATCGGACAGGCGCAAATTCGCAACCGCTGGAAGATTCTTGCCGGATTGCTTATTGTCACGGTCATTTGCTGTTTAGGCTTGAGCAATTTTTCGCTAGCGCTTGGCGAAGAAGGCTGGTTCGGCAACTCCGATGAAATAACCATCAACACTAAAAAATACGAAGAAACCTTCGGAAACCTGAACGGGATTGGCGTCCTTGTCGTAAAGCAAGGCGAAGGCAATGTCTTTAGCGAAGACATGCTGAAAGTCATCGAAAAAATCGGCAACCGCATGCGTGATGAAATTCCGTTTGCAGACCGCCTGACCTCCATCGTCGAAGTCGATATTCCTGTCGGCAATGACGAAGGATTTTCGATTGTAAAGCCTTACGAAAACGGCATCCCTTCGGATTCCGCGGGGCTTGCAAAAGCACGTGATCTCGTGATGCGCGGGAGCGAAAAGACGAATGCGCTCATCAATTCGCTTGTCAGCGATGATGGCAAAGAAACGTGGATTTCCCTGTCGCTCCATCCGTTCAAAGGAAAAGAGCTCGAAGAAAAGTACGGCGGGGACAACACCGAAGTTTCAACAGACATCGGCTACAAGCTGATGAACATCATCGAAAGCGAAGAATTTCAGAACAAAGGATTCAAGCTTTACGGTGGTGGTATGCCATACGACAGCGCTAACGAAGACCGTTATGAAGTTCCCGAATACGGTGTAAGAGTCCTCTGCAGCATTGTCGTGATGCTCTTGTTCTTAGCGATTTGCCTGCGCAACGTCTTTGGCGTGATTGTTCCGGCTGTGGCAACGATCAGCGCAATCGCCACGGTCTTTGGCGCAATGTCGTTTTTTGGAGAAAAAGCCGACTCCGCTCTTGTAACTTTGCCAATTGTTCTTGGCATGGCTCTTGCAGTCGGCTATTCCGTACACTATATCAAGATGTTCAAATTGCATTTTAGACGCACGGGCAAGCGCAAGGAATCTGCCATCAAGTGCGTCGAAGAATGCGGATGGCCGGTGCTGTTCACAGTTCTTACGACCATGGCTTCGTTTATCAGCTTCCTGTTTGTGAACATGAAGCCTCTCGAATGGATGGGCAAAACATCCGCCTTTATCGTGCTCGCAATTTACATCTATGTTACCGTGCTCATCCCGATTCTGCTTTCGTTCGGTAAGGACCGCGCGCCCAGAGCTACTCAAGTTAACGGCGCCACAAAACTGGATCTGTCTTTTTCGAGATGGTCTAGGTTTGTCTACAACAGGAAAAAATCGTTCATTGTCATTAGCGCATTGGTTATTGCCGCATTCATTCCAGGGATGTTCAAAATCACAGCACAGCTGGATTACCTGACCATCACGGGTGACAAAATGCCATACATTCAACAAGTCAAAAAAATGTTGAGTCAAAAGCTCGGCAACCAGTACAGCTACACGGTCATGATTTCTTACGATGAAGAAGGCGCATTTAAAAAGCCCGAAAACATGAAAGCGCTTGTGCAGCTTGAAGATTATCTCGGCACGCTCTCGCTCACCAAATGGTCTGGCGGCAAGGCTCGCGTTACCTCAGCGACAAGCATCTTGAAGGAAATGAACCGCGCCCTCAACGAGGGTAAAGATTCGATGTACACCGTCCCTGAAGATGAATACGTACTTGCACAGCTGATGGAACTTTCTTCTATCGAAATGCATAACGACTTCAGCGATGTCATGGATGACGATTTCAAGACAACCGTTGTCAGCGTGGACATGACACAATTCGCCACAGAAGAAGCGCTTGCCAACATGAACGCTTTGAAGGCAAAACTTGCCGAACTTTTCCCAGGCGCAAAATGCACCTTGCTCGGCGACATGATTCGCTATTCCGAGATGAGCAACCGCATTGTCTTCGGCGGCTTGAAATCCTTCGGATTCTCGCTCATTATCATCGCCATCATGCTCGTCTTTGCATTCTCTAGCCTTAAGCTCGGTCTTATCGGCATGATCCCGAACGTAGCTCCGGTCATTCTCGTGGGTGGTGTCATGGGATATTTCAATTACGCCCTTGACTTCAGCACCATCACCGTGATGCCCATGATTTTAGGTATTGCCGTTGACGATACCATCCATTTGACGACACACCTGAAAATGAAACACGAACAAATGGGTTCTAGCGAAAAGGCCATGGAAGCGACCTTCCGCGAAATTGGCGCAACGATGTTCCTGACGACCGTTATTCTGTGCTCCATGTTCAGCGTTTATTTGTTCAGCCCCATGCACTTCTTGACGGTTCTTGGAGTTCTCATTATCGTCGGTCTTTCCAGTGCATTGGTTGCAGACTACACCATTACACCAGCCCTTTTACACGTGGCTAAACCCTTTGGCAAAGAAAAGGAGGAAGTATGAATAAGCAATCCTTTTTCACAACAGTCCCAGCCATTGCATTAGCAACAATGGTTAACCTTTATGCCCAAGAAACAACATATACAGGAAGCATCACTGCCAAAGCGGGCGTAAGCCTCGCCAATGCCCACAACCATGAAAACGACTTTACGCTAGGCCAGACGATTTTCGATGGCTCCTTCAAGACGTATTTTGACGAAGCTATGGTTTACGTCAACGGGCAATTGGTCCACGATGCTATCGGGAGCCAGTCTTCAAACGGAATGTCCGGATTCGTCGCCAACGACGGCTCTTTCGCTTTAAAATTGAAAGAAGCTTACATCGACTGGAAAAGCGGAATGTTCGCGCTCCGTATCGGTCGCCAAATTGTCTCGTGGGGTAAAGCCGACGACTTCCAGATTACAGATGTCGTGAGCCCCTTTGACGAATCTAACGTTGTCGCATACGATTACAACGAAGCCAAGCTCGGCGTCGATGCAGCCCGTCTTTCTCTCTTGACCGACAAAGCTCAAGTCGATGCGTATTACATCCCGTTCTTTACGCCGAGCATTCTCCCATTCGCGAAGAAAAATCCGCTTCGTTCTAAAATATTCCCAGAAACATACAATGAATTCAAGCTTCAATATCCTGAGAGTCATGAAGATCTTGAACTCCCTAGAAAGAACCTGAACAACAGCGAATACGCTCTCCGCGCCAGTTTCTACACGTCTGTAATGGACCTGTCACTTTATGCATTCTACGGTTGGGACGATAAGCCGTTTATCAAATATACCCCAATGACATCCGAAGACATTGAATTCAACGAGCTTTATCATGACGGATTCAATGTTTCAGGGAAATACAAACGCATGTCCATGGTGGGTGCCGATGCGGCAATTCCTGTAGGCGATTTTGTATTCCGCCTAGAAGCAGCCTACTTTCCCAATCGCCATATCCAGACAACTCCTGAATATCAATTCGATCTATTTACCAGCAATAAAAATATCCAATCCAGCAAGCGAAACGACCAGTTTTTAAGCCTTGCCGGAGTCGATTGGACATTTACATTTCCGTATATCGGAACCTGGACTGTGACCGCACAGTATATTTCGGACATTGTCTTCAAGTACAGAATTTACTTGGACCGCAAACAATACGAGCATCAGGTCGCTGGCAGTGTCGAAAAGTCGCTTTTGAACGAGACGCTTACGATTTCCGCTTCAGGAGCGCTTGATCTGTGTCTGTGTTCCTCATCAAGTGAAATTGCAATCGATTACAGACTCACAGATGCCATCACACTCAGCATGATCGGAGACCTATTCTTAAAAGGCTCTGAAGGCAAAGACGGCACTTATGGCATTTACCGTGATTTCAGCGGAATTACATTCAAAGGAAAAGTCATGTTCTAAATAATTTTATTATCATTGAGCACCCCCACAAGGGGGCTCTTGGTTAAAGGATGTTTTATGAATAAAATCATTTCGTTTTTGTTAATAACCGCTTGCAGTTCTGTACTTTTTGCGGAAGAAATATCGCAAAAGGAAAAATCGCCACTAGAACTGTCGTTGTTAACAACGGCAGGATATTATCCTAAAACAGACCATAAAACAGGTTCATCGCACTTTTCTGGAATCAACGGAATTTACGATGGTGTCGAACTCGTCACCGAATTTGATGCCACCTACACCATGCCGTTTTTAAACGGTTCCGATGAGCTTACCGCAAACAATCATTTAGCATTCAAACTTGGATTGGAACTCTCCCCCGTCACGGTAGCCCCTTTAGCTTCTGTGACATTTTCACCGATCGCATTCCTCGAATTCTCTATCGGCGGAACCATTGGCACAGGCTGGGGACTTACCGACGACATACAAGGTCTTGCCAAACTTGACGAATCCAAGACCAAATACAAAAACCTAACGCCATTTGCGCACTGGTATCTTTATACTTGGGCAAGTGCCTGCTTTATGTTCGACTTGGCAGCCATCTGGGAAGGCGAATGGCATCACATCGTCACGACCGCTACATACAAAGCAGGTTACCAAAAAATGACGGGCACAAAAGCAACCGTCTGGGGTTGGCGAAATTCCTATGGTTTTGCAAACGGATGGGTGTACGAACAGGAATATTTCCTGGGATACCAAATGCCACTCAAGGTCTCTATGGCTGGCATTGGAGCCTCTCTTTGGGGGAATTACCAAAGCAGCGATTACGGCAAATTCTCGGGCAATTACGATGGCGACTTTATGACCATCGATATTTGGCCCATGGTCGAAGTCAAGCTCAGCGATAAAGACCTGCTATATGTGCTAGCCGACTTTAGAGCCCGCCGCAGTTTCCTTGAAAAATACGATGACGATGCACACGAACCGTTCATGACCACAACAGGTCGCGAATGGCTTTTCTATGCCATCGGCGTGCAGTGGAAACACTCTTTCTAAAAATTAAATCCCGGTAGAACCAAAGCCACCGCGGTCGGTGCCATCAAGCGCGCCTTCCACGAACGTGATCGTCGGTTGGATTTCCATGATGCGGAACTGGGCAATGCGGCTCCCCTTCTCGATGGTCACATCACGGGTCGCATACACGGGCATTTTCCACCAGTCGTTTGCACCGCAGTAGCTCGAATCAACCACGCCCACAGAATTAGCCTGCAGAATGCCGAAGTTTTTGAACGTGGAACTGCGCGGAGCAATATGTGCCTCGTAACCCTCGGGCAACTTCATCGCCACACCTAGATGAATTAGGCGGAACTCGCCCGCCTTGAGCGTCACCGTTTCTGCAGCAGCAAGGTCAATCCAGTCGGATTTGCCACCAACGTAAGTAAGTTTCGGAATCGATTCATCAAGATATTGGATTTTTATAGTCTTTGCAGTCATGCGGTAAATATAATATTCCCGAGATACATAATTCCGGGGTTGCCATACACAATTATATTTTTCATCAAACAATTTCGTTTCGAAATTGTTTTGTTATATTAAGGGCATGGAATGGAACGAAGAACAGCTTAAAGAACCGCGTTTAATTGATATCCCTATCGCTCACGACCAGCGTGGCAACTTGAGCGTTGTCGAAGGCGGCGAACTCATCCCGTTTGATATCAAGCGATTGTACTACCTGTACGACGTTCCGGGCGGAACGACACGCGGGGGCCATGCCCATCGCAAGCTCCGTCAGCTGATTATCGCCGCAAGCGGCAGCTTTGACGTGATTCTGGACGATGGCAAAAAGCGTTCCAAATATTCGCTGAACCGTTCTTATCACGGGCTTTACATTCCGACAATGCACTGGCGCGAAATCGAGAATTTCTCTTCGGGCGCAGTTTGCATGGTACTCGCTTCCGAGCACTACGACAAATCCGATTACATTTATGAGTATGAAGATTTTGTGAAGGAAGCTACTTCACATATCTAGCGTTCACGCAGGGTTTCGCGCCGAGAGATTCCTTGAAGCGGATAAGAGTCTGATTTAAATAATCACCGCCATTTTCAGTAGAAATTCCCCACGAGAACTGTTTCATTTTCTCGCGAGCGGCTTCTCGCATAGCCCTCACATAAAGTGCAGTCGTAGGCTGGAACTTTGTATAATCCGGATTCGGGGCAATATATTGAGCGTGGATTGTCGATGTTCTTTCGAACACAAAGAGCATCATCGCAGCAACAAGCGTTTCGCCATCCCAAATTCCCCTGAAACGTATATTTTCAGGAATGTGGATTTCCTTCAAGTCGAAAAGTTCCTGCAACGTATGGACCGGATGCACATTGTGCTTCGCCTTGGAAATTTCCAGAAACCGGTAGAATGTTTCAAAATCTTCCGTCTTTCCAAGCGGGCGGTATTCCACGCCAATCCCTTCTGATTTTTTGAAAATGCGTCGACATTCCTTATTGCAATTTTCAAAGGGATCTTTATCGCAAGAGAGAGGTGTAAAGGAACTGAGTTCCGTATGGCGACTGTAGCCAAGGTGTTCCAACGTATATTCCAAAAGTTCCGGGCTTTCGACAGAAAAGAGCTGCGGTGTTATCTTAAGAGTCACGCCACTAAAATTTTTAGACAAATAGCGATCGGCTTCGCTTAAAATTTCAGGCAGTCGCGATCCACTGTAAAAATCCTTGGAAATAACAGGACCGCCAAAAGTCGAACCCGCATGCGATACAAAGCGGTTCCCTTCGACGACAACGCCCGGGAAATACGCAACAATCGTTCCACTTTTTTGGAGTGCAAAACTCGCATCGTTAAAACGACCTGCGGGATGGTAATTCAAAAAACGCCTAGTCTGCAAAAAGGTGCCATTCACCGATTCCGATTCCACGAAATGGTCAAATCGCTGGTCTAATTCAGGACTGTAAGGCAAAATTTCGTACATACCATCTCCGGCGTTGCGCTACTTGGACTTCTGCGAATCCTTAGCTTCCGCTTTTTGAGCGGATTCTTGTTCAGCACTCTGCGCCGCCTGTTTTGCAGCCTTTTCAGCGGCATGTTCCAAGCGAGCAGGCTTGCCAGCCAAATTGCGGAGCAAACCGAACAGAGCAGAGAGTTCATTACGCGTCGGGTGCAAACGCTGCAAGAGCGTGTTGAGGAAGCTATCGCGCCATGCCTGATCGTGGTACTGACCTGTGAGATAGCGGTCAAGGAACTTCTTGAAGCCGTCAATCTGCTGAATAGTTGCAGGACCCGTTTCGGCAACGCCTCGCGTTGTGCGCTTCGCGCGACCCTCGCCGTTCGCGAGTGCCCCGGAACGGCAAAGCTCGTATAAGCTAATCGAAACAGCCTGTCCAAGATTCAAGCTCATGAGTCCCGGCACCGGAATTTCGCACTGGTACGTGCAAGCGTTCACTTCTTCAAGCGCAAGCCCGCAAGATTCACGACCGAACACGAGAGCAATCGTTCCGTCTTCCGGGAGCATGTCAGACAAGTTCTGCACCATCGTATGCTTGATGGAACTTGCAAAAATGCGGCGGCTGTAAGCAACAGCGCAAGAGCAATCGCCAATGGCATCTTCGAACTTGTGGACGACCTTTGCGTTATCCAGAATGTCATGGCTGTTGGCGGCCGTATGGTAAGATTTGTCCAAGACTTTGTCGCGCTTCGGATAGACGATATAAAGTTCCGGCAATGCATAGCAATGCATGGCTCGTGCGACAAAACCCACATTGTGCGGGTGTTCCGGTTCAACAAGTACTACTCTAAATTTACGCATAATCAGGTATTAGGTTATAAGTTTTATGGGTTTGGGCAACATCATCGCAATAAAGCATGTTTAAACAACAGTGTCATCCTGAGCGAAACGCGTTAAGCGTGGAGTCGAAGGATCTCTATTCTTGCATCAAGTTATTCCATTCAGGATTCATCTGATTTATAAGCATTACCTTTTTTTTCTCGTTTCCATCCTTTTAATTGTTTTTCTCGCTTAATTGCATCCAATACTTCTGTATATCGTTCAAAATAAACAAGTTTATTAATCTTGTATTTAGATGTAAATGCAGCACCAGTCCCTTCAATATGTTCCAACGCACGACGTTCAATATTATTCGTTACACCAATATATAAAGTAGTATTACTTTGATTTGTCATCATGTATGTATAATAATTATTTGGCATATCGCTTATTCGTTTTAGATCCTTCGACTACGAACCTTCGGTTCTTCGCTCAGGATGACACATTAAAAACAAACCATATATTTTACATTGACCAATGACTATTGACCATTGACTATCCATCTAAATCCTTTTCCGCGGATCTCGTTTTCGATGGTCTCGCCAGGTTGAATTTCGGCACCTTTAAAAATCACAGAATGAGCAATTTTCACACCGTCAGGAATGACAACGCCGGTTTCCACAACCGCTTCATTCTTGTCGCGGCCACATTCCACCAAACGCGCTTCCACTGCAGCCATGAGACCTTCAGGCGATCCCATATCAATCCACGTGGCATGCAACTGCGACATATCGACAAAAGGCGCACGGCCAGCCGCAATTTCCTGTTTCCAAAATTCACGGATATCAAATTCGCCATCACGGATTCTCGCAAGCGCTTCATCGCTGTACCACGAAATTCCAGAGAACGTCGCAGCCGTTCCCGTGTCGGCACCGAAACGTCCGGCAACACCAGCAAGGCAACCATCAGCCCCTACGCGGAACGTGTTTACCTTCGGGAAATCGACCGCCAAAAGAGCAGCCTCACAGCGATTTCGAGCATTCCGCACAAACGCACCCAAGTCAAAATTGCAGTACGCGTCGCCATTCATAATCAAGAGACCACCGCGATACCCCGCCGCATAAATCCGGCGCAAGGGGCCTGCAGTCCCGAGGATTTCAGGCGTTTCGACCCAGACTTTTTCAAAGCCAAGGCGCTTTCCTTCGCTTACAATCTGGTCGGCCAAATAATGCGCATTCGCGTGCAAGCGGACATCGCCAAGCGACTTTGCCCGCTCCATCTGGATTTCGAGAATGCTCTTGTCATAAACGCGAACCAACGGCTTCGGGATTTCCGACGTCAAAGGTCTCAGCCTTGTGCCAAGCCCTGCCGCTAGAATCAACACGTTCAATTTATCGTTAGCTCGCGTCATAACACAGCCTTAATTAGACCATTGCAGCGCTAAAGGAAGCGTTGCAGATAAGCGTTTCGCCCTGCCAGATTTCGCCCGTGTACTTGTAGATGCCATGGCGAGCCATCACGAGCGTAGCCTTGAGCGTCAAGTCCTGCGGCGGAATCACCGGAGCGCGGAAACGGC
>JAEEGJ010014005.1_pt1 | contig 19210 bp, 17 predicted proteins | sample 8958761 | NCBI WGS metagenome assembly JAEEGJ01 (sample SAMN16246546, study PRJNA631951) | gut metagenome | biome: gut microbiome; feature: rumen; material: RS-attached | host: Bos | place: Iran: Karaj | collected 2018-10 | reverse complement strand
CCACTCAATTTGCAAACACGTCTGTTTGCCACTTACGAAGTCTAACAACTCCTTTGCATTAACGCAGCATCACGGGCACTGTCTACTAGGGATGATCCTTTCGGAATGCCGGCTCGGAAGGGATAGCTTGATGCAAATATCGTCACGTGCCTCTCAGCAAATAGCACTTCTCTGTATTGAACGATTCTCTGCGGCTTTCTTCGTCACAGCCTTTAGAGTTATTCAATTGTTCGCATTTCATAGCCGAAATGTGACATAAGAATATATCTGCGTTACAGAAAAGTCAACAATCATTTTAAATTAGTTTTTGCACGCGCCTTAATAAGAGTGTAAAATATACTTATCTTTTTATTATCCGATTTTATGCACTTTGACATATTTTCGGATAATGAATCTGAACGCACATCTAAGACCTTGCATTGAACGAACAGCAAACAGTTAGCCGAGGAGAAATATTATGGCGGTTAAATATCTTGTATCAGGCGGCGAAGGCGCATTAGGAAAAACTGTAATCAGTATGCTTCTCCAGCGTGGAGAAAAAGTCAGAATCCTCATGAGCGAGCTCTCTGATACCAGGATCTATCGTAACAATCCGAATATCGAGATCTGCTACGGTATTTCCACTGACAAGGATTCCATGATCGAATTCTTCGATCTTGACGATCCCAGATCTGCAGTTCTTTTCCACACAGATGAGTATGTATCACTTTCTGATTCCACTAATCTCACGATGAGAAGAGTTAATGTAATCGGCGCTGAAAACATCGTCGATATGTGCCTTAAGCGTAAGGTTGGCAAGCTTGTTTACTTAAGCTCTGCTTATGCTCTTAATCCTGAGGTCAAGGGTGAAGATATCACGATCCATTTCGACCGTAACAAGGTTGATGGTGAGTATGCCAAGTCCAAAGCAGAAGCAGCAGCTTATGTCATGGAGAAGGTATCTCTCAACAGACTCAATGCGGTTATGGTACTGCCTACATTCATCATTGGTCCCGGCTACTCCGAAGACTATGAGATCAACAAGGTTTTGAACAGTTATCTCAACAACGGAACGATCCCTCCGAAGGACGGCGGCCGCGCATTCGTCGACGTAAGAGACGTTGCTAACGCAATGCTTACATTGGCTGACAAGGGCGAGCCCGGCGCAGGTTATATCGTAACAGGCGACTATAAGACCTCCAGCGAATTCTTCAAGGACGTTAACGAGATCAGCGGTAACGATGCACCTGTAAAGACAGCATCAAAGCTCATCATGAGCAAGTCACTCGCTAAGCTCGTCGATTTCTACTACAAGATCACTCACAAGGAGAATCCGAAGGAAGCTTATACTCTCTTCAGCGATAATCCGGACGCACGTTTCGAAGATAACAGCAAGGGCATCCTGCCTGAGACAACCATCAGCTTTAAGGATTCACTTAAAGACACCATCGAAGGCGCGCAGCATGGCGGAATTCAGGCTGCAGCTGCTTCACAGACAACAACAGAAAGAAAGACTTCTGCTGATGCTATGGATGCAAGACTTAAGCAGCAGCAGAACGTTACTTCCAAAGCTCATGCTGTTACAACCGGTGCTGAAACACCCATGAGACCTGCCCATACGAGACTCGCCCAGGCTGCAGCTGCAAAGGTTGCCGCGAGAACCGCTGAAGCAGAGAAGGAAGAGAACAAATCCATAAGTCCTTTGTCGACTCTGAAAGATCCTGATGAAAAGCTCACTTCTGACGAAGACGAGCCTAAGCTCAACAGCGAGACAACTTTCAGATTCGGAGGCGCTCCCACGAAGTTTACGAAAGTTGAGACTCCTGCTCCTGAAAAGCCGAAGTCAATCATCCCGCAGGCAGGATCCAAGCCGGAAGCTCCCAAGGCTCCCGAAGCTAAGGCTGAACCTGCAAAATCAATAATCCCGTCCGTAGCTCCCAAGTCAGAGCCTGAAAAGCCGATAATTCCTTCTCAGGTTCCGAAGGCAGCACCTGCACCGGCTACAAAGACTGAGCCTATCAATTCCGCATTCAAGGCACCGGAACCTAAGGCAAAGGCAGCACCTTCCGCAGGTTTCCCGAGAGCAGGCGGATTTGCAAGGCCCACAACCCCTGCAGCTCCGGCAGCACCTGCTTCTAAGGCAGAGCCTGCACCGGCTACAAAGACTGAGCCCATCAATTCCGCATTTAAGGCACCCGAACCAAAGGCGAAGGCAGCACCTTCCGCGGGATTCCCGAGAGCAGGCGGATTTGCAAGACCTACAACACCTGCAGCTAATGCTGCACCTAAGGCAGAACCTGTAAAGCCTATTAATTCAGCATTCAAGGCACCCGAACCGGAAAAGAAGGCTGCTACTGCACCTTCCGGATTCCCAAGGCCTTCTGCAACTCCTTCAGCAGGAATTCCGAGACCGTCTGCGACACCTTCAGCTGGATTCCCCAGACCTTCTGCAACTTCTTCCGCGGGAAGTCCGAGACCTTCTGCAGCACCTTCAGCAGGTGTTTCAAGAACTGCAGGTGCACCCACAGGTTCTACCGGAACTTCAGGATTTGGCGGAAGCACATTGGGAAATTCTTCAGTGAACTTCCCGAGTCCTGCAGCAGCACCTTCGGCAGCTACAAAGACAGAGCCCATCAATTCAGCCTTTAAGGCACCCGGCGCAAGCGCAGCTTCTGATCCCAAGCCTTTCAAGTCTTCCGGCAATCCCACTTTCGGACAGCCTAAGGAAGAACCTGCAAAGCCTGCATTCGGAAGTCAGGCAGCCGGCGCTTCCGCTTTTGCAAAGGAACCTTCGGTTGATGACCTTTTCAACGACCTCGAAAAGGAAATCGAGAGCTACGGTTCTTCTGACGGACCTGTTGTTCCGCCCGGAATCTTTGCTCCTCCGCCGAAGCCGGGTCAGTGATGAATACTGTGGATTCTTTCAAGAATAACAAGAGAATAATCTTAGCAAGCGCGTCTCCCAGGAGGCGCGAATTGCTGTCTTTGGTTACTGATAATTTCGAAGTTCTGACAGCTGACGTTGATGAAAGAGCAGCAGAAATAAAGATGGAAGAAGACGGTGTGCCGGCTCTCAGAGTCAGCGAGCATCTTGCCGAGATAAAAGCAAAGGCTGTTTACGACACTTTAACGGAAGAAGAAAAAGAAAACTCGATAGTGATCGGCGCCGATACGTCGGTCATTCTGGATAATATCATTTTCGGAAAACCTGCAAACAGGGAAGAGGCAGTGAATATGTTATCGCTTCTTTCCGGTCACACGCATGTGGTCGCGACCGGAGTATGCATTTTCGCCGGGCAGGAAAAACTGGTATTTACCGAAGAAACACGCGTTGAATTCAACGAGTTGGACGACTACCAAAAAGCCCTTATTGAAGCTTATATCGACACGGGATCGCCTTTCGATAAGGCCGGCGGATACGGCATTCAGGATATGGGCGCGCTCCTGGTCAAAGGCATCAACGGAGACTACGCGAACGTCGTCGGATTCCCCGTCTCAAGACTGGCAAGAGAACTATCAAACATGGTAAAATAATCGTTGGAATAAAAGGGATTCCAAGGAGGAATACTTAAAATGTTTGGGATAGGATTAGGTAATTTAGTTAGGATAGGCTTCAGAGTAAGCGATCATATTCTTAAGCAGCAGGAGATAGAGCGCGCAAGGACAGCGTCCGAGAGGGCACGTCTTCAGGCTGAAGCTTCCAGAGAAAAGGCCATCGAAGAAAACGCAAGACACAGAAGAACACAGCTCGAAGACGAGATCGCACGTGCGAGCGTTGCTGTCGAGTGCCCTAACTGCGGTTCAACAGGCAACCGCATCAGAAAGGGTTCTACAGGATTTTGCCAGTTCTGCGGAACGGCGATCCAGATAAGTGCGAGCGGCATCGCCTACATTGCAGATCCGATCGAAAAGGCCAAGGTTCTGGTTGCAGAAGATATAAAGCAAAAGAGCGGGGTTAAGGAAAATGACTAAGACCAGCAAGAGCGGCGGAACCGCGGGCAACATATTCGGATTGATCGGCATCTATATATTGATCTATATTGTCTGCTCGGTAATGTTTGTAGGCTTATTCCACACAGGACTTTTAAAGAATATGGAAGTCCTCATGTACAGAGGAATAGCATTCATCGTTATAACAGGTATCGTCGCAGCTGTCGTCATGGGCGTTATCAGAAAGTTCTGGGGCTTTATAACCATCAGGGACATCATTATGATGTTCGTTATTTTCTGCTGCGTAAATACAGTTTTGTTTGTACTCGTTCCGGTTACCGTTGAGCGTTCCGTATCGGTATTCATGCTTAGCTACATGGAAGAGAACTCCGACCAGACCTTCACCCAGGAATCCGTCGGAGAAGTATTCACATCCAAGTATGTAACTGATTACGGCGCATTCGAAAAGCGTTTCAACGAGCAGGTCGAGACAGGTACGATCAGGCAGAATCCTGACGGCACTTACTCCATCACAGAGAGCGGTAAGTTCATCGTTAATGCATTCAGAACGGTAGCCGAGTGGTTTGACACCGACAGGCGTCTGGTATATCCGAACGAGAATTAGAATACGTAAAATCCGGCAAAACTCTGGACTGATTCCATAACAGGAGTCAGTCCTTTTTATTTCAGATCTTTTATGATCTGCTTCAACATATTGACACGGTGTCAGAATGGCGTTAAGATTATTCTGACACGAAGTCAGAATAGCGGTGCGAAAGGAATACAGCCTATGCCTAAAGGATCACCCGAACTTACAGCAGCAAGAAAAGAAGAGATCGTTAATGCATGCGAACTCTTATATCAGACGAAGAGCTTTAAAGACATCACGCTTAAGGATATCGGCAATGTAACTTCATTTACGAGGACATCGATTTACAACTATTTTCAGACAAAGGAAGAAATATTTCTCGCTCTTTTCGAGAGAGAATACGACCGCTGGAACGATGAGCTGAGATTCATCAGGGAAGATAACATCACGCTGAACAAAGAAGAGTTTGCAAAAAAGATCGCAAAGTCTTTAGCTGCAAGACCGCAGCTTTTAAAGCTCCTTTCGATGAACAATTACGATATGGAAGCTAACAGCAGACCGGAGTTCCTGGCATCTTTCAAAAGATCTTACGGAGAGTCGCTGAAGATCATGAATGAGCTTCTTGAGAAATTCTTTCCCGGCAGATCAGCCCAGGAGATCAGAAGCATTATTTATGTATTTTTCCCTTTCATGTTCGGCATCTATCCGTATACATCAGTGACAGATAAGCAGAAAGAAGCAATGAAGGAAGCAAAAGTGGATTTCAAATACCAGACAGTTTTCGATATCACATACGACTGTCTGATGAGGATCATATAACAAGGGTATAAGGAGGAATTTAAAATGAGCGAAAAGATAGTACAGACAGCAGGAAGAGACCAGCTCGGAAATTTTGCACCGATGTTCGCACACCTTAATGATGATGTTCTCTTCGGCGAAGTGTGGAATGAAGAAGCGATAGACGTTAAGACGAAGTGCATCATTACGGTCGTGTCACTGATGGCTTCAGGCATCACCGATTCGTCGCTGACATATCATCTTCAGAATGCCAAAGCTCACGGTGTTACAAAAGAAGAGATCGCTGCGGTAATAACACATGCGACCATGTACACCGGATGGCCTAAGGGATGGGCAGTGTTCCGTCTGGCAAAAGAGGTATGGAAAGAATAAATCGATCTGAAACAGGAGAATAAATATGAAAAAGATAATTTCACTGATCACTTGTGCGATGCTCGCATTATCACTCGCAGCATGCAGCGGAGCAGCGGAATCATCTGCAGTACAGACTTCCGCTGCTACTGAGAGCAAAGAAACCGTCAAAGACACTGAGGCAACGGTGACCGAAGGATCCAATTCATCATCAGAAGAGACGACGGAACCACAGACGACAGAAGGAGGGAAAGACGTACTGGTAGTATATTTCTCGGCAACAGGAACGACAAAAGATGTAGCGGAAAAGATCGCAAAGATCACGAACGGTGACCTTTATGAGATCGTACCTGAACAGCCTTATACAAGCGATGATCTTAACTGGAATGATAAGAACAGCCGTACGACAAAGGAGCAGAACGACTCCAAATCACGTCCCGGCATAGCAAGTGAGCCGGTATCTCTCGAAGGCTACAAGACAATATATATCGGTTATCCGATTTGGTGGGGAGAGGCTCCGAGGATCATGGACACGTTCGTTGAAAAATACAATTTCGACGGCAAGACAGTCATCCCGTTCTGCACATCTGGCGGAAGCGGTGTCGGAAGAAGCGGCAAGATCCTTGAAGAAAATGCAGGCTCAGGGAACTGGCTTGACGGTAAGAGGTTCGGCGCCGGCCCTTCTGAAGATGACGTAAGATCCTGGATAAGCGGTATCCAGTAAGTTAAAAACGGAGGAGGACATCTTATGAAAGATAACAAGAACAGCATGGTCATCAAAAGAAGTGTTGATGTCTTGATGACTGTCCTCCTTCTTTGCCTGATGGCCTACCAGGTGACAGGTGATTTCCTGCACGAATGGATAGGCATCGGAATGACGGTGACAGTTATCGTGCACCAGATCTTAAACAGAAAGTGGTATGGCGCACTTTTCAAAGGCAGATACACCGGATACAGGATACTGCTGACTGCAGCGGCTATACTGCTCCTTCTGTCCATGGCAATGACCGCAGTAAGCGGCATGTCGATGAGCGGACACGCAGTTCCTTTCATGTACGGAATGGTAAAGGTCTCGCTTGCAAGACAGATGCATCTTTCCATGTCCCACTGGTCATTTGTACTGATGGGCGTACACCTGGGGCTTCATGTGCCGGTGATAACAGCCGGGTTCAAGCTCTCTGATAAAGTTAAGACGGTTTTGTCTGCCGTGTTCTGTCTGGCAGCCGGAACAGGCCTGTACTTTTTTATTCAGAACAGGATCTTCGATTATCTGTTCTTCAGAGTGCCTTTTGCTTTCCTGGATTACGAGAAGGCCGGAGTCCTTGTGTTTATCGAAAACATTCTGATACTGGTCTTCTGGGCTTATATCGGCGAAAAGGCTGCCCTGATGTCAGCTGTTCAGAATAAGAGCAGCGACAAGACAAATAAGAAGCTGATACATCTGATATTCGTTCTGTGCGCAGTGATTATGGGATTGGTGATGAATATGATCTTCTCGAAAAATACAAATGATAATATAGGCAGTTCAGGCTGGGAGCCTTCCGCACAGGAGACATCTTCGCAGACAACGGAAGGTGCGGTTGCTTCGTCTTCAGGTGATACGACTGCCGCATCTTCAGGGGTTACTGATCTTACTAAGATAGACGACGGTTTCCTCCTGATAAACGGAGGCACATTCCTTATGGGAAGCCCTGAGACGGAAAACTGGCGCATCGAAGATGAGACGCAGCATGAAGTGAGTGTTTCATCCTTCTATATCGATCCGTATGAGACCACACAGGCGGAATATGAGCGTCTGATGGGCAACAACCCGAGTAATTTCAAAGGCGAAAAGCTCCCGGTGGAAAATATCTCCTGGCTTGATGCCATTGCTTTCGCGAATGCCAAGAGCATAGAAGCAGGTCTCACACCGGTCTATACGGTAACAGCTGACGGCGTGAGCTGGGACATCTCCGCTAACGGATACAGACTTCCGACTGAAGCAGAATGGGAATATGCATGCCGCGCGGGTACAAAGACACCTTTCAATCTGAAAAAATCTCTGGATGCGACGGAAGCAAATTTCTATGGTCATTATCCTTATGATATCGAAGAGAACTATTTCAATGATTCCGTGCTTGAAGCAAGACCCGGCGAATACCGCGAGACAACGGTCGATGTCGGCAGTTTCCAGCCCAATGACTGGGGCCTTTACGACTGCCATGGCAATGTAAATGAGTGGTGCTGGGATTACTACGGCAAATATGATGTGACTTCGAAAAACGATCCCACAGGTGCCGGATCAGGCACAAGGCATGTATACCGCGGCGGCGGATGGAATGATTTTGGAAAGAACATGAGAAGTGCCTACAGAGCAGCAGGCGAGGCAGATCTTGCAAGTTACAATCTTGGCGTGCGTCTGGTTAGAAATGCAGATTATAACCGCACCGGAACAGTAAATGCCAAAGCATCGGATACCACAGCAAAGGCCGGCGGCAAGGTCCTGATCGTTTATTTCTCATGGGGCGGTAATACCAGGAAGATAGCAAATGAGATAAAGAAACAGACAGGCGCTGATATTTTCGAGATCACGCTCGTAAAGCCATACTCAACAGATTACAGCACTGTCCTGATGCAGGCTCAGGAGGACCAGCACAACCAGGCAAGGCCTGAGATCAAGAACAAAGTCGGGAACTGGGATCAATATGACACGATCATATTAGGTTATCCGAACTGGTGGGCGTCGATCCCGATGCCGATAGCGTCGTTCCTTGAACAGTACAATTTTACAAATAAGCGCATCCTTCCTTTCTGTTCCCACGGCGGCGGTAAATTCGGACAGAGCCTGACAGCGATAGCAAAGCTCGCACCCGATGCCGTTCTGGAGGACGGCCTGTCGATCCACTATTCCGGCGGCTCATCCATGCCAAAAGATGTATCCGCCTGGCTCAAGGAAAACGGAATCATATAAGTATATAAATAATCAAGAAAAGGCATCCTTCCGGGGTGCCTTTTTCTTTGGCGCGAAAATGTGGCAATTCCCGAAAATAAATAAAATTATATTGAATTGCAATAAAAAATTATTGCAATACAAAACTGAGCGTGCTATGATAACGGCACTTATGGGAGGAAAGAAAAAGATGACACATATTAAACCGATAAAGAAGATAAAGATCTTGGCAGCTACTGCAGCGCTTTCCGTATCGTTCCTTTTTTCCGGCTGTTCTGAAATTATGGAGTATTTTGCCAAGGAACCTGAAATGCAGGCGAATGCCCAGTCTTTTAAGATGTACGATTCAGATCAGATGAACTCCATGCTGATCGACGTAAACGGCAGGACATATGCACCTTACGGCGTGGTAAAGATGTCAATGTCCAAGAGCTCGCTTAAGGAATGCCTTGGCTATGTTAATGACAATAAGGACTCGAGGATTTATACGCTGAATGAGGATCCTTTCGATAACTACCTTATACAAAAGAGTGTTAGAGGCTTTATGGATCCTGATACATTCTGGCGCGACATCTCGACCATCGAAGATGAAGTATTAACGCCTGAATATATTGATCCTCTTAACTATGAGGAATGGGCCAAGTCCGGCTGCTATTCTGAAATGAAAGAGTTTGGTATAGACATCTTTTTGGACGCTGACGACGTATATGAGCTCTCGATGGACTATAAGGTCAACGGCGAAGACTGCGGAACGGGCGGTGTCAGGAATGCCAATAAGACTGAGCTTAAGAAAGGTGATATCTACGGCATGTCGATAGCTGAGATATCTATTTACGGAAAGTTCGATAAGGACGGACCTCTTGATGTCGAATGCCATTTCCACGTTGAGACTATGAGCGGCGAAATGCACGATCTGGAATATGTATTTAAAGACACGGTCGAGCTCGGAGATAAGATCTCACTGACTCTGACAGGTAACGCAAAAGACGGCTACACGCTTAAATAGGAGATCGTATGGGTTTTATTGTTCTTGGACTTCTGATCTTTATGGCGATAATCGCATTTAAAAAGAAGATGTGGTTTCTCTTTACATTTTGTTGTTTGCTGATGACGTTAGGACTTTTAGGTTTTGCTTATCTGGTCCATTTTGCAAACACTTTCAGTTTGCCAAGACCATAAATACATGAGGCATCCTTAAAGGGTGCCTTTTTCATTTATGACAAAAACTGAACATTAAAGTGCTGTTCTTCAATATACGAATTATATTTGACACAATATAATTTAATCAAACATAACCGAAAGGAGAACACCACATGTCCATATATGATTATTCAGTTCCGACACCCAAGGGAGAGGAGATCTCTTTAAGAGATTACGAAGGCAAGGTCATCCTCATCGTAAACACTGCAACAGGCTGCGGCTTCACGCCTCACTACAAGCCGATCGAGCAGATGTACGAAGATCTCCACGACAAGGGATTCGAAGTTATCGACATTCCCTGCAACCAGTTCGCAGGACAGACACCCGGCACTGACGATGAGATCCACGAGTTCTGCCAGCTTAAGTACAAGACACAGTTCCCCCAGATGAAGAAGTCTGACGTTAACGGCGAGAACGCACTTCCTCTGTTTAAGTATCTTAAGGAGCAGAAGGGCTTCGAAGGATTCGGCAAGGGTCCCACAGCACTCGTTATGAGCAAGATGCTCGCAAAGAGCGACAAGGATTATGCGAGCAAGCCTGACATCAAGTGGAACTTCACGAAGTTCGTAGTAGACAGAAACGGCAATGTTGTTAAGCGCTTCGAACCGACAGCAGACATGAAGGAAGTAAGAGCTTTTGTTGAGAGCCTTATCTGACAGGAGTTTTCTATGAAGATCGATGAATCCATGAAACTTGATTCGCAGCTTTGTTTTCCCCTCTATGCAGCGTCAAGAAAAGTGGTAAACTTATACACGCCCTATCTAAAGCCTTTGGGCATTACGTATACGCAATACATAATGTTTCTGGTGCTTTGGGAGGAAGACCGGATCACGGTAGGCGAACTGTGCAAGCGCTTGATGCTTGATACCGGAACCGTAACACCGATGCTCAAGAATACTGAAAAGCAGGGACTCATCAAGAGGACCAGAAGCGAAGAAGATGAGAGGGTAGTAGTCATATCCCTCACGGATGAAGGCAAGGCACTTTATAAGAAGGCCAGGCAGATTCCGGAAAAGATCGGCTCATGCGTGAAGCTCGATAAGGGCGAAGCGGTGGCACTATATAAGATTTTATATAAGCTCCTTGAAGAATGAGTAACCCGACCAAGATACGACATTCGACAAAGTGCCTGTCTAAAATCAAAAACAAAATGAAGAACAAGCTGTCTCAAATGAGGCAGCTTGTTTTGTTTACTCATTTTGAAGACGAAAATCGAAAAATCGTCTGCAAAACGTGCAAATCAACGCGTTTTTGCACATTCTGTTGACGAAAAATGAAAAATCGTCTACAAAACGAGCACACCCGGGTTCTTCACTTCATGTTGAATGAAAAAACTTCACCCAAATGTCGACTGCCTGGTTGTTTCACTTTGTTGCACGGAATTCCTTCGCCCAAACATCGACTGCTGAAGCTGTTTCACATTTTGTTTCACGGAAATCCGAAAACCGGTGACAAAAAGTTGAAATCAGAGTCATTTCAACATTTTGTACAATGAAAACCGGAAAAACAGTAACAAAAAGTGAAACAACACTTCCGGAACTCATTTGAGGCGAGAAAAAAGCCCCCCTTACACCTCTGATGCTACGTATGACAGCCTTAGAGGCTTTTTAGTGCACTAAAGACAAATCGGATATTTCGGGAACATATCCGGTTTGGTGATTTGGTATATACGATTTTTATGGACAGGATATACCGGGATTTCTTAAAATCTAATTGGAGAAAGGGAAAGGGTCAGAGCCTTACGGAATAGGGGCTTTGGCATACAAAAAACGCAATATAGGCGATAAGGGAGTAGATTTGGGAAAAGAAAGAAGGAGATGAGGTCGTCATCTCCTTTTTTCATGCTGTTGTTTGTGCAGTGATCTTTATGCGGACGCCTGTGCTGCGATCTTCCTTTTCTTCAGAAGCGTAATCGTCTGATAGATGATCAGGGCATAAACCGCAATGTTGAGGATCAGGCTGAGTGTGTTCTGCAATGTATAAGACTCGTTGTATCTGGTAAGCAGCGTACCCGTGCTGACGGCCTGCATCAGTATCAGCCAGGAAGATGTCAGCATGATAAATACCGGCCAGAGCTTATGCTTACTGTTCTTCATGAAAAAGAAGAACGATGCAAGGGTACCGAGAATTCCCGGTAACATCATAAGTACAAAGATTGCAGCAACCTTGAGCAGGTCCCCGTTCTTGAATTCCACACTGATAATGTTGGGAGGAAAAACCCTTGTTAAGGTCTCTGCGCTTGTAATGCACATGGCTGCAAAAAATGCGCCGATGACTGCGCCCATTCTCTTGGGCGACAGAGAACCTTTTATAGCGTTGACCAATCCGTAACCAAAGGCAAAAACTTTAAGTGCAAATGCGATCAGGGTTACTACAATGGTTGACGTAATAATGTCTATACCCAAATCACGCGTCAGCATGGCATTGAGCATAGGCACGATCAGTCCGATGAGTGCAACGGCATAAAGCGCGATCATGATGTTGTTTGCAGTCTTATTCTCAACTACAGGATTTCTTTCTACTACTTTTTCCATTTCTTTACCGGATAAAAGGTCGTCGAGGCTCACTTCAAGGATCTGAGCAATCTTGGTTGTTGTAAGAAGGTCAGGATAACGGTCGCCGCACTCCCATCTGGAAACAGATTGTCTTGTTACATATAACTGTTCTGCCAGAGACTGCTGCGTCATCCCCTTTGCTTCTCTTGCTCTTCTTAACTGTTCGCCAAATTCGACCATGTCAAATCCGTTCCTTTCGTGAAATCACCTGCAGATGTGAGTTTAGTATCGTCTTCGGCCTCGAAAACATCAAGCACCACCCTGTAAGAATCGTGTCACCAATACGGTGCGCTGGAAAAAATGCGTCAACTGCGCGTGTTTTGCCACAAAAAAGCTGCCCCGGAACCCGGAACAGCTTTTGCATTTTTATTCTGAAATCAATCCTCAGATCCTGCCGAATCCGACTGCCTTTCTTACGAGCTCGTACTTTTCCTTTGCGATCTCGTTTGTATAATCGCGGCCTGCGTCAAGGATATCGTTGATGATGCCGCTGTTAATTACTTCGTTGTACTTTTCCTGGAAAGGAACGACCTTTTCAACAACTGCGTCTGCAACGGCCTTCTTGAGGTCGCCGTAACCGCCGCCTTCGAACTTGGCAACTGCATCTTCGATCGTACAGCCTGTGAATACTGAGTAGATCGTAAGAAGGTTGGATACGCCGGGCTTCTCGTCCTCGTCGAACTTGATGATGCCGTCTGAGTCAGTAACTGCGCTCATGATCTTCTTTCTGATCGTCTTCTCAGGATCAGAGAGGAAGACAGATGCCTTCGGGTTATCTGTGGACTTGCTCATCTTCTGTGTAGGAGTCTGAAGGTCACGGATCTTGGCGCCGATCGTAGGGATCAGGGGCTCAGGGATCTTGAAAAGTTCGCCGTAACGGTTATTGAACCTGATAGCGAGGTTTCTTGCGAGCTCAACGTGCTGCTTTTGGTCGATTCCGGTAGGAACGTACTTAGGATCGTAGAGAAGGATATCAGCTGCCATAAGGTCAGGATATGTTACGAGGCCTTCTGTGAAAGCTTCGTGAAGTGCTGACTTAGCCTTGAACTGATGCATTCTCGTAAGATCGCCGTGAGGTGTGTGGCATTCGAAGATCCAGGACAGATTTGCGTGATAGAGATTCTCCGACTGAATGTAGATGTGCATGTTGGGAAGATTAGGATCGACGCCGCAAGCGATATACATTGCGATTGCGTTGATGATGTTCCTGTGCAGAGCCTCAGGATCCTGGGGTACTGTGATTGCATGCATATCAGGGACGAAGAGCAACGTCTCATAGTCTTTCTGATAGTTTACGACCTGCGAGATACCGCCCGCATAATTTCCGATCGTAAGTGAACCGCTGGGCTGAAGGCCCGTAAGTAATCTGTCCATAACTAACCTCCGTTGTCTTAAAGACGACTAATATTAACACTTTATAATATAATTATCAAAAACAAACTGGGGTTTATCGCTTGCTTTATATACTTACAGCTCTGAAATGCGAAGCATCTGCACTCACCGGGCTTCCCGGCGAGATAGTCGTCACGGGCGTCGGCGGATGTGCAATAAGCACGATCTCGAAAATCGGATTGACCCCAAACGATTACGTTCTCAATGTCGGCATCTGCGCAGGAAAAGACATTGGAAAAGGTTATCTCATCAATCAGGTAATCTCAGATGTTACCGGCAGAAGGTTTTATCCGGACATTCTTTTCGAATCGGGCGCTCATGAGATGAGCATTACGACATCTTCGGAGGTCGTAACTTCTGTGGAAGAAGGCATGCTTTACGATATGGAATCTTCGCTCGTATGCGATACGGTCTTGAAAGTGATCCCGCCTTCAAATCTCGCACTCTACAAAGTCGTTTCCGACAGCGGCGAAAAGTTCCCTTCAAAGAATGAAGTGACAGAGCTGATAAGAGCGCATGTTGATGAGATAAAGAAGATCGCTGAATTGCTTGTCGGTCCTGACAGCAAGAAGAGTTATGAGTTCCTGCCTGAAAGCGTTTTCGAAGAGATGCGCCTGACGCAGTATATGCGAAATGAATTAAAGGATATCGAGCATTATTGCGTTGCTGCAGGAAAAGAAGACGAGCTCGTGGCTTTGCTCGATAAGCTGCGCAGAGAAGAAAGGCTCCCCGTAAAGGATAAGAAGGCCGGAAGGGAGGTGCTCGATGAGATTTACTCATATCTACGTTGAGGAAAGAGCATTTGAGTTCCCTCTGACAAATGAGATCCTCGCAAAGCTCACGGACGCCAGCGTTATAAAGATCCGTCACTACAAAGATGTTTTCGACAGGAAGAGGCAGAACAGCGTTCTTCAAAGAGATCACCGCTCGCTGATCCTTGCAGTAAGGGACGGCAACAGGATCTTTAAGGGCGCGCCGGTGTGCCAGTCCATGGGACAGAAGAATTTCTACTACGCCAGCTCCATGATGAACTGTCCTTTCGACTGCGAATACTGTTATCTCAAGGGTATGTATCCGTCTTCGAATATGGTTGTTTTCGTAAATTTGGAAGACTTTAGAAAAGATGTCTGTGAGAAATTAAAAGAAGGGCCGATGTATGTATGCGCTTCATATGACACTGATCTCCTTGCCATGAACGGCCTTACGGGACACGCTGATTTCTGGACAGATCTTTGCCTTACGCACGATGACCTCCTCGTGGAATTAAGGACCAAAGCAGCGCCGTCTGTTTTTAAGAATGTGCCAAACGTAATATATGCTTTTACCGTGTCGCCTGAAGAAGTCGTCTCAGGATTTGAGAGCGGCACGGCGGGCATCAGCGCGAGGATAAATGCTGCTTCAAGAGCAATTGAAGCGGGCGCAAAAGTCCGCCTTTGTTTTGACCCCATAATCAAGATCCCTGACTGGGAAAAGGCGTACGGAAAGCTGATAGATGAGTGTGTTTCTTCGATCGATTTCGGTAAGCTCACGGATGTCAGCGTCGGTACTTTCAGGATCTCAGCAGACTACTTAAACAAGATGCGCAAGTCATATCCTGATTCAAAGACCGCGTGGTATCCTTATGTAATAAAGGATGGCGTCGCACAGTACGAACCTGATACTGACAGGGCGATGCAGGAGTATGTTTCGGGACTTCTCGAAAAGCATATCGGAAGGGAGAAGATCTTCACATGGAATTAAAGACAGCGATCGTCACCGGAGCGTCATCCGGCATCGGGCTTGCGATAGCAAAGATGCTCTCATCTGAAGGATACAAGGTCTACGGCATAGGCAGGATCTTTCCTGAGGATGCGGACTTTTTCGAGAAGAGAATATCGTTAGATATAAGAGATACAGATATTCTTTTAAAGAAAGTATCTGAAATAAAGAAGGTCGACCTTCTGGTCAATGCGGCAGGCTCAGCTTACTACGGCCTTGCAGAGTTCAACACGGCTGACCAGATAAAGGAAATGTGCAGGGTAGACTTAGAAGCTCCCATGATCCTTACATCCGCATTGCTTCCCAAGCTCAAAGATGCGAAGGGGATGGTGATAAATATCGCATCAGTCACCTCAACGAGGATCAATACGCACGGCGCGGCATACGGCGCTCTGAAGGCGGGCCTTCGAAGCTACGGCAGGAGTCTTTACGAGGAGGTCAGAAAGACCGGAATCAGAGTCGTTACGGTCTGCCCGGATCTCACGCTAGGAACCAAGCTCTACAGGAACGCTGACTTTACTCCGTCTGAAGAAGAGGGCTGCTTCCTGCTCCCGGAAGATACCGCCGAGTGCGTCAAGTCGATCATCAACATGCGTGAGGGCGCGGCCGTCACAGAGGTCGAAGTCAGACCCCAGTTCAACAGGATAGAGAAAAAGAAGAAAGAAGATAAATAAGAAAAACTCGAAATAGGTCACAGTATACTGTGACCTATTTCGGGAAAAATGAATCATACACAAGAAAATACACTATAAAAGTCTCGACGTACTGTGACTTTTGTAGTGTTTTTTTATGCCCGCCCAAATCTTGTGGTCAAACCGGCCAATTTCCCGGTGAGAAATATTACATTTTTCCAAAAAATTTATCAGAAAAAATATAAAAAAGTCTTGAAACCCTATTGTTTGACAGATTTCTGCTCATTTATTACAGTCCGATTACAAGCACAATATGTTGGGTTTTGCCATTGACACAACCACAACATATAGGTAATCTTTAAGAGCGTCACGGAGAGTACCGGGGCGCATTCGCACCTATTTTCAATCTAGAAGCGAGGTATTGGGGCATGATCTTAGGCGGACTTCAGAAGTTAACTCTTTTGGACTTCCCCGGGAACGTGGCTTGTACGGTATTTACCGTCGGCTGCAACTTGAGATGTCCCTTCTGCCACAACCCGGCATTGGTTTTCAATCCCCCGGAAGAGTACAGGATCAGCGAAGACGAGTTTTTCGCTTTTCTCAAGAAAAGACAGGGGATCCTTGACGGAGTTGCTATCACAGGCGGAGAACCGCTCATGCATTTTGATATCGGTGAGTTTATAGCAAAGATCAAGTCGATGGGTTACAAGGTAAAGCTTGATACCAACGGCACGTTCCCGGACAGGCTGGAGAAGATCCTGGCAGAGGGCAACGTAGATTATGTCGCTATGGACCTTAAGAACACCTTTGATAAGTATGCTGAGACTGTCGGGATCAAGGGTTTTGACGTCGAACTCATAAAGAGGAGCATCAAGGTGCTCAAAGAGAGCGGAGTCGCCCACGAGTTCAGAACTACTGTGGTATCGCCCCTGCATAAGGCCGAAGATTTCGAAAAGATCGCGGGTCAAGTGGAAGGAACTGAGAATTACTTCCTCCAGAACTTCGTAGATTCAGGAGATCTTTTAAACGGCGAAGGGTTAACAGAGCTGCCGCGCGAGGAATTGGAAAAAGCTTTGGAAGGTGCAAAGAAAATAATACCGCAAGCAAAAATCCGCGGAGAGAGTTAAGGAGAGGACCATGTTTCAAATCATCAAGAGAGACGGCAAAGTCGTAGAGTTCGACTTAAGCAAGATTTCGGGAGCTATCGAAAAGGCTTTCATTGCACAGAAGAGAGAGTATAACTCTCAGATCATCGATATGTTGGCATTGAATGCCGTATCAGATGCCGAGAAGAAGGCTGAGAACGGCAGAGTAGATGTCGAATCCATCCAGGACAGCGTAGAAGCTACACTCCAGAGAATGGGTTATGAGGACGTAGCTAAGGCTTACATCCTCTATCGTAACCAGCGCGAAAAGATCCGTAACATGAATTCCGCTCTCTTGAACTACAAGAATCTTGTAGACAGCTACGTCAAGGTTGAAGACTGGCGTGTAAAAGAGAACTCAACTGTTACATATTCCGTAGGCGGCCTCATCCTCTCAAACTCCGGCGCTATCACAGCTAACTACTGGCTCTCTGAGATCTACGACAAAGAGATCGCAGACGCTCACAGAAACGCTGATATTCACATTCACGACCTCTCCATGCTCACAGGTTACTGCGCAGGATGGTCTTTAAAGCAGCTCATCCAGGAAGGCTTGGGCGGCATCGTAGGCAAGATCACATCTGCTCCTGCAAAGCACCTCTCCACACTTTGCAACCAGATGGTTAACTTCCTCGGCATCATGCAGAACGAGTGGGCAGGCGCTCAGGCTTTCTCCTCTTTCGATACATACTTAGCACCTTTCGTTAAGATCGATAACCTCTCATATAAGCAGGTAAAGCAGGACATCCAGTCCTTCATCTATGGCGTTAACACACCTTCCAGATGGGGTACACAGAGCCCGTTCACAAACATCACTCTCGACTGGACAGTTCCGAACGACCTCGCTGAGCAGAATTGTATCGTAGGCGGCAAGGAAGTCGACTTCAAGTACAAGGATTGTAAGGCTGAGATGGACATGGTTAACCGTGCTTTCATCGAGATCATGATCGAAGGCGACGCTAACGGCCGTGGCTTCCAGTATCCTATCCCTACATACTCCATCACCAGAGATTTCGACTGGTCTGAGACAGAGAACAACAAGCTCCTCTTCGAGATGGCTGCAAAGTACGGTATTCCTTACTTCTCCAACTACATCAACTCCGACATGGAACCTTCCGATGTACGTTCTATGTGCTGCCGCTTAAGACTCGACCTTCGTGAGCTCCGTAAGAAGTCCGGTGGTTTCTTCGGTTCAGGCGAATCCACAGGTTCTGTCGGCGTTGTTACTATCAACATCCCGAGAATCGCTTATCTCGCAGCAGATGAGAAAGACTTTTACAACAGACTTGACCACCTCATGGATATCGCTGCAAGATCTCTCAAGATCAAGAGAAACACGATCACAAAGCTTCTCGACGAGGGTCTCTATCCTTACACAAGACACTATCTCGGAACATTCAATAACCACTTCTCCACAATCGGTCTTGTCGGCATGAACGAAGCAGGCCTCAACGCAAAGTGGATCAGAAAGGATCTCACTCACGAAGAGACCCAGGCATTCGCAGCTGACGTTCTCAATCACATGAGAAACAAGCTCTCCGAATATCAGGAGAAGTACGGCGACCTCTATAATCTTGAGGCTACACCTGCAGAGTCTACAGCTTTCCGTCTTGCTAAGCACGACAAGGCTAGATATCCCGACATCATCACAGCAAACGATGCTTCCGGCGTATACTATTACACCAACAGCTCACACCTTCCTGTCGGCTACACATCAGATATCTTCGATGCTCTTGATGTTCAGGATAATCTCCAGACTCTCTACACATCAGGTACGGTATTCCACGCATTCTTAGGCGAGCGTCTCCCTGACTGGAAGGCTGCTGCATCTCTCGTAAGAAAGATCGCCGAGAACTACAGACTGCCTTACTACACAATGTCTCCTACATACTCCATCTGCTCCGTTCACGGATACCTCCCCGGCGAAGTAAAAGCTTGCCCTGAGTGCGGCG
>JAEEGJ010014004.1_pt1 | contig 19210 bp, 17 predicted proteins | sample 8958761 | NCBI WGS metagenome assembly JAEEGJ01 (sample SAMN16246546, study PRJNA631951) | gut metagenome | biome: gut microbiome; feature: rumen; material: RS-attached | host: Bos | place: Iran: Karaj | collected 2018-10 | reverse complement strand
GAGCAGGTCTCCATCCCTGGACAGGACGGTGTGGAGATGGTGGTGATGAGCCAGGAACTCAACGAGGACGACCTCGACCAGGTGGCCGGAGGGGTGTCGCCTGATTACCTTTGAATCACAAGTTTAATGATCAAACTATTAAGATTATGGAAGAGAAGAAAGAAAAGCGCGTTCTGAGAATTGAACTCGACGACGACGTGAAGAAGGTTTCCATCACTGGAAAGAACGGTGAGGAGCAGGTAGTGATGAGCCAAGAACTCAACGAGGACGACCTCGACCAGGTGGCCGGAGGGAAGCCGCTTTAATCCCTTTGAATCACAAGTTTAATGATCAAACTATTAAGATTATGGAAGAGAAGAAAGAAAAGCGCGTTCTGAGAATTGAACTCGACGACGACGTGAAGAAGGTTTCTATCACTGGAAAGAACGGTGATGAGAAGGTGGTGATGAGCCAAGAACTCAACGAGGACGACCTCGACCAGGTGGCCGGAGGGCAGCCGATTTCTGACGAAATGCTCAGAGGTCTTTGTCTCAACGATTAATGATCAAACTATTAAGATTATGGAAGAAAAGAAAGAAAAGCGCGTCTTGCAGATTGAGCTCGACGACGACGTGAAGAAGGTTTCCATCACTGGAAAGAACGGTGATGAGCAGGTAGTGATGAGCCAAGAACTCAACGAGGACGACCTCGACCAGGTGGCCGGAGGGTTGATCCCACCGCCTGATGAACTTTTTACCAAAAAGTTTTGTAACAAATATTAATGATCAAACTATTAAGATTATGGAAGAGAAGAAAGAAAAGCGCGTCTTGCAGATTGAGCTCGACGACGACGTGAAGAAGGTATCCATCACTGGAAAGAACGGTGATGACCAGGTAGTGATGAGTCAGGAACTCGATGAGGAAGATCTCGACCAGGTGGATGGAGGGTATAATCCAAGGTTACCCTATTACCGATACAAAGATGATTGTCCTCCCGTCCTATGAATGTCCTTCCAGACAATGTCCTTCCTTTGATCCTTTTATGTGAAGACAATTATTGAACCAGCGAAGCCCTACATGAAGTTGTTGGGCCTTCAGAAACATCGGGCTGAGGAGACCTACCGCCTGATGTACTTTGTGGTGCAGGCCGAGGTTGACGACGGTCTGCTGCTGCTCCACAACATGACCAAGGAGATGGTGCTGCTCTCGAAGGAAGAGCAGCGCGTGTTCGAGCAATGTCCCACCGACCTGCCCGAACTACAGGGAATGTTATGCCGAGATGCCTGAGATGTATGAGCACATGTTGCAGCAGGACATGAAAGCCATGTATCAAGACTATTTAGAGAAAGGAGTAACGAACAGATGATGGTGATGAGTTTTATTGACAGCGTGGTAGAGAGTTTCATGAACAACCTGATAGCAGAGGACCGCTACAGGATGATACTTGACGGTCTGCAGGTAACGCTGCTCATCACGCTCTTCGCCGTGCTGTTAGGCACGCTGCTGGGAGGACTGGTATGCTGGATGCGCATGAGCCGGCGGGCGTGGCTGCGACGCACGGCCAGCGTGTATATCGACCTGATGCGCGGTACGCCCGTGCTGGTGCTACTCATGCTGATGTACTATGTGATTATGGCACCGATGGAAGCCACGGGCATCGTGGTGGCCATCGTGACCTTCGCCATGAATACGGCAGCCTATATCAGCGAGATGTTGCGCACCACGATACAGGGCATCGACCGCGGACAGACCGAGGCTGGTCTCGCCTTAGGCTATTCGCAGCGGCAGACCTTCTTCAGGATTGTGATGCCACAAGTCATCAGAGCGGTGATGCCCGTCTATCAGGGCGAGGTGGTGAGCCTGCTGAAGGGCACGAGCATCGTGGGCTATGTGGCAGTCATGGACATGACGCGTGCCTCTGATCTGATTCGTGCGCGCACGTTCGACGCTTTCTTCCCGCTCCTCGTCACGGCCATCATCTATTTCCTCGTGGCTTGGCTCATCGGACTGCTGCTGAAGGCCTTGGTGCAGCGAAAGCGCATGAAGGCTGGTGTGGTGGCGATGTTGCTGGTATTGCTGGGACTGGCAGGCTATCAGCCGTCGCAGCATGCCGATGCGGCATCGGATATGTCGGAGGCATCTGCAGCCGATACTATTTTGCCGATCAACCAGTTGAACAATCTGCGGATTGCCGTGATTCTCGGTGCTATCCAGGACCTGGCTGTCAGCAAGAATGCTCCCCATGCCGAGATGCTACGCCTCAGCACGACGACCGACATCATGGCTGCCCTTGACAAGGGCAAGGTGGATGCTGCTGTCGACGAGAGCCTGACCTTCATGTTTGACAAGAAGCTGTCGTCGAAATACAACTTTGTGAATGCCGGCCTGCCGTCGATACCCCTTGCAGCCTGCTTCCGTCTGGACAATACGGAGTTGCAGCAGGACTTCAACAGCTATCTGGCCGAGATCCGTGCAGACGGTACTTATCAGGAGATACTTGACCGCTGGCGCAATGCCGACGAGCCATCGGCTGTCCCCGTGCCACAGCAGACGGGCAAGGGACGGCTGTTGCACGTGGCCGTCTTCCCGTCGATTCCGCCGTTTAACTTCATCAGCTACGGCAAGCCGTCAGGCTTGGAGATCAACTACCTGACAGAATGGGCCAACCGCCGCGGCTGGCGCATAGACTACCTGACCATGGACTTCGCCTCGCAGATTCCTGCCGTGCAGACCGGAAAGGCCGATATGGCCATGGGAGGCATCAGCGCCACAGAGGAGCGCCGGAAACAGGTACTCTTCTCCAACGGATACGTCGACTCCCACTCAGTGGTCATCACCAGGAAGGGAGAGACACTTGCCGACCTCATATCTTCTCCCAAGCCTCAAGAGCACTCGCCATGGTTCTGGGTTGCCCTACTGGTTATCGTGTCTGGCGCTGGCGCATGGCTGGCCTATCGTCGGCAGTCAGGCCGCCATTCTGCCATACAGACAGCGGACTCGCATCAGGATACTCCCGACGACACCCCCATCATCCGCATATCCCACCTGAAAAAGAGCTACGGCACACTCGACGTGCTGCAGGATATCAACCTCGACGTACACCGCGGCGAGGTCATCTCCATCATCGGACCTTCGGGCACGGGCAAGAGCACCTTCCTGCGCTGTCTGAACCGATTGGAACAGCCGACAGCTGGAAGCATCATCATTGGCGGACAGGATATGCTGGCACCTGATGCCGACGTGTCCCTGCTTCGCCAGAAGATGGGCATGGTGTTCCAGTCGTTTAACCTCTTCAATGGTAGGTCCGTGCTTGATAACATTACCATGGCGCCTATCGAGCTGCTGGGTATGAGTCGCCAGGAGGCTGAACGGCAGGGGCTCGAACTGCTTGCGATGGTAGGACTGGCAGAACGTGCCGACGCCATGCCAGACCAACTCTCGGGCGGCCAAAAACAGCGTGTGGCCATTGCCCGCGCGCTGGCCATGAAGCCCGAGATACTGCTTTTTGACGAGCCTACCTCTGCCCTCGACCCCACGATGGTGAGCGAAGTGCTCGGCGTGATGACACGGCTGGCCCGTGATGGCATGACGATGATTGTGGTCACCCATGAGATGCGCTTTGCTCAGCAGGTGAGCAGTCGCGTGCTGTTCTTCGCCGAGGGTGTGGTCTATGAGGACGGCACGCCCGAACAGCTCTTCGACCATCCGCAGCGTGAGCTGACGCGCAAGTTCATACGGCAGATACACGAAACGACGTTCCTCGTCGAGAGCGAGCACGCTGACTTGTATGCCATGGTGGCACAGATGGAACAGTTCTGCCAGCGTTATAACTTGACGCACAAGCAGACCCAGCGCGTGATGCACGTCATCGACGAGCTGCTGATTATCATAGGCACAGCACCAGGCACCAGGCTCACCCTGTCGTACACCGAGCAGAACGAAGAACTGGGTTTCGCAGTCAGTTGTCCGCAGCCTATCGATCCGGCTGTACTGTCGAAAGCAGAAAACGAGCTGTCTGTTTCCTTCCTGCGTCACTTCAGCCGCGATTTCAGCATTGAAGGCAACACCCTGCGTCTGTTAATATGAACGATAAAAAAGAGATCACTGATGATAAAGAATTTCCATACCCTAAAGTACGCTGCCATCGCCCTCATGGCGATGGTGGCACTCACATTCGCCTTCTCCTCGTGCGAGAAGAGCAGTCCGTCGGCACAAAAGGAATCGGAGGCCGACAGCCTGATTGATGCAGCTCGTAATACTATGGATTTTAAACGTATACTGGCATTGTGCGACAGTCTGGAGCAGACGGGCGACATATCACCAGTGAGGTCTGCGTATCTTCGAGGAGATGCCTTATCTCACATAGGGGACCATGTGCATGCTCTGGAGGTGCTGAAAACCGTCATAGACATGGAATCCATCCCTTCTCAGGACAGCGTCTATTACGTTGCTTGTGTAAGTGACATGGCTGAACTGCTTTATCAAAGAAGAGACTATGATGGTGTGTTGCGGATTGGGCTTCCTCTGATGGAGAAGATGAATGGCGCAGAGGGTAAGGGAAAAAAGTATTTAGCGATTCTAAGACAATGTGTCGGTGATGCCCAGTTTGGACTCGGCATGAAGGATGATGCCGCCAAGTCGTATGATCTGGCTTTCAACGCCATTCAGGAGATAAGTGTGGAAAATCCTGTCTGGCAGTCTGTCCACAACGTTTACGTCTGCGCCTTTAACATCTTTGACAGATATCGGGAAACAACCGATTACGAGAGCGCAGAGAAGTGGTACAACCGGCAGGATTCCGTCCTCGCCATCTTTCTGAAACTGGATGGCGTTCCGTCATCGGTGGTGGATAGAATGGTAGCAATAAACTGTCTTGCCCATGCTCAGTTGGCAATAGGTCAGAAAAATCTGGCAAAGGCCAATCGCGCCATCGCAGATTATCAGAAGACCGAGAGTTCGAAAACCCTACGAGGGCAAATCGACGGTGCAGCATTCCTACTGGAAACCGGGCGTTACGCCGAGGCTGCCGATGCCTACGTTGGACTTGAACAGCTCTTTGCAGAACTTGGTATGGATGCCTCGCTTGAGAACATCACCGGTTATGTGTTAAACAAGTTTCAGGCGAACTACAAGGCCGGTCGTCGCGACTCGGCACTGGCCGTAGCAGCATATATTGTTGAACATCTCGATTCGGCCTTCGCGAAGCAGAAAGCAAGTGATGCTGCAGAGCTGGCCACCGTCTATCAGACACAGCAGAAGGATGCCGAGATAGCCCAGCAGCAGATAGAGCTCTCCCGTCAGCGGTGGATAGGCACTTTGGTGGCGCTGGCGCTGCTCACCACCTTTTTTATTATATACACATGGTATCGTCGCCGCGCAGAACATCGCCTGGGCGAGGCACATGTGAAACTGCTTAAAGCCTACGACCAGCTGGAGGAGACAACTGCTGCCAAGGAGCGCATCGAGAGCGAGCTGCGCATCGCGCGGGATATCCAGATGTCGATGGTGCCCAACGACTTCCCCGAGTACGAGGGCCTCGACATGTACGCCGAGATGAACCCTGCCAAGGAGGTGGGCGGCGACCTGTATGGCTACGTGCTGCAGGGCAGCAGGCTGCACTTCTGTCTGGGTGATGTCTCAGGTAAGGGTGTGCCTGCGTCGCTGTTTATGTCGCAGAGTGCCCGTCTGTTCCGTACCCTCGCCACTGAGGGTCTCTCGCCTGTGGATATCGCCGTGCGCATGAACAACGAGTTGGCGGAAAATAACAACCGATGCATGTTCGTCACCATGTTCATCGGCATGCTGCATCTTGATACGGGCCGACTCGATTTCTGCAACTGCGGACATAATCCCCCAGTCCTCGACGGCGCATTCATGCAACTTGAATACAATAACCAGCCACTTGGACTTTGGGAAGAAGATGTCTTCAATGGCGAGTCTATAGACGATATCAAGGGCAAGCAGTTGCTGATATATACCGATGGTCTTAACGAGGCAGAGAATGCTGAGAAACAGCTGTTCGGAAACGATCGTCTGCTTGATCTGATGACACAATTGGCTTCTGCTACGTCTAGAGAGGTGATCGAAAAACTGAAATCTGCCGTTGAGGCACATCGTGCTGGTGCCGAGCCTAACGATGACCTCACACTGATGTGCATCACGCTGAAATAATTGATGAAAACAATATTTGAACCAGCGAAGCCCTATTTCAAGCTGTTGGGCGAACAGAAGATGCAGGCGGGAGCGAAATACCGCCTGATGACCTTCGTGGTGCAGGCCGCGATTGACGACGGTCTGCTACTGCTGCATAACATGACCAAAGAGATGGTGCTGTTGTCGCAGGAGGAGCAGGCGGTGTTTGAACAACGCCCCACCAATCTGCCCGAACTGATCAGCCACTGGTTCCTGGTGCCTGAGGAGCACGACGACTGCCAGCTGAGTCTGCAACTGAGAAACGTGGCCCGATTGATGGAGCCTAAACAGACTAACATCACGGGCTATACCGTTATGACCACCAGCGACTGCAACGCCCGTTGCTTCTACTGCTACGAGCTGGGGCAGGCCCGCAGACCGATGACGGAGCAGACGGCACAGCAAGTGGCCGAATACATCATCAAGCACAGTGGCGGCGAGGAGGTCAGCATCGGGTGGTTTGGTGGTGAACCACTCTTCAACAAGCCCGTTATCAACCACATCGCGAACCGGCTGAAGGAGGCTGGCGTCAAGTATAGCTCGACGATGACCAGCAACGGTTTTCTGCTGGATGCCGAGACGGTAAAGGAGGCGCACGACCTGTGGAACCTGAAAAAAGTTCAGATCACCATCGACGGCACGGAGCAGACCTACAACCGTGTGAAGGCCTTTATATATAAAGGTGTGAATGCCTATGAGACGGTGATGCAGAACATCGGCCACCTGCTGGCGGCTGACATCGCTGTGACCATCCGCATGAACATAGATATGCATAATGCCGACGACCTGGAGCGGTTGGCTGAGGAGCTGCACGAGCGCTTCAAGGATGATAAGCATCTGAGTGCTTACCTGCATCTCTTGTTTGAGGACAACGCCAAACGTGTGGGGGCGTGCAATGACGACAAACGCCGGCTGCTGATGGAGAAGATGCGGCTGATAGAAGACAAGCTGGAAGGATGGGGACTGTTCAGACGTCACACCTATGAACCCATGATAAAAACCGGCTACTGCATGGCCGACAACGACGGCTCGGTGGTGATACAACCCGACGGCTACATCACCAAGTGCGAGCACTATACCGACTCACACCACGTGGGGCATATCAATCAGGATGGCTTTGATGCCGAGAAGATAGCCTATTTCAAGGAGAAGGGCACGATGGTGAAGGAGTTTTGCAGGAAGTGCGTAAAATATCCTGATTGCATGTTCCTATTGAGTTGCCCCAATTTCGAGGAGTGCTATCCCGAGATGCCCCAGCTGTATGAAAACCAGCTAAGAAAGGAGATGAAACTGATGTATAAAGCCCATTTAGAGAAAGGAATTGAAGCATGAAGTACGAGGTAAACATAGCCGAACTGGCCGACCACTTTGTGATCGTGATGAAAGACAAGGAGAGCGGGAAGGTGAAGAAAGCATTCACCCTGAACCGCCTGGGCACCGACATCCTGCGCGCCTTTATGGAGGACACGCCGCAAGACGAGCTGGCACCCCTGCTGGCCGAGCGCTACGAGGCTCCGCTGGAGAACATGGAGCGCGAAGTAAGCCAGTTTTATGCCAAGCTGGCGACATACTAACCCGCGACAGTTATAAAACATAAGGAATATGAAACATGAACTGATTGAGCAGCGAGAGCAGAATGATGCGTGCATCGATTCTGCCGAGTCGCGAAAGAAGAAGGTGAAATGCCAACTGACATTTAAGAACGAAGACCAGGAGCTGAACCGCGTGGCGGAGTTCATGGAGAGTGTATGCGACGAGCTGCAGCTTGACATGCATGTGGCCATGAAACTGCAACTGGCTATGGAGGAGATGGTGACCAACGTCATCTTCTACGCCTATCCCGAAGGAACAACGGCCGACATCACGCTCACTGCCGAGAGCGACGGCCAGGAACTGACCTTCGTGCTCTCTGACAATGGCAAGCCGTTTGATCCCACGGCCAAGGAGGATGCCGACCTCGATGTGAACCCCATGGACCGCGAACAGGGCGGTATGGGTATCCTGATTGTCAAGAACATCATGAACGAGGTGAGCTACCAGCGCCTGGGAGAGGAAAACCGACTGACAATGAAGAAGAAAATATAAATAAAAAGTAAAAAGGAAAAAAATGACACAGATTATTAAGGAAGGTGGTAAGACCATCGTAAAGACCGGCCAGCGCATCGACACACTGAACGCTGCACAGTTTGAAACCGACATCCAGCCCGCACTCGAACAAGGCGTTGACCTGGAGATCGATTGCACGGAACTGAACTATATGGCCAGTTCGGGACTCCGCATTCTCCAGTCTACCATGCGTACCGTGGTGCGCTCACTGGGCGGACAGATGAAGCTGACACACGTGAACGACGATATCTTCGACGTGCTTAAGATGACTGGCTTCACCCGTCATATCACGGTAGAGAGAGTATGAAATGTAAATACTGAAGATGGCGAACTTATTCAATAAGGAGGCATTAGAGGCACTCGACGACCATAGCGAGGCCGAGGAGATGGCCCGTGTGGCATCGCCGAGACTGAAACTCGTACTCGGGGCGATGGTAGCTTTGATAGTAGTGGTACTCTACTGGTGTATCTTCGGTACCATCAACTATAAAGTAACAGCTCAGGGCGTGGTGTTCCCATTCGGAGAGGCTGCACCTGTCAGCGTACCTTATGATGGTGTCGTGGCACGCACACTTCAAAGTCACGGCTCTGCTGTAGCAAGCGGCAACGACATCATGGAGATACGTAATGCATTGTCGACAACGATGGTGGCTGCTCCGCGTGACGGTGTGGTCATCTCGACGCTGCCCATTGGCTCGGTCTTCAAGGCGGGCGACCCAGTGGCCTGGCTACTGCCGCAGACGCAGCAGATGGCAGGTCGCGAGATGCTTTGCTACGTGACCTACAACGACCTCGAAAAACTGAAACTAAAACAGCAGGTGCAGGCCACACCCGCCAATAAGGAGCGTGAGAAATGGGGCTATGCCTACGGACGTGTCGTCGGTATCGAACAATATCCCACAACCCGGCAGGAGATTATCAGACGTGTGAAACTCGATCCTTTAGCAGCGTTCATCCCAGATGGACAGGCTATGTATGAGGTGCGTGTGGTTCTCGACGAGCAAAACGGCAGTCTCGTATGGAGCCGTGAGAAGAGCCAGAACGTGAAGGTGGGCAACGGTGCTTTGTGTAATATTCAGATCATCACCCAGAAGAAACCAGTCTGGCGCGTCCTCATCGGGGCGGTTGACAATGCTCTTGAAACTGTCACAGGAAATTGACAATTCATAATTCACAATTCATAATTCATAATTGATGGGGAAAGTAGCGAAGGTGCCGATGGTGATGCAGATGGAGGCCGTAGAGTGTGGTGCCGCGTCGCTGACGATGATCCTGGCCCACTACGGCAAGTGGCTGCCGTTGGAACAGGTGCGCGCCGACTGTGGCGTAAGCCGCGACGGCTCTTCAGCAAAAAGCATCCTGCGTGCGGCAAGAAATTATGGTCTGGAAGCCAAAGGCTTCCGCATGGAGCCTGAGGCCCTTGAAGGCACGCAACCTGCCATCATCCATTGGAACTTTGAGCACTTTGTGGTATTCAGGGGTTTCGACAAGAAGGGCAATGCCTATCTGAACGATCCAGGCTCAGGCCCCGTGAAGTGGCCGATGGAAGAGTTCCGCAAGCATTTCACAGGCATCTGCCTGACCTTCAAACCTACGGAGCATTTCAAGAAGGAAGGCGAGCAGACGAGCATCCTCTCGTATATTAGGAAGAATCTCAGCGGCGCTGGCGAGGCCTTCTGGCTGACGTTCACGTTCGCCCTGATGACAGCTTTCATCACCCTGCTAACCCCACTGTTCACCCGTATCTTCCTCGATGAGATACTATCTGGCAAGAATGCCGACTGGGCCATGTGGTTCTTCATGGCCATGGGAGCGCTGGCCGCCTACCAGTTTTTCGTGGTACTGCTTCAGACGCGCTACTCCAAGCGCATAGCAGGCCATCTGGCACTGAAGGGTAACCGCGAATACCTCTACCATCTGCTGCGACTGCCCATGTCGTTCTTCTCCATGCGGCACGTCGGCGACCTGCAACAACGTATGCACCTGAACGAGCAAATCACCCACTCGCTGGTGGATGTGCTCGCTCCACAGGTCATCAACATCGGACTGCTGCTGCTCTATCTGGTGCTGATGTTCTCGTATTCCACCTGGCTCACGCTGATAGGCATCGTGGCCGCCGCCGTAAACCTGGGTTTCGTGAAGTACTTCTCGAAGGTGCGCATCAACCTCATCCGTTCGATGGAACATAGCGAGGGACAGTATTTTTCAGCCACCATCTCATGTATCGACAATATGGAGAGCATCAAGGCCGCAGGTGCTGAGATGGGATTCTTCAAATACTGGAGTGGCCTCTGGGCCCATAAGTTCAACATGAACGCCAACGCCGACAAACAGCAGACGCAGATGGCCCTGCTACCCGTGCTGGCCAACGGACTGGTAAACATGGCGGTGCTGGTGCTGGGCGCCTATCTGATATTACAAGGCGACCTGACGGTGGGTATGCTCATGGCCTTCCAGGGATTCATGGGCTCGTTCCTGCAGCCGGTGAACGCCATCGTGAACGCCTCGCAGACCATCGTCGAGATGCGCTCGCAGATGGAGCGCGTGGAGGACGTGATGAAATATCCCGAAGACCATCGCGACAACGAGGGAGAGGTTGTACAGGGTAAGCTGGGCGGCCTGCTGGAACTGAAGCACGTCACCTTCGGCTACTCCCCGTTGCAGCCCCCGCTCATCGAGGACTTCAACCTCAGAATAGAACCAGGCCACTCGGTGGCCTTCGTAGGATCTTCGGGCTGTGGCAAGAGTACACTGGCCAAGCTTATCAGCGGCCTTTACAAACCCTGGAGCGGAGAAATCCTTTTCGACGACAGACCTATAGAGAGCATCTCGAACGAGGAACTGACCAACTCTGTGGCCGTCATCGACCAGAACGTGGTGCTCTTCGACGACACCGTGGCCCAGAACATCCGTATGTGGGATCCCTCTATCGAGGACTTCACGATGATGATAGCCTGTAACGATGCACAGATCCGCGCCGACATTGTAAGCCGCCCTGAAGGTTTCGGCACGAAGATTGTGAAAGGCGGACAGAACTTCTCAGGTGGTCAGCGCCAGCGCATTGAGATGGCTACGGCCCTCGCCAAGGAGCCGGCCATCCTGATTATGGACGAGGCTACCAGCGCCCTCGACCCGAAGACCGAAGACGAGGTAATGCGCCGTATCCGACGCATGGGACCCACGCAGATCATTGTGGCCCACCGTCTGTCGACCATCCGCGACTGCGACGAGATCATCGTGATGGACCAGGGCAAGATACTGCAGCGCGGTCGCCACGAAGAGCTCATAGAACAGGACGGCATGTACAGGGATCTGATGAAGAGTGAATAGACTATGGCAGTATATATCAACCAAATCAACAAGCGGCGGGCGGCTGAGAAGGCTGCGATGGCCGAGGTGAACGAGAAGACCTATCAACGGCTGGGGCTGCAGCAGCAGAAACACGTCATACCGCAGAACAACGAGAGTGCGCTGCGGCAGGTGCTCGAAGCCCTCGGCATTACCGACTATGAGCTGGAGGATGACGACCTGCTAACTCCCGAAGAGCAGCTGACGGGCATTCTCCGTCCCCGTGGCATCATGATGCGCGACATTCTTCTGACTGGCGAGTGGTGGCGCGAGTGCGTGGGGCCGCTGCTGGGTTATGCCAACGATGGCCGTCTCGTGGCCCTCACGCCTACCAGGACCGGACTGGGATACCAATATAGGAAGCAAGATGGAACAATCCAGGAGGTGTCGCGCCGCGAGATGAAGGAGGAGCTGAAACCCAAGGCCATCACCTTTACCAAGGCGCTGCCCCTGAGGCCCCTCACCCTGAAAGACCTCATCGCCTTTACATGGAGCGTGGTGTCGGGGCCCAATGCCCTGCTGCTGGTGGTGTGCGCCCTCGTGGTGGTGCTGCTCGGCATGTTTACGCCGATGGCCAACAAGCTGATCTTCGACACCGTGATTCCTACGGGCGACGCCAGCGACCTGCATCCCATCACCGGTCTGCTCATCGGTGCCACCGTGGGCACACTGCTGCTCACCCTGACGCGTAACCTTTATATCATCAGGATACAACACATCGTGGAACTGCACGTGCAGAACGCGGTGATGGCCCGCACGTTCCTGCTCAGTCCGACATTCTTCTCGAAGAACGCCAGCGGTGAGCTGACGGCCAAGCTGCAGAACGTATCGACGCTATGCTCACTGATCAACGAGAATATCATTGGTGCGCTGCTCACGGCCGTACTGAGCATCATCTACCTGGTACAGGTGTATATCTATGGCGGAAAACTCTTGTGGCCGGCCCTCGGCATCATCGTGGCCCAGGCACTGGTGCTTGTGCTGAACTACTATCGTACCGTCAGCCTGCAACATGACTATACGGAGCGCTCTGCAAGGCTCAGCGGACTGGAATACAATCTCTTTGCAGGTATCCAGAAACTGAAACTGACGGGGTCTGAGAACCGTGCCTTTACCCGCTGGCTCGACCACTACAGCGATGCAGCAAGCATTATCTACAATCCCGACTTCAAGGTGAGACTCTATCCGGCCCTGAGCGCTTTCCTCGCCCTTGGCGGTACGATGTTGCTTTTTTGGAGCACCTTGTCGAACAGTGTGAACACCTCCGACTATATCGCCTTCAGTTCGGCCTTCGGCATGATTACCGCCTCACTGGTACAACTCAACGCGGAACTGCCGAGTCTGGCAAAGATCAAACCGCTGCTGGAGAGCGTGAAGCCCATTTTGGAGGCAGTGCCCGAAATGGAAGACAAGGCGCCTCAGGTGGAGGATCTCTTCGGCGGCATCGAAGTCTCGGGTGTATCGTTCCGCTACAGCGACGACGGTCCGCTGATACTCGACGACCTGTCGCTCCGCATCGATCCGGGAGAGTATGTCGGCATCGTTGGCAAGTCGGGCTGCGGAAAATCTACGCTCATGCGCCTGATGCTCGGTTTCGAAAAGCCGCTGACGGGCGGTATCTACTACGACAACTACGACCTGGCGAAGGTCGACAAGACCTCGCTTCGCAGGAAGATAGGCTGCTGTCTGCAGAGTGGTAGCCTGTTTACAGGCGACCTGTTCCATAACATCACCATCACAGCCCCCTGGGCTACGCATGAGGATGCGTGGGACGCACTACGCATGGCCTGTCTGGAAGACGACGTGCGCAACATGCCGATGGGACTCCACACTGTGGTACAGGAAGGCGGCGGCGGATTCAGCGGCGGACAGAAGCAGCGTATCCTCATCGCCCGTGCCCTCATCTCGAAGCCCGACATCATCTTCTTCGACGAGGCGACATCGGCTCTCGACAACATCTCGCAGAAGGCCGTCAGCGACAACCTCGACGAGCTGATGTGTACGCGTGTGGTCATCGCCCACCGACTCTCTACCATCCGCCACTGCGACCGCATTATCGTTCTCGACAAGGGCCGCATAGCCGAGGAGGGTACGTTTGAGGAACTGATGGAGAACAAGGGGCTCTTCTACGAAATGGCACAGAGACAGTTGTAAAGGTAAGAGGGTAAAAAGGTAAAAAAGTAAAAAAGAGATATGGGAAAGAAGTTTATGATCATGGCAGCGGGAGTGATACTGGCCCTACTCCCGATACAGGCACAGAAGAAATTCATCTTCACGCCTCAGTGGACGGCGCAAGCCCAGTTTGCGGGGTATTATGTCGCCAAGGAGAAAGGATTCTACAAGCAGGCCGGCCTCGACGTGGACATCGTTCACCCCTCCATCACCCAGCCTGCCATCTCTCGTGTGCGTAACAACGAGAGTCAGGCCACCACGCTGGGACTCTGTCAGGCCTTGGAGGTCATTGATGACGGCATCCCCATGGTAAATATTCTACAGACGTCGATGAATACCTCATTGGTGCTCGTATCACGTAAGGACGTAGACCCGCTGAAGCAGCCCGGCATGAAGGTGGGAATATGGAGCACCGGTTTCGGACAACTCGCCATCTGCATGAGCATCAAGGAACACCTGAACTACGAGTGGGTGCGCTTCGCCTCAAACGTAAACCTCTTTGTATCAGGTGCCATTGACGCCACGCTGGTCATGAGCTACAATGAGTACTATCAGCTGGCACAGGCCGGCGTGAAGCTCACCGAGCGCAACGTCTATCGTTTCAGCAATCACGACTACAACGTTCAGGAAGACGGTCTCTACATGACAAGAGCCTACTACGATGAGCATCGCGACGAGGCCCGCCGCTTTGCACAGGCCAGCAAGAAAGGCTGGGAGTGGGCCGTAGCCCATCCCGACGAGACGCTCGACATCGTTATGGATTACGTGCGTCGCGAGCATATCGGTACCAACCGCGTGCTCCAGAAGCTGATGCTGGCCGAGGTGCTCAACCTGTTGGTTGACCGCGAGTCGAAGAAACGCGAGTATCGTCTGCGCCCCGACATGGTGAAGAAGGCCAGCCAGCTCATGGTGGAGAACATGATGCTCAAGAACGAAGTGAAATACGAACAACTCATAGCCAAATAGACTTATGAAGAACCCTCTGAAATACATCCGTCAGTCGCTTTCCACGAGGCTCAGCCTATGGATCGTGCTCTTCGCTACCGTTATCTTCCTGGCAGCCCTCAGCTATCTGTTCTATGAGTCGCGCCGGGCCGTGAAAGAGGAGGCCATGAACAGGGCTACTCAGGTGCTCGACAACACCGTGCTCCGCGTAACCGACATCCTCCACAGCGTGGAAGTGGCCACCAACAATACCGACTGGCTCCCCACCCGTCATCTCGACGCCCCCGACTCGATGTTCGTATATAGTCGCCGTATTCTGGAGAACAATCCCGACCTCAACGGCTGTTCCATCGCCTTCGAACCCTACTACTTCAAGGATCGCGGCAAGTACTTCTCGGCTTTCAGCTACAACAACGGCAAGACCATCCAGACTACCCAGGAGGGTAACGAGCATTATGACTATTTCGTGATGGACTGGTACCAGCTCTGTAAATTGCTCGACCGTCCTACATGGACAGAGCCTTTTGTTGACTATAACCCCGACGACATCTATTCGAAAGAGATGATTGCTTCCTACTGTAAGCCCATGAAGGACAAGAACGGCGAATTCATAGGCACCTTCTCGGTGGACCTCTCTCTCGGCTGGTTGTCGAACACCATCTCGGCCGTAAAGCCCTACCCTCACTCTTACAGTATCATGGTAGGCGTGGGCGGCACCTACTTCGTTCATCCTGACACGACGAAGCTATTCTACCAGAGCATCTTCACCGAGACCCTCGAACATGAGGATACCGCACGCACCGCCCTCGGCGACGCCATGCTAAACGGCGAGGAAGGTGTGAGAAGGCTTAACTTCGATGGCGAGGACTGCTTCGTGTTTTACAAGCCCATCGGCACTACGGGATGGAGCGTCGCCGTGGTCTGTCCCGAGAGCGACATCTTCAGCGGCTATAACCGTTTGTATCGTGTTGTTATTGGCATCGTCATCTTCGGCCTGCTGTTGATGCTGTTCTTTATCAGCCGTATCATCGGGCGCGAACTTAAACCCCTTCACCAGTTGGCCAAACAGGCCGAGACTATCGCCTCAGGACAGTTCGATCAGACTCTGCCCGACGAAGAGCGCATCGACGAGATAGGACAGCTCAACCAGTCATTCGGAAACATGCAGAAGTCGCTGGTTAACTATATTGAAGAACTGAAGGATACCACAGCCTCGAAGGCTGCCATCGAGAACGAGTTGCAGGTGGCCAGCGACATCCAGATGGGGATGGTACCACGTATCTTCCCTCCGTTCCCCAACCGCCACGACATCGACCTCTTTGCATCGATGACCCCCGCGAAGGAAGTGGGCGGTGACCTCTACGACTTCTTCGTACAAGACGAGCGTCTCTATTTCTGCATCGGCGACGTCAGCGGCAAAGGCATCCCCGCCTCGCTGTTCATGGCCGTTACGCGTAATCTTTTCCGTATCATTGCCCAGCAGGGAAAGAAGCCGGAGCAGATAGCCACCGAGATTAACCTCTTCCTCTCGAAGGATAACGACAGAGGTATGTTCGTCACCATGTTCATCGGTTTGATAGATTTAAAGACTGGCCGTCTTGATTTCTGCAACTGCGGCCATAATCCCCCCGTACTGGTAGAGAAGGAAGGCGGAAAGGCCAACTTCCTGTCGATGGAATACGACAACCAGCCGCTCGGACTGTGGGAAGACGATCCTTTTTACGGTGAATCCGTCAACAACATCCGAGGCAAGCTGCTGCTGGTATATACCGACGGACTGAACGAGGCCGAGAACCCCGAGCAGAAGCTCTTCGGCAATGCTGCTGTTCTGGAGCTGATGTCGAAGACAGGCGACAAGACCACGACCGAAGCCATTGAGATGATTAAGGAGGCCGTGGAGAAACATCGTGCTGGTGCTACTCCCAACGATGACCTGACACTGCTGTGCCTGAGAATCAAAGAAGAAAACTGATTTGGAGAATTAAATATATGAAGAAACTGATGATATGGATGGCTGTGGCTGCGATGGCAGCAGGCTGCAGCAGAGGCCCCGCAGAGAAGGGCACCCCTGCCAATGACTCAACACAGACGATGGTGGCCGACTCGGCAGTGACGCCTGCAAGTAACTCCGCCCATCAGGCGATGCCGCTACCTGAAAGCGGTTCGACAAGCACAATGGGAAAAGTGGTGGCCGAACACTTCGCCGACCTGTCGTTCGAGATGGCCCTACCCATTGAACGCGTCCTTGTACATAACGGTCAGCAAGTACGCCGTGGTCAGGTTCTGGCCCAGCTCAATCTTTTCAAGTTGCGTAACGACGTCGCCAAGCAGGAACGTGCCATCGAACAGGCCAAGCTCCAGATGGAGCAGGCTCGCCTGCAGATGCAGGATGTCATCATCTCACAGGGGTATGATCCTGACAAGGAAGCGCAGGTGCCCGCCAGTGTGGTACACAATGCCGACGTGAAGTCGGGCTATGCCCTTTCAAAGAGTCAGCTCGCCTCGGCACGCATCCAACTGGCCGCTGCCCAGCATGAGCTCCGTAGCGGTGTGCTGACGGCTCCTTTCGACGGTGTGGTGGCTAATGTCACCGTACAGGCTCACCAGCTGGCACAAGCCGGACAGCCCGTCTGTCGGGTCATCGACATGAACGACATGGCTGTGGAGTTTCGGGTGATGGAGGCCGACCTCAGCCGCTATCAGGTAGGTACGGCAGTCGTTGTTGTACCTATCGCCGACAAGTCGAAGCAATATGCCGCCACGGTCAGTGAGGTCAACCCCATCATCGATCAGCAGGGAGCCGTCACCATCCGTGCCCATGTCGCTCAGCCTGCCAACCTCTTTGACGGCATGAACGTGCAAGTGATATTGAAATAACCTATGAGACGGATTTTCATTCTCGGACTTTTTGCGGTAACCACCGCCTCGGCGCAGCAGCGCGTCGTGCTCGACCTCGACCGCACGGTACGACTGGCCACCGACAGCTCACTGTCGGCACAGAAATACCAGAGCACCTATCAGTCTTCGCTTTACCAATACCTGTCGTGGCAGGCTACCCGCAAACCACAGATTCTATTGGAGTCTACACCCGTGATGTACCAGCGCTACATGACCCAGCGTTATCTCTCCTTCGAGGACATCGACGTATACCGCCAACAGCGTATGTTCTATTCTCAGGCCGGCATCACCGCCACTCAGGACATCGAGCGCTGGGGTGGACAGATATACGGCTCCACACAGCTGGGCTACCTCCGCACCTTCGGAGAACAGAACGAGACGCAGTTCATGACCATCCCCATCAGCGTGGGCTACAAGCAGGACCTGCTCTTCTATAACCCGCTGAAATGGGCCCGCAGGATAGAACCTCTCAAACTGGCTCGCGCAGAGAAGGAACTTGCCTATGACATCGAGACAACCTCGGAAGAGGCCGTCGGCAAGTTCTTCGCCCTCGCCCTCGCACAGGATCAGCAGCGCATGGCCGAGGAGTACCTCGCCTCGTGTGACACCATCTTTGCCATCGCTGAGCGACGCTTTAAGATATCCAGCATACCGAAGGCTGAATTGAGCATTCTCGAACTCGAGAAGACCAATGCCCGTACCACCCTTGCCAATGCCCGCATAGCCCGTAACCGTGCCGCCCAGGAACTCACGGTATATCTCGGCATGGACAGGCTGACGGAGATAGAGCTCGTCATTCCGTCGGTCATCGGCACCCTGCATGTGGATGTGGCAGAAGCCATCCAACATGCACGCGAGAATAACCCGCAGTATCTGAGCAGCCGACAAACAACGGCCGAGGCCCGTCGCGATGCGGAACGCGCCAAGGTGGAGAAAAACCTCAGCATGAACCTCAATGCCAGCATCGGTCTGAATCAGGTGGCCGACCGCTTTGCCGATGCCTATCGTAACCTGCTCACACAGGATATGGCTACCGTTACCCTGACCGTACCTCTGAAGGACTGGGGTAAGCGCAAGAACGCCTGGTTGGCTGCCCGCAGCAATGTGGATGTGGCCGAGAATGCCGAGAAGGAGACGGCACGTGACACCGAACTGGAAGTGGCCCTGACCGTCACCGAATTCAACGAGCGTCAGGCTATCGTAGAGACCTCGCGTCAGGCCCTAACCATCGCTGAGGATGCCTATGACCAGACCCTACAGCGCTTTATCCGAGGCCAGGCCAACGCCTACGACCTCTCACTGGCCCAGAGCCATTGGCAGACGGCCCGGCAGAATCAGATTGCCTCGCTTCAGAACTATTGGCTCGCCTACTACCACCTGCGTCGCCTGACCCTCTACGATTATCAGCGCCATACACCCATCAAACACAGACAGACTCTATGACAATACTTTCATGGATTTTTTTAGTTTGAAAATGCAAAAAGTCGATTTATTTTTGTATCTTTGCCACCAAATTTGTAATTGTCTTAACTAAAAAAAGTGATATGGAGCAAGGTAGCATCAAAAAGCG
>JAEEGJ010014002.1_pt1 | contig 19213 bp, 13 predicted proteins | sample 8958761 | NCBI WGS metagenome assembly JAEEGJ01 (sample SAMN16246546, study PRJNA631951) | gut metagenome | biome: gut microbiome; feature: rumen; material: RS-attached | host: Bos | place: Iran: Karaj | collected 2018-10 | reverse complement strand
GTTTACCTTTCTGCACCTGATCCAGCAACACGGCATCAGTCAGCGACATATCCTGATTGGCAAGCAACATTAGGCTGTAGTTCTCATCGATGATGGTGCCAGGCAGATTGAGAATGACTTCATCCGCAGTTGACAGGTCGTAGTCTGGCATTGGCAGATAGCGGTCTTTCTGACTCTGGTACATCTTGTGGATACTGGAACTTCAACGAATCCATATTCTCAGTCACGATAATTCTGGCATTCTTCTCATATTTTTGGTGGGCTATTGAATTATGCATACCTTCGAGTATACTCTCCGTATCATACTTCCAAACCTCCGCTGGTATCAGCGAATCTTTGGGATAAATCTTGAAGCGGTAGTTGCGTATCCTACCAAGCAGTTTTGTTTCACCGTCTGCCTGCGTATCTCCTCATACTTGCTCATGTCGAGAGCCACCAAACTCTCGCCACGACGAGCATAGAAGTGTCCCTGCCAGGCCATCGGGATACCACGAGGTGCAGCAGGTATCTGAAACATCAGCACTCGCTTGCCCTCAACCTCCAGTTCGTAGATGTCCCTGAAGGTATTACCATCAGTGGTCTGTTGCGACAAGTCATACTTCAACTTCTGCAGGCTCTTCATCCCGTTCTTGTACGACGTACCCAGTATCTCCCGCGTCTTGTCATGCACACCGAATACCAGCCAAGCAAAGTCCTTATCCCTCAGATTGGCCTCGTTGCTCAGTGCCGAGAAATATTTACCCAGTTCGTCGAAACTGAAGCTGTTCTCTGCCTTTTTGAACTCCACCACCTCGTTCTCGTAATGGTAGTGCAGATTGTCAAATATTTCGTTTATGTTCATATCATTTAAACGTTTTGTCACTATGATTTATTCTTTTCTTGTTGTTTTCTCTTCAAATCAGCCATCACCATACGAATGGTGCTACGTCTAATACCCTCAGGACATTTACTTTTTACCTTTTTCAATGTTGCCCCTTTGGGAAGAGTTTGAACAATTTCAGAAATCACGTCATACGCATAACTGTCTACAAAGGCGGACACATTCACCAGACCATGTAGTATAAGATATGAAAGATGATTTGAGATGGTCAGTGCTGACAACTCTCGTTTCGACACAATTGCCTCAAAAGTGTATCCTTGCTTAGCAAGTTCAAGAGTGGCTTGTATGGTTTTGGGGATGGCCTTTCGCTTTTTTGATGTTGGCACTTTATCTATAACAGCCTCATCTGGCAATTCGATTTGCTCTGCAATCTCCGATTCAAGAAATTCTTCTTCATCATCGTCGTCAATAGTCTGAATATCCTCCCTTGCAAACAATGCATCACTTTCCGATAAAGCATCTATTTCTGCAAGCTTCTCTAATTGGCTTTTGTTCTTAGGCACATCGGCAAACTCCACGCCCAGATTGTCAAACAAAATCTTTTGCTCATCGGTAATAGGCACCAGTCCATGTCCGACCTCTCTAAACCATTTTCTAAGAGCTATTTCATCATGCTCGCCATCCATTAAAGGATATCGTTTGTTCTTTATCACAAACAGACGGAAACGGGAAAGAATCTCGAAGAAAGAGCCAGATGGGAACTCAACCACCCGTCCGTCTTTGTCGTAATCGTATTTCTGAGCAACAATCACCACACCTGCCTGCTCGTCAACATTCATGCCATAGCCTTCTTTTAAAAGACGGCACAACATGGCGATAATTCTGTCTCGATGCTCTGTGCATGGAGCGACATAATCACCCAAATGGATTTTAAGTGGGCCTTGATAGTTCCAATAAGCCCTCTCCGTAATCTCTTTCAGAACCTTCCGCCATTCAATGGATTCCCAAATGTCTTCATCTATGACGTATGTTCTCCCTTGTATCGTAATCTGATTCTTCTGCTTTTTCTTCTTTTCTTCTTTGGGTTCTACCGTTGGAGGGGCAAGGGTAACGTCTGCCTCCTTGAACGGGAGTTCCTCTACCGCTTGGGCATATTGCCTAATCACCTCTATAAATCGTTTGCCGTAGGTGTCGCGCTTATGCTCACCGATGCCAAACGTATTGCCAAAGGCTTCAAGCGTTGTAGGCATATCCGTAGCCAGCGCATGGAGCGTCTTGTCAGACATCACTACGAATGCTGGATAGCCTATTTCGTCGGCAATCTCTTTCCGCAGCACCTTCAACCGCTCAAACAGTTCCGTGTTCTCACTCTGTCCGCTAAAGGTCACAGCCTGAACCTGTTCTTCCTGCATCTGCTTACGACGGCCCTTTACACTGAAATCTTCGCGGCTGATGACTGCTAACTGTACACGCTTCTTACCACGCACCACATCTTGTCCGAGTGGCGTAACGTGCAGATGGTTGTCCTCGTTGTAGGCAATCTCGATAAATCCCATCTGCAACATCTGTAGCAGATAGTCGTGCCAGTCTCTTATAGGAACATCCCTGCCAGCCGCGAAGGTCTTAATCTGATTGTAACCGCGCGACACGACTTCTGGCGAGAAGCTGCCGTGCAGAATGTCTATCGTCAGCGTGAATCCCACTTGTTCGCCCGTTCTCAGTATGGCAGAAAGCGCCTTTTGAACCAGTTCCGTTCCATCAAACGTCTGTGGGGGTGTATGGCAAACGTCACAGTTGCCACAGCCTTTGTCGCTGGTCTCACCGAAATAGTTCAGCAGGATGCGTCGCCTGCAAACTTGAGCCTCGGCATACTCCTGCATGCGCTGTAGCTTTTCCGTGTTGATTTCCCGCTGTCCACTTTCTTCTGCAAAGCTGCGTAGCGTGATAATATCTCCAATGTTGTAGAACAAGATGGTTTCGCAGGGCAGTCCGTCACGCCCTCCACGCCCTATCTCCTGATAGTAGTTCTCAATGCTCTTGGGCAGATTATAATGTACCACAAAGCGTACATTGCTCTTGTCGATACCCATTCCGAAAGCAATCGTAGCACAGACCACCTGAATGCGGTCGTTGATAAAGTCCTCCTGTACCCGATTGCGCTCATCCGTAGGCAGACCTGCATGATAGACACCCACTGAAATACCTTCCTTCTGAAGCTTCTCTGCCAGTTTCTCACAGGTTTTCTTCGCCAGACAATAGACGATGCCGCTCTCTCCGCGGTGACGACGAATCAGGTTCGCGATGGTGCGCAGCTTCTCCTTGGCCGTATAGCCACGCCTTACGTCTAAGCTCAGATTCGGGCGGTCAAACGAACTAATGAAGACTTCCGGCTTCTTCAGGTGCAACTGCTCTATGATGTCAGCCTTCGTAATCTTGTCTGCAGTAGCCGTGAGGGCCATGACAGGCACATTGGGGAACAACTCATGCAGATTACCCAACTGTGTGTACTCCGGTCTGAAGTCATGCCCCCATTGCGAGATACAATGCGCCTCGTCTATGGCAAAGAGCGATACCTTCAACATCGTCTGCATCCACCTCAGTTCCGTCATCAGTCGCTCAGGCGAGATATACAGCAGTTTCACATCACCACGCAGACATCGCTCTGCTATCTGCCTGTTGACTGTCTCATCGTTGGCACTGTTCAGAGCCTCCGCTGCAATGCCGTTGGCCCGCAGTGCCTCCACCTGGTCCTTCATCAGCGAGATAAGCGGCGACACCACAATAGCCGTTCCTTCCATTATCAAGGCAGGAATCTGAAAGCATATCGACTTTCCGCCACCCGTAGGCATCAGAACCAGCGCATCCTTCCGTTGCAGCACATGACTGATAATCTCCTCCTGCAAGGGACGGAAGGAGTCGTATCCGAAATAGGACTTTAGTATCTGTTTTGGCGTATGCATTGTTATAAGTTAATAGAGATATGCTTTTTGTTCAATTGCTGTGACACCATTCCTTTTGTTAAATGACTCATACTACTTGCATTAAGATCTATAATATAGGACAAGAATTCTTCTACAATTTCAAGAATTTCCATTGAATCAAACATTTTATAGTAGGGTTCCATCATATACGACAATTCTTTTGCAAGCAAATTGTCTGAACTACTGCATTTCGAACTATTGCGTTTCGATTTAATTATCTCCCACCGATCTTTTGATTGTTCCTTTGTCTCATCAACTAATTGTTCTATAATATCTAAATCCCTATTTATGTTATTCCATCTGTCTGCGCTATACGTATACTCATAAATGTGATGTTTTTGCCCATAGAGGATAATCTTATATATCTTATTTTTTACTTCATGGAAACTATAAAGTAGCATCCTGTATTTGTTTCTTTGAGATTCAGCTTCGCGTTCCAAGTACATATTACGCAAGTCAGTATCTGCATTTTCGAAACCTCTGGACTTCTCTAAAGGTCTTATTGCCTCGACTGCTTTCCAATAATTTACAAAAGAAAGCGCCGTATGTTGAAAATCTTTAATAACTTCATAATCCCGGATTGTCTTATCTTGTAATTGCATATCAACACGATTAAAGGTCTCTCTTATTGTACATACATGGCTCTCAATTCTGACTCTCGCCTTATCTTCTGGAGAAGTCCAAAATTGATAGATTGTAATTAAAGAACTGAGCAAACCTACTGTTACGGTGAAACTGATAGGGTGCTTTCTTATGAATTCTTTTATTTTCAGTATAACACCTCTTTTCTCTTTTATCGAGGCAGGTTCAAGCTTTGCAGTGCTAATATCATGCTTACGCTTACCTCGTTTATTTTTCTTTGTCATTCTCTCCTTTATTTTATCAAGTCCAACAACACTATTGTACTATCAGACTTATGCCCTCTTCCCTATTTATATTATGGTTACGGCATAATATAGCCTTTATCTTCAGCCTTCTCTACAACCTTCAACAATCTGCGACATTGTGCCGTTGTCGGAAGTTGATTTCTGCCAATATAATCAGCAATACCCTTAATAAATGAGCAATCACCGTATGACAGCACCGACTCACGCATCAGGTCGTCATACACCTTCATCCAATATTTGGCACCGAGATTGAATACCTCGACCGAGGCATCCACATTCGAGTTGAACTTATGAGCCTTTTTTGCAGCTTCGTTCACGGCTTTAGTCTCTGCTTTCGAGGCCAGCTTTCGAATAAATTTCTCGCTCAATTCGTATTGATAATCTTGGAACTCACGCCATACGGCTGCTGTTCTGGAAATGGTACGCACAAGACCGCCTCCAGCTTTCTTCTCTAAATACTGGTGAGTTACGTAAGCCAGCCGCATCAGTTCTTCGGCCAGTTCTGGATAAAGCATCTGCTTTTGCCAAATAGTTATCCAGTCTATGTCGGTGTCTTTCGGTAGCGACTTTATTAGTTTAGCAATTGTGTATGGTACAATCTGTGCCTTGTTACCGCCCTTGGGATACCACGATGCCTTACTAATTAGGTAATCGAGCGAGTCAAACATAATGACCGAGCAGACGCACTTCTTGTAGAATTCGTCGTTGATGTCGTCACGATGGTTTTCATACATATCATCCACGAAATCGGCAAAGCGCGAAAAATTGATGGCAGAACTCTGGCACACCTGATGGGGATTCATCAATATCGTGTTATAACACTTTGCCAGTTTCTCTTTCTTAATGAGTTGGTTCTTGGGATTACGCTCTTTGAATCGGTTCTTCTCCGCATCTGTCATCTTCATCTGGTCAACCTCCCATTTGTTTTTGGAGCGCTCGTAGTACCATATTGTCTGGTACGGTTTACCATTCACAGGTGGAGCCATCACTTTGTGTGAAAGTTTCTCCATCAGCACGTGGAATGGGTGGTTAGAGAAAAAGTCTGCACCCGTCACGGCATTCTGACTATTGGCGCACTGTGAAATTGTCTTCGTGATGTCATTGTATTGCTCCACTTGCTCTTCCGACATGTCATCATCCACATTAAGCACGGTGAGTTTCATTGGCACAAACAGCGTATCCATTCCCTTCTTCGCTTCTTTCTTAATGATAGCGTTAGCAAGGGATGCTGTCGTCTGTCCTCCATTGATTATCTGGAAATCCTTAAACGATATTATTCTGGATTTGTCTGCATTAAAACGAATGGAACGTGCGACTATGGCTATTCCATTGTTGTAGGTAAAGAAATTCTCTGGACTCTTGATAATCGTTTCACGAATACCCTTGTTTACTTTGCCCCTAACACTGAGGAAGGCTCTTACATTTCCCTGTAGAAGTTTGCTGCCATATTTTAGGTAAATGTCGGCAAGGAACTGACCTGGTACAATGCCTAAGTAGGAATCATAATTACAGTCATCGCCCAAATCTGCTTTCAGGTATTGTATGCCCTCACAACCAAAATCTCTGGTCTCAATTTCAATAACCTCACTAGAATTAGACACAAAGTTCTGGAAGAAACGTTCAAGCGTCCAGACATTCAATTCTACTGGTCTTTCGAGATAGTTGGGTTGTGACAGGTTCTTTACCTGCTTACTTAGAGTTGCGTTGGAAATTATAATGAACTTAAAACGCATAATCTCTGTTGTCACCATTCCTGTACCTATCTTTTTCTTGAACTCTCGACCGATAATAAGTGCAGCGTCTGAGTCATCGCAATATTTTGATAGATTGCCATTTACTGCCTCGTCTATAAAGTTCAGCATACGAGTATACAGCTCATCTATCCTCGTATTCGTCAATGTAGGAGCAACATCACGTTGATTAGTGAAATCACTTGCAATGAGAACCAGAGCACCATCAGCATCGTCATAGGCATAGGCATCGAAAGCCAGCAGACGATTCCTATTACCTCTCATCTCAACACTCAAGGGGATAGGGTCATTTAACTCGCCTATTTCTTCCAATTCGTTCAATGTCTTCTCGATGAACATACTTTCGGGGTCTGTACCCTCATGCTCTGCCTCGAAACGAATTTCGTCTATAAATTGTTTGCGATATTCCTCTATATCCATAGCTGGCTTGTTGTTTTAGAATTCTTTATATTGATGTATCTCATTAAGGAGTAGCTCGTATGTTACTTTAATTACTGCATCGGGAATCATGCCTCTTCTTATTCTTGGGAAGTCATTAACAGCAACATTATATGTGGAGAAATCTCTAAGGGAAAACACCCATTGGTCATATTCTGGAGAGAAATCAAAACCATACAAGTTCAGTTTGTCCATAAATAATTCCTTCTGTGTTGCCGTATCTAACTGAGCTATAATCTCGGACACAAGCTGGTTTAGCCTAATCCCGTTGAAGTTAGGACTCATCTTCTCTAAGGTGTAAACGGCAAGATGACCGTCTACGTCGCTATCCAGTTGCTCTAATGAAGATATTCTTACCGACTCCTTGCCAAAATTAATCGTTTTTACTTCATACCAAACATCATCAAACGAAAAGTCTTTATGCGTCTTTTCTATTCCCGTCCAACTTTCAAGTGCTTTGTCGATTCCCTTCTTAACGAAGAGGTTCGTTTGAAGAAAAAGCAACTCTCCGATGAGCCCCATAATTTCCGTTTCCGTCAGCTTACCTTTGTCAGGCTTGAAAAGTTGACGCCATGAAAAATATCTGGCCCGCAATGTCTTATATGCGGTTTCGTCATCAATGATGGCTTTTGTAGATTCCATCAAGTCTTGACAGAATATGCAAAAGTACTCCAATAGCTCACTATTGCCCAGCGAGAAACGGAGCGTAAATATATCTTCGTTCTTGTATTGTCCGACATCTATAACGTCTGAACTCGGAGTCCTGCTTGGCTTGAACTGCCCTCGGAAGTCAAAAGAATAGCGAGCATCATCATCCCTACCCAAATAGAGACTGATATGCTTATTGTCGCCAATGCGTATAAAGTGACGACTGGGAAAGTCCTCAGAAAAGATTTTATAAATGTCATTCTTCATCGTCATCCTCCTCGGGTTCATCACCCTCAATATTTAAACGTTGAAATATCTTGTTTACTTTATAGGTTACGGCTTTACCTGCTTCCCTTATTCCAGGACAGCCAATAGCAAATGCTATAATTGGGTCGCTACCGAGTTCTCCTCTAAACTGAGACAATTTCTCTGGTTCGTCACCGTCAGGCTCATTCGGAATTATTTGCATCACGACAAAAATTGGATTGCGAGTAGGAAGATACTCAAAATAAGCCCTGACCGGGATGTGCTTTTTCTGTTCATCTGCCCCCCAAGCTTCTCTACACTTCTTTTCTGCAAGTGCAATCTCTTCTTTTGTTAATGCGAATTTACCTTCAGTACCACCTGTCATAACACGACGACGTGCACTTATCTGAACGACATTCTTGTTGCTGTGGTAGATGGCACGTTTCATGCATTTAATCATACCAAGTCCTTCTATGTCGTAAGTGATATCGCTCTCACCACCTTCAAATACCACATTCCAGTTTTCCAACCCTACGTTGCTACTGTCAGAAAGAAACTCCAAGATGTTAGCTGTATCAAAGGTAGGGTTGGCCATAGAGCATTTAATTCCTTTGAGGAAGTCAATAATCGTGGCCTTAGGCACATTGGCAAAGTAGCGTGACGAACCATCTTTAGTAGTCCTAACGTCAGCATTGGATTTCTTATAGTCGGCAAACTTGAACTCGTAACCTTTCGTGAACAATTCTGCTGTAAGAGTCGTTACCTGCTTGTGGTTTTGGCTATTGTGACCGATGTTATAGGTAATATAAGGCGTGTCGTATATGTTTCCATAGAAGGAATACTGCATGGATATACTTGATGCTGAGCGCATCTTATTTGCTGCTGTAATTTGCAGGTCATCGCAGTTGTCCCTTACTTTTATTCCGAAGTCCTTTGGCGTAAGGTATTGGTCTCGCATGTTGCGAATATCATCTTTCAGCTCCTGAGAAGCCTTTGCCACTTCAGAATACCAGTCGGCACTAATCTTGCTTGTCCATATTTGGAATAAGTCTTCATATCCCGTCCGATAGCCAAACCAACGTCCCATTTGCATCAGTACGTCAAACGTCGAGGTGTTACGATAGAAGTAACTGACCATCAGTCCTTCCAATGTGAGTCCTCGTGAGAGAGCAAGACCTCCAACGGCAATCACTCTAAGCGAACGATTAGCTTTGTAATCAAGTTTCCCGCTACGCTTGGATCCGTTTACTGTCATTACGAGAATCTTCTCAATTGCATTCAGTAAGGTTTTCTTTTGTATCACTTTACTGAATGGCACATCTTTTATGTCGGAGAAATGCTTTTCCCAAATATGCAATAGTTCCTTATACAAAGGCAAATCTCTATTCGCGCCTGCATCCTCGTTAAACGAGAATCGAATAGAGTCAAAAGTGTCGTTGTACAGACGTTCTATATACGCAGTTATTCGCTGCTGTACTTTGACAAAGCGAGACATATTGACAAGCATACTCCGAGGGGCAGACTTTTGGCCTCGCAGGTCTCGTATAGCATTGGCAAGGAAGAAACATAGTACAGACTCTCTCAACGAATCAGGCAATATTCCATCCCATTCTTTTTTGTGCCTATAATAGAATGGCCCAGAGTTGAGCTTATCTATGTCATATTTTGTATCTTCTTTGTATTCTTCTGAAGTATAGTCGGGTTCCTCTATGTCTGTGATGTAACGCAGATTCCTGTGGTATATGCCGTCTTGATTGAAAATCTTGCTTGCGCCAACGTAGTTTGAGGGAGATTCCAGTGCATAGATAAAGTCTTTGGGGAACAGGTCGGCATGTTTCATGCTGTCAATGGAATCAGGGTCAATGAACACGTTTGCAAAGGGTGTTGCCGTAAAGCCAACGTATGTTGAATTCTTAAACAGATGGCAAATCTGTCGTATCAACTTGTTGGTTTGTGTCGGATCTGTTTCGTCTTTGCGTGTGTTCACAGAGGCATTGTCTGCCTCATCATCAATAAGCAACATAGGAACATCAACATATCCCGTCGTTGGATCTACGTTTTGTTCTTCAAGCCACTTGTATAGTTTCCTCAGCACAGAGACATTCTTCTTCACGACAAACAAAACAAGGGAGTTGTTTGAGTTGAGCGTCATTGTAATCTTGTGACTGTTACCGACAAAGTCCGAAGCGCAAGAAGTGAAAGAAGTAGCTCTTATTGGCTTACCTACACCAACATCCTTGCGGATTTCTCGTTTGCCCTCAACCTTGAACGTTGAACCAACGATTCCCTCATCAATACGCTCTTGCGTTTGCTGTCTCAGGCTCTCCGTTATTCCAGCCAAAAGGATAACCACTTTAAAGCCTGCATCAGCAGCTTTACAGATAAGACCTGTGTATGTTGCTGTCTTTCCAGACTGAACATCACCTATCACCAGTCCACGAACAAACCGCTTACCTTCGAACTGTTCGTTTGGGTCGCCCAGACAATTCAGAATATCTGGAAGTGTTGAGTCCTCCAAAAGGTTTATGCTACGTGGGCTTATAGTGGTATGCTCACGCATGTAATCCTTATATCTGGGCCAAAAGAAAGAATCGGCTATCGTCAACTTGGAGTACCAGTTATGTTCTTCTTCATAATTGTCGAAGATGGCATGTCCCTTCTCGTGGACGATCTTGTGTTGATACTCCAGTTCGGTTTTTAGTTTCTTTCGGGTTTCGGCATCTGGCTGGTAATTTAATAGCGAAAAAGCTCTTGATATATAGTCATCAAGAGACTCTAGCCTTATTGCCTTGCCCAGTTCTTTATCTGCACGAATGAAATTGTTGGCAAATGATTTCAGTATAGAATATTGTTCTTCCGTCATGTCAGTCTTGAATATTATCGGTCAATAGGTCTTTTAACTTTGGGTAATGGCAGAAGGGTTCTGACTTCATTAGGTCATCTATAATGACTTTGGTGCTGTCACCTCTTACCGCCTTAAGTGTATTCAACATTGCCACAGCCATCTGATATACATCGTCGAAGCGGGAATCAGATTCTTCTACGGAAACAGCCTCGTTGCTCTTATCAATGTACATCTGCTGAATGGGAATGTTCTTCTCAATCTCAGTTACAAGCATGTCCAAGTACGTAATATCATCGCTGGACATTTTCTCTCTTATGAAAGTGAACAACTTGCTTCCACGGTTAATCTGGTAGAAGAAGGTGTTGTCTCGTCCCTCTTTTCTCTCCCAGATATAATCGATATTGTCATTAACGCTCCGCGTTCTGCCACGATAAGTTTGTTTGGTGACAGAGATATCCAATGCGTCAATGACTGTTTTCTTCAACTGGTTCAATATGTTCCGGGGTATGCTTGCATTTTGCTTCTTAATGTCTATTCCCCAGATGTCATCCAAACTATTTGGTATGTCAACCCTAATACGTGCATTTTTGGTCAGTTCGGCTCTTTTGTTCATGCCAAACCATGTACCCCAGATAATGAGACGCTTGTTCCGATAAACGTAAAAGCCTTGTTTCGCTCTCAAATTTTCAATGCCTCCAATCAATTTTTTGTGCTTCTCCTTGAGGTCGGTAGCGAAAGGGAGTATAAACGGCTTAATTCTTATGAGTCGTTCTACTCCATGACTATCTACAACTGCAATGGCCTTTTCCTTTTTGCTCGTTGTCTTTGGATGGTGTTCAAGGAATGGGTCTAAGGGCGTTACAGTAAGATTGTCTATTTTAATTTCCAATTTTGTGCCATCAGTAGCTGACAAGTATCTGTGGAAAATCAGAGCCAAAGACTGCTCCAAAGATGTTCTTAATTCTGTCAGTGCCTCGTAGACCTGTCCGCCACTGGATTTTGCCAACACATCGAAGTCATCCCAAACGACGAGCGTACCTTCTTTCTGCTTTATAAATTGCTGGCTATAGGGAATGGCTTCTATCTCCTTCTTGTTAAGTTCCTGCAATATCCAGTCTTGCTTCTCCAAGATATATGAGTAATCCCATCTATAGCCATGCACGTCCGTACCATCATAGCTAAGTACTGTCAAACGACGGCATTGCGAAAGCGAGGCAGACTTCATTCCCATACCAAAACGTCCAAGGTCATCATCAGCCCTCTGGTCTTCTGAGGCCATGCTACCATAGCGCATTGCTTCAAGTAGTTCTTCGTCAGACATGCCATAACCGTTGTCTAATATACCAACGGCAATATTGGTAAGTGGATTTGACGGGAAAAGAATCTGAACCTTTGATGCATGAGCACTGATGCTGTTATCAATAACGTCAGCAACCGCAGACTCAAAGGAATATCCCATTGAGCGTAGCGAACCCATGAGGGTTGCAGCTTTTGGAAGGTGCCGTTTATCTCTGCTCATGCTCTTTGGTCTGTTTGATGATTTGTTGGAAAACGGCTTTTCCCAGCAAAGGTGGAACAGCGTTTCCTATCTGTTGCTGGATATGCATGAGTGGGCCTTCAAAGATGAAGGTGTCTGGAAAACTTTGCAGACGAGCAGCTTCTCTAACCGATATACCTCTATCCTCATAGGGATGAATCAGCATACTCTTCCTATAGTTAGAAATAACAACGGAAGGCTGGTCTGCACGTAGTCGTTTGTATATTCCACTATGACAACGACCCTTGTCTGCATAGTTCTGCATAAGGAAGTCTGGAATGGCACGCCAGTTCTGCCCCTGACCTATATATTTATAACGTTCAATCACTAAGTCGTTGTTTCTCGACACGAAGTTTTGCCGGGCCTTATCAGAACCTTTACGCATTAGTCGGGCATATGGACTTGCTTCTTCTTCGGTTTTAGTGTAGTCTGACTCTTCCAACATTTGTCCGTTCTGCAATGATGGTAGGTCGCTGATGGCTTCGTCGACAGTTATCTTTTCCTTGTGCTTCTTGGGGAACTGGAAGTCGATACCCAATCTGTTGCCCACCATGAAGAAACGATTTCTATTTTGAGGAACACCATAGTCAGAAGCCCAAAGCACAGAAGATGTGATATGGTCATATCCAGGAATGGCGCGAAAACATTCCTCAATCATTTTCTCTGTTTTACCTTCATTTATATTTGTAATACCCCATACATTTTCCAGTACGAACCATGCAGGCCTGATTTCCTGAACAAAACGCACAAACTCCAAGAACAGGAAGTTTTTCTTGTTTTCCATATTACGTGTTCTGGTGTTGGAAAGCGAGAATCCTTGACATGGTGGTCCACCCATAATTACAAAGACAGGCTTGTTCTTGCCGTGCAACAGCAACGGGTTGATGCCTTGTATGTCGTCTTGGATAACAGTTGCTCCCTTATGGTTTCGGAGGAATGTTTTGGCAGCACTCGCGTTAATTTCAATGGCAGTACTTATCTTTATTCCTGCCATTTCCGCCCCCAGGCTCAGTCCTCCAGCTCCGGAAAATATGTCTATACCATATCGCATAATATTTTATTCTTTCATCTCTGTTATTTTAAAAACAAATATGCCAAACTACTCGGAACTCTTGTCAAGTTCATCAAATCTGACGAGGTCATTTAGTTCCACATCAAGCAATTTAGCAGTCTTCATCAGCATCTCCAACGGAGGCTGTGATGAATTGGTACACCACTTTGAAACAGTCGTCGGTGCACATCCCAGTTGTCTGGATAGCCAGAGGCTGGATTTCTTTTTCTCTACAAGTACCACCTTCAAGCGGTTGAGATCTTTGTTAGCTGCCATATTGCATATTTTAGATTAATGCCACAAAATTACAAAATTCCTCACAGAACAAAGACAAAAGTTACTGAAAAATTGCAAAGATCAACGATTTTAATGAATCATGTTCATTTTGTGTACCAAAATCAATTGGAATTGCAAGAATAATAGTATCTTTGCAATGTCATAAATATATATTATATGAGGACCAGTTTTGAAAATAGTAAAGCTATTAAGTTTAAAGTAGACGTTGAAGTGTCTGATGCTGTTATAAACGAAATCGTTAAGCGGCTTGAGCTTTCTTTATTTGCGGGAGTTGGAGGGTTTCATGATTATCCTCACTATTCTAACCGCCTCGCAGGTTGGCCCACGATAGAACAACTGAGGGACACGGAAGTTGATGCATGTGTAGATTCCCTACGCAAAAACATTTTGTTCCGAATATCAGAGTTTGCTGGAACAGGCAAAGCAACAGACCTTAAAAAAGCAGAGGCGCTGTTTGAGTTTTATAGAAAATTGGACAATTATACATCAACCAATTCCCAAATATCAAGAAGGAGAGGGAAATGCACAAAAGACAAACGGAGGTGTCATACAGAAAAAGTTAACATGCTTTATTACTTGTTGATCTTTTCCCTGTTACTTAGTTTCCTGTTTCCACTCATTCATAACGGAAATTTCGATGTCCATATAATTGAAGATGTTTTCATACAACTAATGTATACATTACCTCAGAATTTAGTAGTTGCAGCCTGCATAGAACTAACAAAGCAAAGCAGCTAAATTAATCTACAAAGTATGAGGGTGTGTCAAATTGAAACACGCCCTCATACTTTATAAATTAAGATTAATCATGTTTGTACTTGGACCTAATCTTTTTAATACGATTGAATAAGTACACCCCAAGTCTAATAGTTATGCTTATCAGCAATCCTATAAAATAATCAGTTAGATAATTAAATAAATATTCCATTGTTCTTATATCCCTCGCAATTATGAGGGTTCCTTATGAGGTATCCCCCTGCGATTCTCTAACTTTCCATTAAAATCGACGAAAACAAGTTAGAGAAAATCGTTTAAAGAATTGCATAAGAAACGCGGACACTCCTCTGTTACTGGGATATCCGCAAAATATAAGAATCTCAAAAAATTCTTCCTCTAATTATAGAAAAAAGTTAGAGAATATTTCTTTAACGCATATTTTTATACCTGTCTCTTTCTCGTGCCAATCCGTCACTGTAGTCATTCTCGGCCATTGTTTGGTTCCTTTCGTTTTCAGTTTCTTCTTCGGGATCTGGTTTTTGTCTGCTGATTAACTCGCTCATATCAGGATTAAAATAGGATATGATGGCATCAAGCAACTTTTTTATCTCCGCTTTAGGTTTTGCATGATAATGTCCCAAGGAGTCTGGAGTTACATTGCACTTCTTGATTTTTCCACTCTTGAGTTCTGTCTCAATTTTGAAATGCGATGCAACAATGTTCCATAATAATTCATCTTCATGCCATTCAATACGTTTATTCCTATGCAGTTCACGAAAGAGGTAAGCCAATTCGACCATATTTCCTTTCCATATTAATGTATTTTCAGCATCAATACCAGTACCAGAGAACAAGTCAATGACATACTGTTTGTAGTCTATCATTTGACCATCTTTGTCCTTTATTGTTCCTTTAACAAAATGGGTAATCAAACTACTGGAGACAACTTCTAAACGAGTATCCTTAATAAGATCTGACTTCATCCCCGTATAGGTAAACGTTGCTGTAGTAAACCAATTATTTTTTTTCTTCTTAGGTTTCTTGGGCTTCTTGCGTCTGGCATTACCATGTGATTCCTGAGACATCTTTTTTAACCATAGCTCTGCCTGCTCATCATTTGCTATACAATATTGGTCGGGCATGTCCTCAATATAGCACTTGTCCACATAATAGTGAGCACTATCTTCTGGCTTTAATATGCAACAGACTTCAGTCTCAAGCTTCTTCATGTCAATTCCGCGGACTAACAGTTGGGCGGCCCAGATGCGGCCTACATCCTGTAGCAGGTTGACAAAATTCGCAAAATAGTAGCGTAGCGAATATGGCTTAGTGTGTTTAGAGGAAAATTCTTCAAACACTGCATGCTGGGCAACATAGCGTAACCACTCACCATCGCTTTCACGTTTGTTGGCTTCGTTTGTAACGTTGATTTCTCGTAGATGTTGAACTACCACATCGGTGTATATCATCTGCGAAAATCCCCTAACCTTCTTCATCGTTTCGATAGCCATCTGGCGACAGTGCTCATCAGACTTTCCCCTAAGCATATCAGCCACCGTCTTACGCATTTGAGCGAAGGCTCCAAGGGTAAGCTGGTCTGACCACCGGCGTATCAAAAATTCGGTAAGTAAGTCTGAGTCCGTTTTTCCTACCTTTTCTTTTGAATGATGTTCCTGTAGGATAAGCTCCATGCACTTGTATGCCAACCCTTGCGGATGATACATCCATATAATCTCTTGGTAAACTTCTGCATCAGTCATGCCATTTGGGTGCCTTCGAAGCCTGTTCTGCTTATAGGCGTAGGTAAGATAGAGGTCGGTGAACCAGTCTATCCTTTCGGCTACTTCTGCCGACAATTTCGACAAGAATGGTTTCAATGCTTCTACATAGCGTAGCTCTTTCCACAGGTGCTCCATTTCTCCAAGCGCAGCACGTTGCATGTCCTCGCCTTCCCACACCTTCCCATAGTCCCACTTGTTTCTCTCATGGAATTTTTCAACACATAGGTCTTGGTATCCATGAAACAACTCTGCTGTGCCATCGGCATCCAAATGCTCGGCCAGATATTTCATAATGCCGCCTTCTTGTTCCAGCAGAACTTTGCGCAAATCCTCATGCTGCTTGATATAGTCAGGTAACGTTTGTTTCATGTTGCAAATTTACTAAAAATTCTTGATACTTAGTTCATTTTACCATTTTTTCAGCAAAAAAACACCTTTGCCAAGAGCAAACGGCATGGGTGGAATACTGATATTGTAAGGCCCCTTTAGCTGATGATGGCCAGCCGGCTGTCAGCAATATCGTACCTGATGGGATGTTCGAAGGAAATGGCCTTACCGCTATAAACGACTGAGACATCGACACCCCGGCGTCGGAACTCGTCAATGAGAGCCTGGTCGTGATAGGCACGCACACCAGTCCAGCCATGATTACCAACCTGACGGTTGAAAATGTTTACTAACTCGGTGATTTGCATGTCTGCGAATTGCAGAGCGAACTTGATGTAATAAATGCTTTGTTGCATAACGTTTTTGTTTTTGAAGTGAATACTAATACTTCCGCATCGTACTGACCACCGTGGCTCAATGTTATTGCTCGGTTGGCGAGTCCACTCTTGCGAGTGTCTGCTCTTGATGCTTCGGGTGCAAAGGTACGAAGATTTATTGAAAGAACAAAGCAAAAATGATATTTATCTGCATCAGATGATGAAATACATTCTTAGATGAAGAAAAAAGGCAGGTTAGAGGTGCAATATATACGAACCTTATTAAATATATGCCCATCGTGAGTGTTGGATTTATTAGAATCCATACACGCCTTTATGACCATTTGGTACCTGTTTTTCTCAGAACAATTTGAAAATGTTCCATCAATGTTCCATCAAAATTGGAAGGTATTGGAATTGAAAATCCCTGCAAGTACTTGACTTACAGGGATTTTGTTTGAGGGGTGCCCGGACGGACTCGAACCGTCGACATTCAGAACCACAAGCAGAGTTGCGAATGTCTCATAAACCCTGTATTCATCGGTGTTTCCGCAATTTTAGGTTTTTGATTTGCGGCTATTTTGCGGCTATTTATGCAAGAATCGATTCTTTTTCAATAATTCTCGAAATCTGCTAATGCAGAATAGAAGATTCACGCTTGAACCCATAATAGTCATCATAAAATGACAGACCTTTTTCAAATCTGATGCAAAAGTAGATAAAATTATCAAATAAGAAAAATATTTTGTTATTTTTTCTTCATTTTACTTGTATATTCAGGGGAAATTTGTATCTTTGCAAAATAATAACCGTCATTATTATAATGACCATTATCATTTCGGGTTATGAAGTTCTATGATAGAGAGTCAGAGCAGCAACTGCTCAAAGATGTTTTGGATCAAAGTAAACGTGAGGCGCGAATGACTGTCCTCATGGGGCGCAGACGTATCGGTAAGACGGAACTATCGCAAAGATGCGGGGATGAAAGCATCCTTTATTTCTTCGTTGGTAAGAAAGCAGAGTCGCTGCTATGTCAGGATTTTGTTGCCGAGATTACCAATAAACTTGGAGTGCCGGTTTTGGGACAGGCAAACTCCTTCGCCGAGATCTTTAAGTTCGTGCTCCAGCTTTCAGAGAGCAGGGCGTTCACATTGGTTATTGATGAGTTCCAGAATTTCCAGAAGGTAAACCCGACGGTGTTCAGCGATATGCAGCGTGACTGGGACTTGTGGAAACGGAAGAGTCACTTGAACCTGATTATCAGCGGATCTGTCTTTACACTGATGAAGAAAATCTTCGAGGACTATGAGGAACCGCTTTTCGGACGTGCCGATGAGAAACTGACGCTTCAGCCATTCAAAACTGATGTGCTGAAGGACATTCTACGCGACTTTAATCCCGGATATACCCCAGAGGACTTGCTGGCATTGTTCAGCATTACGGGTGGCGTTGCTTGGTATGTCACGCTGCTGCTTGACCGTGGAAAGACCCGTAAGAACAAGATGCTGGCTGCATTGACAGAAGAAAATTCTCCCTTTATCAATGAAGGCAAAAGTATTTTGGTTGAGGAGTTTGGAACCGACTATGTCATCTATTTCTCTATTCTGACCTGCATTGCCAGTGGTATGAAGACCAGTGCGGAAATCAAGAACGAACTGGGTATCGAAAATATCAGCAGTTATCTGTCACGCCTGGAGGACTACTATGGACTGATTAGTAAGTACCAGCCCATCTTTGCCAAAGAGAGCAGCAAGAAGGTGCGCTACCAGTTGGATGACTGCTTCCTGATATTCTGGTTTCGTTTTTTCTTCAAGTATCAGGCTTTGGTGGAAAATAAGGCACTGAAAGCGCTTGGCGACATCATCAAGCGCGACTATGATGGTCTGTCAGGGCTGATGATGGAGCGTTACTTCATCCGTAAGTTCCAGGAGGAAGGACGGTACATCGTCGGCAAATGGTGGGACAGAAAAGGCTTCAATGAGATAGACCTTGTGGTGGTTGACCCCATAGGGAAAGAAGTATGGGTATATGAATTGAAGAAAGACGTGAGCCGTTACGACGAGGCCTCCTTCAAGGAGAAAGTTGACACAATGGTAGCGCAGACCCCGGAACTACGCAAGATGACCATTCACATCGGCTTACTCACTAAGGAGGATATGTAATTATGTCAGGGGACGTCCCCTAGCATACTTGTTTTGCGACACAAGAAAAGGAATTGGTTGCCTTTTGTCGCGAAACAAAGCTGCTGTCGTAACAACTTGGAGAATATTTCAGACGAATTCTTGTTTGTGATGGATTCTTGCCGTATCTTTGCAGTGTCAAAAAGAAACAGATGACAATGTTAAGTATAAATAATTTAAAAAAAAATTGAAGCTATGACAACAAAGAATTTCAATGCAAAGAAGATGCTCATGAGCATGGTTGCAGCAGTCGTTTTCTCATTCACGTTTACCACAAGTGCAAATGCCACTTCTCAGGCAGAAAACCCACAAAAGAGTTCTTTAGAGATT
>JAEEGJ010013999.1_pt1 | contig 19215 bp, 14 predicted proteins | sample 8958761 | NCBI WGS metagenome assembly JAEEGJ01 (sample SAMN16246546, study PRJNA631951) | gut metagenome | biome: gut microbiome; feature: rumen; material: RS-attached | host: Bos | place: Iran: Karaj | collected 2018-10 | reverse complement strand
GGAACGAATATGCCCGTGATAATAAGCAATATATCTGGATTATCCTACTGACGATAGCCCTATTATTCATTCAAATGTTAAGAGCAAGATGACCATCAAAGAAGCACAAGAAGCAGTAGATCGCTGGATCAGAGAATATGGCGTGAGATACTTCTCAGAACTAACAAATATGGCGGTTTTAACGGAGGAGGTAGGTGAATTGGCTCGTGTGATAGCCCGTAAATATGGCGATCAGAGTTTCAAGGAGGGCGAAAAAGACAATCTGGGCGAAGAAATGGCAGATGTTCTCTGGGTTCTGCTCTGTCTGGCCAATCAAACAGGCGTAGACCTCACGGAAGAACTGCAAAAGTCCATCGAAAAGAAGACTGAAAGAGATTCATTAAGACATATACATAACAAGAAACTTTTAGCATAAAACGATTATGGCAGAACACAATCATGAGCATGAGCATCACCATCACGAGATGCCACAGAAGAGTCGCATTGAAGAAGCTCTGAGTAAATACAATCTCGAGATCAGCGACGAGGAAGTACGTGAGGCAGTGAAGAAAATCATTGCGGAGAAAGTACATGAGAACGACAACTTGGAAACCAAGAAATTCCTGATGGGAAGCGTGGAACTAACCACACTGAAAACTACGGATTCTGACGAGAGCGTAATGGCTTTTACCGAGCGCGTAAACCAGTTCGATGAGCAATACCCTGACCTCCCCCATGTTGCTACAATCTGCGTGTATCCACGATTTGCAAAGATCGTTTCAGAGACACTTGAAGTAGATGGTGTTGAAATCGCTTGCGTCTCGGGCTCTTTCCCGTCTTCTCAGGCACTTATTGAGGTCAAGACGATAGAGACAGGGCTGGCAGTAAAAGACGGCGCTACAGAGATTGATATGGTACTTTCCGTTGGCGCATTTCTCTCTGGCGATTACGAGACAGTCATTGACGAGATTCAGCAAATGAAAGAGGCTTGCGGCGATAAGAAGATGAAGGTCATCCTCGAGACTGGTTGTCTGAAAACAGCAGCCAATATCAAGACTGCCTCTATCCTATCTATGTATGCAGGAGCAGATTACATCAAGACCTCTACAGGAAAGCTCGAGCCAGCAGCTACACCTGAGGCAGCATACGTGATGTGTCAGGCCATTAAGGAATACTACGATGAAACGGGCATACAGATTGGTTTTAAGCCCGCTGGAGGCCTTAACTCGGTAATGGACGCACTGATATACTACACGATCGTCAAAGAGGTTCTGGGCGAAAAATGGCTCACAAACCAGTGGTTCCGTATGGGTACCTCCCGATTAGCAAATATGTTGCTCAGCGAGGTCATTGGCGAAGAAACTAAATTCTTCTAACTGACGAATCTTTTGAGCATCATTCCACAAACAAAAAGCCCTCGCGATGGCGAGGGTTTTTGCTTTATAGCTTGCGCTGAATCACATAATCAAGATAAGCAGTATAAGCTTGTTTCAACTCTGGTTTCACGGATTCGTCAATATATTTCTGAGCTTCTTTAGCAAACTCTTCCATCTTCTGTTCGGCATATTCGATACCTCCATTCTGCTTCGTAAACTCGACTAGAACGGCGATTTCATCAGCATTAATCGTTCCAGCTTTCACCTTCTTGGCAAGCGTAAACATCGCCTGAGAATCAGAATGAGTCAATGCATAGATGACAGGAAGCGTCAGTTTCCCTTCACTCATATCATTACCTGTAGGCTTACCTATTTCCTTTGAATCATAATAATCGAAAATATCATCGCGAATTTGGAAAATCATACCGATATTATGTCCGAACTTTTTAGCTTTTTCCACATCTTCTTCAGGGACACCAACAGAAATGGCACCCAAAGTAGCACAAGCTTCAAAGAGAACAGCCGTTTTCTTATCAATCACTTGATAATAAATATCTTCAGAAATCTCCTGATTCGAGATGTTCGAGAGCTGTAGAATCTCACCAGCCGCGAGTGTTCTACCTAATTCTGCAAGATGCTGTATGATGAGCGGATTATCTGAAAGAGCTACGCGCAATAACGCAGTAGAAACGATATAATCGCCCACTAACACTGCCACCTTATTATTATAAGACGCATTAACTGAGGCCTGACCACGACGCTCACTACTCTCATCGACTACATCATCGTGAACAAGACTAGCCGTATGAATCAGTTCCAATGCCAAAGCAGCATTTTGCGTCACATCTGAAACAACGCCATAGTTCTTGGCAGATAAGAGGAACAACATAGGGCGCATACGTTTACCTCCACGTTTACGGATATGCGAAAGAACATGTTCAAGCAATCCATCACCATGAGTCAGACTTTCATTGAATAATACGACGAAATCGTTCATTTCCGTCGCAATTGGCCTTCTTATCGTTGCTAAATAATCCATCGCAAACAAATTTTTCGATACAAAAATAGTAAAAAACGACGGAATTCAAAGAATTTTAAGTAATTTTACACCGAAAATTAAGAAAGTTATGCAGAAATTATTTCTTTTAGACGCTTATGCGCTCATTTATCGCAGTTATTATGCATTCATAAAAAACCCTCGAATCAACTCGAAAGGTCATAATACGAGTGCCATCATGGGCTTTCTGAACACGCTGAATGAAGTGCTCACAAAAGAGCAGCCTACACATATTGGCGTGGCCTTCGATCCTCATGGACCTACGTTCCGAAGTGAGGCTTTTCCTGAATATAAGGCTCAGCGAGAAGAGACACCTGAGGATATCCGTAAGGCAGTGCCCATCATCAAGGACTTGTTAAAGGCTTACCGCATTCCTATCCTACAAGTAGATGGTTTTGAGGCTGATGACGTCATTGGAACATTGGCTACAAAGGCTGGTGCGCAAGGTATAGAGACCTTTATGCTGACTCCAGATAAAGACTATGGGCAGTTGGTGCGAGATAATGTCTTCATCTTCCGACCTCGTCATGGAGGTGGTTATGAAACGATGGGTCCGAAGGAAGTCTGTGAGAAATATGGCATTCCATCGACACAGGCAGTCATCGATCTTCTAGCACTGATGGGTGATTCTGCAGATAATTTCCCTGGCTGTCCAGGTGTGGGTGAGAAAACAGCCGTGAAACTCATCAATGAGTTTGGGAATATCAATAGTCTGATTGAAAGGTCATCAGAGATCAAGGGTAAGCTTCGCGAAAAAGTGGAAGAGCATGTCGACGATATCAAGATGAGTTACTTCCTGGCGACCATCAAAACAGATGTGCCCATCGAACTCGATATGGAAAATCTGAAACTCGTCGAGCCCAACGAAGATGAACTTGGCAAATTGTTGCTCGAACTGGAGATGAAGTCGTTCGCAGACAGAGTTCTTAAAAAAAGCCAAAAACCGCAAATTCCCGTTAATGGACAACTCGATCTCTTTGCAGAATTTCCAATCGATGGGACGAATGTGAGCGAAAATTCAAGTTTTGAGAGCCTTAAAACGACTCCTCACGATTACAAACTCGTTGAAAATGAGGAAGATTTGCGAAAATTATGTGATTATTTCTTAACAAACGAAATTCTCAGTCTAGATACAGAAACCACTTCAACCTCTGCGATTGATGCAGAATTGGTAGGATTGAGCTTCGCTGTGAAGGAATTCGAGGGATTTTATGTACCCATTCCCGCCAATCGTGAAGAAGCGTTGCGAATTGTTAATATCTTTAAAGAGGTCTACGAGAATGAGAATATTTTGAAAATCGGACAAAATCTGAAGTACGACCTCGAGGTGTTGCGCAACTACGGCATCGAACTCAAAGGCAAGATGTGGGACACGATGATTGCCCACTATCTCATCCAACCAGAACTTCATCATAATATGGACTACATGGCTGAGATCTATCTCAACTATCAAACCATTCATATTGATGAGCTGATAGGTCCGCGAGGCAAAGGACAGAAATCGATGCGCGATCTCCTACCCTCTCAGGTTTATGAGTATGCTGCTGAGGATGCAGACATCACCTTGCGCCTGAAGAACAAACTCGAACCCGAGCTGAAAAAATTTGAGTGCGAAGACTTATTCTATAAAATTGAGATGCCCCTGATGCCTGTTCTGGCTGAAATGGAGATGAATGGTGTCTGTCTGGATACAGAATCACTTAAAGAAACGTCAAAGGTTTTGACGGATCGCATGAACGAGCTTGAGCGCCGTATCTACGAACTCGCAGGCGAGCAGTTCAATATCGCATCGCCCAAGCAAGTTGGTGAAATCTTATTCGACAAACTGAAGATCGTTGAGAAGGCCAAAAAGACCAAGACAGGCCAATATGTCACTTCCGAAGAAGTGCTACAGCAACTTCGCAACAAGCATGAGATTGTGGCAGATATCTTGGAACACAGAGGTTTAAAGAAACTGATTGGAACCTATATCGATGCACTACCCAAGCTGATTAATCCTCGCACAGGACATATTCACACATCCTTCAATCAGACGATAACAGCGACAGGGCGCCTGAGTTCCTCTGATCCTAACCTTCAGAATATCCCTATTCGTGGAGAAGACGGTAAGGAGATTCGCAAAGCCTTTATCCCTGAGCCTGGTTGTCTGTTCTTTTCAGCAGACTATAGTCAAATTGAATTGCGCGTGATGGCACATCTTTCTCAGGATAGCCAGATGATTGAAGTATTCAAGGAAGGCAAGGACTTGCATGCTGCCACAGCGGCGAATATCTATAAGAAACCTATTGAAGAGGTCACTCGCGATGAGCGCACCAAGTCGAAACGTGCCAACTTCGGTATCATCTACGGCATCACCGTCTTTGGTTTAGCAGAGCGCCTGGACATCCCTCGCGATGAAGCCAAAATGCTGATAGACGGCTATTTTGCTACTTTCCCACAAGTACACGACTACATGGAAAAATCCAAGGAAGTGGCTCGCCAGAAAGGTTACGTCACTACCCTATTCGGCCGTCGCCGCTATCTGCCGGATATCAACTCCCACAATGCGACAGTTCGAGGTTTTGCAGAGCGCAATGCCATCAATGCGCCTATTCAAGGCACGGCTGCCGATATCATCAAGGTGGCGATGATTCATATCCACGAGCGCTTCAAGAAAGAGGGCATCAAGAGCAAAATGATCCTCCAAGTACACGACGAATTAAACTTCTCTGTCTTCCCAGAGGAGAAAGAAAAAGTGGAGCGTATCGTCATTGAGGAAATGCAGTCAGCCTTCCCACTCAGCGTACCCCTCGTCGCTGATTCCGGATTTGGCCAAAACTGGCTCGAAGCACATTAATCAACTGCTGAAAGGCAGAAAAAAGCATTACGTGCTTAAATAATAAGGTGAAAAAGGAACATTTTCTGAGAAAACTTTTGCTACTCGGAAAATGTTTCTTAATTTTGCAGCCGAAATAAACGTTTATAGAAGAAAATGGCATTAAAATGTGGTATTGTGGGACTGCCGAATGTGGGCAAGTCTACACTGTTTAATTGTCTGTCGAGCGCAAAGGCTCAGGCAGCAAATTTCCCTTTCTGCACCATCGAACCCAATGTGGGTGTGATCACTGTTCCTGACGAGAGACTCACGAAACTGGCAGAGCTCGTTCATCCTGGTCGTATCGTACCAGCAACCTGTGAAATCGTGGATATCGCTGGTCTGGTAAAGGGTGCCTCGAAAGGCGAGGGATTAGGCAATAAGTTCTTGGGAAATATCCGTGAGACGGATGCAATTATCCATGTTCTCCGTTGTTTCGAGGATGAGAATATCACCCACGTGGATGGCACCATCGACCCCATTCGCGACAAGGAAATCATCGATACAGAGCTTCAGCTGAAGGACCTCGAAACCATCGAGAGTCGCTTGGCGAAGACAGAGAAGGCTGCAGCTGCTGGCAACAAGGACGCAAAGATCGAAGTCAATGTTCTGCACGCTTACAAAGAGGTGCTGGAGCAGGGAAAGAACGCCCGTATCGTGGAGTTTGAGAGCAAAGACGAGCAGGATTGTGCCCGTAACCTCTTCCTGCTGACTTCGAAGCCTGTGCTCTATGTCTGCAATGTGGGCGAGGCTGATGCCAAAAGTGGTAACGACTTCACCAAGAAAGTCGAAGTTCTCGCCAAGGAAGAAGGCGCAGAGGCGATGATCATCGCTGCCAAGACTGAAGAGGATATTGCAGAACTTGAATCATACGAGGACAAACAGATGTTCCTCGAAGAACTGGGCCTCGAAGAGAGTGGCGTGAATCGCCTCATCAAGAAGGCCTATGCCCTGCTGAACCTTGAAACTTTCATTACAGCTGGCGAGATGGAGGTGAAGGCCTGGACCTATAAGAAGGGTTGGAAGGCGCCTCAGTGTGCTGGTGTCATCCACACCGACTTCGAAAAAGGCTTTATCCGTGCAGAGGTTATCAAATACGACGACTATATCCAGTATGGCTCAGAGGCCGCTGTCCGCGAGGCAGGCAAGATGGGCGTAGAGGGTAAAGACTATGTGGTTCAGGATGGCGATATCATGCACTTCCGCTTTAATGTCTAAGGTATGGTGAATCTGCTGAGTTATATCCTCTGGAACCCTGACTTGGAGGCATTCCATCTGGGTCCTATTACGATACGCTGGTATGGTCTGATGTGGATCACCGGACTGGCGCTGGCTTATTTCGTCGTGAAGCGCCTTTATCAGGAGCAGAAGATCAAGGAAGAGCTCTTCGATCCGCTCTTCTTCTACTGTTTCGTAGGTATTCTCTTAGGCGCCCGCTTGGGTCATTGCATCTTCTACGAGCCAGACTATTTCCTCACATCTTGGAAAGGTTTCGTAGAGATGCTGCTGCCCATCCATTTCCTGCCTGATGGAGACTGGAAGGTAACAGGCTATGCAGGACTGGCCTCGCATGGCGGAACATTAGGACTGATGATAGCCCTTTGGGTGTATGTAAAGCACACCAAACTGAGCATCTGGACAGTGCTCGATAACATTGCTATCGCCACAGGTACAACGGCTTGTTTCATCCGCTTGGGAAACCTCATGAACTCTGAGATTATCGGCAAGATTACAGACGTTCCCTGGGCCTTTATCTTCGAGAAGGTAGATACGATGCCTCGCCACCCTGGACAGCTCTACGAAGCCATCGCCTATGCCCTACTCTTCTGCATCATGTGGGTTCTGCACAAGAAGAGGCCTGAGAAGATCGGCACTGGCTGGTACGTCGGCTTCTGCCTGACGTATATCTTCACCTTCCGCTTCTTTATCGAGTATACAAAGGAGATTCAGGAGGCTTTCGAGGCCACTCTCCCACTCGATATGGGACAGATACTTTCGATTCCTTTCGTCATACTTGGCACCTATTGCATGATAAGAGCCAAGAAAGCATAAATAAGGGCCGCTTATTGCTTGATAAGCGACCCTTAATTTTCAATAACAGGCTCTTATTTACCAGAGACTATTTTCTTGATGTCGTTAAGCTTATTCAGGGCTTCGAGAGGCGTGAGATTATTCACATCGATACCCAGAATCTCATCGCGAATCTGACATAATACGGGGTCATCCAACTGGAAGAAACTCAGCTGCATACCTTCGCGAGAAGCTGCGATCTCTGTTGTGGGCTTGCCAACGGTTCCTACTTGCGAATTATCGGCCTCCAACTGCTTCAGAATCACATTGGCACGCTTCACAATCGAGCGAGGCATACCAGCTATCTCTGCCACATGGATACCAAAGGAGTGCTCACTCCCACCCTTTTCGAGCTTACGCAGGAAAATCACCTTACCATCGACCTCCTTCACTGAGACGTTATAGTTCTTGATGCGCGAGAAGTTCTTCTCCATCTCGTTGAGCTCATGATAGTGGGTGGCGAAGAGCGTTCTGGGATGGCCCTTGGCGTTCTCATGCAGATACTCCACGATGGCCCATGCTATCGAGATGCCATCGTAAGTACTGGTTCCACGACCTAACTCGTCGAACAAAACCAGCGAGCGACTACTTACGTTGTTCAGGATATTCGAGGCCTCTGTCATCTCTACCATAAACGTGGATTCTCCCAGCGAAATGTTATCCGATGCCCCTACCCTCGTGAATATCTTGTCCACCAAGCCTATTCTCGCGGCCTCTGCTGGCACGAAACAGCCTATCTGCGCCAGCAGTACTATCAGCGCCGTTTGTCGCAGCAGCGCCGATTTACCAGCCATATTCGGACCCGTAATGATGATGATCTGCTGACGCTCATTGTCGAGCAGGATATCATTAGGGATATATCGCTCGCCAAGTGGCAGTTCCTGTTCGATAACGGGGTGGCGTCCTTGCTTGATATCTATCACTTCTGACGTATCTATGACAGGACGGATATATTTATTCTCCTCAGCAGTTTTCGCGAAACTCAGCAGACAGTCGAGACGAGCCACGATGTTGGCATTGATCTGAATCTGTGGGATAAACTCCTGCATCGACAGCACGAGATCGTTGAAGAGCTTGGCCTCGAGCGAGAGAATCTTATCCTCAGCGCCAAGTATCTTCTCTTCGTATTCCTTCAGCTCCTGGGTGATATAGCGCTCTGCCTGAGCCAGCGTCTGTTTGCGCACCCACTCTGGCGGCACCATATCCTTATAGGTATTACGCACCTCGAGATAGTAGCCGAACACGTTGTTATAGCCGATTTTCAGCGAGCTGATGCCTGTCTCTGCAGCCTCGCGCTCCTGTATCTTCAGCAGATAGTCCTTGCCTGAATAGGCAATGCTGCGCAGTTCGTCAAGCTCTGCATTCACGCCGTCTTTGATGACGCCTCCCTTCGCTACGAGCTGCGGAGGATCATTCTGGATTTCCTTCTCTATCCTGTCGCGCAGCGATTCACAGAGATTCAGCTGCTCCCCTACCCGATTCAGTGCCTCGTTCTTGGCATAGAGACAAGCTGTCTTGATGGGTTGTATGGCCTGCAGGGCAATCTTCAACTGTACTACCTCACGAGGCGTTACGCGCCCTACTGCTGCCTTGGAGATGATACGCTCCAAGTCGCCTATGCGATGCAACTGGTCGTCGATACACTCACGGAATTCTGGTTCGCGATAGTAATACTCCACGATGTCGAGACGAGAGTTGATGGGCTTTTCGTCCTTCAGAGGAAATACGAGCCAGCGACGCAGCAGGCGACCTCCCATCGGACTTACCGTCTTGTCGATGACATCGAGCAGCGACTTGCCATCATCCTGCATGGGATGAACCAGCTCGAGGCTGCGAATCGTGAACTTATCGAGGCGTACATATTTATCTTCCTCGATGCGCGAGATGCTGGTGATATGACCAATCTGAGTGTGCTGTGTCTGTTCGAGATATTGCAGGATAGCACCAGCTGCGATGACACCAGACTGCAGATGATCCACACCAAAGCCTTTCAGGTTCTTCACGTTGAAGTGGCGCAGCAGCTTCTGCTTCGAAGTCTGCTCGGTAAACACCCAATCGTCGAGCTGGAAAGTGAAGTACTTCGATCCAAAATGGCGCTCAAACTCCTGTTTCTTCGTACGATCATGCAGGATTTCCTTGGGCGAGAAGTTGCCCAAGAGCTTTTCCACGTAGTCAGCAGTACCCTCGCCAGTAAGGAACTCACCCGTAGAGATATCGAGGAAAGCCACTCCGAAGCTCGACTTCCCAAAATGCACAGCTGCCAGGAAGTTGTTCTCCTTGTAGTTCAGCACGTTATCTGACAGGGCGACACCTGGTGTTACCAACTCCGTGATGCCTCGCTTGACAAGCTTCTTGGTAAGTTTGGGATCTTCGAGCTGGTCGCAGATAGCCACACGCTTACCAGCACGGATTAGCTTGGGCAGATAGGTATCAAGGGCATGGTGGGGAAATCCAGCCATCTCGTCGCCCTTTACGCCTGCACCGTTATTGCGATGGGTGAGCGTGATGCCCAGGATCTTCGAGGCTGTAATGGCGTCTTCGCAATAAGTCTCATAGAAGTCGCCACATCTGAACAGCATCACTGCGTCAGGATGTTTTGCCTTCAGATCGAAGAATTGTTTCATCATCGGGGTCAGTTCCCCGTCTTTCTTTGCCATTGCCAGCAGCTTATTTCTTTAGATATCGGAGAATGAGGTCGACGATCTCGTCTTCGTTATGATTATCAACATTGAAGACCAGGTCATAGTTTCTGGTGTCGTAGCGCGAAGTGCCTGTATATTTCTTCACATAGTTCTCACGACCAGTATCCACCTCCTCGATAATTTTCTGAGCCTCTTTGGGCGTGATGCCACGCTTTTCTACCAAGCGTTTGATGCGATACTCCTTACGAGCCTGAATGAGGATACTCAGATGATTGGGATGTTCGCGCAGCACGAAAAAGCCGCTACGGCCTGCTATCACGCATGATTCATCAGCTGCGATACCCTTCAGAATCTCTGTCTCTGACTGGAAAATATCGTCTGTGATCAGGAAGTCAGGAATAGAGGCCTTTCCAGAAATCAACTGTGGGGCTGCATAACTGGGCATGATCTTCAGACTGCGCTTGAAATCTGCCCACCAGTTGTGCTGCTGACCTTTCAGACGCTCTATCTCTTCAGTAGTCAACTCATATTTCTCCTTGAGACCCTGAATGAGCGCCTTGTCGTAAAAGGGCACACCCAGTTTTTCTGCCAGTTTCTCACCAATGGTTCTTCCGCCAGAGCCAAGCTCGCGATTGATGGTTATTACAAATTGTTCACTCAGTTTCATATCCTCAGTTTGATGATTTCAGATTTCTTATTTTCTGCAACAAAGTGTCTGATAGGGTAGGGGTTCCCTCGCAGGGCAGCAGATTCCAGCGCACAGTCCAGCAGACTTGCTCCTTGGGCTTCAGCGTCGTATAGGCTCCCTGACTTTCCAGCTCGATATAGGTCTTGCCTCTGTTCACATACACCTGAATCTCAGCCTCGTCAGGTGCAGGTTGTCCTTTAGCAAGATCCTCAAACTGCTTCACCAGCAGCAGACCTTTCTCTTTATTCAGATAAGCCAGCCATCCCTTTCCGTCAGCATTCACCTTACGGTTATCATTAGCCTCATCAGGCTCATAGCAAGCAATGCCGTTGGCATCCTTGAAGTTCATCAGCCCAGCAGGCCAAATGCTGTCCACAGGGGCTTCAAAGAATATCAGGCCTCCCTCGTTCTGCACTCGGGTAATCTCCCAAGGAGCCACTTTACGCGTCTCATCGCTCTCGTTGATGATAGAGTAGGTGATGGCGATGGCCTGATTCTGCTCATCGACAGCAAAAGCCTTGCGGATTCTGTATTTCAGTTTATCATTCACCTCGCTGGTCATCGTCAGCACACCGTCTTTTTCTTCTACCGCATAAGGCTTCTTGTCGTATTCAGGTACTGGTGGCCAATACCACTCTTTCTGAGGACTGGTCCAGAAGGTACTACCAAAGGACTCAGGCCACTTCAATTGTGAGATGACTTCCTGATCACCATACTTGAAAGACAGGATCTTTCCACCTTTGGCAGCATCGATAGTCATGGTCACGTTGCCACTCTTCAAGGTGTACAACCCGTTGTTCTCATCTTGCGCTGCTGCAGGAATGACGAATGCTAAAAGCAGTGAAACTAATAATTTCCTCATATACAGTTGTTGATTAGATTGGTAATAAGCTTTTCGAGCGTTGCAAAGGTAGGAACTTTTTCGCAAAACTCAAAACTTTTTCTGATTTTTCTCACTACAATTTGTGCTGGGAGGCTTAGTATTCGTCTAATATCTTCTTCAGCCGTTGGCGTTGCTTCTCTTTTTTGCTCTTGCGCCATTTCTTAGGAATGATATAGCTCAAAAGACTCAGAAGATTGCCACTACTGGGGTCGATTGCTGCCAGTTGTGCTTCTTTTTTATCGATTTCCAACTGTCGTTTCAAAGCTTCAGGCAGTTCATTGCGCTGCCCATGTCCGAAAACGACCACCTCCTTGATATTCAACAACTTGGAAATCAGGAACACAGTATCGTTAAGTTCCTTGAGATTCACTAGGCGACTCTCGTAATTGACGTGCGAGAATGACAGCGACTTACAACTGTCATTCACGCTGACATATCCCAAAGAGTCTGTCATTGCAGAACCATCCTTACTGATGACATTAGCACCAACCACAGGCTGCAGCGTTTCCACATCTACAACCACAAGTCGCCTTTGTGCATGAGCCTGAATCGCCCACACCATCAACGCTAGCCATATTATTCGCAAATAACTCATCGCCTGCAAAAATAATCATTCATCCCATATCCTCCAAAAGTTTTCAAACTATTTAGTGAATATTCATACAATGAAAGACACAAGGCAATTCTTGCTTCTGTAAAAGAATTGTGCTGAAAATTAACATTTCGGAACTGAGTGTTCTAGGAGAGAAGAAAGGAAGGAAATGAGGAAGAAGTAAGCAAACGGAGCGTTCCCAGCAAGGGAACAAGGTGCTTGCTTACTGCAAACTTGCGGGATAACGAGGGAAAAAGTATTCCCTCCGGTGGGAAAAAGTGCCAGATTTAATAGTAAAAAGTGCCAAAATTAATAGTAAAATGGCACTTTTCAGGTCGTTTTTCGAGCCTTCAGAAATCGTCGAATTTGTAAGCCTCAGAATATCAATCGCTTACAAAACGAGCCATATTTCGTGTGTATGAGTCCTCGTTTAAGATTGGTGACTGACGCGCAATTCTCAAAGATCGGTTTGTAAAAACAATTAATGAAGAATAACGGTTTTAAACCAATCTCTCATGACTCCTCGATGCTGATTCTGTGAATCACAGATGAGGATGAGGACTTGGCGACCATCTGAGAGTTTGGGACCCAGGCAAATGCCTTCATAATTGGCAAAGTTTCTGCGTGTGAGATTGAATTTTGTCTTGAATTCAGTCAGAAGGGTTTTACTCAGCACTTCGCCTGGTTGGTGCTGAGAGGGATCCACTAAGTATAATCTGACTATGCAAAACGAACCAATCTGCTTCTTGGGGAAATACAACTCACGTTCGAGAACAACAATCCGCCCATCCTCAAGAGCCGCTAACCCACTGACTCCCAAGATGCTGCGACCCTTTTCCTTGTGGATCATCGTAGAGTCAGTCTCATACCAATATTGCTCTTTGGGCTGTAAGTCATCACCAAAAGACTGTAAGCGCAAGCGATTCTTGATCTTTCTTTTTATCGTAGGCTTCTCACCATCTGCTTTCAGCGTAAACTCCGTTGTGGCCCAAAAGAGATGGGTCTGCGCCTGATAAGTAAGAGCCTCGAAACCACCATTGGAATAGCAAGACTTGAAGATTTCTGGAATGTTCAGTTTTCTACCCGTCAACTGACCTTGCAGGTTATACTCCAGAATCTCCTGATCTTTCTCTCCACTCACGAAAACCGTCTGAGTATGAGGCAAATAACAAATGCCTTCCTCATCGCGATTTGGTAGACCGCTGGTAAGAAAAGTATCTTCACGAACAGACGATAATTCACCTGTGATACTATCGATATCGATCGTCATCAGATAAAAGCCGGCAGTAGGCGATTTATCGTTAGCCACAGCATAACGAGAACCTCCCAACCAAGTAATCCCACTATAGTTTCCGGCAGAAACCGTCTTGGGGAATTTGCGCTGTTTCATTACAGTCACCTCCTGAGCCATCAGCATCGCTGGCATCAGCAACATCAATATCCAAATCTTCCTCATACATTGGATTCAAAAGTTTTCAAACTATTTAGTGAATATTAAAACTGTCCCAAGGGGTGGGACAATGTGTCCCAAGGGGTGGGACAATGTGTCCCAAGGGGTGGGACAATATGTCCCAGGGGATGGGACAAATCACTTCATTTTCATATACGGTTTATTCTTTTGGCTCGAAGACGAGCATCCAACGATAAAGGTTGCAACCTACGAAATTGCCCAGTACCTCGCTGACATAGACGATAAGAACACTCGCCTGCAGCACTTGCTCAGAGGGCGAAACCAGAAAATAGAAAGCATCAGCGATAGAGTGGGCAAAACCACAGAGAATGAATACAGGCACACCCAGCAGTAGCGTGAGCATCTTGCCCTTGCGGGCAAACTCGACGGCAGTAGTCATGATGAAACCGCAACCAATGGCTAACAGGAAACAAGCCAAAGGACCTTTAGCCAAGCGACCTGCGAGAATCTTAGAGGCTGGTTCAACACAATCAGGCTGAGCGTATGCGATCATCCACGCCGTAAGCAGACAGCCAATGATATTGCCCAAGAGCACCACACAGAGCATCAGCCAGTCACCCTTCATACGGATAAATCCAGCTGTGCCCGTATAGAGCTTCAGCCCATAATACACTACCGTTGTCAGGCCAAAGGCAAAAAGTACGGCACCTGCCACACCGCCAACCCTCAGATTGACTACACAACCTATTGAAATACATATACCAGCCAGAATAGCCAAAGGCAAAATCTTTCTTATCATCTTCATCCTTCTTACGATTCCTGACTGCAAAGTTAACCAATTATAGCTAATAAATCTCGAACTACAGCGTTTTTATGTATGGATTTAACTACTTTTTTATTTCATCCTAGGCTGGGAATAATAGAAAGGATACTTTTCTGGAACTTTTTGCCTGAATATTTGGCTATTAGGACAAAATGAGGTAACTTTGCAGCGGTTATATGATACACAATGAATAAACAGAAGGAGAAATACAGGAAATTCAAGAAATGGCAGCATCAGCCTCATCAGGTGGCCCCGCTCTCTGAGGAGCAGCACGAATGCGCTACCTGCGGCACTCGCTTCGAGGGCAACTACTGCCCACGTTGCGGACAGTCGGCCAGTATAGGGCGCTACTCCTTCAAGAAGGCATTCCTGCTGTTTCTCGATGTCTGGGGCGTAGGCAACCGCGGTATGTTCCGTTCCCTTCGCGACCTGATACTACGACCTGGCTACATGATCCGCGACTACCTCAGAGGCATGCAGATGGCTTATTTCCCTCCGTTCAAGATGCTCTTCCTGCTCTGCACTTTGGCATTCCTGGTGGATTCAGGCCTGAACATCCAGGGCGTGAATCTCATCAAGCAGAACGAGACGGAATTATTAACGCCCGAAGAAGTGAAAAAAGATGAAAAAAAGATCGACCATACAAAGAAAAAACTCACTAAAGCGGAAATAGAAAAGCAAAACAAGAAAAAGGAACTTTTCCGTCAAATGGACTCAGGAGAACTCTATCTAAAAGCCTATCAGTGGGTCAATAAGAATATTTCGCTGGTGAGTCTCGCATGTCTGCTGCTCTTCTCAATACCGCTCTTCCTGCTGTTCCACAAAAGTCCGGACATACCTGACTTACGCTTCTCGGAGTGCTTCGTGGCAATGGTTTATATCACCAATATGCTCCTTATCTACAGCACATTCATCACAATGCTGATACCCAGCGATACGGGCGACTACATATTCTACGCACTGGGTGTACCGCTGGTCATCATCCCCATCAAGCAGTTTTCCGGCTATAGCTACTGGAGCACCATCTGGCGACTGATCGTGTCATTCATTCCCTTCTGTATCGTTGTTTTATTGCTGATACTCGTTATCATTATCATTTACGCCTACATCTTTATCAACTATTAAGCACACCAGCAACGGGCACTTAATTTACGTAATAACGTAAAAACCTTGCAAAATCATTGGATATTCAGAAAATATTCGTATCTTTGCAACCACAATTCGAAAAATCAATAAAAACATAAATACAATGGATTACAATTTCAGAGAAATCGAACAGAAATGGCAGAAGCGATGGGTAGAGAATGGCACCTATCGCGTAGTGGAGGACAAGAACAAGAAGAAGTTCTATGTGCTGAACATGTTTCCTTATCCCTCAGGGGCAGGACTTCATGTGGGTCATCCACTTGGCTACATCGCCAGTGATATCTATGCCCGCTACAAGCGCCAGCAGGGCTTCAACGTGCTGAACCCGATGGGCTACGATGCCTACGGACTGCCTGCAGAGCAGTATGCCATCCAGACAGGTCAGCACCCTGAGAAGACTACCTTCGAGAACATCGACAGATACAGAAGTCAGCTCGATAAGATCGGCTTCTCATTCGATTGGGAGCGCGAGGTGCGTACTTGCGATCCTATCTACTATAAGTGGACGCAGTGGGCATTCCAGCGCATGTTCAAGAGCTATTTCAGCACATCGTCTCATAAGGCTCAGCCTACGATCAAGCTGATTGAGCACTTCGAACTGATGGGTACTGAGGACTGTCATGCACTTGGTACTGAGGAACTGCACTTCACAGCCTCTGACTGGGCTAACTTCTCTGAGAAGAAGAAGCAGGAGGTGCTGATGAACTATCGTATCGCTTATCTCGCTGACACGATGGTGAACTGGTGTCCGAAGCTGGGAACCGTTCTTGCCAACGATGAGGTGGTGGACGGCGTCTCAGTTCGTGGAGGCTATCCTGTGGTTCAGAAGAAGATGCGCCAGTGGTGTCTGCGTGTTTCTGCCTACGCTCAGCGTCTGCTCGATGGTCTGGAGGAGATCGATTGGACTGACTCGCTGAAGGAGACCCAGCGCAACTGGATTGGTCGCTCTGAGGGTACTGAGGTAGAGTTCAATGTGGCTGATTCTGATAAGCACTTCACCATCTTCACCACTCGTGCTGATACGATGTTTGGTGTCACCTTCATGGTGCTGGCTCCTGAGAGCGACCTTGTTGCAGAACTCACCACACCTGAGCAGAAAGAAGAGGTAGAAAAGTATCTCGACTACGTGAAGAAACGCACAGAGCGCGATCGTCAGATGGATCATAAAGTGACTGGTGTCTTCTCTGGATCGTATGCCATCAATCCGTTTACTGACGAGAAAATCCCCATCTGGATTGCAGAATACGTATTGGCTGGTTATGGTACTGGTGCCATTATGGCTGTGCCTGCTCACGATAGTCGTGACTACGCTTTCGCCAAGCACTTCAACCTGCCCATCATCCCATTGATTGAGGGTGCTGATGTCAGCGAAGAGAGCTATGATGCCAAGGAAGGTATCATGTGTAACTCTGCAAGCGCAAAGTTCAGTCTCAACGGATTGACTGTTAAGGAAGCTATCGCCGCTACGAAGAAATTCGTGACTGAGCAGGGCTTGGGTCGTGTGAAGGTGAACTATCGTCTGCGCGATGCCATCTTCTCTCGTCAGCGTTATTGGGGAGAGCCGTTCCCTGTTTACTACAAGGACGATATGCCTTACATGATTCCAAAGGAGTGCCTGCCTCTGGAACTTCCTGAAATCGATGAGTACAAGCCAACAGAGACAGGCGAGCCACCATTGGGACGTGCTAAGATGTGGGCTTGGGATACGAAGTTCGACAAGGTAGTGAGCAAGGACGAGATTGACAACAAGACCGTCTTCCCACTCGAGCTGAACACGATGCCTGGTTTCGCAGGAAGTTCAGCTTACTATCTGCGCTATATGGATCCGAAGAACGAGAAAGCTCTCGTCAGCCGCGATGCTGATGAGTACTGGCGTAATGTAGACCTCTACGTAGGAGGTACTGAGCACGCTACTGGTCACCTGATCTACTCTCGTTTCTGGAATAAGTTCCTCTTCGATTCTGGTTACAGCTGCGAGGACGAGCCATTCAAGAAACTCGTTAATCAGGGTATGATTCAGGGTCGCTCTAACTTCGTTTATCGTATTGAGGACGAGGGAGCAGACAAGGGTAAGTTCGTCAGCTTTGGCTTGAAAGACAAGTACACCACGACTCCTATCCACGTAGATGTGAACATCGTCAGCGCTGATATCCTCGATATCGATGCCTTCAAGGCTTGGCGCCCTGAGTATGAGAACGCTGAGTTCATCCTCGAGAATGGCCAGTACAAGTGTGGTTGGGCTATCGAGAAGATGTCGAAGTCGATGTTCAATGTGGTGAATCCGGATATGATCGTCGAGAAGTATGGTGCTGACACCCTGCGTCTCTACGAGATGTTCTTGGGTCCTGTTGAGCAGTCGAAGCCTTGGGATACAAATGGTATCGACGGTTGTCACCGCTTCCTGCGTAAGTTCTGGAATCTCTTCCAGAATGGCTTCGATGAGGGTGAGGCTACGGCAGACAATCTGAAGAGCGTCCACAAGCTTATTAAGAAGGTGTCTCAGGATATTGAGACCTTCAGTTATAATACTTCTATCTCTGCCTTCATGATCTGTGTGAACGAACTCTCACAGCAGAAGTGCAAGAATAAGGAGTTGCTGAAGACCCTCGTGATCCTTATCGCTCCGTTTGCGCCTCACATTGCTGAAGAGCTCTGGGAGATGCTGGGCGAGCAGGGTAGTGTCTGCGATTCCAAGTGGCCTACATGGAATGAGGAGTATCTCGTGGAGAGCCAGGTGAAGTTGGGTGTCGCCTTCAACGGTAAGGCCCGTTTCGAGATGTCGTTTGCTGCTGATGCTGACAATAAGACCATCGAAGAGGCTGTCCTCGCAGATGAGCGCGCCAAGAAGTATCTCGAAGGTTTCCAAGTAGCAAAGGTTATCATCGTCCCTAAGCGTATGGTGAACATTGTGCTGAAGAAATAAATATGACGATACAGCATAAAATGATATTAACTGAAGCCAAGGACTATCTCTTCATAGTCCTTGGTCTTCTCATATATACCATAGCCTTTACCGTCTTCCTGATGCCTTATCAGATTGTGGCTGGTGGTGTGACTGGTCTTTCAGCTATCATCTACTACGCCACAGGATTCCATCTGGAGAACACCTATATCATCATCAACGGCGTCTTGCTGGTAGTAGCCTTGAAGATTCTTGGCGTGAAGTTTCTGATGAAGACCATCTTCGCCATCTTCACCCTCTACTTCATGCTGATGTTTGCACAGGAGCTGATACCAAAACAGGAGAACGGACTGCCATTCAAACTGATGGGCGAAGGGCAGGACTTTATGTCGATGATTATAGGCTGCGTGCTGACAGGTATCGCACTTGCTACCGTCTTTACGCATAACGGATCGACAGGAGGAACTGATATCATCGCTGCCTCAGTGAATAAGTTCCATCCCAACGTCTCATTGGGCAATGTCCTGATCGCTGCAGACTTCTGTATCATAGGCTCCTGTATGTTCTTCCCTCAGTTTGGAACTTATCTGGAGCGTGCCCATAAGGTGATGTTCGGCTTCTGCGTGATGGCGATGGAGAACTATACGCTCGACTACGTGATGAATGCCCGTCGACAGTCTGTACAGTTCTTTATCTTCTCACGAAAGTGGCAGGAGATAGCCAATGCCATTGGTACAGAGATGAATCACGGTGTAACCATACTGGATGGTCACGGGCGGTATACAGGAAAGG